>OFHJ01000038.1_pt1 | contig 50449 bp, 32 predicted proteins | sample 1522001 | NCBI WGS metagenome assembly OFHJ01 (sample SAMEA2464838, study PRJEB22497) | soil metagenome | biome: Grassland; feature: Farmland; material: Clay | place: Australia | collected 2013-02-01 | depth 1.2 m | reverse complement strand
ACCGCCGCGCGAGGGACCCCGGGTGGAGGAAAGCCCCCCTTTCCGCGGGCGGGCGCGGGGGAAAGGAATGGGCGGGGGCCCCCGCCCCGCCTATGGCGGGGCGTCCCGCATTCCCTAATTCCCGATAGGTCGGATTGGGCCCCGCTGATGCGTTGCTGGCCCCGCGCCGCCGCCGCGCCCTCGCCCGCGCTTAGCCGCTCTCGCCCTGCCACGCCGCGAATGCCGCCAACGCCCGTTCGCATTGCGCTTGCCGCCGCGCGGCGCGGTCGCGAATGGCGGCGTCGGCGGAGTCGCGCGGCAACAGGTCGAAGGTGATGTTGGCCGGAACGTACGCGCCGGATGCCTGCGCCTCCCGCGGCGCCATATATTGCAGCAGCGATCCCAGCGCCGTTTCCCGCGGCGGCGGCGGCAAATCCCGCCCCAGCGCGGCGGCGGCGGCGAAGCGGCCCGCCAGCAGCCCGGTGGCGATGGCTTCGACATAGCCTTCGGTGCCGCACAATTGGCCGGCGATAAAAGCCCGCCGTCCGGCTTCCGCCCCCGCGCCAACCAGCTCCAGCCGGCCGTTCAGCACCCGCGGCGCATCCAGATAGGTATTGCGATGCACCTGCCCGAAGCGCAGAAACCGCGCCTGCTCCAGCCCCGGAATTAGCCGCAGCACTTTCGCTTGCGCGGCCGTGCGCAGATGGTTTTGGCAGCCCACCAGATTGTAGGAATCCGTGCGCCGATTTTCCCGCCGCAGTTGCACCGCGGCGTAGGGACGCCGCCCGCTGCGGGGATCCACCAGGCCCACCGGCTTGAACGGCCCGAACCGCAGCGTCTCCGCCCCCCGCCGCGCCAGTTCCTCCAGCGGCAGGCAGGCCTCGAAATACCGCGGCTCCTCGAACGCATGCAGCGGATAACTTTCGGCGGCTTGCAGAGCGGCGCAGAACCGTTCAAATTCGCCGCGGTCGAAGGGGCAGTTCAGGTAATCGTCGCCGCCATGACCGTAGCGGCTGGCGGCGAAGACCCGGGAGCGGTCCACCGAATCCGCCTCGACGATGGGGCTGATGGCGTCGTAAAAATACAGCCCATCGGTCCCGGAGCGGCGGCGCAGGTCGGCGGCCAGGGGAGCCGAGGTCAGCGGTCCGGTGGCCACCACCATCGGGCCCGGCGGCAGCTCATCCAGCGCCGCGACTTCCTCGCGACGAATCGTAATGCGCGGATCGCCGGCCAGCGCGGCCTCGATGGCGCCGGAAAACGCGACGCGATCCACCGTCAGCGCCTGTCCGCCGGGCACCGCGGCGCCGTCGGCGCAGGCCAGCAGCAGGGAACCGGCGGCGCGCAATTCTTGTTTCAGCAGCCACGGCGCCGAATGCGTCGCCTCCGACTTCAGGGAATTGGAGCAGACCAGCTCGCCCAGCGCGGCGGTGCGATGCGCCGGGGTGGAAACCCGCGGCCGCATTTCATGCAGCGCCACCCGGCAGCCGGCGCGGGCGATTTGCCAGGCCGCCTCCGGCCCGGCCAGCCCGCCGCCGATGACCTGAACCAGCGGCGCCGCACAGGCTTCCGCCATCGGATTACGCGCCGCCGGTGCTGAAATTGGGCTTGGCGGTGGACAGAACCTTAAACGTCAGCTCTTCCTCGCAGTGGTCGCATTCCATCACATACTGCCGCTTGACCAGCGCGTTGACCATCTCTTCCGGGCCGGGATAGATATTGTAGACGCGCCCACAGCGGGGACATTCCACCGCCAAAATCGAGCCACTCATGCCAATAGTCTATCAGCCGCCGGGCGGCGCGGCCGCCGCCCTGTGCCGTTGCGAGATTTCCGATCCGGTGGCGCGGTTAGGCCAGCACCGTCGCCAAACGCTCCGGCACCACTTCGATTTCACGCCGGGAGTAGTTCAGCAGTCCGTTGGCGCGGAAGTGGTTCATGTGGTGGGTGATGATTTCGCGCGAGGTGGCCACTTCTTGCGCCAATGCCTCATGCGTCAAGGGCAGCGCGCGCACCCGGCCGTCGGCCATGCGCGTGCCGAAACGGGACGCGTGGCGCAGAATCACCCGCGCCAAGCGCTTCGGGATCGGGTCGAAGGACAACGTCTCAATGCGATCATGCGCTTCCGCCAAACGAGTCGCCAGCAGCACGGAGAACCAGGCCGCCAGTTGCGGCGTTTGCAGCACGCGGCGATGCACCTCGGCCGCGGGCCAACCGGCCACCACAATATCGTCCATTGCGATGGCTTGTTCCGGGCGCTTGGTGGCGCCGAGCGCGGCCACTTCGCCAAACACTTCGCCGCTTTTCAAAACGTGCAGGACGCTTTCCCGCCCGTCTCCCGCCACGCGGGTCAGCCGCACCCGTCCGGAGAGGACCAAATACACCGCGTCCGCGCCCTCTTCCACGCGGTAGATGGCGGCGCCGCGGCGATAGGCGTGCCGCACCGCCGGTAGTTGACGCAACGCCGGGGGCAGATCCCCGGCGATTTCCTGCAACAGCATGATGGGTTGAGTATGGATTGCGTTCACGGGACTCCCCTGCGGATTGAGATGTGAAGCCAAACTTTTTACCGGCAAATGCGACAAGGATCCGCGCGGACGAAAGCGCTATGACCCCGCACCCAACCGGAAACTTCTCTATCGTTATGACGGACGTAAGTGGAAAAAGTTGCAAGCAAATTGTGCGACTGTCCGCGCCCGAACGGCCTAGGGGCATGAACTGCGAGGGAAACCTGAAGGGAGGATGAAGATTAGGCGGCCCGGCGCCGCTGCGCGGGCGGTTCGTCAGGCCAGATGACGGGCCGCGGGCGTTCCTTGCCGCGCCGCATGTTGTCCCAGTCGTACCAGAACTCGCGACCGCAATCGAGGCAGGTGACATGCGCCGCTCCCGCGTCGTCGCGCGCGCTGAGCGGGAACGTGAGGCGGCGATGGCGGCAGCGTAGCCAAGGGTGCGGCATCGCTTGGCAGTATGGTGCGGCGGGGCCGCGCGGCGCAGGCCCACGGAAGGGGAAATCGCCGGGGAAATCGGCGGTCTGCCGGCGCGGTGCCGCCTGGATCGTGGACACTCCGCGCACCTGCCTGCGGGGCGTGAGTCGTGCCATCCCCAACCTGGCAGGGAGGGCAGTAACCCCTGCCAGGCGCGAGCCGTATAATTGAGGAGATTACCCGCCCCGCATTCCCGGACCCGCTTTGCCGATCTCTCGCGTGCCGCATCTTTCTTTTCGTTGCTGGGCGGGCGCCCTCGTCGCCATTTCCGCACTGTGCTTGGCGGCGCTGGGGCTGCCACCCGCACCTGCCCCTGCCGCCGCCAACCCCGCGCCGGCAGCGCGCTTCCAGCGCGCCGAGGCGGCGTTTTTCCACGATTCCGCGGCCCCGGCTCGACTCGTCGCTCTGTACCGGCTGGTGGAAGCGGCGCCGCAAATGCCGCGCCAGAGCCGCGTGCTGCCCGCCCTAGAAAAAATGGCGGCGGCGCCCGGCCTGCCGCCGTTGCTTCAGGGGGAAGTAGAAGCGGAAATCGCGGCGCAACAACTCCGGCAGGGCCAAGCCGCCGCCGCGGCCTCCACCTGGCTGGCGCTGGGAGAACTGGAGCATTGGCGGGCCGTCGGGCCGTTTGACAACTCCGACGGTTCGTTTGCCCGCGCCGAGGGGCCGGAAAAGGGCATTGACCTCAAGGCTGGCTACAGTGGCAAGCAAGGGCCGGTGCATTGGCGGGTGATGCCGTTTCCGGCCAGCCAGGGCGTCTATGACCTGGACCAACTGTTCACCCCCTCCCATGGCGCCTCGGCATATTTCGTGACCTGGGTCCGCAGCCGGCGCCGCCAGCCGGTGGCGCTGCGCCTGGTGGATAGCGGATACACGCGGGTGTGGTTGAACGGCGCCTTGCGTTTTTCCGAACAGGCGAGCCATCCGCGGTCGGGGTTCGACATGCATGCCGTCGGCGCGACCCTGGCGGCGGGATGGAATGAAATCCTGGTAAAAACCGGCAGCAGTGAGGACCACCCTTGGCGCTTCGCGCTGCGCGTCACCACGCCCGCCGGCGCGCCGCTGGTGTTGGCGTCTTCCGATCAGCCCCATCGCCGCGCCGCGGCGATTTCCGGGCCCGTTCCGGTGCAAGATCTGACGGCGGCAGCGAAGACCTTGGCGCAGACTCCCCAAGGCGCTTGGGACTATGCCTGGATTCTGGCCAAGAAGGGCAACTACGCCGCCGGGCAGCGCGTGCTCGCCACCGCGTTTGAAGCCGCCGAGGCGTTGAATCCCCAGTCGGCGCGGCTGTTGCTGGATTTTGCCGAGCACGACAGTGACGGCAGCCGGCGCTACCGCACCTTGCAGAAGGCCCTGCGCCTGGCGCCCGGTGATCCGCGCGCGCTCGCCGACCGGGGCTTCGTGGAGTTGAAGCGGCGCGAATTTTGGCCGGCGCGGCGGGATTTTCGCGCGGCGCTGGCGCATGTGGCTCGGCCCAGCGACCTGCCGCAAGCCTGGGTGGGCTTGTTCGCCACCTATGCCGGCTTCGGCATCCACCCGGTGGCGTTCCATTACCTCGATCTGCTGGAGCACGCCGGCTACCAGCATGCGCCCGGCATTGCCGCCCTGGTGGCGCCCACCCTGGAACGCATGGATGCGTTCCATCGCGCCTTGCCCTGGGCGCAGGGCTATGCCCATGCCGATCAGTCGGATCTGGCCGCCATCTTCGCGTTGGCCAACGTGCAGCGGCAGCGCGGCGACTTCGGCGCGGCGGTGGATACGGTGCAGGCCGCGGCGCGAGCCATGCCCGAGGCGCCGATGCTGCAGCGGGTGCTGGCGCAGGCGTTGGCGGGCCAAGGCCAGCGCGCCGAGGCGCTGGCGGCCTCGCGCCGGGCCGTGGCGCTCAATCCCGAGAATCCCTCGCTCCGCGTGGACGCCGGCTCGGTGGCGGCGGAGTTCGGCGGCGAAGGCGCCGCCCTGAAGGATTGGCGCATCGCACTGGCGCTGAATCCGCAGGACGCCAACCTGCGCGACCGGCTGCGGCTGGCCAAGGGCGGCGCCACCGTCGAGGCCAGCTTTGAGCAGCCCTATCACGTCACCTTGGCCGCCGCCATCGCCGCCGATAAGCGCCATCCGGCGGCCGGCGCCGGGCCGGTCACCGTGCTGGTGGATTCGACCGTCGTGCGGATTTTCCCGTCCGGCAATGTCGGGCGCTACGTCGAGCAGATTTTCCGGGTGAATAACCGCGCCGGCGCGGCGCAACTGAACCAGTACGCGGTGACCTACGATCCCGATAAGCAGGAGGTGCGCTTTATCGAGGCGCGGGTCCGCCATCCGGATGGCAGCATCTCCCAGGCGCCGCAGGCCAACGATACGCCGGTCAATCAAGCGGTCGGCTATGAAACCTTCTACGACGTCCGCGACAAATGGGTGGAAATGCCCCAGATCCGCCCCGGCGATTACGTGCAGATCGCCTATCGGATTCTGCCCGTCACTCTGGAATCGCTGTATGGGCAGTACTACGGCGATCTGGTGCCGTTCCAGACCAGCGCGCCGGAGCGCTTCCAGCAATTGGTGGTGATCGCGCCGCGTTCGGTGCCGCTGTACTGGCACGCGGTGCGTTTCCGCGGCCAGCACGACATCACGCAGCACGACGGCCAGACCGTCTACCGCTGGACGCTGCGCGATGAGCCGGCCTTCACCTCCGAACCCGACGCCCCGCCCGATATCGAGCAGGAGCCCTACGTCGAGGTCTCCGCGTTCCGCACCTGGAATCAGTTCGCGGACTGGTATCGCAACCTGATTCGCGACGTTTTCGTGCCCGACCAGGCGCTGCGCCGGACGACCGCCGGGCTCATTCGCGGCAAAACCAGCCTGCGGGCCAAGGTACAGGCGATTTACAACTACGTCATTCGCAACACCCACTATGTGGCGCTGGAGTTCGGCATCCATGGCTACCGGCCGTATCCGGTGACGGAGGTCTTCAACCGCCGCTTCGGCGACTGCAAGGACAAGGCGTCGCTGCTGGTCGAGATGCTGGCGCTAGCCAAGGTGCCGGCGGATATCGTGCTGGTGCGGACCAGGGATTTGGGGCTGGTCAGCCCGGCGGTGCCGGCGGTGGGCGACTTCGACCACGCCATTGTCTATGTGCCGGCGCTGCATCTCTACCTGGACGGCACCGCGGAATATAACGGCGCCGACGAGCTGCCGAGCGGGGACCAGCGTGCGTTCGTGTTCCGCATTCCGGTGTTGCTGGCGGATCCGCCCCAGGCCCATTTCCACCTGGCGCCGGTGGTGACGCCGGAGCTGCCCGCCAGCGCCAACGTGCGCGACAGCGAGGTCAGCGGCAGCTTGGACAGCCAAGGCGACCTGCAATTTACCGCGCACTGGAAGGTGCGCGGGGAGCAAGCCCCGGAGCTGCGCGCGGCGATGCAGATGCCGCCGCGCCAAGCGGGGGCCTTGCAGATGATGCTGCGCGATCCGCTGCCCGGGATCAGCATTGACGACGTCGCGGTGCAGGGGGCGAACCATTGGAACCGGCCGATTCAAATCACCTTCCAAGGCGAGGTGCCCAGCTTCGCGACGCCCGACGCCGGCGGCGGCGCGCAGCGATTGCTGATTCCGCGGCAGATGATCAGCCATGCCTGGCTGCCGCGGCTGGCGCCGCTGGCGCAGCGGCAATATCCGGTTCTGCTCGGCCCGCCGCGTTTGCGCCGCACCGTCCTGAAGCTGCGGCTGCCCGCCGGCTTGCACGTGCAGTTGCCCGGGCCCTTTCAAGCCACCGCGCCCTTCGCCGTGGTGCGGGCGACCGCGCGGATGCACGATGGCGTGCTGCGCATCGCCACGCAAGTGAAGATATTGCAATCGCTGATCCCGGTCTCCGAATACGCCGCGTTCCGCGCCTTCTGGGCCAACGTGGACGCGCATCTCGGGCAGCCGATCAGCGCGGTCGCCGGAGGCAAGTCATGACGGCGCGCGGCCCGATCGCGTACCGCCGGGGTTGCTGGGCGCCGCTGCTGGCCCTGGCCCTGGCCCTGGCTGCGTGGGCGGCGCCGCCCCCCCGCCACCGCACCGGGCGCGTGGCGCACAGCGCCGGGAGCGCAGCGCCTTCCTTGCTGGATCGGCTGCCGCGGCCCCAACCCGGCGCCTGGCGGGCGGCGTTGCGTAAGGCGCGGCAGCGCGGCGCGGCCGGCCGCGCGGACGCCGCTTGGCTGGAGATGTTCTATGGCGACGCCGCGGCGCGCGCTCAAGCCGCGCGCACCGTGGCGCTGGCGGCGCGGGCCCGGCCTTCTAGCGCGCAGATTGCTTGGGAGCAAATGGTGCTGGAGTGGATGGATGGCCACCAGCAGCGGGAGATGCGGGCCGCGCTGAAGCTCATCCGCTTGGCGCCCGACGATCCCGCCGCGGAGCTGGCGGCGCGGCAACTGAGCGGCGTGCTCCCGGCCGCCGGCCACGTGGCGCTGGATGCGGCGCCGGAGTTGCGGCGGATCCTGGCCGGACGGTTGGCCGATCCCGCGATGGCCTACATGCTGGGGCGGCCCTTGATGTCGTTGGCCGGCGGGCCCGGGCTGCGGCTGTCCCGCGCCGCCGCCAGCGCGTTGGCCGGGCGTCCGCGCCAATGGACGTTGTTTGGCCCGTTCGGCAAGTGGCGGAACTTGGATTTTGGGCGGTCCTATCCGATCCAGCGGGGAGTGCAGGCCTCGTACCCGGATGCGGGCCATTCCGTATCCGGCTTGCCGTTCCGCGCCATTGAGGGCGTCGTGCTGTTTCCCGACGCCTGGAATGACCGCGGGGTCGAATTCGCCCAGACCTTCGTACACCTGAAACGCGCTCAGATAGTGCTGCTGCGGGTGTATTCGCGCGCTTCCTGGACTTTGCAGATCAACGGACATACGGTGCTGCGGGATGACCGCAGGTCCAGCTATCGCTCGGCCGCCGAGGTGGCGGCGGTGCGTTTGCGGGCGGGCTGGAACCGCCTGCTGATGGAACTGGGCGGAGATGGCGCTCGTGATTTTAGCCTGATGCTTCGCCCGCGCAGCGGTGGCGTGATCGCCAGCGCCCGCCAACTGCCCGCCGGAGCGGATTTAGCCGGCGCGCCTCGGGTGCTGTCGTCTCCGCCGACCCTCGCGGCCTGGGCGCGGGCGCAATTGCGCCGGCATCCCCGCAATCCGCTGGCGCTCTGGGCCGATGGCGTGCTGCTAATGCAGGATGACGACGCCGAGGCGGCCCGGGTGGTGTTGAAACGCGCGGCCCACCTCGCGCCCACCGCCACGCCGGTCTGGCTGGCGCTGTCCGCCGACACCCTGGCCTTGCCCGACGCCAGCCAAAGCTGGGCCAGCGCGCATGCCGCACAGGCGGCGCAAACCGCCGAGAAAACCGATCCGCTGGCGTTGCCCGCTTATGATCGGTTGGGCGACATTTTGCAGGCGGAAGGCAAGCCGAACTCCGCCGCCGCGGCCTACGCCCATTGCGCGGGGCAGGGCTATGGTCCCTGTGATTGGTCGGCGTTTCATCTGGATCTGCAACGCCATTGGCTGCCGGAGGCGCGGCGCGCCTTGGCCCACGCCGTGGCCGAGACGCCCAGCGGCTGGGACCACCTCGCCGAGGGGCTGGAGTTCTACAACCAAATGGGCGACGCGCTTCGCGCGCAGCGGCTGGAAGCGCAAATGGCCCGCGACCCGCGGTCGGCGCCGGCGCTGGGCCGGTTCTGGCTGCACCACGGGCGGCCCAAGCGCGCCGCAACGCTGCTCGCCGGCGCGGTGGCGGCGGAACCCTCGAACATCCAGATCCGGGATGAATACCTGCGCGCGCTGCGCGACTCCGGCCAGATCGCGGAGGCGCGGACCGCGGCGCGCCAAGCGGTGGCCGCCTTCCCCAATAGCGAAACCATCGCCCAAGCCGCCGCGGACGTGACGCTGGCCGTGAACCGCGTCCAGGGATTGGCGCAACTGCGCGCCAGTGACAACGGCCGCCCCATGTTGCGCCGCTCCGCCGACTTCCTCGCAGGCAACGACTTTTGGAAGCCCTGGTATCGCGACGGGCGGCAAGTCATTCAGGGGGCGCCCGGCAAGGCGCAATATCCCAACGCCCACTCGATTCTGGTCTTCGACCAGATGGTGGACCGCATCAACCCGGACAATTCCCGCGATGCTTACATCCACCAGGTGTTTCGCGTCTTGGATTCCATCGGTATCTCCAGCCAGGAGACGGTCAAGATACCCCAGGGCTCGGATTTGATCATGCTGCGCACCATCAAGCAGGACGGAACCGTGGTGCTGCCCACCATCCATCCCGGAGCGCAGAGCGTGACCATGCCGGGGCTGGCGCCCGGGGATTTCATCGAAGTCGCCTACATCATGCACACGCCCGCTTCCCAGGTCGTGCCCGGCGCCCTCAACAACAACATGTTCTTCGTCTTCAATTCCACCAAGCAGCCGTACCACTTTTCCGAGTACGTGGTGCTGACGAAGAAGGGCGATCCGCTGATGATCAACACCGCGCGCTTTCCTCATCCGGCGAAGGTCACCGAGGTCGGGGATTGGGTCGCCCACCGGTGGTTGATCCAGCACACGCGCATCCTGGGCGTGGAACCCAACATGCCGCCGGAGCAAGATTTGGTGCCACGGGTGTGGGTCAGCAGCCCGCTGACCTGGAACGAGATCAGCGAATCCTATGGCAACGCCACCTTCGCCGTGCGGCGAACGACCGCGGCCATGCGAGCGGCGGCGCGCAAGGCCGCTGGCCCGGACGGCGCCGGGTCACTGGTGCGTGCGCGGCGGGTGTTTCGCTGGGTGGTGGCCAACATTCATCCCGCCGCCGGACCGGCGCTGGCGCCCGCCCGGCAGACCTTCGTGGACGGCAGCGGCAACCGCTTGGCGGTGTTCTTGGCCCTGCTTTCGGCGGCGCATGTGCGATGGCAGTTGGCTTTGGCCCGTCCGGTGACGGACCACTCCACCTTGAAGATTCCCAACATTTTTAGCTTTCAATACCCGCTGGTGCGCGTGGCGGGAAAGAATGGTCAGGACGCCTGGTTCGATTTAAATGGCGCCTTTGCCCGCACCGGCTATATCAATCCGGCGTTTCGCGGCGGCACGGCATTGGTGGCGGGGGTGCCGAAGGGCAGTCCGTTCACCACGGTTCCCGCCGCCTCGTCTCCGCTGGATGAGCTGGCCACGGATGCCGATATTCATGTCCGCGCCAACGGCGACGCGTCCCTGACGCTGACGCTGCACTTTCTCGGACCCCTGGCGCAGGAGATTCGCCACACCCTCCAGAGCGTGCCCACGGCGCAACTGCCGCAGATCTACCAGCAGGTGCTGCTCCGCAACTATCCCAACGCCACCTCCACGGGAGGCAAGGTGGTGGGCCTCGATGCACGCGACCGCGCGCTGAGCATCGTCGTCAATGCGGACATTCCCAATTTTGTTCAGATTGACGGCAACCAGTGGGAACTGGACCGGCTGGCCGGTCCGGTCGGTGTGCTGGCCCGGTATGCTCAACTGCCGAGCCGCGTGCATCCTCTGGTCATCCCGGCCGAGAGCTTTGAGACGACTCGCGTGCAAGTGCGCCTGCCGGCCAATTTGACGTCTCCGTCCACGCCGGGCGATCTGCATTTAACCAGTCCCTTCGGATCGTTCCAGGCCACCTATAGCGTCGCGGGCGCGCAGTTGACGCTGAGCCGTTCCATTGACCTGCCCGCCGATTACATCCTCCCCGACCGCTACGGCGCCTTCCGCCGCTTCAGCAAGCAGGTGGACAGCCAAGACCATCTCCCCATCACCGGCGTGGCGCATCCGGTGGCGCACTGATAGGTAAAGGGGGCGCGGGGGGCCTCCGCGTCCGCGATTTTGTCTTATCCTTAAGGTTATGGCTTACGTCATCGCCGAGCCCTGCATCGGGGTCAAGGACAGCGCCTGTGTGGATGCTTGCCCGGTGGATTGCATCCACCCCAAGAAGGATGAAGCGGACTTCGAGGCCGCCGATCAACTGTTTATTGACCCGGTCGAGTGCATTGACTGCGGCGCCTGCGTCCCGGTCTGTCCGGTGTCGGCGATCTTCGCCCTGGACGATCTGCCGGAGAAGTGGCAGGCGTTCACGGAGAAAAACAGCAAACGTTTTGGCCGCTAGCCGGGTAGGGCCCGCCTAGCCCCTCGCCGAGCCCCTGGTTAACCCTGGTTCCGAGCCATGCCGCGCAAGACCGTTCTGATTCCGCTCCTGGCGCTGCTGTTGGCCGCCGCCGCGCCCGCGGCGGTGAAGCCCAAGCTCGGGGTCTATCAGGGCTACGTGCAGGTGTTCAGCCACGTGGCGGTGACGGTGCGCAGCCAGCGCAACCGCAACGCCCTGGTTACGTTTACCTTTTCCCCGAGCCTTCGCCAGCGGCTGCTGAACCGGCATTTGATCTACGGTGAAAAAATCACCGTCTATTACCACCCCACCTCCTTGCTGGCGGTGCGTATCAAAGCCAAGCAGTACCCTGGCAGCTAGGCGTGTTCCCATCCGGCCGGCGAAGCCCAGCCGCCACGTCCCGCCAAACGACCGCGGCGCGGGCCTGCGTCGCGAGCGGGCGCTACGGCGCGCCGAAACCCTCCAGCGAGCGCAGGGCGGCATCGTCCACGCTGGTGTTCATGGCGAATAAGTCGGCCAGGAAGTGATCCGGATTCAATTCCCAAAACCGCCGCAAGGAAAGCTCCGTAACCGTCTGCCGGATCAAGCTGGCTTCCCGCAGCACCGCGACGGTGGAATATCCCTGCCGCCGCCGCAGTTCCCCATGGCGCCGCGCCGCCTCGCTTCTAGCCAATGTCGTCAACCGGTGCGGCGTGCGCAGGTTCGCCACGATCTCGGCGAGTACATCTTCCAGATCGTCCAACCGTGCCTCCCTGGACAGCGCCACCATCGCGACCAGGGGATCCTCCTCCGCTCGCGCCAGCCACTCTTCGACCAGATCCTGCCGGTATTTTTCGATCACCCCGGCTAAGTCCAAATGGGGCGCGACGGCGCTTTGCGGCGCGGCGAGCCATTCGATGGCCGTTTCCAATGATTCTGGGTGCACGGGCTTGACAAACGTGCGATCCACGAACGACTGAATGGTCGTCCATGCCGCGGCGAAATCGGGCAGTCCGGTGAGCAAGATGACGCCGGCATCGGGGCGAACCTGCTTCAATGCCCCGGCCAGAATGAATCCGCTGCCGCGGCCGCCGACATCGAGGTCGGTAAGTAGCGCATCGTAATTGTCCGCCGCGATTTTGCGCAGAGCATCGGCGGCGGCGGTGCAGCTTACGGCGGCGTAGCCGCGCATTCGCAGGAACTCGGCGTTGAGGGAGGCGATGTCCGGATCGTCATCTACCACCAAGATTCGCTTGGCCACGATGTTGGTGGATGCCGGAGTCGTTCCGCGCGTTTATCCCGTGCTCTGCCGATGCGCCACGCGGGCCGGCGCGAACGCCCGATAGGCGTAGACGCCAAAGTTGAGTACGCAGACCGCCACCGCGCCGGTGATGATCTCCCGGTCGGATAGGTTCGGATAGACCAGCGCTTGCAAATAATGCAGGAGAAATGCCCCGTGGTAGGCTGCTTCTCCGGCTCGCGCCTCGAAATCCTGTTCCAGCAGCGTCAGCGGGCAGGGCCACGGCGCCAGCTCGATTAGGATGCCCCAGGCCAGGGAGGCGAGATGCAGGCCGGTGAGCCATTTTCGCCCGCGAGTCCAGAAGGCGCCCAGGGCGACCCAAACGATAAACAGCGCATGCAGCGCCAGCACCGCCGTCGCCAGGTCCGCATAGACTCTCACGCCGCTCTTTGCCTCACGCCGCGTCCCATCGTCCGCCCTGCCGTTAGGGACATCGCCACTCCCTTCGCTCCGCACCGAGCAACTGCTCCGCCGCCTCCGGTCCCCAACCGCCCGCCGCGTACGGCTCCGGCGGTTCGTCGGCCTGGTCCCGCAGCGCCAGCACCGGCGCCAGCACGCGCCAGGCGTATTCCGCCTCATCGCGCCGCGTGAACAGCGTGCCGTCGCCGCGCAGCGCGTCCAGCAGCAGGGTTTCATAGGCGGTTGGCGCGGAGGCCGGAGTGATATGGCGGTACCGGAAGTCCATGTCCACCGGCTGCAACTGGATGCCCAGCCCCGGCTGCTTCACCTCGAAGCTCCGCGACATGCCTTCTTCCGGCTGAATCCGCAGCCGCAGGCTGTTCGGCGCCAGGCTTTGCTGCTGGGCGGCGGTAAACAGCCGGTGCGGCATTTGCTTAAAGGCAATCGCGACCTCCGTTACCGCCTTGGCCAGCCGCTTCCCAGTGCGCAAGAAAAACGGCGTTCCCGCCCAGCGCCAATTGTCCACATACATCCGCAGGGCGACGAAGGTCTCGGTGCGGGAGCCGGCCCGGACGCCATGTTCCTGCAAATATCCGCGCGCCGGCTCGCCGCCGCTCTCGCCATCCGTGTATTGGCCGAAAACCACTTCCTCGCCGCGCACGCCGCGCAGCGGGCGCAGGGAGCGCAAGACCTTGGCTTTCTCGTCGCGGACGGCGTCCGCGTCGAACGCGGCCGGGGGCTCCATGGCGGTCAGCGTCAGCAGTTGCAGCAGATGATTCTGCACCATGTCCCGCAGCGCTCCGGCAGTGTCGTAATATCCGGCGCGATCCTCGGCGCCGATGGTTTCCGCCGCGGTGATCTGCACGTGGTCCACGAACTTCTGGTTCCACAGCGGCTCGAAGATGGCGTTGGCGAAGCGGAACATCAGGATGTTCTGCACCGTTTCCTTGCCCAGGTAATGGTCAATGCGGAACACCTGATCCTCGGCGAAGGCTTCGAGCACCACCCGGTTCAGCTCCTGCGCCGAGGCCAAATCCACCCCGAAGGGCTTTTCCACGATGATGCGCCGCCAGCCTCCGTCTCCTTTCGCCAGCCCATGCGCGGCCAGCGCCTGGATGACGGGTTCGTAGGCGACCGGCGGCGTCGCCAGGTAGAACAGGGCATTCACCGGCCGGCCGTGATCCTCGCGCAGCCGCGCCTTCAGGCGCTCAAAGCCGCCGTCGCCGCCGTCATAGGCGCCATGCACATAGCAGACCGCGCGCGCGAAGCCCTCCCAGGCGGCGGGGTCGAAGGTGTCGGCGGGGAGAAACTCGGCGATGCCTTTGCGCAGCCGGGCGCGGAACCGTTCGTCGTCCCATTCGCCGCGGGCGAAGCCGATCAGCCGGAAGCCCTCGCTCAGCCGGCCGGCGCGGTACAGGCGATACAGCGCCGGGGCCAATTTGCGATAGGCCAAATCCCCAGTGGCGCCGAAGATGACGATGGTGGCGGGACCGACGGCGCCATTGGCCGGCGGCGGCTGCGGTGGGGAACCTGTCACCCTTTCATTATGGCGGACCGGCGCGCGCGCCAGCGCCTAGCGGCCGGCGGTCGCGTGCGCGATGGCCTGCTCAATCCGCGCCTGCCCCGCGCGCAGCGCCGCCTGCGAACGCGCCTCGACGTTCAGACGCAGCAGCGGCTCGGTATTGGAGGGGCGGAGATTGAACCGCCAGTCGCCATAGGCGGCCGACAGCCCGTCGGTAAAGTCCTGTGCTCCGTCGCCAAACCGCGGGGTCACCGCGGCCACCACCGCCTTGGGATCCTCCACCTCGAAGTTGATTTCCCCGGAGACGAAGTACTTGGCCCGCAGCGGCCGCACGAACTCCTCCAGCGGCTTCTTCTCGCGTCCCAGCAGTTCCAGCAAGATCAGCAGCGGGATCATGCCGTTGTCACGGAACCAATTGCGGCGGAAATAAAAGTGCGCCGACATCTCCCCGCCGAATTCCGCCCCCGTCTCCCGCATTTTGTCGGGGATGATGGTCATGCCTGCCCGGCTGAGCACCGTTTTGCCGCCCAATTCGGCGATGGTTTCCTGCGTCGCCCAGATGCTGCGCGGGTCTATGACGATGGTCGCCCCCGGGGTGCGGCGCAGGACGGAACGCGCCAAAATCGCGGTGGCGAAGTAGCCGCTGAGGAAATATCCCGTTCCGTCCACGAAAAAGCAGCGGTCGCCGTCGGCGTCCCAGGCGGCGCCCAAGTCCGCCTTTTCATGCCGCACCGCGGCGCACAACTCGTCGTGGTTTTCCGGCAGCAAGGGATTGGGCACGCCCCCCGGCACGGGAAACGTTCCGTCCGGCTCTCCGTGGCGGGCGATGATCTCGATGGGCAGCCGGCCGCGTTCGACCACGCGCTGCAAGACTTTCACTTGCATGCCGCAGTTTGCGTCCGCGACCAGCCGCACTTTCGGGATAAGGGCGGTGTCCACATAGGACAGCACGTAATCGGCGAACTCAGCCCACAGGTCCCGCGCCTCGCGCCGGCCGCGCGGCCCGGCGTAGGCGGGGGGCCCGCCTGCCTGGATCTCCGCCAGCGCCCGGTCCCGCACCGCCGTCAGTCCGCTGTCCAGCGCCAGGGGTTGGGCGCCACGGCGGCAGAAGTTGAAGCCGTTCCAGTCCTTGGGATTATGCGAGGCGGAAATGGTGAAGCCGCCGTCCACCGGCAGCGTGGCCACGGCGAAATAGAACATGTCGGTGGACACCACGCCGATATCCAGCACGTTCACCCCGGCGGCCAACAGCGCTTCGGTCGCCGCCGCCGCCAATTGCCCCCCGGAGGCGCGCACGTCCCGCGCCACCACCAGGGTTTTGGCTTGCACCACCGTCGCAAAGGCGCGGACGATGGCCGCCGCGCCTGCCTCATCTAGTTGACTGGGGTACAAGCCGCGGGCATCGTAGCTTTTGAAAATGGCGGGATCGAGCATGGATTTTTCTTCCCGCCCGGGCAGGCGACAAACCTCCCGCTGGCGGCAGGCATAGAGATGGTGGCGGCGAGTGGACTCGAACCACTGACCTACGGATTATGAGACCGTCGCTCTAACCGGCTGAGCTACGCCGCCACGGGCTGGAACTTCAATCCTATCATCAGTTTGCCCTACCTAGCCGCTGCGCGGCTCCCGGGGCCTGTGGGGAGATTTCAATGGGCCCTGTCGCGGGGACCGCACCCGTCATTGCCACCGGCGCCCGGCGGCCCTGGGGCCCCAAGTGCGTTGTCCGTCCAACCGCGGTTCTGGCCAGCGCATCGCCCTTGGGGTCATGAAGCGAGGAATGCGGTCCGCGCGCAGATGGCCATGGCTGGCCCTGGGGATCGGCATCGGCTGGCTGACCGCGCCGCGGCGCGGCAGCTCGGTCCGTGCCCGCATGCGGCAAAAAGCCTGGCATTTGAGCCGCCTGGCCCTCCGCTACGCCGGCCGGCGCGGCCGCGACTGGCGGAATCGCCTCGCCGGTTCGGCCTTGGAGCTGCGCGGTGCCACTCGTCCGGAGCCCGCCGTCGCCCCGCCGGCGTTGGCCGCCCGTGTGCGCAGCCGCTTGGGCCGGCAATTCTACCTCGGACAGGTCGAAATTACCGCCGACGGCGGGGTCATTCACCTCTCCGGGCGGATGCCCAGCGATGGCGAGCGCGAGCGGTTGATTGCCGCGGTCCGCGAAGTGAAAGGGGTACATGAAGTCACCGCCGAGCGCCTGCGCGCCGCCTAGAGCCTGTCCGGGCGGGCAGTGTGCCGTTTTGTATTAACCGCACTGATTGTCTGTAAACAAGACTACGTCAGGCGCGTAAGATCGGCTTAATCACGCCGGCGCCCGCCGCTGCGGGCAAGGCATGTAGGACGGAAACAGCATGGAGAACAGAATTGAGAAACGGCGGGAGTCGCGTTCGACTCAACGCTTTTCGGTAACCATTCGAGCGATTCCCGAAGGGGCGGCGCTAGCCGCCGAAACCCTCGACGTCAGTGCCCAAGGCGCCAGCCTGCGGGCGCCGTTTTCGCTGCCGGTGGGGGAATTGGTCCGCGTGGCGATGCTGGACGCGGAGGGCGGCGCCGACGCCCGCATCGTGCGCTGCACGCCCCAGGGCGGCGAGTTTGTCATCGGCCTGGAGTTCACCGGCGCCACGCCGCGCTGGCCTGCCGCCTCCGCCGCCAAGGCCTGAGCGACCGCGGCCGCCCTCCCCGCCGCGACCGCCAGGCCAACGCCGCAGCCGCGGTACGGAGCCAGCGGACCAGCGTCCGCGCCTGTCGTGCGCGTCCATTCTCGCGGCAACGGGGCGATGACCGTAGCGCTCGCCGGCCGCCGCTGCCGGTCCGTCGTAGCGCCGGCACTTCCACGGCGGGCCGTCCAGAATTGGCCCGCCGCGCCTCCCGCCCGCGAAGCGGGACGCCCCGCCGCAGGCGGGGCTGGGGCGCGCCATCCCCCCCACCCGGTGTATGATTACTGCCGTTTGGCCGGGAGACGTTCATGTCCAAAAAGCCCTTTGCCGCAGCCTTTGCCGCCTTCTGCCTGTTAGTATTCTCCGCCTTCGCCGCCGCCCCCAAGCCGCTTTCGCCTTTTCACGGCATGCGCTGGCGCCTGATTGGCCCGTTCCGCGGCGGCCGCGTGGTCGCCGTTACCGGCATCCCGGGAAACGCCACGACGTTCTATTTCGGCGCCGTCGCCGGCGGCGTCTGGAAGACCACCGACGCCGGCCAAACCTGGAAGCCGGAGTTCCAGCATGAGCCGGTCAGCTCCATCGGCGCCATCGCCGTCGCGCCGTCGGATCCCAACACCGTCTATGTCGGCACCGGAGAGTCCGACATTCGCGGCGACATCTCCTATGGAGACGGCGTGTATAAGTCCACCGATGGCGGCAAGACTTGGCGTCATCTCGGGCTGACCCGGACCCGGCGCATCGGCGCGCTGATCGTGGATCCAAAGAATGCGAAACGGGTGTTCGTTGCGGCTTTGGGCGATGTGTTCGGTCCCAGCACGCATCGCGGCTTATATCGGTCGCGGGATGGGGGCCGTAGCTGGCAAAAAGTTCTATACGTCAACAATCGTACCGGCGCCATTGACGTCGTCTTCGATCCCGACAACACCCACATCCTCTATGCCGCCATGTGGCAGGCGGATCGCACCCCGTGGGGCATGAGCAGCGGCGGGCCGGGCAGCGGCCTGTACAAATCCACCGATGGCGGCACGACCTGGAAGCGGCTGAGCGGCCACGGGCTGCCCAGCGGCGTGCTGGGCAAGATCAGCGTTTCTGTGAGTGGCGCCGACCCCGATCGGGTGTACGCGCTGATCGAAGCCAAAAAAGGCGGGCTCTACGCTTCCAACGACGCCGGCCATAGCTGGCATTTGGTCAATTCCCATGACAGCCTGCGCCAGCGCGCCTGGTATTTTACCGACGTCTACGCCGATCCGAAGGCGGTAGATACGGTGTATGTGCTCAACACCGCGATGCTCCGCTCCACCGATGGGGGACGCAGCTTCAAACGTGTGGGCCAGCCGCACGGCGACAACCATGACCTGTGGATTGACCCGACCGATCCGCAACGCATGATCAACGGCAACGACGGCGGCGCGACGATCACGGAGAATGGCGGCCGCAGTTGGTCCACGCTCAACAACCAGCCGACCGCCGAGTTCTACCACGTCGCCACCGACAGTCGCTTTCACTTTTATGTCTATGGCGCCCAGCAGGACAACAGCACCGTGGCTATCGCCAGCACCACGAACCGCGGCGTCGTCACCAATAAGAATTGGTATTCCGTCGGCGGCGGCGAAAGCGGCTGGGTGGTGCCCGAGCCGGGCGATCCCAATATCGTCTACGCCGGTTCCTACGACGGCCTGATCACCCGCTGGGACCGCAAGACCGGGCAAGAGCAGGACATCAATCCCTGGCCCGACAATCCCATGGGTTCACCGGCGGCGGGGCTGAAATACCGCTTCCAATGGACCGCGCCGATCATGATCTCCCCCTTCCCGCCGCACAACTTATATTTCGGCGGCAACGTGCTGTTCAAGAGCACCGATCAGGGCCAAAGCTGGACGGTCATCAGCCCCGATCTCACCCGTAACGACCAGGCCAAGCAGGCCTCCTCGGGCGGGCCCATCACCCAGGACAACACCAGTTCCGAGTACTACGACACGATCTTCTGCCTGGCGGAGTCGCCGGTGCGGCGCGGCGTCATTTGGGCGGGCAGCGATGACGGCCTGGTGCACGTGACGCGGGACGGCGGGAGGCATTGGGCCAACGTCACTCCGCCAACGCTGCCCAAGTGGACCAAGATCAGCATCATCGAGGCGTCGCATTTCGCCCCTGGCGCCGCCTATGTCGCCGCCAATGGCGAAAAGAGCGACGATTTCCATCCCTACATCTTCAAAACCAGCGACTATGGCCGCACCTGGACGCCGATCGTGAACGGCCTTCCCCCGGACGTGTATGTGCACGTCGTGCGCCAGGACCCGGTGCGCCGCGACCTGCTGTTCGCCGGCACCGAGCAGGGCATTTTCTACTCCATCAACGGCGGCGCCGAATGGCATTCGCTGCAATTGAACCTGCCCACCGCCCCGGTGCGCGATATCGCCGTGCACGGCAGCGAACTGGTGGTGGCCACGCACGGCCGGGCGTTCTGGATCCTGGACGACATCACGCCCTTGCGCCAGTTCACACCCGCCATCGCCGCCGACCTGGTGCATCTGTACCGGCCGCGTACCGCCTACCGCTCCCGCTCGTTCGGCTTTTTTTTCCGCCACCTGCAAGGTGTCGGCCAGGGAGCGCCGGGCGGGGCGATCGTGGACTATTGGCTCAAGAGCAAGCCCAAGGGTCCGGTGACACTCAAAATTTTGACGGCATCGGGCCAGGTCGTGGACCACTATTCGACGGCCAAAAAGAAAGGGCCGGCGGCAACGGGATTCTTCGCCCGCTTCCAACGCGGCCCCAAGCTGCCCGACCATGCCGGGCTCAACCGTTTCGTTTGGAACGAACGCTATCCGAACCCCAAGGCTATCGTTCCGCCGATCGGCCATTGGGGCTTTGCCCAGGGCGTGTTGGCGGCGCCGGGCCATTACCAAGTCCAGCTCTCGGCCGCGGGCCGCACCTACACCGAACCGCTGGTCGTTCAACCCGATCCCCGCGTCCATGCGACCGCGGCCGATTACCAGCGGCAGTTCGCCCTGGCGCAAAAAATTGCCGCCAAGGTCAGCGCCATTGACCAGGCGGTCAACCAAATGCGGGCGGTGGAAAAACAACTCGCCTCCTTGCAGGGCCGTATCGCCGCTCAGCCGCGGGCCCATGCCGTGCTGGTGGCGGCGAAGGCCCTGCATGGCGCCGTGCGCAAGGTCGTCGCCGCCCTCGCCGACGTGCGCATCCAAAGCGGTGAGGACGCGCTGAATTATCCCATCCGGCTGAACGACAAATACGCCAATCTGTTGAGCACGGTGGAGGGGTCGGATAACGCCCCGACGCCGCAATCCTACGCCGTCTACCGCTATCTCAACGCCAAGCTCCGGCCGCACATGGCCGCCTGGCGCTCCTTGCAGCAGCATCAGTTGCTGGCGCTGAACCGGCTGATGCAAAGGGACGGCGTGCTGGCCATCGCCGCGCCGGTCGCCGCCGGCCATCACCGCGCCATGGCCAAGGCGGGAAAGCCCTAACCGCGGCGGGCCAACCGCCAGCGTGTGGGAGCGCGCCGCGGCCTTCAGTGAGCCGCTGGCGCTGCGCCGCTGGGACGCGCCGCGCCGTCCCAGCCACGCGCGGAGCCGCCGCCGCGGCGCCGTTGCCGCCGGCGCGTTCTGGGCGCCTGGGCCGTCGCTGGCGCGCCATTGCCGCGCCACGCGAGGGCGAGCCGGGCGCCGGGGCGCCGCGCGCCGAGGGGTGCATTTCGCGGTTCCACTGGACCAAGGGACGGTCCCGCGCCGGCGGCGCCATGCTAGCGTCCTAGCAGCGGCTCCATCTCCGGACCCCATGCATATTGACGATATTTTGCGATTGGCTCTCGAGCGCAAGGCCAGCGACATTCACTTGAAGGTCGGGGGCGTGCCCTACCTGCGCACCGACGGCGAACTGAAGCCGCTCCAGGAAATGAGCCGCCTCACGCCCGAGGGCATGCTCACCATGGCGTTCAGCATGATGAGCAACAAGAACAAGCAGCGCTTCAAGGACACCAACGAAGCCGACTTCGCCTACAGCCTCTCCGGCATGGGCCGCTTTCGCGTCAACGTCTTCCAGCAGCGCGGCAACGTGGGCATGGTATTGCGCGTCGTACCGACCCGCATCCAAACGACCGATGAGCTGTTTCTGCCGCAGGTGATCGAAAAGCTTTGCGAGGAGCGCCGCGGCCTGATCCTGGTCACTGGCACCACCGGCTCCGGCAAGTCCACCACCCTCGCCGCCATGGTGGACCGCATCAACGCGACCCGCAGCGACCACATCATCACCATCGAGGATCCGATCGAATTTCTGCACCGCGACAAGGCCGGCATCGTCAACCAGCGCGAGGTGGATGTGGATACCGCCACCTTCAGCGTGGCCCTGCGCGCCGCCCTGCGGCAGGATCCGGACGTGGTGCTGGTCGGCGAAATGCGCGATCTGGAGACGATCCATACCGCCATGCTGGCCGCCGAAACCGGCCATCTGGTCATGTCCACCTTGCACACGCTGGACGCGACCGAAACCATCCAGCGCATCATCGCCGTCTTTCCCGCCGACGAGCAAAAGCAGATCCGGCTGCAACTGGCCTCGACCCTGAAGGGCATCATCTCGCAGCGGTTGGTGCGCAAGGCGGATGGCATCGGCCGCGTGCCGGCGGTCGAGGTTTTGGTGACCACCAGCTACATCCGCGACTGCATCATCATCCCGGAAAAAACCGCCATGGTGCGCGACGCCATAGCCGCAGGCGGTTCGCAATACGGTATGCAGACCTTCGATCAAAGCCTTCTCGGACTGTGGCGCAAGGGGCTGATCACCTACGACGTAGCCTTGCAGAACGCCAGCCATCCCGACGACTTCAAGCTGCGCGCCCAAGGCGTCAGCTCCGGCGGCGCCGACGCCGCCGCCGCCGCGCCGGCCGCCGCCGGCGAATTCGACCGCGGCTTCTAGCCGCCGGTCTCCCAGGCCGCATTCCACCCCCAGCCTCCGTCCTCCATCGGGCCTAAGTGGTAGCGCTTCCAATGATTTCCCTCTTGCGGAATCCTTTCGTGTATGCAATATCTGTATCCGGTAGCGTATTCGCCGTCGGGCGCGGTTAACAGTGCTGACAACCACTGGAATCAGCAAATGAGCTTGGGCTCGACCGGCGGCGCACTTTAGGAGGCCATTTCATGGCGCGGAAAGATTGCGGGCTAGGGAGTCATGCAGCGAGTGGCACACGTTCCCAGGGGCAAGCGGGCGCGGCGCGAGCGGGCGCCTGGCGGGCCGGGGCGACGGTGGCGCTGTGCCTGGCGATTCTGGTCCTCCTGCCCGTAGCGCCGGCGCGCGCGCAGGTCACCACCTCCGGAAAGATCGCGGGAACGGTGCTGGATCCGTCGGGGCACGCCATTCCCGGCGCCGTCGTCACCGCCACCGATCCGTCCATCAGCATGACGCGCACGGTGAAGGCCAGTCCGTCGGGAAACTATATTTTTCCCGCGCTCCAGCCCGGCCGCTACGACGTTTCGGCGAGCGCCAAAGGCTTCGCCACGGCGGTGTACCACGGCATTGTGGTGAACGTGGCGCAAACCGCCGACGTGACGGTGAAGTTGGCCATCGGGACCGCCAGCCAGACGATCACCGTGTCCGCCGCGGGCCAGCTTCTGAAGACGACGCAAACCACCTTGGCCACGACCATTAGCCCCAAGCTGATCGAGAACCTGCCGCTCAACGGCCGGAACATCCTGGAGTTCGCCAGCATCGTCCCCGGGGCGGCGGAGCCGGCGGGCGTGGGGCAGCGCTACACCACTCTAAACGGCTTGCCTCCGGCCGCCAACCATATCACCGTCAACGGCACCAACGACCAGTTCCTGCGCTACACCAATTTCTCCACCAGCTTCGTTGGCGTTGCGCCGCTGCGGGAAGGGGCGTTCTCGGAGGCGACGGTGTCCACGGGCACGATGGGATCGCTGAACGGGTCGGGCGCTTCGCAGATTCAATTCGAGACCAAGCGCGGCACCAACCACTTTCATGGCCGCATTTTCTGGCAAACGGAAAACAGCGCGCTCAACGCCAACAGTTGGTTCGACAACGCCGCTGGCGTGGCGCGGCCGATATACAAGCAGAATTATTTCGGCGGCAATTTGGGCGGGCCGCTGCTGCCCAGCAGTTGGGTTGGCGACCACCACGTCTACTTTTTTGTGAATTTGGAGTACAACCGGCAGCCGACCTCCTATACCGTCACAAACAATACGCTGACGTCCGGCGCCGCCAGCGGCATCTATCCCTATGAAGCCACCTCTATGCCGACGGCCACGCAGCTCGCCGCCGCGCCGTGGGTGAGCGGCTGCAAGCCCTTCGCCAGCGCCTACACCTGCAACGTCAACCTCTACACGCTGGCGCAGGACAACGGCTTCCCCGCCACGGCGGATCCCATCATGTCCAAGAACCTGAGCGACATCGCCAGCTATAACAAAAGCGGCGCGCTCAAGCCGCTGGGCACGAACCCGAGTTCGCTGTATAGCAACAATCAGCTGTATCTTCAGCAGCTCGAGTGGAACAAGAGCTATACCTACCGGACCTGGTACCCGACCGCCCGCCTGGACGTGGACATCACTCCAAAGATCCATTGGAGTACAAGCTGGGATTATCAGTGGCAAGACACCCCGACCACCGGCAACTGGCCGGGCACCAGCTATGTCGGCGGCTACAGCGGCTTCCACACGAACTACTACACCTGGTCCAATGCCGTGACCTGGGATATTTCGCCCACGATGGTCAACACGACCAGGTTCGGCATTCTGGGTGACGCCGAAGAGTGGGACCGGGGCACCAGCGGTTCGGTGTATGCAAACTTCCCGGTGGACGGAGTGGGCGCGTATCTCAACATGCCCTTCGGGATCCCCACTCTCCTGCCCGATACGTCCGGCACCATCAACCGCAATAATCCGGACTGGAACCCCTCCGACACCCTGCGCTGGATCCACGGCAACCATTCGTTCTACCTCGGCTTCAACCTGGTGCACGCGAGCATGTACGAGCTGGAGATCGGCATCCCGCAGGTGCCCACCTACAGCACCGGCATCATCTCCAGCGATCCCGCTTCGGCGATGTTTAGCTCGGCCAGCTTCCCCAACGTCAGTGCCGCCAACAATCAACGGGACATTGCCAGCGCCGAATCGCTCTACGCCCTGCTCACCGGTCGGATTCAGTCGGTCAGCGGGCAAAACTACGTGGACCTGGCCACCCACCAATATCAGCCCGGTGGCGGCATGTACGCGCGGGAAGCGCAAACCTTCGGCGGCATTTATTTTCAGGATTCCTGGCGCGTCAAGCCGGACTTCACGCTGAACTATGGCCTGCGCTGGGCGATGACCGGGGCCATCCACAACACCAACGACAGCTATTTCGCCCCGACCTACGCCGGATTGCTGGGGCCGTCCACCGGCCTGTTCCAGCCCGGCAAGCTCAATGGCATCCAAAATCCCTACCTGGTCCTGAATCCCAATCCCTACCACGGCGATTTCCTGGAGCCCTCCCCGAATATTGGGTTCGCGTGGAATCCGGATATTCGGCATGGCTTCCTGGGCATGCTGTTCGGCGGGCACAAGACGGTCATCCACGCCGGCGCGGGACTCAATTTCTACAACCCCGGCTGGGAAGCCTATGAGTCGGCCAGCATCTACACCGATCCCGGGCCCTTCCAGCAGTACTACTACAGCAGCGCAGCGGGGCAATTTGCGCCCGGCAGCGAAGCCCTCAGCTCGGCCGGGCTCTACAACGCGGCGGTGGCGACCGCGACGCCGCAAAGCTACTCGGCTGCCATTCCCGAATCCGCGTTTTCCTTCAACTCACCGTACTTCGCCACGGTCAACCCGAACCTGAAGACGCCCTACGTGGAAAATTGGAACTTCGGCATCCAGCGCGAACTCCCGGGCAACTTCGTGGTCGAGGTGGATTATGTCGGCAACCGCTCCGTCCATGATTGGATGAACTACAACTTGAATGAGATCAACGCCACCAGCAACGGCTTCCTGAAGTCGTTCAAGACGGCGCAGGCGAATTTGGCCGCCAATCAGGCCGGGGGCTGCGGTACGACCTTTGCCGATAACACCGGTTGCAGCGGCGTGGCCGCCACGCCGCTGTTCGATGCCGCATTCAACGGCAACGGCATCTCAACCGCCGCCAACGATGCCGGCGGCTACGCCAACAACGGCTTCGGCTCGTTCATCTATGACCTCCAGACCGGCCAGGCCGGCGCCATGGCGAACACGCTGGCGACCACCTATTCCTATCTCTGCAACATGGTCGGGGGCGCCAATGGCTCGGCGTTCAGCCCTTGCGCCGGCTCGACCGGAAGCGGAACGTATCCCATCAACTACTTCGAGGCCAACCCTTACGCCACCTACGGCGAAGCTCAGGTCCTGGGCGATCCCGGCTGGTCCACCTACAACTCCCTGCAGATCTCCGTCCGCCACCCCGTCGGCCATGGCCTGACGTTGGGGGCGAACTACTCCTTCAGTAAGGCGCTGACCAACAACTTCCAGAGTTATTTTACCGACACACTGCAAAAGAGCTTTATCTCCCTGCGCAATATGGGGTTGAACAAGGGGCCGTCCAATCTGGACATCCCCAACGTGCTCCACGTCTACGGCACCTATGCCTTGCCCTTCGGGCGCGGGCGTTCCGTCAACTTGGGCAATTCCATCTTGAACGGAGTCATCGGCGGCTGGAACATCGGCACCATCGTCACCTGGCAATCCGGCCTGCCCTTCTGGCTCCAGGGCGGCTACCAGACCTTCAACAATCAGGATGGGGGCGTGGTCCTCAAGGGAGTCAACACCCAGCAGATCCAAAGCAACATTGGCGTCTACAGCGATCCGTCGGTATCTCCGTATTCACCGCTGTTCATCAATCCCAACTTCAACGCCACGGCCGCGATCCAGCCAAACACCACCCCGGGGACGATTGGGCAATTGCTCTTCTTGCACGGGCCCAGCTTCTTCAACACCGACATTTCGCTCAACAAGGTCTTCCCAATTCACGAGAGCATGGCGCTGAAGATCCAAGCATCGTTCTTGAACGCCTTCAACCATCCCAACTGGATCACCGGCAGCTTCGGCGCGCCCGGATATCTCCTCTCGGCGTCGAGCGGGCTGACCACGCCCTCCGCCAGTTACGCGGGGAATACGCGGGTCATCCAGTTCCGCACGGAGTTGGATTTTTAAGTCGCCGGGAAACGCAAGCACCGCTGGCCGGGCCGCTATGCGGCCCGGCTGCGTATTGTTTCCGCCCGACCGCGCCGGGCTGGAAATCGCCCCGCAGTGGCAACCGCGGAGAGGCCCCGAGTTCTAGCGGTCTTCCGCTGCCGGCGCAGTAACCGAGCCGGGGCCCGCCATGGGCGCGCCGCCCGACGGCGCCGCGGCTGCTGGTCTGCGGCGCTGCGGGCGGAGGACCTGCGGAAGAAGCGTTGCCCATCGCGGTGTCCGGGGCGCACGGCCAGCCGCGCTCCCGGGTCCGTTCCCGGAGGGCGTGGGTTGGTTGCCACTGTGCGGCCCGCGGCGACGCGGCGGCCCTTTTTGCTTGCGGAATACCGCATCGTATGCAATATATGACTCTCATAAGGAGTCCAAGGCCTGCGCCGCAGGCCGCTCCCCGCCGGGGTGGCCGTCCGCCCGGAGATCGGGAATATCGCAAAACAAAGGAAACGCGACCAATGCCGTCGAAGCTTCGCCCCTGGGTCCTCTCCATTTTGTGCTTGGCCATGCTGCCCGTCGCGGCCCAGGCGCAGGGCCGGCTGGCCAATTACCGGAACGCCGAAAAATTCATGCTGGGCAATGTCTTTGCCCACATCCGTCTGGCGCGAGTCACTCCCACCTGGATCAGCCCCAATCGCTTCTGGTATTTGCAGGCGGGCCCGCAGGGGCGGAAATTCCTGGTGGTGAACGCGGCGCGGAACACGGTTGCGGCGGCCTTCGATCAGGCGCACGTCGCCGCGGCGCTGTCCCACGCCGCCCATCGCCCGGTCCAGGCGGGCCACCTTCCCTTCGATGATTTCCGCTACGCCGACCACCAGCACGCCATCCAGTTCAACTTCGAGCGCGCCGGTTGGACCTGCTCGCTCCAGGCGTCGAGCTGCGCCAAGGGGCCGCAGATTCCCGCGCTGTTTCCGCACTTCCGCTACGCCCCGGCCTTCGTGCCGCACGGCGCGGCCTCTTTGGAGAAGGTTTCGCCCAACGGCAGGTGGACGGCCTTCGTGCGCGATCACAATTTGTTCGTGCGCTACGACACCGGCACGGTCGTGCAGTTGACCTACAACGGCAAGCCGGGCGACGACTATGCCACGCCGCTGCCCGATCTGCGCACGCTGGTCGCCGAGGGCGTCACCAACGGAGACAACGTCAAGGAACCGCCGGCGGTCTTCTGGTCGCCGGATTCCAGCGAGCTGATCACCTACCGGCTGGATTCGCGCAACGCCGGCCGCTACACCAGCCTCCAATTCGTGCCGCCGCATCAGTTGCGTCCCATCGCCTATAACTATGTCTATCCGCTGCCCGGGGAGATCCTGCCGAAGGCGTATCCCGTGATCTTCAACCTGAATACGGGCAAGCGCATCAACGTCAAGACGCCGCCCATACAGATCCAGTTCGAAGGCGGCCCGTACTTCCGCTGGCTGAACAATCACACCGTCTTCTACACCTACGACCAGCGCGGGGAAAAAGCCATTGATCTGCGGGAAATCAACGCCAAGACCGGCGCCCAGCGGGCTATCTACCGCGAGGTGGCCAAGCCCTATCCTTACGTGGATCCGGGCGAAAGCCTATTCCGGTTCGTGGACCACAACCGGGAGTTCCTCTGGGCCTCGGAACGCAGCGGCTGGAATCAGCTCTATCTGTACAACACGCGGACCGGCAAGCTGATCAACCGGGTGACCCATGGCGATTGGGTCGTGCGGCGCATCGTGGCGGTGGATGAGAAGGCGCAGCAGGTGTATTTCCTCGCCGGCGGGGTCAATCCGAAGATGGATCCCTATTACACGCAGTTATACCGCGTGAACTTCAACGGCACGGGGATGAAGCTGCTGACGCCGGGGAATTACGATCACACGGCAAGCGTCTCCCCGGACGGGCGCTACGTCATCGATAACTATTCCACCGTCTCCGATCCCGGCGAGTCTGTCTTGCGCAGCGCCAGCGACGGCGCGGTCATCCGCGTCTTGCAGCGGCCCGACATCGCCTGGCTGCGGCGGCAGGGCTGGGTTCCGCCCATCCATTTCGAGGGCAAAGCCGCCGACGGCAAGACCGATCTGTACGGCGTGATCGTCCGGCCGACGCATTTCAACGCGGCGAGGAAGTACGCCGTCCTGGAGAACATCTACACCGGGCCGCAAGGGTTCTTCACGCCGAAGTCCTTTGGCGCGGCGCTGCGGCTGCAGTCCATGTCCGAGCTGGGCTTCGTGGTGGTCATGCTCGACGGCCGCGGCACCACGGGCCGCTCCCGCGCCTTCCACGATTTCTCCTACCACAACATGGGCAACGTGTTTGTGGACCACGTGGCGATGATCAAGCAGATGGCGGCGAAATATCCGTGGATGAACCTGAATAAGGTCGGGATCTACGGCACCTCCGCCGGGGGGTACGGCTCCGCTCACGCGTTTCTCCAGTTCCCGGGTTTCTACAAGGTCTGCGTCTCCACCTCGGGCGATCACGACCCGCGCATGGATAAGGCTTGGTGGAACGAGCTGTATCAGGGCTGGCCGGTGGGGAAGGACTACGCCGCGCAGGCCAACGAGGCGCTGGCCAAGAACCTTAAAGGCCATCTGCTGCTGATCCACGGCGACATAGACGACAACGTCAATCCCGCCGAGACCATGCGGTTGGTGGATGCGCTGATGACCGCGAACAAACCCTTCAACATGCTTTTGGTGCCGAACATGTACCACGGCGACAGCGGACCGCACGCCTTGTACGTCACGCGGCGGCGCTGGAACTATTTCGTCCGCTATCTGCTCGGCGTGCAGCCGCCGAAAAACTTCGTCATCCACGCGCGCCGGTTCCACTTCTAATCCGGCCGGTCCGCTGCGGGCGCGCAACTCCGCCCGCGCGGCCAGGGACGTTTTGCGACAGACGATATCGGGCGCCGGCGTCGCCGCTGGCCGTTTCCCAACGCGCGCGTAGCCGTGCCGCAAGGGCTATCTGGTAGCGCTTGCAGCGGTTTTCCCTTGCAGAATCCTGAAATGTATGCAAAATCTGATTGCCATAGCCAGTGCGGTCAACCGCCGGCGCAAATACGGAGGAGTCACGGTGAAGAAGCGAATCGTCTTCTGCCTTGTGTGTGGATTTTTGGCAACGTTGAGTCTGGGGGCGCAGAACAATCCGACCGGCACCCTGGCGGGGGCGGTGGTGGATCCGAGCCACGCGGCGGTGCCCGGGGCCAAGATCATCGCCGACGACCTGACCACCGGCATCGTGCTGAAGGCGGCCAGCGATTCCCAGGGCCGCTTCCAGATCGCCAACGTGCCGCCGGGGACGTACAACGTGGCGGTCACCGCCAAGGGCTTCAAGAGCTCGGTGTTTCAATCCGTAACCATCGTCGCCGGGCAGGTCTATGACCTGAATCCGGTGCTGAAGGTCGGCTCCGTGAGTTCCGAGGTGACGGTGCAAGCCGGCGCCCAGGTGCTGCACACCACGCAAACCGCCATCTCCAGCACGGTCAGCGCCAAGGTGGTTAACAACGTTCCCACCGCCTCCTCCGGCAACGCCATGTACGGAGCGACGCTGCTGAACCCCGCCATCCAGACCATCGGCGGGCCGCGCCAGTCCAGCGCGGAGGGCCTGCCGGGCGGAGCCGTGAACGTCACGATTGACGGCATCTCGGCGCAATGGGAGCAGGGCAAGTCGGGCGATCCGTTCTTCGCCATGATCACCCCCAACGCCTCCGACGTCGGCGAGCTGGACATGACCACCGCCGCCGGCGGGCCGCAGACCAGCAGCGGCGCGGTGCAGGTCAACTTCATCAGCCAGCGCGGGACCAACCAATGGCACGGCGGCGTTTGGGATTATTTCCGCAACAATGCGCTCAACTCCAACTACTACTTCAACAACCTGGCGGGCACGCCGCGGCAGACGGTGCGCTACAACCAGTGGGGCTATAAGGTCGGCGGCCCAATCATCAAAAACAAGCTGTTCTTCTTCACCGACATGAGCATCTTCAGCCAGCCGCAGAGCGACGCCATCACCAACACGCTGCTGACGCCGCAAGCGGCGCAGGGCCTGTTCACCTACGCGCCGCCCCAGGGCCAGATGCCCGCCTCGGCCAGTCCCAACACCTGGACCACCTGCGACGCCGCCAAGGGCACCTGCACCGCCAACCTGCTGGCGATGGCCAAGAACTACGGCGCGCCCTCCACGATTGACAGCTTCGTCGGCAACACGCTGGGGCTGATGCAGAAATCCGTCACCGCGCCGGGCGTGGGCTCCTTGGGCAACACCTCGCTGTATCAGCAAGGCATCACCTTCAACGAGAACGGCACCGACCGCCAGCTGAACCCCGACCTCCGGCTGGACTACAACATCAACAACAGCAACTCGCTGGAGTTCGACTATCACCTCAGCCAGTTCGTCCTGTCCCCCGCCTTCCTGGACGGCACCGCCTACACTTATCCGATCGCGCCGTTCAACACCAGCCAGGGCGGCTACTATGCCGACCGCTCCATCTGGTCGGTGGCCTGGCGCTGGACGGTCAGCCCGACGCAGAGCAATGACCTGCGCATCGGCTGGCAGAACAGCAAGGAGTCGTTCTTCAACAACGAGGTCGCCAGCATCTATCCCACGATGAGCACCAACCTGGGCTCGATCCGCATGCGGCCCAACTTCCCCGGCGAGATCACCAATCCCTACCTGAGCTACGGCCCCTACTCCGACTGGGACAACATCTGGCAGGTGATTGACAACTTCGCCTGGGTAGATGGCAATCACAATCTGTCGTTCGGCTTCAGCTACAGCCGGCCGACCTACAAGGATTTGGGCAGCAGCAACCTGGTCGCCAACGTCGGCGTGGGGCTGAGCGGCGGGGAGCCGATCGCCACGCAGTTCAATACCACCAACCTGCCGGGCATCAGCAACGGCGACCTGACCGCGGCGCAGGACATCTACGGCATGCTGGTCGGCAACGTAACCAGCTATTCGGCCTCGGTGGCCTTCGATCCGGCCAAACGCAACTTCGTGACCGGCGCGCCGACGGTGGACCAGTACTACCAAACCAACTTCGGCTTCTACGGCCACGACAGTTGGCAGGTCGAGCCCAACTTGACCTTCAACTACGGCTTGCGCTGGCAGTTCCAGGGCGCGCCGGTGGATCAGTTGAATGAGTACTTCATGCCCGCCAACGGCTACGCCGGGGTCTACGGCGTCTCCGGCGTGAACAATTTGTTCCAGCCCGGCACGCTGACCGGCTCGGTGCCGAGCTTCGTCAACGACCAGGGCAAGTCCTGGTACAACAACTACTACGGCGACTTCGCCCCCAGCGTCGGTCTGGCTTGGGAGCCGCAGTTCACGGGCTCCTGGTGGCAGAAGATCTTCGGCGATCCGGGCGACACCGTTCTGCGCGGCGGCTACTCCATCGCCTACTCCCGCGAGGGCATGGAGAACTGGAGCAGCATCTCCGGCGGCAATCCCGGCTACTACGGCAGCCAGTACGACAACGCCATCCCCTATACGCAGGCTCCCGTGGCCGGGCAGTTCGCCGCGGGCTCGGTGGCGCTGAACAACATGAGCATTCAGTCGGTGGCGCAGGATCCGAGCAGCTTCCAATCCTCGTTCCCCATCACGCCTTCCGCCTTCCAGGCGGTGAACGTGGTGGATCCGAACCTGCGCATGCCCATGGTGCAGTCCTGGTCGGTGGGCATCCAGCGGGCGCTGTCCCAGCATATGGCGCTGGAAATCCGCTATGTCGGCAACCACGCCACCGGCTTGTGGCAGCAAACCAACCTGAATGAGGTGAACATCTTCCAAAACGGCTTCCTGAGCGAGTTCAAGAACGCCGCCAGCAACATGGCCATCTGCCAAGCCAATGCCGCCGCCTGCCAGACGGCGCAGGCGTACGCCGGTGTGGCCAGCCCCGGCGCCGCCAACTTCGGCGACTGGGGATTGCAAGGCCAGGTGCCGCTGCCCATCTTCACCGCCGCCTTTACCGGCGGCACCGCGGACGCGGCAGGCGCGGCCAGCCAGGCCAACCCCGGCTTCGCCACCAACACCAACGACCTGACCACCGGCCAGGCCGGCGCCATGGCCAACAATTTGTCCAGCAGCTACAGCTACTGGCAGAACATCATGAAGGCCGGCTACCCGTCCAACTTCTGGGTGGTCAACCCGCAGGCCACCGGCGGCGCCTATCTGCTGCGCAACCAACTCCAGTCCACCTACAATGCGCTGGTGATTGACCTGCGCCGGCGCCCGCTGCACGGCTGGACCTTCGACATGAACTACACGCTGGCCCATGCGCTGACCAACGATTTCCAGCATGAGAACGGCATCAATTTCCTCAACTTCACCACCCTGCGCAATCCCGGCATGAACAAGGGGCCGTCGCCGTACGACATCCGCAACGCCTTCAAGATGTACTCGTTGTGGGATCTGCCCTTCGGCCCGGGCCACGCCTGGTCCAGCGGCAGCGGGCTGGTGCGCACGCTGATCGGCGGCTGGCAGTTCGGCACCACGATGCGCTGGCAGAGCGGCTATCCCGTCTGGATCAACGGCGGCAACGCCACGGTGAACCAATACGACAGCGGCGTCCAGCTCAACGGCATGTCGCTGCAACAGGTGCAGAGCCTGCTGGGAGTCTACAAGACCGCCAGCCCGGCGCCCGGCGCGGTTTGGTATGTGCCGCAATCCCTGCTCGGAACGGGCGGTCAGCAGGCGAACTTCAACATCCTGTCGCCGTGCCAAACGCCAGGCAAGTTCTGCGGCATGACGTTCCTGTACAGCCCGTCGTTCTTCCGCGCCGATCTCTCGTTGATGAAGCGGACGCAGATCACCGAGCGGGTGCGCTCGCTGATCGAAGTCCAGTTCCTCAACGCCTTCAACAACGCCAACTTCATCTGGGGCAATACTTTCTTCGCCACCGCGGCCAAGAGCATCCAGTCCAGCGGTTTTGGCCGCATCTTTAGCGCCTACCAAGCGCAGGATGAGGGCAATGACCTGGGCGGCCGCACGGTGCAGTTGGTGGCGCGCTTCAGCTTCTAGCCGTACCCGCTTGTTGTGCCCGGCGCCCCCTGGGCGCCGGTGGCCTCCTGAGGGCCATTCACCGCCGTGTTCCCGCCGTTCCGGGACGCGGCGGTTTCCTTTTGCCCGCCGAACGCGGCGGGCCGGTCCGGTGCAAATCGTGGCGCGGCCATTGGCGGCACGGGCATGCGCCGGGGCAAAAAGCACTTGACTTGTTCCCGGCGCTGCATTGTACTTGCTTTCGTTTGCTTCTCTTTTGCGTCACAACCGGCGGCGGAAGGTGAAACGATCTCCGTCAGCGCACTTAACGCCGCCAGCCATCGGCAGTTTGTGTCGTTTCGGTTGCAGTCCCGGTTCTGACCATCGTGCTCACCATGCGCATATTGCTCTCGCGACTCGCTGCTTCCACCGCCCTGGCCGCGTCGGCCCTGCTGATAGCCGCCCCGGCCCAGGCGCAAGCCGCGCCGCAAATCCGCAATGCCGCGCTCACCGTCGCTGCCCGCCCCAGCGCCGGCGGATACGCGGTGCGGGCGTCCGGTCAGGCGGAGCCGGTGCTGGTGGCACATGTGGGCGCGGAGGTCAATCATCATTGGGTGAGCGCCGCGGCCTACCCGCGCCATCGCGCCGCGGTGGCGCCGTTTCACAATGCCCTAGGCTCTGGGCAGGCGCTGACGCTGCGCTTCAGCGGGTTGGCCGGCCAGCCCGACCTGATCTGCCGCATCCGCCTGTACGCCCATCATCCCTACGGCGATATTCGCTTGTCGGCGCGCAACGCCACCGGCCGGGCGCTTTCCATTCAGAGCCTGCGGCTGGCCGATGCCGCGGGCATTAACTTGGGCGCGCCGCAAGCCCGCGACCGCGTGCTGGCGGAATCGGTCAGCGAGGACCCCTCCATCCATATCGCCGGCTTGGGCGGCGCGCCGCGCGGCGGCTTCCATGGATATCGCGACCTGCTCATCTACAACCGCGCCGACCGGCGCAGCCTGCTGCTGGCCGCGCTGACCGAAGACCGGTTTTTGACCGTGGCGCACCTGACGGTGCAGGCCGCCGCCCCGCGCATCGCCGGCCTGATGCTGGACGAAACGGGGACGACGCGGGTAATGCTGCAGCGCGACCACATTCCCGCCGCCCAGCGCATGTTTCTCAATCTGCCGCTGGCACCCGGCGCGGCGCTGGCCTCCGATCTGGTGATGTTCGCCGCCGGTCCGGGTTACTTGGCCCCGCTGGAGCGGTACGGTCGCGCCGTCGCCCGCCTGCACCACACCCATTTCACCCGCCGCGACGACCCCATGGGCTGGTGGAGCTGGACGGCGTTTTACGGCGGCATCACCAGCGGCGAGGTCTGGACCAACGCCTTGTGGCAGGCCCAGCATCTACGCCGCCTGGGCTACAACTACCTGCACATTGACGAGGGGTATGACTATGCGCGGGGGGAATACACCACCGCCAACGCCACCCAATTTCCCGACGGCATGTGGCTACTGGAGCATCGCATCCGCGGCTTGGGGCTGATCCCCGGCATCTGGACCGCGCCGTTCGAAGTCTCCGCCCGCGCCTGGGTTTACCAGCATCATCGCGATTGGCTGCTGCACGACGCCAAAGGCCAGCTCATCCGCGTCAACTACGTCACCGGGCACAGCGATCCGCTCTACGTGCTGGACACCACCAATCCCGGCGCGCAGGGCTATCTGCTCCGCACCTACCGCATCCTGACGCGGCAATGGGGCGTGCGCTACATCAAGCTGGATTTCATGGACGCCGCCGCCATCGAAGGCGACTACTACCGGCCCGGCACGACGGCGCTCGAGGCCCAGCGCATCGGCCTGCGCATCATCCGCCAGGCGGTGGGCCCGCACGTGCTGCTGGACAAGGACGGCAGCGCCATGCTGGCGCCGGTGGGCTTCGTCAACGAAGGCCGCATCGCCCCGGACACCGGCCACTCCTTCGCCGCCAGCCTGGATGCGGTCAGCAACATCGCCAGCCGCTTTTACATGAACGGCAACTTCTTCGTCGCCGACCCCGACGCGTTTTCGGTGTCGCGCGAAGTCGAGCCGCAGCAGCATTGGCATGAGTCGCGCACGGGCCTGACCTTCCATGAGGCGCAGGTGCAGATCGTGCTGGCGGCGATGGCCGGCGGCATGTTTGAGATCGGCGACGACCTGCCCACGCTCGGCGCCGAGCCGCGCCGTCTAGCGCTGGTCGAGAACCGGCAGATCATTGACCTCAACCGCCTGGGCCGCTCCGCGCTGCCGTTGGATCTGATGACCTTCCCGCGGGCTGATGGCGCGCCCAGCGTCTTCTATCTGCGCGAGGACCGGCGGCAGGCGATGCTGGCGGTCTTCAATTGGACCGATCACGCGACCCAGCACGCGCTGTCGCTGGCGGCGCTCGGATTTCCCGCCGCCGGCGCGGTGCGCGCCTACGACGTGCTCGACCATAACGCCCCGCTGGCGCTGCCCGGCGGCGAGGTCCGCATCGCGGCCGAAGCGCCGCGGTCGGTGCGCCTGATCGAGTTGGTGAACACCGCGCTGCCCGCCGCCGCGCCGCGCCTGGTGGTGACGGCGCCGGCCGCCGCGCGCGCCGGCCAAGCCCTAGCGTTTTCCGCCGCCCCGGCCGCCGCTTCGCCGCCGGTGCTGCGCTACCGGTGGAGTTTCGGCGACGGCACCGCGATGTCGGGGGCGCGGGTGCGCCACACCTTTACCCATGCTGGCGGCTTCACGGTCACATTGACCGCTCGCGGGCTGGCCTCCGTGCATGGCACGCCGGTCCGCCGCCGCCGCTTCACGGTGCGGGTGACCGGACATCCCCGCACCCGCTTCACGCTGCGCCAAAACCGGCGCTATCACGCGGGACATTGAGCATGCGAGGTTACCTATCTATCCTGCCGGCCGCGCCGCCGGCGGCGCCGGCCCTCTGCCAGTGTCTGCATGCCCTAACATGGGAAAAGTGACCTCGGGAACGGATACCGGCGTGTCGCTGCTGGCGGAAGAGCGGCGGCGCAAGATCGTCGAGCTGCTGCGCCAGGAAGGCAAGGTTTTGGTGAACGGCCTGGCGCGCCGTTTCGCCACCTCGCAGGTCACCATCCGCCAGGACCTGGAGGCCCTGCACGGGCAAGGGCTGCTGCACCGCACCCATGGCGGGGCCCTGCCGGTGCGCTCCGCCGCCTTGTTGGACCCGAGTTTGCAGGATAAAGAAAAGCTCTACCGCCGGGAAAAGCACCGCATCGCCGTGGCCGCCGCCCGGCAGGTCCAGGAGGGCCAATCCGTTGCCCTGGACTCCGGCAGCACCACCACCGCCGTGGCCCGGGAGTTGCGCCGTTTTCGCCAGCTCACCGTCATCACCAATGCGGTCAATATCGCGGCGGAGTTAGCCGGCGCCGAGGTCGAAGTCATTCTGACCGGCGGAAGTCTGCGCCCCAATTCCTTTTCCCTGGTCGGTCCCCTGGCTGAAGCCACCTTGCGGCGGCTTAGCGCCGACATCCTGTTTCTGGGCGTGGACGGCTTCGATCCCGCCTTTGGCCTGACCACGCCGAACGTGATGGAAGCGAAGGTCAATCAGGTCATGCTGCAAATCGCCCGGCGGCGGGTGGTGGTCTGCGACTCCAGCAAATTCGGCTCCCGCAGCCTGTCGCTGATCGCCCTGCCCGCGGCCATCCACCAAGTGATCACCGACCGCGGCCTGTCGGCCGAAAACGAGCGCGCATTGCGCGAGGCCGGCATCGCGGTGACGATCGTCTAGCCGCCCCTTCGCGGGGCCCGCGCCAGCCAGTCAATAATCCGAATGAACTCCCATCCCCCTCTCGGCGCGCACACCGCCGCGGAAATTCAATCCCAACCGGAGCGTTGGCAACAATCCCTGGACGACTTCGCGGCCTGCGGCGAGGCGCGACGCGTCGCCCGCGCGCTGCCCGGCCATCGCGCCTGGCTATTCGTGGGTTGCGGCTCCAGTTACTACTTGGCGCAGACTGCCGCCGCCTGCTGGCGGGCGATGACCGGAATGGAAGCTCGCGCCGTGCCCGCTTCCGAATTGCTGCTGTTTCCGCAACTGGCCTGGAATCGCGAGCCTGCCTGCCAGCCGGTCCTCATCTCCCGCTCAGGCACGACCTCCGAGGTGCTGCGCGTGGCCGACTTCTTGGATGCCGAGCGCCAGCCGTTTCTGGCCGTGACCTGCACGCCGGGCGAGGCGCTGGAGCGCCGCGCCGCCGTGAGCCTGCGGCCGTCGGCGGCGGCCGAAGAGAGCACGGTGATGACCTTGTCGTTCACCTCCATGCTGCTGGCGATGCAATCTCTCGCCGCCGAGATCGCCGGCGATGCCGCCGCCGCCGCGCTGCTCCGCATGCCGCGGCAGGCCCGCGCCTTCGTGGACCAGTCGCGCGATGCGGTGGAAGCGTTGGTCGCGGCCCATGATTTCGCGGATTACGTTTGGCTGGGGCAGGGGCCCTACTACGGCCTGGCCAACGAAGGCGCGTTGAAGGTGCAGGAGATGTCCTGCTCCTACTCCCAGAGTTTCCACACGCTGGAGTTTCGCCACGGGCCCAAGTCCATCGTCGCGCCGGAGACGCTGGTGTTGTTCCAGGTGTCCGCCGCCGGGGAGGTGCAGGAGCGCGCGGTGGTGGAGGAGGTCAAGGGCCTGGGCGGGACCACCGCCGTGGTCACCGGCCAAGCCGGCGGCGGGCTGCGGCGGGCCGCCGACCTCTGCCTGGAGAGCGGCGCCGACGGCGGTGATCTCGCCTGGCTCGCGCCCCGCCTGGTTCCGGCGCAGTGGCTGGGTTTGTTTACGGGCCGCAAGAAGGGGCTGGATTCCGACCATCCCCGCCACCTGAACCGCGTGGTGCTGCTGCCGGAAGGCGCGTAGCCGGCGCAGCGGCGCGATGCCTATGCGGAAGCTGGACGTTGTCATCGCCGGTGAGCTGAACCTGGACCTGATTTTTTATGGTCTGCCCCGGCGGCGCGCGCTGGAGCGGGAGTATTTGGCCTCCGATCTGGCACTGACGCTGGGCAGTTCCTCGGCCATCGTGGCTCACAACCTAGCCTGCCTGGGCGATCGCGTCGGCTTCGCCAGCCGCATCGCTGACGATATGCTCGGCCGCGCCGCGCGCGCGGCGCTGGCCGGCGCCGGCGTCGAGGTGACGCAGGTCAACGCGGCGGCCAAGCCGGCCACGGGACTGACCGTCATTCTGGCGCAGGCGCGCGGGCGGGAAATCCTGACCTATCCCGGCGCCATCGCCGCGCTGCGGCGCCGCGATCTGGATTTCGCGTATCTGCGGCGGGCGCGGCATTTCCACCTGTCCTCGTTTTTTCTCCAGCGCCAGCTTCAGCCGCAGGCGCCGCGGCTGTTCGCCGACCTGCGCGCCGCCGGGCTGACCACCTCGCTGGATGTCAATGACGATCCCGAAGACCGCTGGGATGGCGGCTTGCGCCGCGTGCTGCCCCATCTGGACCTGCTGTTTCTGAACCAGCGGGAGGCGGCGAAGCTGCGGCCGATGCTCGCCGCGCGCCGCGGCGCGCCCGGCCCGCTGATCGTCGTCAAGCAAGGCGTGCGCGGCGCGCTGGCGCGGCGCGGCGAACGGCGTTGGTCCGCCCCCGGCGTCCGGGCCAAGCTGGTGGACGCGGTCGGCGCCGGCGACAGCTTTGACGCCGGCTTTTTGCACCAGTTCCTGCGCGGCGCCGATGTGGACGCCTGCCTGCGCTTCGCCAACTGCGCCGGGGCGCTCTCGGTCACCCGCGCCGGCGGCGTGGCCGCTTTCTTGGACCGCCCCTATGCGCGTCGCTTCCTGCGCCGGGCGGGCGATTAGCCGATCCGCGGCCGACCGGACCGCGGCCCGGGCGCCTGGCCGCGCGGCCCGCAAAATAGCTCGCTGGCGCACAGTTCGCGGGGCCCCGCGCCCAGCAACAGGGGTAAGCCGCGTCACTTGCGAATTGCCTTGCTTGTGCTACAGCGTTCACCCGAAGATAAAACCAGTAGATTTTACGTGGCGCAAACCAGCCGATTCTCCGCCCCGCCTGGGGCGCCCCTCCAAGCATTCGGCGCCGCGCCACGGCCGACCGTTCTGGTGGTGGACGACGAGCGCGCGCTGGCCGAGTTGACCGTCACCATTCTCGAATTGGAAGGATTTGAAGCCCGCTCCGCCCATAGCGCCGAAGAGGCCCTGGAGATGGCGCGCCATTGGCTTCCCCAGATGGTTCTGCTGGATATCGTCCTGCCGCGCATGAACGGTATCACCGCGGCGCTGCGTCTGGCGGGGGACTACCCGAATCTGCGCATAATTCTCATCTCCGGGCAGGCGGATCTAGCCGACATGTTGGAGCCGGCGCGGGAGGCGGGCTATGACTTTCCCGTTCTGGCCAAGCCGGTGCCCCCTGACAAGTTGGTCCGCGTACTGCGCGCGACAGCGGCGCCGGAGCGAAGCACCCTGGATCGCGGCGATGATTCTTCTGGGTGAGCCGGCAGCAGGACCTGAAACACCGCCCCGCGGCGGCGGCGGTTTTCCGCCCGCAGCGTGCCCCCGTGCTTATGCACGATGCCGCGGCTAACCCAGAGCCCGAGACCGATGCCGCCCGGCCTTCCCGTCACGAAGGGCTCGAAAATATGCTCCAGTTGCGCCGGGGCAATTCCCGGACCCGTGTCGGCGATGGTGACGCAGGCGCCGTCGCGGCCTGCATTCGCCGCGGTGGAGTTCAGCCGGATCAGCAGCGCGCCGCCGGACTCCGCCATCGCGTCCAAGGCGTTGGCGACCAGGTTGCTGAAGACCTGCCGCAGCTCATTGGCGAAGCCATGCACCTTCGGCCCTGGCGCCAGCCGCGTCATTACGCGTACCCGGCAGCGGGAGGCGCGAGGAGAGAACGCGCCGGCGACGCCGCGCAGCATCTCCGCCAGGTCCACGGCGCTCATCTCCGGCTCGGCGCGAAAATAGCCGAGTGTGTGGCGGGTTACCGTGCTGACCCGATCCAATTCCGCCCCGGCCTGACGCGCCAAGGGCCGCAGCTCGGGCGCCAGCGCCGGATGGCGGCTGAGCAAGTACACGGCGTTCACCGCCGCGGCCAAGGGATTGTTAACTTCATGCGCCATGGTGGCGGCCAGCCGCCCCATCGTCGCCAGCTTGTCGGCTTGCAGCAGGGCCGCCTCCGCCTGGTGCATCGGCCGCAGGTCCCGGGCGATAAACCCACGCGCCAGAGCCCGGCCGTCTGGCTGGCGAATGGCGAAGGCTTTGGCGTGCACGGGAATCCGTTCTCCGCTGCGCCGGTTGCGGAACTCGACCTCTCCCTCCCAGCCCTCGCTGGCCATCTGCTGCCTCCGCACCTCCCTTAGGTATTCGTCGGCGCGGTCGGGGGGAAAGAAATCGTGCAGCGTCGCCCGTGGTGGAATCCCGTCCCACCCCAGCAGACGCAAGCCCGCCGGGTTGATATAGGTCACCTGGCCGTCCAGCGCCGCCATTTCGCTCATGTCGCCGCTGTGTTCCACGAGCGCCGCGAGGCGGCGCTTCTCGGCTTCCGCCTGCGCCCGTTCGGTGATGTCGCGCGTGGTGCCGGCGATGGCCTCGACCTCGCCGTTTGCATCTAGTACGGGCACAAAAATGTAGTCGTAGATGCGCCGTCCGTTGGTGCCGGAAAATGGCACTTCGCCCCGGACCGCTTCTTTGCGCGCTACCACCTGTTCGATCTCCCGATCATGCATCGCCGCATGCCAGGGCTCGTAACCGAGTTCCAGGCAGGTGCGCCCAATCGCTTGCTCCCAGGTCTTTCCCCACATCGCCAGCAAGGCGCGGTTGGCATAGAGGAAGCGGTGCTGGCGATCAAAGACGTAGGCCAGGTCGAGAGTATTGGAAAGGATGGCGTCGTAGAAACGCCAGGCGGAGTCGCCGGCGGGGGGACCGGCGTTTTCGGACTGCAGGTTCATAACCCTCCCGCCGACTTTAGCCGTAAAGCTAAGTGGACTCCAGGCGGGCGGCGGCGCGACCGGCCGGCCCGCGGCGGCTCGCTCAGCGCGGCGGCGTGACGCCCCGCCCGCGGCGAGGATGGGGCCCGCGCCACGCAGCACCGCCATGATAGAATCAAGCCGCAGTGATTCGTTCGGGCACCATCCTCCGGTTCCGAATTACGGTCCGCTGACCCACCGTCTCCGGTCAGCGGCTCTCGCCCGTTTTTCCCTCAAATAGTGATCGCTTGTCCTCCCGGCCCCGCCATCGGGCGCGGTCGGCGCATGCCTGAACCGGAGGCTTCATGTCCGCTGCATCCGCATCATCTCCCCTGGTGGAACTCTACGACACGACTCTGCGCGACGGCGCGCAAGGCGAAGCCGTCGCCTTCGCGGTGGCGGAAAAGCTGGAAGCCGCCCGGCTGCTGGACAGCCTGGGGCTGGATTACATCGAAGGCGGCTGGCCCGGCGCCAATCCTCGGGACAGCGCGTTTTTCGCCCGCGCCCAGCAGGAGCTGCGCCTCAATCGCGCGCGGCTGACCGCCTTTGGCAGCACCGCGCATCCCGCCTCGCCGGTGGATGCCGACGCCAATCTGCGCGCCTTGCTGGCGGCCGAAACCGCCGTGGTCACCATCTTCGGCAAAAGCTGGACGCTGCACGTCAGCGACGCTCTGGGGATCTCCCACGCGGCGAATTTGCAGTTGATCGAAGCCTCCGTGGCCTTTCTTCGCCGCGCCGGCCGCGAGGTCATCTTCGACGCCGAGCATTTCTTCGACGGCTACGCCGCCGACGCCGAGTACGCGTTGTCGGTGCTGCGCGCGGCGGAAGCCGGCGGCGCCAGCCGCCTAGTCCTGTGCGACACCAACGGCGGTTCTTTGCCCAGCCATATCGTCGCGGCCACGCGCCGCGCCCGGGAAACGGTCCGCCTGCCGCTGGGCATTCATACGCATAACGACTGCGATCTCGCCGTGGCCAACGCGCTGGCCGCGCTGGACGCCGGCGCCAGCCATGTGCAAGGGACCTTCAACGGCTGGGGCGAGCGCTGCGGCAACGCCAACCTGGCCAGTTTGCTGCCCATCCTGGCGCTGAAGTTTTCTCCTCCGCGGGCCGATGGGCGCTGCCTCGATCGGCTGACGCCGGTGGCGGCGCGGCTGGCGGAGCTGGCAGGGTTGGCGCAGAACCATCGCCTGCCCTTCGTCGGCGCCAGCGCCTTTGCCCATAAGGGCGGCATTCATGCCAGCGCCGTGCGCAAGAATCCGCAGACCTATGAGCATGTGCCGCCGCGGGCGGTGGGAAACCGCCGCCGCATCTTGGTCAGCGACCAATCCGGTCGGGCCAACGTGCTGGAAAAGGCCGCCGCCCTGGGCTTCCAACTGACGCCGGAGCAGGCGCGCGACATCACCGCCGACATCAAGGCCAGCGAGCATGAGGGCTATGAATGGGAGGCGGCCGACGCCTCGCTGGAGCTGTGGCTGCGGCGGCGGCTGGAGCGGCAGCAGCCCGCGTTCCTGCCGCTGCGCTTCGCCGTGCGCAGCCAGGCGCAGGGGCGGGAAGGGCGCTCCCGCGCCGAGGTGTGGCTGCAAATCGGCGGCCAGGAAGTCTCCGCCCAAGCCGAGGGCCGCGGGCCGGTCGCGGCGCTGGACGCCGCGCTGCGTAACGCCCTGGCCGGCCACCATCCCTCGGTGGCCGGCGTGGTGCTGGCGGATTATCAGGTTCGGATTTTGGAGGGCCAGCACGGCGCGCAGGCGCGCGTGCGAGTCAAGCTGACCAGCACCTGCGCCGGGGACGGGGAGGACGCCGCGCCGTGGGTCACCATCGGCGCCTCGGACAACATTCTGGAGGCGAGTTGGGAAGCGCTGACCGACGCGCTCCAGTTTCATCTGCTCCGCGCAGTGGCGGCGCCGGGAACCCAGGCGGCGCGATAGAGAATTCTGGCACCGGGAAGCGGCACAGCCGCAATCTCCGTGCCTAGCGAAAGCGCAACCGTGGCGCTGAGCAGAGCCGCGACTGCGGCGCCCAGTAAAGCCGCGAACGCGGCGCCAAGTAAAGCCGCCGGCGGGGCGGTTGCGAACGACGCAACCGCCCCGCTTAACTGGGCTCGACGTTGGCCAGGCCCGCTGGCTCCCGCTGGCGCTTAACGCTGGCGTCCACCCGCTGCCAAAACTTGCGGAAATAGCTGAACGCCGACAGCAGCGCCAGGATGACCACCAGCCACAGTCCAATCCAGCCGAGGAGCTGCAAGTTGACGTGGACGCCGGCGACGGTGATCTCGCCATAGCGGTGGCCCAGGATGATGACCGTGATGGCCAGCACCTGGATTACCGTCTTGGCCTTGCCCAGTTCATTGGCGGCGATGGCGAAGCCCTGCGAGGCGGCGATGCCGCGCAGCCCGCTGACGGCGAACTCGCGGCCCACGATGATGACCACCATCCACGCCGGCACCCAGACCGGTTCCACCTGCACCAGCGAGATGAACGCCGCCGAGATGAGCAGCTTGTCGGCGATCGGATCCAGCAGCACGCCGAGCGTGGTGATCTGGCGCCGGCGGCGCGCAAAGTAGCCGTCGAACAAATCCGTCAGCGCCGCGGCCAGGAAAATGGCGGTGGCGTACAACTCATGGTTCGGGATGCGCGTGCTGAACAGCGCAGCCACCAGCAACGGAACCAAGAAGATCCGCGACAACGTAAGCGTGTTGGGCAGGTTCAATCGCTTGCTCCGCGGGCTGCGCTCCCCACTCTCATTTCAATACTACCCGTCTGCCGCGTCAAACCGGTGCGTCAGGCGGGCAGTGGGGCGGCGCCGGCCGCCACACGCCAGGGCGGTCAAAAGCCCCAGATCGCAGCAACTCGGAGAGGCGCGGAGCGCTAGCGGGCCCGCCGCGCGCCGGTCGCAGCCCCCCGCAGGCCCGCAATCGGCGGGCCGTCCAGCGCCAGGCGGCTGAGCTGCTCGCCCGCCAGCCGGGCGAGAATCAGCGCTGCGCTATAGTAAAGCTTTAGCCGGGTTGGTCTCGGTCTGGGCTTTTCGCCACACACCGGAGGCGCTCCCATCGCGGCGGACCGGGTGTCCATGGCCGGTGCAGCCGGGGGCCCGGGCGCAGCGCGGGGCTCGCTAAGAGCGGCGTGCGGCAAGCCACAATGAGATGGCGTTCGGAGGCGATTGGGAGTGGAACGCCGCGGCATTGCGGCCGTTCCTAGCCCGCGGTCGCACCGCAGCTCGTAATCGTCCCACCCCACCGCCGCTAGCCCTGGAAACCATATGCCACGCCAAGAGGAGACCAGCGCCGCCGCCCCGAAGATTCACCGCCTGTTGCCCGCCGCGGCCCTGCCGGGCGGTGATCTGCGCATCGAGGGCGAGGGATTGTCCCCGCACGGCTCGGCGCTGCCGGTGGTGCAGTTCGGCGAGATGAACGGGCCCATTTCGGTCAGTTCCGAACATGCGCTGATGGTGCGCGTGCCGGAAGGCGCATTGTCCGGCAGCGTGCAGGTACGCCCCGCCGGCGGCAGCGACGGCGTAACCAGCAATGGCCTGCATGTGGATATCGCCGTGCCGATCAGCGAGGAACTGCACCCGGTGGCGAATCCCGTGGTGGACCGGCAGGGAAATATCTACGCGACGTTTAGCGGCGCCCGCGGGCAGAGCGTGCCGGTCAGTCTGTTCCGCATTGACACCAATTACACGGTGAAGCCGCTGGCGGCGGCGGTGCTGAATCCCACCGGCCTGGCGCTGGACCGCGAAGGGGCATTGTTCGTCAGCAGCCGGCATGAAGGTTCCGTCTATCGCGTCGCGCCCAACGGCGTCGCCGTCACCTATGCCGAGGGCATGGGCGTGGCCACCGGCCTCGCCTTCGATGCGGTGGAAAATCTTTACGTCGGCGACCGTAGCGGGACCATCTTCAAAATCGACCGCGAGCGCAAGACCTTCGTCTTCGCCACTCTGGAGCCGAGCATCGCGGCGTATCACTTGGCCTTCGGCCCGGATCATTTCCTCTACGTCAGCGGTCCCACCACTTCCAGCTTCGACACCATCTGGCGCATCAGCCCACAGGGCGAGGTGGAACCGTTCTTCCGCGGTTTGGGACGCCCGCAAGGGCTGGCCTTCGACCGCGATGGCCGGCTCTATGTCGCCGGGTCGCTGCGCGGGCGGCGGGGCATCGTGCGCATCACGCCGCACCGGGAAGCGGAGCTGGTGATCAGCGGCTACAATCTGGTCGGCTTGGCCTTTGCCCCCGGGCCGGCGATGATTCTCGCCACCGGCTCCTCCGTGTTCCATTTGGATTGGCCGGCCGCGGGCATGATCCTGCCGCCCGAACCGTAAGCGAGCCCCAACGTTGCCGCCCGATTCCCCTTCCCACGCCGGACCGGCGGGCGCGCCGCAGACGGGCGCCGTGGCGGCGGAGACCGTGGCGGAGATCATCGCCGCCGGTTCGGAGCTGCTGACGCCGTTTCGCCTGGACACCAACTCGCTGTACCTGACGGCGGAGCTGAACGCGCTGGGCGTGGTGTGCCGCCGCAAACAGGTGGTGGGGGACCGCCAGGAGGATTTGGCCGGCGCCATGCGCGCGGCGCTGGGCCGCGCCGACCTGGTGTTTGTCACCGGCGGCTTGGGGCCCACCGATGACGACCTGACCCGGCCCGCGGCGGCGGCGGCGACTGGCGCGAAGCTGGCGGCCGATGCCGGGCTGGCCGAGGACCTGCGGCGGCGGTTCGCCGCGCGCGGCTGGGCGATGCCGGAGCGCAATCTGCGGCAAGCCGAGCGCCTGGACGGCGCGGACATTCTGCCCAATCCCAATGGTTCGGCCCCGGGTCAATGGCTGGCGCAATCGTCGGCGCCGCGGCAGGATACAAAGCCGCGCGTGCTTTGTCTTTTGCCCGGGCCGCCGCGGGAACTGCGGCCGATGTGGACGGCGCAGGTGGCGCCGCGCGTAAAGGCTTGGTGCGCCGCCCGGGGCTTCGCGCCCGTGCCTCTCGTCGCGCGCCAGTTGACCGTGGCCGGGCGCCCTGAATCCGGCGTGGATGAAGTTGCCGCGCCGATCTATGGACGCTATCCGGAGGTCGAGACGACCATCTTGGCTTCCTCGCCGGGGGAGATCGAGCTGCACCTGCGCGCGCCCGCGCCGCAGTCGCCGCGTCTGGAGGCGTTGCTGGCGGAACTGGCGGCGGCTCTGGCGCCGGCGGTCTTCACCACCAGCGGGGAAGCATTGGAATCCGTGGTCGGCGCCGGCCTGCGCCAGCGCAGGCAGACGCTGGCGGTGGCGGAAAGCTGCACCGGCGGCTTGCTGGCGGGGCGCGTCGCCGCCGTCCCCGGCGCGTCGGATTATTTTCCCGGCGGCGTCGTCAGCTACGGCAATGAGGTGAAGGCGCGGGAGCTGGGAGTGCGCCGCGAAACGCTGGAGGCATTTGGCGCCGTCAGCGCGGAATGCGCCGCGGAGATGGCCGCCGGACTGCGGCGGCGCTGGGGCGTGGATTGGGCCCTGGCCATCACCGGCATCGCCGGTCCCGGCGGCGGCAGCGCGGAAAAGCCGGTAGGCACGGTTTTCATTGCCCTGGCCGGGCCGCCATCCTGGCGACCGGAGCCCGAGGTCCGCCGCTGCCGCCTCTCGGGGGAACGCGACCGCATCCGCCGCTGGAGCACGACGCTGGCGCTGGAAGTGCTGCGCCAAGCGCTGGCAGCGGGGCCCTAAAAACCCGCGCAGCAGGCGGTGGCACTCGGTGCACGCGGCGTCGCGGCGGCCAGCCGCGGCGCCTCGCGCTGCCCCAATCAAGCGCGCCGCCTCGCGCTGCGCCAATCAAGAGCGGCGCCTCATGCGCTGCCCCAATCAAGCGCGCCGCCTCGCGCTGCCCCAATCAAGCGCGGCGCTTTAGCGCCGCGAGCTTCGGGCCGCTAAAGCGCTGGGCTTTAGCCCCGGCGGGTTGCGCTGCATGGAGGCGTGCCTGGGCCCGTACCGATCAGTTCCGGGAACCGGCGAGCGACTCGCGGGGCCCGCGCCCGTCAATAGACGCCGGGACGGTCCGTCGCGGCGGCTGGGGGAACTTGCCTCCGGTAAACTGGTTGAGCGTGATCCGGGGCAACTTAGCACTGACAGGCGCCGCAATCGCCGCGGCCGCGGCGGCGCCAAGCGCGTGGGCATTCGGCGCGCCATCGCCCCAATTCGGGCAGACGGGGCAGACCGGGCAAGTCTTACAGCCCGGACAGCCCGGGCAAATTGGGCCTAGCGGCTGGGCTGCAAGCGAATGCTGGCTGGACGACGACGCCAGCGCCGCCGATCTGCGCGCCGTGCTGGCGGCCATCGCCGCCGGCGCCGGCTGCGCGGTGTTGCAAGTGCCGCCGGCGCACCTAGCCGCGGCGGTCGCCGTGCTGCGGCCCACGCCGGTGCGGGTCGCCGCGAAAATCGCCGGTCCGGGCGCGCTGGCGACGACCAAGCTGTTCGATGCCGAAGAGTGCCTGCGCTTGGGCGCGGATGAAATCGCCTGGCCGCTGGGGGGCGGCGGCGATGATGGCGAAGCGAATGCCGCCGCTTGCGGCGCGGAGATCGCCGCCGCCGCGGCCCGCTGCCATGACGCCGGCGCGCGGCTCAAGTTATTGCTGCCCGGAGCGGCGCGGGGCCGCGAGACGCCGGGGGCGGCGCTGCCCACCCTGCTGGCCCTGGCCCGCAGCCGGGAAGCCGACGCGCTGGCGGTGGGCGGCGTGGGCGCGCCTGGGAGTGGTTTTTCCGCCCCCGCGGGCGCCGTGGCCGGAGTGTTTACGCTATGAGCCGGGACGCCGAGGCGAAGACGGACACCGCGGAGCGCAACGGCCACGGCGGCGAAGCCGCCGCCGCGGCGGCGCCGGTGCGGATGGACGCGGCGCTGACCGAACTGCTGCTGGAGGTCAGCGCCGAGGTCACCTCGACGCTGGACCTGGACCAGGTGCTGGGGCGGGTCGCGGCCAGCGTGCGGCGGGTGATTGATTACGAGATCTTCGCCATTCTGCTGGTCAACGAGCGCAGCCAGGACATGCGCATTCGCTTCGCCGTGGGGCACATGCCGGAGGTGGTAGAGGCGGTGCGGGTCAAGATCGGCGCCGGCATCACCGGCGCGGCGGCGGCGACGCTGCAAACGCAGCTGGTCAACGACACCAGCGCCGATCCGCGGTACATCCACGCGCTGCCGGGGGTGCGGTCGGAGCTGGCGGTGCCGATCGTCTGGCATGGCCAGGCGATCGGCGTCATTGACATCCAATCGCTGCAAGGCGGGGCTTTCACGCCGGCGCATCGTCACGCCCTGGAGCTGATCGCGGCGCGCATCTCCCACGCCATCGAAAACGCCAAGCTCTACCGCAACGCCGTCACGCGGGAGCGCACGCTGGCGCTGCTCAACGACATCAGCCGGGAGATGACCTCCATCCTCTCGCTCGACGAGCTGCTGACGCGGACGGCGGAGATGGTGCGGCGGGTGATTGACTACGACCTGTTCAGCGTCCTGCTGCTGAACGCCGCCGGCGACCAGTTGGAGCACCGGCTTTCGGTGAAGCGCGGCGAGCACATTCAGATCAAGCGCAACGTGCCGGTGCATGAGGGCATCACCGGCGCCGCCTTCCAAAGCCGGGAGCCGGTGGTGGTGCGCGACGTGCACGAGGAGCCGCGCTACATCGCCATCAACCCGGGCGTGCGCTCGGAGCTGGCGGTGCCGCTGGTTTATCAGGACCAGGTCTTGGGCGTGCTGGACCTGGAGCATCCCCGCAAGGGCTACTTCAACGAGCGGCATGCGCGCACGCTGGCCACGCTGGCGGCACAGATGGCGATCGCCATCGTCAACGCCCGCTTGTATGAGCGCGTGGCGCGGGCGGAGCGGCGAATGGACCGGGACCTGCGCATCGCGCGGGAAATGCAGCGCCATCTGCTGCCGCCGGAGGCGCCGCAACTGCCGCGGCTGGAGATCGCGGCGCGCTCGGAGTCGGCGCAGGAGCTGGGCGGCGACCTCTACGACTTTTTGCCCTACAGTGGCCAGCGCTGGGCGGTGGCCGTCGGCGACGTCAGCGGCAAGGGCGCGGGCGCGGCGCTGTATGGCGCCGTGGCCAGCGGCATTCTGCGCACCCAGGCCAGCCATCATCCCGGCCCCGGCGCGCTGCTGGCCGCGGCCAACAACGCCCTGCTTCAGCGCAAAATCGAAGCCCAGTTCGTGACTTTGTTGGTCGTGCTGTGGCATGAGCGCAACCGCCGCATTCTGCTGGCCAACAGCGGGCTGCCGTTTCCCGTGGTGGCGACGGCGGCGGGCTGCCATCAGGTGAAGGCGGCGGGCTTGCCGCTGGGCATGCTGCCCGGGCAGCATTATGAGGAGGCCGAACTGACCCTGGCGCCGGGCGACGTCCTGGTGCTGGCCAGCGACGGCGTCACCGAGGGCTTCAATCCCGCCGGCGAAGAATACGGGCGGCAGCGGCTGGAGGCGGTGCTGCGGGCCGAGCGCGGCCGCTCGGCGGAGGAGATTTTGGCCGCCATCTTCGCCGACTTGGACCGCTTCGCCTGCGGCGCCGCGCCGGAGGACGATCGCACCGTGGTGGTGTTGAAGGCGCGATGAGGGCCGTCGGCAGTTTCCCAATTTCTCGAATCCCATGCCTCGTCCCTTCACCTACCGCCGTGGCCAGCTCGCCTGCGGCGCCACGCCGCTGGCCGGGCTCGCGCGGCGCTTCGGCACGCCCTTGTTCCTCTACGACCTGGACGCCATGCTGGCCGCCTACCACGCCTATGCGCGGGCCTTCGCCCGCGTGCCGCATCAGATCTGCGCGGCGGTGAAGGCGAACGGCAACCGCGCGGTGCTGGCCGCGCTGGCGCGCGCCGGTTCCGGCTTCGACATCGTCAGCGGCGGGGGACTGGGGCAGGGGCTGGGCGCCGGGCGGGAGACCGGCGCGCCAGCCACTGGAGCCGCGTCCGGACGAGGGGCCCACGGTCGGGAGAGCCGCTTCGTCCAGGGCGGCCATGGACCCCAGAGCGCTGACAGATCCCAGGTCAGCGCTGGACCCCAGAGCGGCCATGGACCCCAGAGATCGCAGACTGGCGGCGGACCCGCGCGACCCGCGCGCGGGAAGCGACCCGCGCGACCCGCGCGCGGGAAGCGACCCGCGCGACCCGCGGCCCGCGCCCGGTCCGCAAGCCTCCAAACCGTCCGCTGACCCGCGCGAGGCCAGATTCGGGGCTGATCCGGGCTTTTTCAGGCCGACCGTCGATCCGAGATCCGCGACGGGGGCTGGGCAAGCCGATGACACTTCGGTCCCGGTGGCTCGCCGCACCAACGACGCGCGGACCGACCCGCGCCCGCCCTGGCCCGGCGACTATCCCGGGCGGCCAGGACCGCTGCGGGCGATCGAGGCTCCGCACTCAGCCGGCCGGGCGGATCCAATGCCTGCCGCTGGAGCGCCGGAACGCAGGCAGATAACGCCTGCCGCGCAGTACCCGCAGGGGCCCCCGGCCCCGGAC
>OFHJ01000037.1_pt1 | contig 51030 bp, 51 predicted proteins | sample 1522001 | NCBI WGS metagenome assembly OFHJ01 (sample SAMEA2464838, study PRJEB22497) | soil metagenome | biome: Grassland; feature: Farmland; material: Clay | place: Australia | collected 2013-02-01 | depth 1.2 m | reverse complement strand
CGATGCTAGATCTCTTGCGGCGCCAGGAGCTTGCCGGCGGAGCAATCCGCGTTGCCGAGGTGGTCGAGAGACTCAGCGCGTACGCGCATTCCGAGGGGCTCACGGCGGCATTGATCGCCACCGATGACACACCGAATGCACGGCGGCTCGGCGCGCTTCTTTCCGATCAACATACCGAGCTCGCGGATACGGTGGCCGTGTTCCTCAAAGGCCGGAAACTGCGGCCTGTGGCCCTGGCGCCCGGGGAGACAGAACAGAACCGCCAGAATGCCCAATTTAGAGTGCTCCTGCCCGAGCGACTTCGGGAATCGAATTCGTGATCCAGCACTCGCACCTCGCCACCCGGCAGGCGCACGCGCCCTGCGACAAGCGCAGCAAGATCGCACAGGACTTGAGACTGTCGCGCGCAGTGGCGGCGATTCTCTCCGACGACATCCTGGCCGAACATCTCGCCCTTCGCGGCGGAACAGTGCTCCACAAGGGGCACATGGCACCGGCGGCGCGCTATTCCGACGGCCTCGATCTGGTGCTCATCAAGTCCGTGAACAAGAGCAGCCTCGATCATGAGCTGCGAAAAACTCATCTTCCGGAGCTGGGCGAGCTGTCGGATTCGGTCATTACCGATGCTTGGCTCGCCGTGCGCATCGTCTTGAAGCCCTCGAAGATCCTGCGGACCATATATACAAATATGTGCCGCTCGGGTTGCGGCATCCGATGACAATAAAGGTCGAAGTAAACTTGAACGAGCGGCGATCATTGTTCCCCTTCACCGAGGCTCAGATCGCGCTTCTCGATGAAGACAGCGAACTTACGAACTGCTCGACACGTTCCTACGACATCCACGAAATGCCGGGCACCAAGATGAGAGCGTTGACGCAGCGCCCACACGGGCGCGACCTCTTCGACGTGTATCATGCAGAGAACTTCGGACCGCACGCCACCCCGGCCTGCCTGATCGATAGCGCCCAGGTGATCGAGGCCTTCAACTGGTACCTCGAGAACGAAGACACCCAAAATGGCCCGGGAAGAGGCGGAGCGCCGCCCCGCCCGCCACCTCGAGGATCGCAGTTTCCGGAACGACATGCGCCAGCTGCTGCGATCCGACCATGGCCCTTACGATGTGGATGCGCCGGCGGTCTGCTGTCGCCGACGAGAAAGCGTGGAGCGCGTGGATTGATATCGAACTTGCCGACCGCAGCTTCAAGGATGAAAGACTGTGAAAGCGGCTTCGCTCGCTGCTCGAGCAGCTCTCGTCGAGTCCCGGAGACAGCATTCCCATGGTTTGTCAGGACCGGGCGAACACCGAGGCAGCGTATCGATTTTTCGACGACGACCAAGTCAGCGAAGCAGAGAGTCTCGGCGGCCACTTTCAGGCGACCCGAGAGCGCGTAGCGGCCACGAGCGGGCCGATCCTGATGATGCATGACACGACGCAATTCCGTTACCAGCGAGAAGATGTTGAAGCGGTGGGTAAAACGCGCATCGCAATCTCTGGCGCCTGTCGGGACGGAACCCCGCGGCGGTATACCGCCAGTGGCAGGCTTATGCATTCGAGTCTGGCAGTGACGAATGAAGGTGTGGCGGTCGGACTCACGGCGACCAGGTTTTGGTCCCGGAGGAAGTTAACAGGCACGAACACGCTGAAGAAGAGGGTCGACCCGACGAGAATGCCGATCGAACAGAAGGAAAGCATTCGGTGGCTGAACAATCTGCGGCAATCCGCGGACTTGCTGGACGATGCGGCTCGATGCGTGCATATCGGGGACCGCGAAAGCGACATCTACGAGCTGTCCTGCACGGCCCAATATGCCGGCACGCCCTTCCTGCTTCGCACCTGTGTGGTTCGTCTGGCTGGCGACGGTGGGCATGCGACCGCTGCCGAAATGGCAGATATCGACTGTTAGCGTCTGCATCGGATTGACGCGCGGGATCGTCACGGTGAGATATCCGAAGCTGTTCTCGAGCTGAAGTATCGGCGGATAGAGGTATTGCCCCCGATCGGCACGCAGACCCGATATCCGACACCTGCGCTCACCGTCTTGCACGCGACCGAACGCGGCAGGCCGCGCGACCGCGATCCGATTGACTGGAAACTGGTTACCAACCTGCCGGTCACCTCTCGAGCCGAGGCAATCGGGAAACCAGAGTGGTACGGGCATCGTTTGAAGATAGAGACCTTTCACAAGATCCTAAAGTCCGGCTGCCAAGCTGAGCGATCGAAGCTACGCACCGCCGAACGGTTGGTCAATCTGTTTGCGGCGTTCTGCATTTTGAGCTGGCGTATCTTCTGGTCGACGATGCTCAATCGCTCCACCCGACAGGCCAAGGCCACTCTTGCGTTCACTGCGTTGGAAATCAAGTCACTCAACCGTCTCGCACCTGAACCTCGACGCCCGCCCCCGGACCGACCGCCATCTCTACAGGCCTGCCTACTGCAGCTTGTCCGCCTCGGAGGCCACCTCAATCGTACCAGCGACCCTCCTCCTGGCAACACAGTCATGCAGACACCTGGGAGACTCGAAGTCGTCCTTGGTATCGTTGCTCTCTGCACACAAGCCTCCAAGGACAATTCGCTAGTCGGCGCATGCCCTCTGGCAATGGGAGCAGCTTGGTCGATTCGGCCCGAGCCGATCGATGAGCACCGTGGCGCTGCACGATGTGCAACGGCCGAGTCCAAGCGTCTTGCTCTTTGCGATTGCGATGAGCAAGGAAAGGAGTTCCTCGAGCTCGAACTCGCATCGGGGAAGACATGCCCGAAATGCTTCATAGGTAGCGCACAGGCGCTCGCCGAGTTCCAGGTCCGGCAGTCTTGCCCAGCGGGCACTGGCGAGATTGCGAGGGAGGAGCGCCCCGTAGACGCGGCAGAACGCCACGAGCGTGGCGCCTTCGTTGCGCGCCCGCGGCGAATGTGTAAACCGTGCCAAAGAGGTTGGGGATGGCCCCCGCAGGCGCGCTTGGTCGGGGATGCCCCAGCGCTTGCGCAGCGTCTCCTGCTGGTGGCGCGAAAGGCCCGTCATTGCCGAGATCGTTCGCGTGCGCACTTGGTGGGTCATCAGTCTCCAGGCGAGCCGGTAGCGCCTCGAATCGCGCACGGCGCCGTCAGTGGTTCGGGTATCCATGGTTTTCGCTGCTCGCTGCCCGAGAAATGTCAAGCCTGAGTTTCGCCCGAATTTGGGGTGAAACTGCCGCTCCCCCGATGCCCTGCCGCAACAGACAATGGCCACCCCAACCTTGCACGGTCAACGATGTCGACGCCATCCAGGAGACGGTCCAAGCCGGCAGGTCCGTTCTCACAATCACGCCCGCCATGGACCGGCCGCCCCTGCCTCGAACTCGTTCAGGAGTTCAATGAACTGTTCGTCGAGCAGCTCGCCGAGACGGCGCGGCAGGACGGTGGACGCGCGGGGCCCGAGATGGTGCGGATGCATCGCGATCTCTGGGCGAGCCTCGACGCCCCGGCACGCCGTCGAGCCGGTCAATGCCCGTATTTGCTCGCAGATATCCAGTTCCGGAGCGTGGCGTGGTGGGAGCGAGCGCAGAACGACGCGTCGTGGCGGGGCGGCACGCCAACCCCAATACGCCTGTTCGCGCGCAGGCCGGCGGTCGAGTTGATGCGGGACGCGCTCATTGTGGCGTGGAGGATCGCCCAACAGGACAGCCGCATCGCCATCATTCTGCTCGCGATGACCGAGGAAGTCGCCGACACCGTCGCGAGCCTCCGTTTGCGCCACCTGCGCCACATTGCAGAACATCATCATCAGCACTTGCGTCCGCGATGGGAGAACCAGAGCTCGTTCTGGGGCCGGCTCCTGAGCGCAGCGATCCGCGATGACCGTGAGGCGCTGCACGATCTGCACTTGCACGCATTTCAGCTCGCGAACTCGGAGTGATCGATCACCCCCTCCGCCCCGAACGTCACCACAACAGTTGGTAAATGATGAGTGCTCGATCATTGCGCTCCTCGCCTCCTTGCCCTATCCGGCCCGCTTGGACCAAGGCTTGCCCCGGGGGTGCGTGATAAGACACCCCGGAGGTCACACTGACATCAGACGGGACTCGCCCCCGTCTACACCGCCCAGCCGCCCCGTTGCGGGCTACCGCATCCTGACAGGCGGCCGAGTGTTATCGTTCGTATATCTGAGTCTGAGCGCATGATAGCGTGTTTGTCGTCGGGGCGCGACGGCGCAGGCCCCGATATCCCACCGTCTTTTGACGGGTTGACTTTTGCGTACGCGCGTGCCTTCAGCGAGTTTGCCTGGCATCCACGCGGTGACATTCGCGCGCATCCTCAGTTTCACCGAATTTTCGGAGAAACCGCGTCTTCCGATTTAGCGCAACCCTGTCGTGATCACGCGTGTGACAACTCGTCTCTAGACGGCCGGAGCCACACACGAAGAGTTCACCATGGCCATCGACGAGTCCGGATCGCAAACCACAACTCGCGGCAGGGCGCCGTGCGTGTCGCTCTCGAAGTGGGTCAACGAAGCCCTCCCACCCAGTCAGGAGCTTCGGTGGGCCAGACCACGGACCATCTCCTGGGGCAAGCGCTTGCGCGCCTCGCAATACGGTGTCATCGCCGACCTGAAAGTCGTGGAAACCGGGCGCTCTGTAAATCGATGTCTTCTTCCGCGTTCTTCCGAGAAATCGATTTGACCATCTTGTTCGTCTTGCTGCCTCTTCCGGCCATAACAGGCACTTACGGGCCACGCGACATGCCAGAGCACGCGATGGATGGTTCTCCCGTTGCGTCACGCAATTCCTGTGCCATCGGTTTTGAGGCTGGCCGATTTCAATGGTTTTCGAGGCGCCGTTAACACTCGATCGACCGGAGCGCTCGGCGCACGCAGATCGATTCGTGCTGAAAGGCGGCGTCATGCTTGCCGCGCTGGACGCCCGTCGGCCGACGCGCGACATAGACTTGGCCGCGCACGCTCTCGAAAATAGCGCCGAGCACGTGCTCGGCCTGATCCGCGAGGTCGCCTCCATTGAGGTCGATGACGGCCTTGTCTTCGATGCCGAACGTGCGACCGCGGAGACCATCCGAGGCGATGATCAATACAGCGGGGTTCGCTTCACGCTCGGTAGGACACTGTCGCGCGTCACCCTTCGCCTTCACGTAGACATCAATGTGGGCGATCCCATCTGGCCTGAACCACAACAAGTCCAGCTCCTCCGATTACTGGCTGGCACCCTGATCATTCATTCGAGGTTATCCACTGGAAATGGTCTTCGCGGAGAAGATCATTACGGCGCTCGCGCGGGGGACAGCCCATACCCGATGGCGGGACTTCCTTGATCTCTACGTTCTCATCCGACGCCATCTCGTCGACGCCCAGACGCTTCGAACCTCGATGCTGCGTGTCGCCCAATATCGCGGCGTCCCGCTATCTCCTTTGAGGCCCGAACTCGCCGGCTTCCCCGAGATTGCACAGAGCCGATGGCTCGCGTGGCTGCGAAGGCGGCGGCTCGAAGCACCAGCGGATTTCGCGACAGTTCTGGAACTCGTGCTCTCCTTTGCCGACCCCGTAATCGGCGATGCCCCAACGATGAGCTCATGGAATCCGCTCGAGGGAGCGTGGGCCGTACAGTATGACGGCTGCCGACTAAGCGGCCATTCCTGCGCCAAAGGGCAATCAGGGCGCGCGATTCTGTTGGCATGACGTTCGCCATGGCCGAAGCTGGGAAGATGCTCAGGCGCAAGAGGCCCTGGGTCACGCATGAGCTCGAAGGCCGCGCGCATCCCCGCTCACCTGCAGGAATGGATCGTAGCACGCAAGCGACACCATCTCTCGCACGCCCATGTGCAAATGGCTCGCGAGCTGGGCATGAGTCCCCGGAAACTCGGCAAGCACGATAACGCCGACCAGGAGCCCTGGAAGCTGCCGATGCCTGCCTTTATTGAATCGCTTTACCAGAAACGCTTCGGCAAGGATCGCCCCGAGGTGGTACGCTCCATCGAGGAGCGCGTTCGTCACCTGGAACAGAAAAAGACCGCCCGGCGCGAGGCAAAGCGGTTGAGGCGCGGGGAAGGGCCGTGACCGATATCCCGCTGCGGCCGCGGTGCATGCCGCCTTCCCGGATCAGAGCTACATTCGTGCACAGCGTACAGCGCGTACCGATGCGGCGGGAAATAGGCATCGTGGCATCATTACCCCTTTCGCGGGCAGGTACGATGATTGGGATGAATGATGAGCACCGCACTCGATGAGATCGCGCGGATTCTCGGCCGGATCGACGCGGCGGGCGCGTTCGCGACGCACAGGACCTGCGGGCCGCAGAACCTGCGCTTCGAGGTCGAGGGCGTCGGACCGGTGCCCGTGCCCGTCAGTCCGGCAACGGCTCGGAAAATCCGCGGGGTCGCCCGGCCGGCCCGCTATGGCTACAAGCAAGAAACGCGTCTCGACCGCAAGGTGCGAGACACGTGGGAGATCCCGGCCAAGGGCCTTGTGCTCGATGAGCGCCGATGGGCGAAGACGCTTGCCCCGCAGCTCGAGCGGATTCGCCGAGACCTGGGCCTGCCGAAGCGGTGCCGCCTGCGCGCCGAGCTTTACAACCTGCTGATCTACGGGCCCGGGCAGTTCTTCGCACCGCATCGAGACTCGGAGAAGGCGGACGATATGCTGGGCACGCTGGTCGTGATCCTGCCCTCCCGGTTCAACGGTGGGGAACTGGTGATCGAGCATCTGGGCGAGGAGTGCACCGTACGGGGCTCAGCGCGGCAGATCACCTTCGCCGCCTTCTATGCCGACTGTTATCACGAGGTGCGCCCGGTCCGCTCAGGCTACCGCCTTGCCCTCACCTACAACCTGATCGCCGAGGGGACCACGGACGCGACCCTGCCGGGGCCGGTCGGCGCGCTGAGCGCTCGCATCCGCCGTTTCTTCGACACCCCGACGGCCTCTCACCTGTGCGGCCGTGAGCTGAGCCCGCCCGACCGGCTGGTCTATCTGCTCGATCACGAGTACACGCCGCACACGCTGGCGTGGAATCGGCTGAAGAACGCGGACGCGGCGCGCGCCGCCGCCCTGCGGCAGGTGGCACGGCAGCTCGACTGCGAGATTTTCCTCGCGCTCGCGGATGTGCATGAGACGTGGGCCTGCGAGGAGGAATACGACTTCAGGCGCTCCCGCTGGAACCGCTACTACGACGAAGACGAACACGAGGAGGAAGACTACGGATCCGGCGGAACGCCGGAACTCACGGAACTGCTCGACGGGGACGTCGAGCTGCGGCACTGGGTTGCACCGGAGACCGGTCCCGCTCGCGCGCCCAAGGGCCACATCGGGGTCGCGGACCGCGAGCTGTGCTACACCACGCCCTCTCAGGACTTCGAGCCGTTCGAGTCCGAACACGAGGGCTACACGGGCAACGCCGGCAACACGGTGGACCACTGGTATCACCGCGCCGCCGTGGTGCTCTGGCCGCGTGATCGCGCGTTCGTGATCCGTGCCAAGACCGAGCCGCGCTGGGCGCTGGCTCGGATCGAGAAGGCGCTCGCCGCCAGGCATACGGACGAGGCCTCGGCGCTGGCGCGCCAGCTGCTGCCGTTCTGGACCGGCTGTGTTCGGGGGGAAGGAAAACTGCTCGAGGCGACCCTGAAAGTCGCCGGCTCGCTGGCCGATCCCGGGACGGCCGCCGCGCTCCTGCAACCCTTTTCCCTGTGGGACCTCACCGCGCGGTCGGCGCCGCGGCTGGCCGCTCTTGTGGACACCTATGGTCTCGAGTGGTGCCGCGCCCTGCTTCGAGGGTGGACGGCCGAGGACAGGAGCTACGAACCGGACGAGACCCGACTGAAGTGGATGAGCGGGGCGTTGGCTCAGCTCTCCCGGGCGCTCGCCGCGCGCAAATCGCCGGGCCGGACGCTCGCGGCCGAGGTGCTCGCGGCGCAATGGACTTGGTTGCGGCGACACTGGAGGGAAGCCCTGAAGCTGGAAGGCTCGGAATCGGATCGCGCCAAGGCCCTTGGCGGCCTCGCCCGGCCGATGCTGGCGCTGATCGCGAGCGGCGGGTCCGCGCAGCAAGCCGCGCTGCACCGGGAGCTGATCGATGCGCTGCTGGAGAAACCTGCCGAGATCCTGCCCCTGCAGCTCGGCCTGCTGCGAGCCGCGGATGCGGGTTTCCGTCCCGAAGCGCTGCGCACGCTGGGCCTGAAGTGTATACACCAAAGTTGCGCCCGGGAGCACGAGGCGCGGCTGCGCGCGCCGGCACGCGCGCACGATGATTGGTCAATCACGGCGCCGCTGCTCTGCTCCTGCAAGCTGTGCGCAAAGTTGACCAGGTTTCTGCGGGCGGCGGCCGAGAGACGGCTGGAGTGGCCGCTCGCCCAGGCGGAGCGGGCGCATGTTCACCAGAAGATCGACCGCTGCGGTCTACCGATGACCCATACCACCCGGCGCAAGGGCAGACCCTTCACGCTGGTTCTGGAGAAGACCACCACGCTGTTCGAGCGCGACGCGACGGCTCGTCGAGTCGCGAAGGAAGACCTCCAGTGGCTCGGGGCGGTGGCAGGACGATTCTGAAGTCGAGAATAGCCACGAGCGCCGCCGACACCGACCCGCTCAAGGCGCTCGCCCTGGAACGAGAGAGGTAATGCCCATCGTGTCAGTACCCGCAGCCGGCGTTGAGACGCTGCGTGAGCCGGAACCGGCGGGCTATTCTTCGCTCGTCCGCTTCATGTCGGTCGTGGGGGGTGCTCTCGAGCGGTCGCGATGGGAGCGCGCAGCATATGCGGCGGGTTTGCGGACTGACTCGGGGAATGCTCTGACGCCGGCACAGATCGCGCGGCTCACGGACGCCGGTCTGGCGTGCGGCCATATCGAGCAGGGGCGGGACGGGCTCCAGTGTGCGCCTGCGCATGCGTTCGCTGCGTTCCGTGAGGTGGCGCTCGGCGAGAAGGGCCTGCGGGAATGGCGATCGGCGGCGGTCGCTCTCTTCGATCACCGACCGGATCCTGGCGCTATTCGAGTGTCGAGATTCGAGCGACTGGTCGCGATCACGCGCTTTGCGCTGTGCGGCGGGCTTCACGAGCAGGATCGGCACGAGTTGCTCGCTCGGCACAGGCCATTCGATTCCGCCGCGGTGTACTTCGCCGCGTTTGGCGATCCTTTCGACGCTCGGGTCGCGGATTTGATTCCAGCGGTGCTCCGGGAGCCTGTGATCGAGGCGGTGTTGCTGCATCTGCTGAGGAGACCGAATGCATCGGCGCCGGCAGCGCTGTCCTGGGCGCTCGACCTCGTTCCGCGGGCGCACGCGGCGGCGGAGGCGCCGAGCACACTGAAGCATGGCCTCTGCGAGCACCTCTTATGGCAGGGACGGACGCAGGAGCTTGACGCACTCTTGGGCGTGGACGCGAGTGCGCGAGCCGTGGCGCTGCATGGCGCTGCCGCCGTGCTCGGCGCCGATCCCCGCCGTGCCATCGAGTTGTACGCACGAGCCGAGCGGCTGTTGGTCGATGAGGCTCGAGCCCGCGCGGGCGGCCGCCGGCTGCGGGGCGCCAAGCTCATCATCCCCAGACTGCCGCCATCGCTCGCATTTCTGCGCATCGCAGCGCTCGCGGTCATCGACGAGCCGCGAACCGTCGAGGCCGCACAGCTCCTCTGTCTCAAGGAGACCCGCGCTGCGGAAGGCCCCAGCGCCTGGAATTTCATCCGCGAAGGCATCCGCGCCCGCAAGCACAACGGCCATCCCTCCTGGCACCTGCCTTTCACGGATAGCGATGCCATGGCGAACCTGTGCACGCTCGTCGCGGGCTCCTGGGCAAGAATTCCACTGGATGAGGCGCAACAGCGAATGGCTGCCGCGGACCTGGAGAGGTTCCGGATGGCTGGCTATCAGCGCGCCGCACTCGAGATCGAAGCGGCTCTGGCGATGGCACGAGGGCGGCGGAAGGACGGCGCTGCACCTGGCGGTAGCGACCCAGATGGCGGGGGACATGACGGCCGCGAGCTGAGCGCGGCGCAACGCGGCACGCTGGCAGCGGTCTTCGTGGACGAAGCCCCGTGGGAGCGCGCAATTGAGGCGCTCGATTCGCTCGTAGGAGAGTCTCGGAACGGGGCGAGCCGGGCGGCTGACACGCGGATCGTCTGGGTTATCGAGTCCACGCCTGTGGGTGCCGTTCGCGTGGAAGCACGCGAGCAGAAGCGCGGGGCGCGCGGTTGGAGCAGCGGGAGATCGGTGAGCTCGGCAAGCCTCGCCCGCGGCCCTCTATCCACCCACGATGAGCGGGTGTTCGAGGCGCTGCAACACGAGTGGGGCCATCTCGATCCGTTCGGCGCTCGCGTGCCGCAGGCGGTAGCCGCGCTCGTCGGCCACCCACTCGTGTTCTATGCCGGGAATCTGACCACCCCCGTGGTCCTGACCGCGGCCATGCCGGAATTGGTGGTGGAGAGCCGCCCAGATGGCGGCGTGCGGCTGCGCCTCCCGCCAGAGATCTATGAAGCATTACAGCGCTCCGCTCACCCTCAGATCGAGCACATGCCGGCTGAGCACCTGGTGCTGCTGCGAGATAGCCCGCATCGGGCGCGCGTGCTGAAGATCACGCGAACACATTGCCGCATCGCGGAGCTGATCGGGCCGGGCCTGGAATTTCCATCCCAGGGCGTGGAGGCGCTGAGTCGGACGCTCGCGAGCGTGACGCGCCACTTCGAGGTTCACTCCGATGTCGAGACAGCCGTCGGGGAGGTTCCCGGAGATCCGACGATCCACGCGGCGCTCACGCCGGCGGGCTCGGGACTGCGAGTCCGATTCCTGGTCAGGCCGCTGGGCGAGCGCGGCCCGTGCTGCCCTCCCGGAACAGGGCGCCTACGCATCGTCGCCGAGATCGATGGTGAGCACTGCGCCGCGCTCCGCGACCTGCCAAGTGAGCGCAAGCGTCTCGCGCGTGTTCTCGAGCCATTGGCTTTGCCGGAGGCCGGTGCGTCAGCCACCGAATGGAGCCTCGAAGACCCTGAATCGTGCCTCGAGCTCGTGGAGCGTCTGCAATCGCTCGGCGATGCGGTGCGAGTCGAGTGGCCGGCCGGCAAGCCCATTCGTGTCACCCGCACGTACGACCTTGCGGATCTGAGCCTCAGTATCGGAAACGACCGGGACTGGTTCGCTGTGTCCGGGAGTCTGTCGCTCGATGACGGAGCGGTGATGCAGATGCGCGCGCTCATCGAGCTGGCTCGCGCGAGCGGCGGGCGCTACTTGCCGCTTGGCGAGACCGGCTTTCTCGCGCTGAGTGAAGACCTGCGGCGCCGGCTGGATGAGCTCGATGGCCTCGGTGAACTCGATGGTGAGACGCTCAAGTTTCCGGCACTCGCGCTTGCAGCCGTTGCCGACACACTCGACGGGCTCGGGCTCGAATCCGTACCCGAATGGGCGACGCGGCTCAGAGCACTCAAGGAGGCGCACGCGCTCCAGTTCGATCCTCCATCGACCCTGCAGGCGCAGCTGCGACCATACCAGCTCGATGGCTTTCGCTGGATGGCTCGCCTTGCCCACTGCGGCGCGGGTGCCTGTCTTGCCGACGATATGGGGCTCGGCAAGACGGTGCAGACCCTTGCGCTTCTCGTACATCGCACGACCGGAGGCGCCGCACTGGTGCTCGCGCCCACCTCGGTCTGCCCCAACTGGGCCGATGAGCTGCGCCGCTTTGCTCCGGCGCTCAACGTGCAGATGCTCGGTGGCGCCGATCGATCGGAACGCATCGCTGCCGCAGGGGAGTTCGACGTCATCATTTGCTCGTACGGATTGCTGCCCCAAGTGCTCGAAGACCTGAGGGCGCGCACGTGGCACACCCTGGTGTTGGATGAGGCACAGGCGGTCAAGAACTTCTCGACCCGCCGCGCGCAGGCGGTTCTCGAGCTCAGCGCGCAATTTCGGGTCGCCACCACGGGTACCCCGGTCGAGAACCGCCTGGACGAGCTCTGGATGTTGTTTCGATTCCTCAACCCGGGACTCCTCGGGTCGCGCGAGCACTTCAACGAACGGTATGCGGTGCCGATCGAGCGCCGAGCGGACGCGCGGGCCCGCGGCCGCCTGCAAAGGCTGATCGCGCCTTTCCTACTGCGCCGGACCAAGACATCCGTGTTGAGCGAGCTGCCGGAACGTACGGAAATCGTGCTCACGGTGGACCCGTCTCCGGCGGAGCGCGCCTTCCATGAAGGCCTGCGCCGGAGCGCGCTCGCGGCGGTCGGCGATGAGACTTTGAGCCCGGGACAGCGCCGCTTCCAGGTGCTCGCCGAACTGATGCGGCTGCGCCGCGCGTGTTGCGATCCGCAGCTCGTCGCACCCGAGGCCGCGTTGCCCGGCTGCAAGCTCGATGCCTTCGCGAAGCTCGCCCAGGAGCTCGCCGCCAACCGACACAAGGCGCTGGTCTTCAGCCAATTCGTCGATTACCTGCGCATCGTGCGCGCACGCCTCGATGCGCTCGGATCGAGCTATCAATATCTCGACGGCAGCACGCCGGCGGACGAGCGCGCCCGCAGGGTGCGGGCGTTTCAAGCCGGAGAGGGCGATTTTTTCCTGATCAGTCTGCGTGCCGGTGGCTTTGGCCTCAATCTCACGGCCGCCGACTATGTCGTCATCTGCGATCCCTGGTGGAACCCCGCCGTGGAAGACCAGGCCGTCAGCCGCGCCCACCGCATGGGCCAACGGCGACCCGTCACCGTCTATCGGCTGGTGGTTCACGGATCGATCGAGGAACAGATCATGGACCTTCACCGGGACAAGCGCGCCCTCACCGAAGGACTCTTCAGCGCCGAGGGCTTCGGTCAGTCCCTCTCGATCGAGGAACTCACGAGCCTCTTGCGGGAGGCCGATTGAGCGCGATCGGACGCACCACATGATGCGCAGCCCGAGCCGCTTGAATGAGCGTAGTACCCTTTAATAAGGGTATTTTGGTCCGCAACGCCGTCGGGCGGCGTCATGGCGAATTCCGCTTGAACGACATCGAGCAGGATTGTCCGGCAGCAAGCAGGGCTCTATTGCCCATCGGCTTTGACGCTTATGGCTCCAAGTCTTTGATTTCGTGGTGGCCAGGGGGCGGAATCGAACGTAAGCACCCCGGCCGCGAAACTCTCGGCTTTCTTCCGTCGAACTGCTTTGCTCATGGTCGACGATCCAGCAGTTTGGGTGCCTCGCCCGAATTGTCGTATACCGCCCACTCATCCGCCAGTGGGCAATAGATGCGCACGAAGTGATCCCATCCGCGAGCGAATCTCCTCAGTACGTCGGCTCGAGGCACAGCGTGCCCACCTTGACGAACGCGCGCGACAATTCTACGCAAGGCTAGAATATGGCCTGACGTGCAGAGTCGAAGGTCAGGCTGGATGTTGAGGGTTGAGGAGAAGAGGTCTGCCTCCGGTGTATCGTGGGTTGCACCCCGAGGGGTGCCTATCCACATGCAGAGCGCCCGAGGGCGACTCTCTGCAGCAGTCAGAGGAGGCAGGCCATGAGTAAGACTATCACCTCCTTCGTCGGATTGGATGCGCACGTCGATTCGATCGCGATCGGGGTAGCGCCGAGGGGACGGCAGGAGCCGCACTCTGTCGGGACCGTCTCCCCGCAGTGGGGATCGCTGTCGAAGGCGCTGAGTCGGTTGGGGAAGCCCGAGGCGCTGCGGATCGTCTACGAGGCAGGTTCCTGCGGGCACACCTTGGCGCGCCAGCTCGGGCGTCCTCAGCCGAAGGTATGCAATCTCAATGCGATACCGCTCCTTCTTCCATGCCGCGAGGTGCCAGCACAGCTCAAGGCGCTCAACGTAGACTCAAAGGCAAAGTCCGTCCGCGCCGCCGCCTACCGGGTCGCTTCCTTCACGAGGACGCGACCAGCCGCTATCGCTGCGCCACCAGGGCTGAGGGGTGCCAAGCCTTGCGCGATCAAATCGGCGTTCACGAACTGAATCACTCTGGCGACTTTCGGCAAGCATTCTCGAGCGAAAGTTGTCTTCCCGGCGCAATTTGGGTCCACGATAACGATGCACCGCGGCCGCCGACGATGGAAGCGGGCTTTCGGTCTATTCATTTGACCAGGCTGCTGACCAGCCGCGAGAGCGCATCGCCCAGCGTCTGCAGGACCTGCGCATCAGGCACCGGAAGCTTCACATAGGCGCGCCCTGTTTCAGCGTCCGTCTCGATCCACCGGGAGCTGGCCGCCGCAACTCCATCACCGTTGCCGCTCGAAGCGGCGGTGAGCGACTCGACCAGCTTCAAACCCGCTGTCAAGAGCGATGCCCAGGAGTCGGCGGGCGGCTGTCGATTCTCAAGTGTCCCCGCGGCGGTGCCGCACGACCAGCGCTGCTGCGAGAGATCTCCCTTCTCGCCCGGGGGCGAGGGCGAGGCCGAAGCGGGTACCGCCACGTTCCTTGCGGAATTGACAGGAGTGACCTCCCGGGCCACGACTGTCGGTCGCGCCGCCGGAGGGGGCGCCTCGGGAGTGGGTCCGGCCGCCGCGGCGGTCACCGCCTCGACGCTCTCCATGAATCGCTTCAGCCGCGATCCGCCCAGAAGGACCTCACTCGGTCCACCGTCCAATACGCCGGTAAACAGCGACTTCTTGAATGCCAGGACGGAGAGCATCCCCTCTTCGATGGCACCCTGGGCGACAAGATTCACGACCTGGACCCCCCGTGTCTGTCCCAGGCGATGAACCCGACCGATCCGCTGCTCGAGGACGGCCGGGTTCCAGGGCAGGTCCATATTGATCACGACGGACGCCGCATGCTGCAGGTTCAAACCCACTCCGCCGGCGTCCGTGGAGAGAAACACTCGACAGGCCGGGTCGCTGTGGAACCGCTCGATGAGCGCGCCGCGTTTCGCACCAGGAACGCCGCCGTGGAACAGGACGTGGCCCCATCGCTTCGGCCTCAGGCGGCGAATGATGAGCTCATGGGTGCGAAGCCACTGACTGAAGATGACGACCTTGACCGTAGGTTTCTCGAGCAGCTCCTGCAGGAGCGTCGCGAGCTCGTCGCACTTGTTTCCATGATCGGTCTTGCCGTCGAGCAGGTACGTGCTGTTGCAGGACATGCCCTTGTTCTGCAACGCTGCCATGAGCCGCCGCTGTGCGACATCGGACAAATAGCCAGTGCGGCGCCAGCGCTGCACGATCTGCTGCACGCACGCGGCATTGGATTGATGCTCGACCAGCTGCTGGCGCGTCATTTCCACGAAGACGGTCTTGGCGATGCGCTCGGGCAGCTGCGCGAGGACATCGGCCTTGCGCCGGCGCAGCATCACGGGCCGCAGCGTCTCCCCGATCCGGTCCAGGCGCCTGTAGCCGACAACCCGTCCGACGTCATCGAGCACCTGGTGCTCGTGGCGCAATCGCCAGAGGGGGCCAAGCCGCTGACCGTCGACGTACTGCACGATCGAGACCAACTCCTCCAGGCGGTTCTCGAGCGGCGTTCCCGTCAGCACCAGCGCATGGGGGCTCTGGATGCGCTTCAGCGCCCGCGCCGCAACGGTGCTCCAATTCTTGATCCGCTGGGCCTCGTCCGCGATCACGACATCAGGAGACCAGGACTGAATGAATTCGAAGTCGCGGGCGAGGGTCTCGTAATTGGTGATCTTGCAGAACCCGCGCTCTGCGTAGCCCCGCATCCGCGCAGCTCGATTTCCAGTGATGACTTGCGCCTCTCGGGGCGAGAAACGTGCGATTTCCCGCTGCCACTGGTGCTTGAGGGAGGTAGGACACACCACGAGCACCTTCTCGGCGCCGAAGTGCCGTGCGAGCAGCTCCACGGCCGCGAGTGCCTGGATGGTCTTGCCGAGTCCCATCTCATCGGCGATGAGACAGCGCCCGGCACGGGCGGCGAACAGGGCGCCCTCGGCTTGGTACGGATACAGCGTCGCGTTCAGCAGTCTTTGCAGGGCGGGACTCTTCGGACCCGCGGGGTACGCCGTGTCGAGCGCGCTCCGGCGATGCTCCGCGTCGCGAGCCTGGGCGATGAAATCCAGCACATCGTCATAGCACCGTACTTCGTGACTGCTCTTGCGGGCGTGGTCGAGGAATTCATCGAGCTGCAGGTACTTGCCGGCTGGAAGCACGTCACCGGATCCAGCGCTGAACAGTGCCTTGGCTCTTCTCGCCAGGGCCTGCGGGCACGACGAGCCGGCGCGAAACCGGACCTGCCGCTCGCCGCCATAGCGCAGATAGATCTCGCTGTAGCGGCAACGAAGGCCTCGGCGCAGCGCCCGCACTCCCCCGCGACGACGCTCGAGGCGCGCGAGGACGAACTCGATGTGCTTGCAGGTACCCAGGTCATTCGTGGCGAAATCCGGGCAGGCGCAGAAGTTGTCCCCGGGCCGCGCGCCACGTATGGCGACGCGATAGGTGCCGCCGCTCTTGGGGTTGGTGACGCGGAATTCCGAGAACACCGGCTCGTCGCCGAGATTCTCGACTTTGAATTTCTGCTCGCGACCGAACTGCCGCCGCAACTGTCGCTGCCAGACCTCAGGGGTGAGATCGGCTGGACGGCGGAGATGAGAGAGCTTCGTCTTTGCGTTCATCAATGGCCCACCAGGTCTGCGGCGAGAGTCTCGAAGATCACCTCTTCGTGCACCGCGCGTCGCTCCAGTGCCATGGCCGTCTCGAGCGCGGGCGACCACGGGGTTGGACCCGGGTGCCCCTTGAACGGGATGCCCTTCGGGGCAGACAGATAGTCCGATTCGCCGAGCCGCCACGGGCGCGCGCCACATTCGGCGAATACCCGGCGCGCGATGACGAGTCCGCCAGGATCGAAATCACCATGATAGAGGAGTGTCGCTCCTGCGCTGCGCAGCTGTCTGAGCAGCACCAGAGACGGCGTCGCGAACTGGCCGTTGACGCACACGAGCGGCGCGCAATGGGCGCCGAAGCGGGCCACCGCCAACGCAATCGTCGTCGGGTTCTCACAGATGAACACGGTCCGGCCCTGTAACGCTCGTTCCGCGCTGAGAGGGTCGCGCAACAAATGGCGCAGCGACACGTGCACAGGCTCGCCGTGTCGGGCTGCGACGCGCAGCAGCTCCGACAGCGGGCCGAGCCCCGCGGCGGGAATGTTCAACACCAAGGCGGGAGTGCTGAGCTCATGGCACATCACGCCCACGCTGGCCCACGCGCTGCGGCGACCCTCGGCGTCATCTTCGAGCTGGACATCGCCGAGACGCGCAGCCGCACGGACCGCCAGGGTGGCGAGCGGCCTGCCGGGATCGAGGGCATGTGCATCGCCGAAGAGCCGGGCGGCGAAGGCCGCGAGCGGCTCCCCCGGGGCGGGAAGCGCATCGGCGAGCTGCGCGAGGTGACTCAGCACGGTCGAGGCCGATTGCGGCGTGGCGCAAAGCCGCTTGACGGTGCCATCGTGTGTCAGCTCATCCAACCACTCGAGGAGCTGCGGCTGGCGCATCAGCTCGCGTGCTTGCAGCCAGACGCCCTCCCATGCTGCCGCGTCGCGAGCGGCCGCGGCCTGGCGATTGACGATCGGACCCGCCAGCTCCTGCACAGCGCTCTCGAGGTCACGGCAGATCTCGGCATCTGCAAGAAGGCGGGTCAAGGAGTCGAGATTGACGAGGAGGGTCGTTCCACGCGTCGTACGGCGACCAAGCAGCTCGTCGAAAGCGGCCCGTTCGTCGGCCGTCACGCCGGAGAGCGAGAGCGTTCCCGTCAGAGGGCGACCTAACTCCAGTCGGCGGCGCAATGCCGCGACGAAACGCGAGAGCTCCACGCGACCCAGCGTCGCCCGCAGACGGACCGGATCCATGGCGCTCGCGTCTTCGCTGTCCGGCTTGTCGTCGCTCACTGGCCCCCGCACCTGCTCTCACGCACGCCGCGCCCGCCCTCAGGCATTCGCCGCTTCGACCTGCACGTCCTGACTCGCGGCGAGCCGCTGAACCTGGCGCAAGTCTTCTCCGTTCCAGACCCAGGGTGTCACGAGCACCGCGTCGATGCCGGGGCGGCTCGAGAGCTGACAGATCGCGAGTCCCGGCAGCGTCGGGTAACAGCCCCACTCGCGCTCGCTGGTCATCACGAAGTCGAGATCGAACGTCGCGAGCAGTCCCATGCACTTGGCGCGCATGTCGCTGTCAATGCCGACAAAGACTTCGTCAAGGAGTATCAGGCGCGGAGCATGAGGATCGGCGCTGGCATAGTGAGCAGCGGCCGCCGCGAACTGCGGTATCGTGAGTGCGAGCGCCTTCTCGCCTCCGGAGCCCGTGCCGTAGGTCGCGCGGGTGAGGCGTCGCCATTGCCCGTCCTGGTGGCGGAGGACGGCAAAGCGGTGCCATCGTCGGTAGTCGAGCGCTGCGGCCAGCTGGTCTCGCCACGTACCAGACTCGTCTGCATTGCGCTCCGCCCGGATGCGCTCCTGCAGGAAGCGAGCAAGTCCTGCCCGCTCATCTACGGTCCAGAGCGCATTCGCGCGCAGGAGCTGACGCCTCGCCGCTTCGAGTCCCGGCGGACCATCGGGATCGGCCTCCCAGACAAACTTCAGTTGCATCCCGGTGCTCGTCGGGCGTGCTGTGAGCTCCCTGTTGGTATTCTCGACCCAGCGCTCCGCATCGCGGATCAGGCGCTGCAGCTCCGCAGCTGCCTCGCCGAGGAGATGGTTCTCGATCACCTCCCGCTCGCGCTCATCCAGCAGGCGCTGGCGCAATGCCAGATCATCGGCGAGCACGGCGTCGAGCTCGGACATCGTGCAGATCCTTCCCTGGAACGGGCAGCGTACGAGGACCAGTCCCTCGTCGATGGGGGAGGTGTCCGGATGGTAGCCCTGCGGGATCAACTCATCGCGCAGCGTGTCGACGTGCCGAAACACGTCCTGCTGCAGCCGCTGCCACGCCTCATCGGTCTCGGGGGTATCCTGCAATCGCTCGTTCAGAGCGCGCGCCAGCTCGACCGCGAAACTCGCTGACCATCCCGTCTCGGGAGGAGCCGCGGAGGCCGAGTCTGGATCGGCTTCGCGCAGCACGCCGTGCAGAGCGAGCGTCTGCAGATGGGCGATGGCGGTCTGCCTCTGCGCCTCGCGCTCCCGCCGCTCGGCGAGGAACCTTTCGACGTTGCTGTGGGCCGCTGCCACGGCGGCGAGGGCAGTGCGTTCCGCCACGTCCTCGCGCTCTCGCGCTTCGATCAGGGTCTCCTTGTGCCGTCTCTCGCGGGCCAAGCGCTCAAGAATCTCCGCTTCGCTCACCCCGAGCGAACTCGATAGCGCTGTGACTCGGCCGAGCGCTTCCTCATGCAGTCGCATGGCCTCCGCGTGGCGCTCCGCCCGGTGCCGAAGGGCGATCCGCGCCTGTTCGAGACGCTGCCGTGCCTCGCTCAAGGCGCGCCAGGCGAGCTGCCATCCGCGCACAGTCGGGCCGAGGGCTGCCAGCGCCTCGCGGTACGCGGCGGTCGCCGCGGAGAGTTCCTCGAGCCGCTCGACCCAGGCGGACAGGCCGAGATCCGCCGCATCACGATCGCGGGCGGCCTGCAGGGCCTCACGCCGGCTGTTGGCCTGGGCCTCGAGAGCGCTCGCCGCCTCGCGCATCTCGCGAGCGCGTTGGACCGCGGTGATGGCCGCATCGATCGCCGCGCCGGCAGCGCGCAACGGCTCGTGATCCGGCAAACGTCTGCGTTCTCCCTGGGCTGCGAGCTGAGCTGCCTCCGCCGCCCCCAGTTGCTCCGCGATCCGTCGTCGAAGCTCGAGGAGCTCATCGGAACGCTTCGCGAGCTCGGCGAGGCGCCGCAGCCGTGCCGCCTCGCGCGCCCGCTCGCCGATGAACTCGGCCTCGGTCTTCCGAGCATGGCCATGCAACGGACCCAGTCGCCAACCGCCCGCGGGCGTCACCCAGTGAGCGCCGGATTCTGGCTCGCCTCCAATCGCCTCGAGGATCCGCTCGATCAGCGCGGGGTCGAGACCCGTCGCCGCGCTCTGCTTCGGATCCATCGCAGGCGCGAGCCAACGAGCCAGCGTCCTCTCGGCCGGCAGAGGCGCTGAGCTCGAGCCGCTCACGAGGAAGGCGTCCTCGGTCGCAGGATCGATCAGCGTACCATCGGGCAGGACCCACGCATCCAAGAGACCGCTCGCATCGAGGGCCGCTTCGAGCCCCGCACGCAGGTCCGCGGGCATGTCCGGACGGAAATCGCACGTTCGCCAAAGCGGCAGCCCGCTCCTCCCCTCGCGCGCTGCCTTGCGCCAGGCCGGCGGAGGCGGCAGGCGCTGAGCTCCGCGCCGCAGCTCGCTCTGCTCGGCTTCGATCTCCTGCAACTCCAGTGCGAGCTCGCGGTCACGCTGCTCCGCGGCCGCGCGGTCGGCAGCGATCCGGGCCTGCGCTTTCCGGAGCGCCTCGTCCGCGCCCTGCTGCAGGGGGCTGTCGCCGGCGCGCTGCTCGGTCCACGCCGCGAAGCTTTCCATGAGCTCTTCCGCCGGGGCGCACCGCAAGACGACGAGCTCTCGTTGCCACTGCGAGTAGGCTGTCAGCAACTCTTCAGCCGCGGCCGCAAACTTTTGTCGTGTGAGCGCCTCGTCCTCAAGCGTGCGACTTTCTGCAGCTTCGGCCTGCCGCAGGTTGCCGAGCGCCGATTGATGCTCGCGTACGGCCTTCTCGAGCTCCCGATTGCGGTTGCGCAACACCTCGAGCCCGCGGCGGCGCCTCTCGAGAACGACTTGCCACTGCCTGGCGGCCTCCTGCAGCCACGGCTCCGGAGGGGGGGCCTCGGACCAGTCCGCTGGGAAAATCGCCTCGTGCGCGGCTTTCAGATCCGCGTTGGCGGCGCATCGGGCTGCAAGGGCGGCCTGCAGTCGTGCCTGCTCCGCCTGTTCTGTCGTCGTCGTCTCGCGTTCCCCGAGGAAAGACTCCGCTTCGTGAGCGGCCGTGTGCGCGGCTTCCAGGTCGGCGACTGCCTCTCCGGCGACCCGCGCGCGCTCGACCTCCTCTTCTCGAGCGCGTTGCAGCTCCCTGACGCTGCGCATCTCCGGGCTGTCCTCGAACGTGCGGATGGCCGCGTCGCTTGCAGCAAGCTCGCCCGCAAGGCGCTTGATCTCGCGGCGCGCGCGTTGCTGCACCTCCGTCTGCTCGGTCTTTTGTCTCTCCGCCGTGCGGAGTTGACGTTGAGCCTCCTCGTACGCGGAATGCGTCGAGCGGACGACGGCTGCGCGCCGGCGTACCGCAGTGCGCAGATAACGCCGGTAGTCCTCCAGGAATTCACTGACGGCACGGCGCACCGCGCTGAAGCGCTGCACCTCCTCCCGATCGCTCTGCAAGCTGCGGAACGCTTCCGCCACGTCGTCGATGACCGCCATCGGGAGCGGCGTGAGCGCCTCGCTGAGTGCCGCCGAGAGGACCTTCTCGTCGAGCTTGCGCGACAGTTGCGGATGCCGCAGACGGATGAGAAGCTCGATCAGGGCCTCGTAACGCGGTCCGAGCCGGAAAAGGAGCTGATCGACCGTGCGCCGCCATTCCTCGACGCCGTCGACGATCTGTCCGCAGGAGCCGAGCAGCGTACCGAGCTGATCCCGCGTCAACGGACGGCCGTCTTGCGTCTTGAGATGCAGGTCCTGACCGATGCGCTGGGAGGTATGGAAGAACCAACGTTGGACCCCGCTCTTGCCCTCGAGCGCCCGCAGCCCGCACCCGAGGGTCAGGAATGCAGCGCCGCTCCCGGGCAGGCGGCGCCCGAACTCGATCCAGGTGTAACCGAGCCGCTCCTCGTGGCGTCCCATGAGGAGATTCCATTCCATGCGCTTGGCGGGATCGCCGTCGGGCTCCACTCGATGCGGGGCGATCTCCCCGTCGAGCAGGAACGGCAGCTGCAGCGCCAGCACCCGGGATTTGCCCGTTCCGTTGTTGCCACGGAGCAGAAGCCGGCCGTGCTCGAACGCGAACACCTCGTCGTCATACCGGTAGAGATTGAGGAGTCCGCCGCGCAGCGGATGCCAACGCTCCTTCACGGGCGAGGGGAGCGCGCCGACAGGAGACAGGCGCGCTGCGGAGACCTCGGTCGGCCCGAGGTCAAGGGTCGGCCCGAGGTCGGGCTCAGCTCCCATGCAGCTCTCCGAGGACCGGGGTACCGAGCGCGAACCGTCCGATGGCCGGGAGAGGACGCACCGCGCCATCACTGCCCCGCGCAATGAGCCTCAGACTCACGAGGCGCTCGAGAGCAAGATCAGCATAACGTCGCTCCGCGCCGGGCAGAGTCACGTCCTTTCTCCAGTGATGCTTGTGCTGTGTGATGCAAACGGTCCCAAACCTGACGATCTCCTCATGAGAAAGCGTTGCGTTGGGGTTCGAGCGCAGACGGTCCGCCAAGTGCGTCGTGAGCAGGAGAGTGAAGTGCCCCTCAGTCCCCTCCTCCGGCAGGCCGAGGTCCGTCGCGTCGCCATCGGGATCGGCGAGTGCGATGCCCTCGGCTCGCAGTTCCGGCTGCAAGCGTGTCACCTGCGCGAGCTCCGGTAAGAGATGGCCGCGTTGGCGGTCGAAGTAGGCCCGCTCCTCCGAATCCAGCTCATCGTAATACATCACAGGGTCGTCCAGAAGCCGCCGCGTCAGTCTCAGGCGGATCTGTCGGTTCCGCGCATCCGCCGTCTCGGGACGCGGTTCCGAGATCAATGCGGCGAGCTGCTCCTCGAAGCTCCCTGCGGGGACCAGCGAAGGATTGCGGCGCGCAGCCAGAAGCTGCGCAAGAACGGGACGCACGACATTGTAGAGCACATCCGAGCGTTCCCGGACGTAAGATTCTTCGTCACCCTGCACGCGCCGGATCGCTCCGAGGTCGAGCAGCAGGCGAACGGCGTGAACAAACTCCCGCCGTCCATCCTGGGTGTCGAACCCGAACCGCAGCCCGGCGGCCGAGATCGCGGGGTCCGTCCCGGCAGCGATCACCTGCTCGGAAAGGCGCCCGAGCGTCGTCTGCCGGTCACTCCGCTCGAGGACGGCCAACGCGAGGCACAGCAGGACATAGCATCGTCGATCGAACGGATTGCCGCTCACAGGGTCGCGCGCGGGGCGAGTGGCATCCGTAGTACCGCTCGGAATCTTCCGCAGGCGAATCACCTCGGGCGTGACGATCAACGTCCACCCCGCATAGTGGGCGCACCACTCGCGGAGATACGGCGCATGCCGGCGCGCGAGAGCGAAGGCCGCCTTGGAATCGCCGTCCGGCGTGAGCAGCGATCTCGCGAGAAGCGCCCGCAGCGCGCGGGTACGCTCGGCCTGGGTCGCGTCCTCCACTTCCTCGCGGAGAATGGCGGCCGGCCGCCGCGCGACGTCCCGGGGAGCAATGGGTATCGAGGACATCGGAGCGCGCTCACCTACGCGTGGCGGACCGGAGTGATCGTGACGGTGTGATCCGGTCCGCTGAAGCGGCCGTGGACCGTCTCGAGCGTCGTCCACGGGGCCCCCGGCACAGGCTCCAGCCAGATGCGCAACGAGCCATCGCTGGAGAAGGCCTCCACGCGTACATCATTCCCCGTCTTGCGCGCCAGGGCTTCGCCCAGCAGATCGAGAAACAGGTCGAACTCGGCCGGATCCAGCGGGCCGAGCTCGGCCAGTCGCAACGTCCGCGCGCGCCCCAGCTGATCTCGCGCGCGGATCAATTGCTCCGTCTCGCGACGCACGAGCTCGGCGAGATGCGCTTTCTCGGCGCTGCGGTCGATCACCACACGGGGGCCGCCGCGCGGAGTCCAGCGACCCGTCTTGCGCAGCCGCGGACTGATCGCGAGCGGCACGCCTTTGAGCCAGCTCGTTCGCGCCGACTCCCCGGCACTCTCGCGCGCGGCGACCGTCGCGTCATCGATCCGCAAGTGCCGCGCGGGCGAGAGCGCGAAGGCCGCTCGCCACAGTCGGTGACACGCCGCCTCGTCCGGCGCCGCCGCGAACCAACGCGCCAGCGTGAGAAAGTCCGCTGCTCGATCGGTACGCTGCGTGCGGCGCTCGTTCAGCGACGAGATCGCCGTCAGCAGGGCAGGAATCGCGGCACGCGTGCGGGCCCGCAATAGCTCGGCCTGCGAGGCGCCGTCCGGACTCGTGAACCAGCGACGCAAGCCGACCCAGCGTTGACGCCAACGGTCGCGGGTGCTCTCCAGATGCTGCTCGATCAGCTGCAACGCGTCCGCGTTCTCGCGCCGCGCGAGCAGCGTGAAGACCTGTTCGAGATCCCGCGTGGCCGCAAGGGTCTCCACGCGCGTTCCCACCCGGTGCATCGCGAGGACCAGCTCGCTCAGGAAACGCTCAAGATAGTCGATGAGGTCGTCCTTGTACCGGATCACCGCTTCGAGCTTCGCCTCGTGCAGCTCCACCATCCCGTGCAGGCCGCGCATGAACGACTGCGCCCGCGCGGTCATCTGCTCGAACCGTTGCACCAGCTGAGTGAAAGCCAGGAAGAGCTTGTCTGCATCGGGTTCGGGGGGCTCGAGCAGGCTCTCGATCTCGTCGAGCAGGGTGACGATGTCCCGCAGCGCGGTCGTCTGCAGCTCACCGGGCTTGAGCAGGTGCTCGTAAAAGGCGGAGAGCGCCTGCTCGACGGCTTCGCCTTCGACCGTCAGCTGATAGAGGTAGCGCGGCCGATAGAACTCCTCGACCGTGACCACGTCGGCCGTATCACGGGTCGCCACGAGATTGCCCCACGCGACGAGTTGCGCCAGTAACGCAGGGACGCCGTCGGGATCAGGCGGTTCCGGGAATGCCTCCGCTTGCAGCCCCGGGTCTTGCGCAGACACCGCGCGGGCCCGCTCCTCGAGCGCTGTCAAGACATCGGTTGGCCGAAGGGCGATTACGAACCGCTCGCGCGCAGTCGTGAATACACCCAGAACCGCACGGTACTGTGCGACCTTGTCGGCGTTGAGGTGTGCGAATGCGGAGTAGGTCACGGACGGGAGGTGATTGACAGTACCCTCGGTGTTCAGGGAGGTCATCGAGATTACCGCCTGCAGGCTGACCACGCGTCAGCAAACGCGTTGAGTTCGCGTACCGCTTCATCGAAGGGCGGAATTTCGGCATACACCATGGCCGTAGTGAAGCGCTCGTACCACTCCCGAGCCTCCTCACTTGTCAGGAGGTTCGCCAAAGCCTCGCGAGCCCTTTCGATAGGTGCCTCCTTGAATCCGGGATCTTGGCCGCCAAATTCTTCTGCATCCTGGCAGAGGACAAGGTAAGCGAGCCGTGCGGTTTCTTGATTCGTCACCTCTTGCGGGAAATGGCCGAAAATACAGGCAAGATCGTAGATGTGTCTCACGACTAGATGTGTCTCACGACGTCTTCGTGGCGGGTATTGCCCAATTCGAATACGCGTTGAGCCCCACGCCGTCGCGCCGACCACCGACGCAGCAAGGCTGCGTTCTTCCCGGCGATGGTCTCACGAATGTGCAGGCAAGCAATTATGTTTCTTCTTTCGGCGCGCCCGAGCGCTTCGTTGATCAACGTGTCGTAACAGAAAGCCACGGGTGTGAGAAGCGGCGGCCTCGCGCTGATCTCGATCAACAGTTCCGGTCGCAGCGCCTGATCGAGCGGGTACAGCGACTCATAGCTCAGCTGGATCGCAATGTAGCGGTTCTCGTTGCCTGCTTTTACGCTCTCCTCGGGCACATCGTACCCCTGCGCACGTAAACGATCGATTACTTCGGCCTTTGCCTGACTCAATAGTCTCTTCTTGCCCGACCTGCTCAGACTGCTCGGGACGACAACCCGCAGATCGATATCCTCGGAGACTCGCTGTGTGTACCGGTAAGCCTTGGAAACCGCCGTGCCTCCACAGAGAATAAACGACGCCGCATGACCCCCGTATGCAACCGGCTGGGCGAAGACGGGAAACACCTCGGAGATGAGAAGATCCTTCTCGAGCTGCGCCATGGACACTCGACTCGAGTATTCGGCGAGAAAAGCGTCAATCAGCTCCGACTGCGCTTCCGTCAGCCGCTTCATGTGTACTCGATGACGCGCGGCCCGAAAGCGATCTTTCGCTTCACGCGGGCACCTCGTACCGCGATGCGATCGCCAGCCGGTACCTGAGTTGTGCGTCCCTCAATGTAGTCGAGCGCAGCTTTGCTGGGCGTGGGTGAATAACCGAGGCGCCGCAAAGCCTGGTATCCGATATCGATGAGAGGCGTTACCGGAATTGGTTTGCCTGAGAGCACCGACCGCTTGGCGCGCGCGTAGAGCCCGTATTCTACCTGGACGAGAGCGCCGTCGCGTACGAGCTTGCGAAGTTCGCGGCCGATGACATCGTAAGCTCCGAGATCGACGAAATCCTGGCGCAGAAACACGTCGGTCTTCCGCGTGTGCCGGATGCGCTCAGCGATGCGATTTCGAATGGTGGTGGATCTACGGGTCACGTGCAAACATACGACCTGGAGCGACGAATAATCCTAGCATATTTAGGCTATTACGGCATTCTGTACCTTGCAGCAAAGCCTTGATCCGGCGACGATAGAGTGGAAGGCGACGAGCGGATTTTCCGACAGCATGCCTTGGCGGGCACGAGTCTTTGATTGACGGGCACGCAGGAAGCGCTCGGCTCCCGGCCCGGGCCTCGGCTCAGGCGAAAATGTGATCTAAATTCTTTGATTTTATTGACTGATGGCCAGGGGTGGAATCGAACCACCGACACGCGGATTTTCAGCCGCAAAACGGCCTTACGGGGACTTATGAATCAATCACTTGCAGCGCGTGCCGCGCCCAAAACCAGCCTATCTCTGGCACATTCCTGGCACACGCAATCTCAGCGCGGCACATCCCAGGCACACTGCTCATGGCAGTAGCCCGGCTCCCGAAGGATTCCCAACCAGTTTCACGGCTGCTGTGGCGCCCCGGCGCCTAATTTGCCCCTTCGAGATTGCGGCGCGGCAGCCAAGGAGCCGAGCCCCTACGGATCAAAAGCTTGCGCGCCTACCGCAATCGCCTAGCTTGGGTAAAATACCGGCATGCAGCGCGACAACGCTCTACGCCTCCTCCGTGAACACGACGGGCAGCTCCGCTCGCTCGGCGTCGCTCAGCTGTTCCTCTATGGCTCGGTCGCTCGCAACGAGGCCCGCGAAGACAGCGACGTCGATCTCTTGGTCGAGCCCTCTAGCCAGAAATTCTCGATTTTCGATCTCGTGGGGGTACGGGATCAGTGCCAGAAGATCCTGGGGCACCGCCGCCGACGTTCACGATTACGATGGCCTGCGGCGACTCCCCGAATTCCGGCGGCGAGTCGGCGGCGATCTCATCCGTGTCTTCTGAGCCGTCCCGCGGAGGGCGTGCGACAACACCTCGCGGCGCAGCGATGGCAGCCGTGCGTGCCGGCGGAAAGGCTCTGGAACTTCTCTCACGACGACGAACTCAGTTACCTGGCCAATGGGGAGCGTCAACTCGCCGTCGAGCGTCTCCTGATCCGGTTCGGCGAAGCACTGAAGAGCATTCCGAATGACACCCTGCTGGGGATTGACCGAGAAATCGCGTGGGGAGGCCCCAAGGGCTTCCGCGATATTGCGTCTCATTGGTATGAGGACGGCCTGGATCACCGTCTGATCTGGCACGCACTCGTGAACGATTTGCCCGCGATGCTCGCGTCCCTCCAGCGATGGATCGATGCGTCAGGGGACTCACCCAATGACCCGATCGCGACTTGATCGGTGCGTCACAACGGGTCTCCAGGGGGTTCCAATGTCCTCACAAAGTTGCAGCTGACGGGAACTCGCCGGCCCAGTCTGCGTCGTGAAGATGGAGCCGGCATACGGATCATTGTGATATTTGAATTCTCAGTTGTCGCGTAGGCGAGCAACCGCTCATGCCCCTGACAAGGACACCCCAGCGCCGCACACAAATACCGCTTTGCCCTCGTTCACATCCCGCAGGAGCTGCTCGGGAATATCGCCGCCGTTCGGTAGGAACCGCACTTTCTGTTGTCTTCCTCGATCGGCTGCGTCAAGTGTGCCGAACGACCCTCGTCAAGATAGTCTCTCCGATCATCCTGAAATCCGGGGCCCGTGAAGGCCATGTATCGCGTTTGCAGTGAGACGCTACATAGCCATGCCGCGCGGCCGCCGCGTCGCTGCGGATGGACACAATGCTCTATGCGGTGGCCAGTTGATCTCGTGATCTCATCACATGCTCAAACCGGCCGCCATTCGCCGCGCGCCTGGATGGCCTGGTGCATGGCATCCGGCGCTAGGTCGATCTCCCCGGGCCACGTGACCGCGCCGTGCTCGACGCGGACCTGCTCGAACAGGGCCCGGTCCCGCAGGCTGGCGAAAACCCCTGCCTGGGGCGAGGTAACGAGTTCACGCAGGTCCACCATGCCCTTCAGGCCGTCCAGGAACTCGACCGAGAGCCGGTATTCCGGGAGCGCCGCGACGGTCCGAACCCGCCACGGCATCGCGGGCCGCACGGGCGGGATCACTTCAGCGGTTCGATCTTCTTCGGGGATTCTTTGCGGATGCATAGGTCCCAGTCCTCCATCAGCTCGGCACGATGCTCTTGCGCCCACTCCAGCAGCAGGGCGAGCGCCCGGCGCGGGGCTCGACTTCGTACTGCTTGCGCGCCAGCTTGTCGATCACGGTCACGCGGACCTGGGCCTGGCGGATCCGGTCGCGCAGCTCCGAGGCGAGATACCACTGGATCTTCTCACCGGAGAGGGTGCGGATGCCCTCGAGGAGCGGGCTGATCTTGAGCTCCGTGCCCCGCTCGGCGAACAGCACACGGCGGGGACTGACGGAATAGCCCGACTGTCCCTTGCTCAAGATCATCTGGTACGAGCGCTGGTCGGCACCGGTCGAGATCATGGTGAGCTGATCACCGACCGTCCAGAAGGACAAAAGCCCGATGCCGAACTCCCCTTGCAGGCCCGCCCCAGCCCCCTCGGTCTTCAGACGCCGCTTGATGGAATCGCAGATGTGCGTCGCGACGTACTTGAAATTGGGCTTGCCGTCCTCATCGCGCGGCACGCCGTCGCCGTCATCGCGGATCGAGAGATAGTGCTCCCCGTGCTCACGACCGCGAGTGATCGTAATAGTTTTGGCGTGCGCGTCGATGCTGTTCTCGACGAATTCCGCGATCGCCTTGAGCGGATTGCTCTGCGAGAGGGCGATGATCCGGATCGCGTTCCAGTCGTCGCCGATCTTGAGCCGGCCGCGGTCGGCGGCTTTGGCACCGCGAGGCCGTCGCGGTCGCGCGACGGCTCCCGCCGGCTGCGCAGCGGCCGGAGCGAACCGCTCGTCTTCACTCATTCCGGTCATCGCAGAATGCGCTTCTCAGGCGACGCTCGACATTGGGCGGATCCGCGCCGCAATGCGCTTGAGCGTGTCGCGCGAAGCGATTCGCATGTCGTATTCGCTCTGGAGATTGAGCCAGAACCGGGCGTCCATATTGAAGTACAACCCCAGGCGCAACGCGGTATCCGCTGTGATCGGGCGCCGGCCGTGGATCAGCTCGCTGATCCGACTCGGGGGGACGTCGATATCCGCGGCGAGCTGGCGCGCGGTGAGGCGCATCGGCTTCATGAACTCCTCGAGCAGGATCTCGCCCGGGTGAATTTCGTCGAGCAACTTGGTCATCTGTCTCTCCTAGTGGTAGTCCACAATCTCCACCTGGTGCGGACCGTCCGTGCGCCAAGTGAAGCAGACCCGCCACTGATCGTTGATCCGGATGCTGTGCTGGCCCTTGCGATCCCCTCGCAGTGCCTCGAGCCGATTACCGGGTGGCACCCGCAGGCTCGCCAGTTCCGTGGCCGCCTGCAATTGCAGGAGCTTGCGGCGCGCCGCCCGCTCGATGTTCTTCCAGCGAACCACCGGCCGGCTATGGAACAGCGCCTCGGTATCCCGGCACGCGAACGAGCGAATCATTGGACCGGAGAATATTCCGTATTACGGAATCCGTCAAGTAGAACGGCAGACGTGGTGACGCCACATGGGTTGCAACGACCATGGAGGGTCGGCGTAAGGGCGTGTGCACCCCGCCGATCGGCAAAAGGAGAAACCGAGCGGCGCGTACCGGCAACGGACACCTGCGCATCATGGCATGATCCGCACTCGTCGCCCGAACAATTGGGACCGTAACGATGACTTCAGCCCACCGACCCATAACGCTTGCGATAGCACGGAAACTCGCCGAAGGGCATGCGAACGCTGGACTACACCACTTCAATGAACTGCATCAGTTGGTCGAAGAGTCGAAGCGCTCAGGCCGCACTCTGGATTTCAATCAGGTGATTGTACTGGCCGTTCCGGCCGCCACATCGCTATCGTTTGCTTTGGAGCTGGGGCTCAAGATTCTGCATTTCCAGCACTTTGGTACTTATCCGCTCACGCACGATCTTGTAGCGATTTTCAGAAAGCTATCCACTGCCAGTCAGAGCGAATTGGAGAGGACCTACGACGAGATGTTTGCTCGCCAGGAGCCCCCGGAATGCACGTATTTCACAGTGGTGATGGCCAGCGATACGAACACTGCGCTACCGCAAGCCATGCCGGATGTCAGCACATTCAGGGCGGCTCTCGCGCATGCGAACGATGTGTTCGTCACGTGGCGATATCTCTATGAACATCTCGAGCTTCGACAGTCCATGGGGCTTCATTTCAAAGCCATTCGTAACTGCTCACCCGGTTTGGGCGTAGAGCTGACCGGATAGTGCCATTTGGATAGCGACGAGAGGGTTGTAGCCTTGGTTGGCCATGGTCTGCAGGTAGCTGGAGATGCGGCAGTAGGCCTGGGCGAACTCGGCCTTGCGGAAGCAGCCGGAGACCTTCTGCTTGACCTTGCTCATGCGCAGATCGCGCTCGGCGCGGTTATTGGTGAAGGGGACGTTCGAATCTTTGGCGAACAGCAACACGGCGGTTTCGTGCTCCTTCAGACGCTCCCAGAGATTGTGGGCATCGGATTTCGCGACCCGACCCCGTTTGCCGTTCTGCTTTGCCGGGATGGGCGGGAGTTCCCGCTCGCCGCGGGTGAGGATGTTGCGGTAGCGCTTCTGCAGCGCGTCGTACTCGTGCGCAGTGAGCCGTTTGCGTTTGCGCTTGGAGACACGGGAGCAGGTCTGCTGCAGCAGCCGCTTCATGTTCTTTGCCCAGGGGTAGCCGTTCGCCTCGACGATGAAGGCGCGCTCGCGCAACAGGTGCGCGCCACAGAGCCCATGGCCGCAGTGCTCATAGGAGAGGTAGGAAGCCCAGCAGTCGTGCACGATCACCCCTGCGTAGCGGGGGATGATGCCGATGGCGGTCATCGCTTCCAGCCCGCGTTTCTCGTGCACGAACTTCAGAGTGATGTCCCCGCCCGAGCAGACGTGGATCCAGTGGTTGTGCTTCTCGACACGGATGGAAGTCTCATCGACGTGCATCGCCGGGTGGGTGAGGAGCCGATCGATGGCCAGTCTCTCCCAGCGCTCAAGCGCCAGATGCAGCTGCAGCACGTACTTCAAGATCGTGGCCTCGCAGATCACCTGGCCGATGAGGGCCTGGATCGAGTGCTGCACGCGCTTGAGCGAGATCATCTGGGCAATCAGCAGGTTCAGCGCATAGGCCTTGATGCCCGAGCCGTACTGCAGGGGGCCCGAGAACGCCTCGGGGAACGGGGCGCGGGTCTGGGCGCGGCAGTGCGGGCAGGACTTGATCTCGGCGTCCACGTGGCTGAGGACTTTCTCGAAGACGATGTCGATCTGGGTGCGCCGCTCGTGACCGAGCGGGCGTCGCTCGCGCAGATCTTCCCCGCATTCCTCGCAGCAACTCACCTTGGAGAGCTGGACGGTCTCGACGGTGCGGGTGTTCGCCGAACGGCTCGGATCGTATGCTTTGCCCTTGGTATGGGCGCCGGCGTGGCTGATCGCACTCTCGTCCTTTTCGGTCTGGGAGGAGGGTTTGCGGGAGTTCGCGCTGCTCTTCGGGGTGTTCTTCTCCATGAACACCGCGATCAGCACCTGCATGAGCATCAGCAGCGCCTCGATCAGCGCGCGGCTCTCGGCACCGACGTTGCCGTCGGTGGACAATTGCCCGAAGCGCTCCTTGAGCGCCGTGAACTCCTCGCGCAGGGACTGCTTGTTGACGCTCGGCACGAGGCGCGGCCCGGTGGATTACTCGCCAGCCTCGACGGCCATCACCGCCGAAAGCACCGCCAGACGTTCCCCCGCCGGCAAGGCTCGATAGCGCCGGCCCCAGTTCTCGGCCTTGCGCTTGATGCATTGCCGCTCGGTGTGGTCCTTTCCGGCGTAGCGGGCCCAATGCACCCGATCGGGGCTGAAGTTGAACCACACCTTCTCGGTCCGCACCCCGCCCTGGTTCATCACCTGAAGCTCCAGGCTCTGCCAGCCCCCGAGGTACTCATCGTAAAGCGCCGAGGGGTAGCCGGAGAGAATGACCTGGCAGGGAAGCGTTTTGAGCAACTGAAGCAGCTCGAGGTGATCGCGCTCCTCGTACTCGAACCGGTAGCGCCGCTCGCCGCTGCGCGTCGCGTGCAGGTACGGCGGATCGCAGTAGATCAGCTCCCGGCCACGGTACGCGAAATCCGCCAGGAATCGGTGCGCGCAGCCATGCACCCGCTCCACCGGATACTCGCACTGGAATCGCTCCAGCGCCCGTTCGTTGAGGTCGATGCCGATATTGCGCAGCGCCGGCGGCTTGCGCCGCATGATCGCCCCGCCGCCAAGGTGGCTCTCGATATAGGTGTCGTGCGGGGGCATCAGCGCGATGATCGGCTGGCACAACCCCGAGGTCGCCTTCGATCCGAAATACGCGCCCATCGCCGCCGAACCCCGCTCTTGCAAACCATGCAGCAGCGTAGGCGCAAAAACCTACATTGTCAAGAACCCCATCAGAACAGCGGAAGCGTTCGGGGGTGAGTAGTTACGTCTAGGGATTCCATACTCCGCGGTATCCTGATTCACACCTTGAATGTCAGACAGCGGAAACTCCGACGAATGTCAACGAGTGACGTGCCGATAGCGTCCATTGTGCGAGGAGCGTTTTTCGGCTGGAGACTCGGCCGCAAAGTGTAGCCACGCATGCGCGCTCCTTCGAATTCTTCCGGCCGCGCACCTCGTGACGGCGACGTTGCGTCTTATCTCGCCATCCCGGTCGACCGCGTGACTCCTGGATTGTCTCGGAATACAATTGTGCCTATGAGTCTGAAGCAGTCCAATCCCCATCTCAGATCGGCAGCCGCTCGAAAGACAGCACTGAGGATTTCGGCAAAGTCCTCTTCCGCGGTCGAGGGTATTCGCGCACCCTTCAAGGGTAAGGCGTCTGACGTACGGGATAGTGCGGCAGCCTTTATCGCCCGTTGGAAGCGGCGTGGCGCCGCGACAGCGAGATAATCTTCGCAAATAGTCGAGCCAAGGGATCGTAGTTGCGATTCAGTGCCGAATGGATGGCGCTGATGTAGGCACGCTTACCTCGATCCGCAAGCGGTGTGAAATCGAGCGGCGGAAGGCCGGCCTGCAGGGCCATCAACAACGACAAAATCCGGGCGAGTCGACCGTTGCCCTCTCGGAACGGGTGGATCAGAATCAACTCCGCATGCACTTCGGCGAGCGCTCGAGCCAGTGCGGGATCATCATAATCATGGCAGGGAGTTTCTCGGCGCAGCGGACCGCGCTCGAGCTCACGCATCAACCCGGAAATCAAGGGCGCATGTGCGAACTGGAATTCAGCCTTGTTGATGTTGAGACTTCGGTACTCCCCCGCCCAGGGATAGATCGGGCCGAGCCAGAGACGATGAAGCTCGCGGATATCCTTGACCGTGAAACGATGATGGGAGTCGAATCTGTCGAGCGCCACCTCCTGCGCGATCTCGAGCGCTTCTGATTCGGCTGATTCCATGTCTCGCACACGCCGGATTCCCAGGTGATTCCTGAGGACCCGGCCGCGTGAGCCGGGCTCAAATTCCGATTCGATACCGACGGCTTGATACTTGCGGCTCACGTGAGTGTCTCGCACGACTTGGCAGTCGACCGACAAAGGGGGCGCGGCGTTGCAATTGCCACGTGAGATCGAAGGCGGGACTGGCTACGGTCGTTTGGCGACGACCTTTCCGTTCTCCCAGACATAGAGCGGCGTCCCGTACATCCGCGCAGTACGTCGGGCATTCTCACCGGCTCGCAGCAGCGCGCGCTCGACACGAGCGGCAAGCTTCGGGTTCCGATTCGAATTCGCGCTCTTTTTAGCGGCCTTCGCCTTCATGGCCCGGACTCTATCAGCTTCGGCGGCCGGCTGGAATTGTCGTATACCGCCCAGCCATCCGCCAAAGGACGGTATCGAGTCTCGAAGTTCCGCCAGCTTCGGGAAAAGCGCCGAAGCGCATCGGTTCTTGGCACGTTGTGCCCGCCCTGCTGCACCCCTCGCCGCTATGCGCCTCAACGCCAGCCGTGGCGATACAAGCCTCAGGTAGATGATCTCCACGTGGTAACTGGCCCGCTTCATGGCCTGAATACGCTTCACGTGGGCGAGACCGCTCAGTGTGCTTTCCCACGCAAAATCCACGCGCTGGCCCACAAGGCGGTCTATCTCTTCCAGCATCAAGCGCGCCGCCGTGATCGCTGCGAGCTCCGGTCGCAGCGGCGACAGGCCGCTCGCGATGAGATCGGCGTTGACGAAGTTCAGCACCCGAGCGTCGTTGGGCAGATACTCCCTGGCGAACGTCGTTTTCCCGGCGCCGTTTGGACCGGCGATGAGCAGACAGCGTGGTCTGCGCTGCTTCGGTCTTTTTGTTCGCGCCACCCAGACCTCTCTTTCGGCAACAGTGAGAGTTTACGCTCTTGCGCCGACTCCTCGCTCTTTCGGAGGAATCGCTGCCGGGGTCGCGCGAAGGCCGTCCAAGTAGTCCGCCCACGCCTGCATCATCTTGCGCCGCTCCGGAAGATGCTTGGCGTAGTTGTACGCGGCCCGGATCTCGTTCTGCTCCTGGTGCGCCAGCTGCCTTTCGATCGCATCCGGATGCCAGCCCTGCTCGTTGAGCAGCGTCGAGGCCATGCTTCGGAAGCCGTGCCCGGTCATCTGATGCCTCGAGTAGCCGAGCCTGCGGAGCGCGGAAGTGACCGTGTTGTTACTCATCGGCCGATTGCGATTCGCCTCGCCCGGAAAAACGTACCGCCCGCCGCCGGTCAGCGGATGGAGCTCCCGCAGGATCTCGATGGCCTGCGTCGAGAGCGGGACGAAGTGCGGCGCCTTCATCTTCATGCGCGCTACCGGGATCCGCCATTCTCCCTCGTCCAGGTTGAACTCCGTCCACTCGGCCATCCGGAGCTCCCCGGGCCGGACAAAGACGAGCGGCGCGAGCCGCAGCGCGCACCGCGTGACGAATGTACCCGCATAGCCGTCGATGTCTCGGAGCAGCGCCCCGACGGCCATCGGCTCGACGATGGTGGCGTGATGTCGCTCGACCACGGGCGCAAGCGCCCCCAGCAGGTCGCGGGTGATGTCGCGCTCCGCACGACCGGTCGCCACACCGTACCGGAACACCCGGCCGCAGTTCTGCAGTGCGCGGTGGGCCGTCTCGTTGGCGCCCCGCTGCTCGATGCGCTGGACCACGGCGAGCAGCTCGAGGGGCTTGATGTCGCGGATGGGCTTACCGCCGAGCCAGGGGAAGATATTCAGCTCGAGGCGCCGGATGATCTTGTCGCCGTGGCCCGGCGCCCAGGTCGGCGAATGCTTGGCGAACCACTCGCGCGCCACCGTCTCGAACGTGTCGCCAGGCGCGGGTGTCCCAGCCGCGGCGCCCTTGCTCTTGCGCTCCTCGGCCGGATCGATGCCGTCCCGGAGCTTGCGGCGCACGTCGTCCAGTTTGTCGCGCGCCTCGCTGAGACTGACGTCCGGAAAGACGCCGAGCGACAGACGCTTCTCCTTGCCGTTGATGCGGTACTTGAAGCGCCACCAGCGGCCGCCGGATGGGGAGACCTCGAGGTAGAGGCCGCGGCCGTCGAAGAGCCGGTAGGGCTTCTCGCGCGGCTTCGCATTGACGATGGCGACGTGAGTGATCGGCATGATTTCCGCTCCTCCGATACCTTTGGAAGACGGGTTTCAGCTGCCCCCAGGCAGTTGCCCCCAGGGTCTCAAAATCACCGATTTGCCCCCGCAGGTTGCCCCAGGACATGAGCGCTGTCAAGGCCACCCGGTCAATGGCTTAGAGATCGATTTTCCCCCTGTATCGTTTGTACTCAATGGCTTACTGGCATTCCAGCGCAGTGGAGGGCGGGACTGCAAAGCAGGGACAAGGCGGGGATGGTGGCCAGGGGTGGAATCGAACCACCGACACGCGGATTTTCAGCCGCATAACGGCAATACAGGGGATTATTAATCAATCACTTGCAACGCTTGCCCAGCCCCAAACCAGCCTATCCCTGGCACATTCCTGGCACACCCAATGTCAGCTCGACACACTCCTGGCACACCGCCGCCGTGGCGGGGTGTGGCTGCGGGTGCTGCTAAAATCCGGCCTATAAGGGTGAAGCCATCCGCTGTCGATCCCTACTTTTGGGGTCTGCTGCGCACGGACGGAGCGTTTATTTCCACGGCCACTTGAGGCAGAGTGAAGCCATGAACGCGCGCACTGATCAGGTGCTCATAGAGAAGCTGAACTCGCTCGCTCCCCAGCAGCGCGCCGAGGTCGAGGACTTCGTGGATTTCCTCAAGGCCCGCCGTGAACGAGACCGCGACGATGCCGCTCGACGGCTCGGGGAGGCCTTCGCAAGGCTCGATGCGCTGAACGCGCCGCCGGTATCCCCACAGGACGTGCAAGTCGAGATTGAAGCCGCCCGAGCCGCACGCCGTGCTCGCGATGCGGATCGTCGCTGACACCAATACGGTCCTCTCCGGCCTTTTGTGGCAGGGAACGCCGCGTCGCCTGCTCGACTTGGCGTGCGAGCGCAAGATCACCGTGTGGACGAGCTTGGAGCTTCTTGCCGAACTCGCCGAAGTCATGGCCCGCGACAAGTTCGCCGAGCGCCTGCGTGCCGCCGGGGTTTCAGCTATCGAGCATGTGCAAGACTAAGCGCGTTTGACCGAGACCGTCACACCCGATGCACTTCCGGAGCCGGTGATCGAGCGCGATCCCGATGACGATCACGTCCTCGCCTGCGCCGTCTCCGCCAAAGCCCGGCTTATCGTCTCCGGCGACTCCCATCTCCTGGACCTCAAGGCCTATCAGGGCATCCCGATCCACGCCGCATCTGTCGCTCTCGGCGAGATCGTCGCAGCACCGCGATAAGCAGCCTACTGTGCTGAAGCCTCGAGCCACCCGAGAGCGGCAATCAGGGCCCTTGTGCGGTCAGGGGGGTGCTGAGCACGGGCGAGTTGGGCCAACAACGCTTGGGTTTATCCCCGTGCATTATCCAACTGCATCTTCAGGGGCCCGCTTTCGGACTCAATCGTCTCAAGAATTTGCGACTCCGGGAAACCCGGGGCGGTTCACTACAATCGCGGGCCGCACATGGCCTTGGGACCTGGGATTCCGGATCCTCCTGCCACCGTCTCGCCGAAGCTCTCTTAACGGTACCGCCGCGGAGAATCCTACGCGGTACGAACAGAATCCGTCCTCTGCGGCCTCCATCATGAATACCGTCTTGCCGCCGCCTGATGCAGTTTTTTCGGACCACGGTCGGTTGGGTTGGGCGTGGCGCTGGAAGCGTTACTGTTGCCGAGACATCATTCAGGCGATCGTGACGATTTGACGTCTCGTGGGACTACCCGAGCAGTACCGGTCTCGTTCCGCTCAACAGATACTCCAGAAGTTCCCGGACAGGGCGAATCGCCTTGCCAAATGGCAGACTTCCAGCGCCGCGGAAGAACAGGCCCTTTTTAATGTCGCCGCGCAGGGCGGCCGCCAAATGATTGTCGATGCAGAATTGGCCGATTTTCGCGATGCCGTCGCGCAGCCCGCAGGTCGTCAGGCAGTCGAATGCCATGATGCACCGCGCCCGCGTGCTGGCATGTGACTGCGCGCGCGCCTCCCGATTCAGGTAGGTGTTCAGCCAGGGCGTCCTCACTGCTCGCGCGGGCAACCCCGCGACGCTGACGAATGTGACAACGTCCTCGGGCCTGGCCTCTGCAAGGACTTTCTTGAAGTTCGGATGTGCATCACATTCCTGGGTCACGGCAAATGGTGTCCCGATCTGCACGGCGCTTGCACCCAGGCTGATGACACGCTTCACCGCGTCGTGGGAACTGATGCCGCCGGCGAGAATAAGCGGAACCTTCTCCCCCTCGATACCGAGGTCCCGGTATAGCGAAGCCGCTTCTGGCAGGACCCGTTCGAAGTCAAAGCGCGGGTCGCCGAGATCGGTGATGGACGAGGCGCCCAGATGGCCGCCTGCAAAGCGTGGATGCTCGATCACGATCGCGTCGGGCAGCCGGCCTTTTCGCATCCACTTTCTGAGTACGACACTCAAGCCTCGTACGTCTGAAAGAATCGGAACGAGGGCGATGCCCGGGTAGCTGGCGGTGAGCTCCGGAAGATCCAATGGCAATCCGGCTCCGACCACAATGGCGTCCGCACCGCTCGCGCACGCCTGACGCACATAGGACGCATACTCCGAGACGGCGCGCATTACGTTGACGGCGATCATTCCGTTGCCCTGAGAAATGGCCTTGGCTGCGGTAATCTCCCGGTCGAGGGCGGTGAGGTTGGCGGCATTGATCCGCTCCTTGTCGAGGCAGCGCCCGGTCTGTGCCATGAGATCGGGGTGGTGCCGTCGCAGGTCTACACTGGACAACGTGCCGACCGCACCATGCAGCGCGACCGTTCCGGCCAGACGCCGCGCGGATACGCCAACGCCCATGCCGCCCTGAATGACGGGCAATACGGATCGCCCCTTGAGCCGCAGTGCTGGCAGATTGCTGTGCAAGACCATGAAATCAGCGCTTCCGGAGAGCAACGGAGCATGTTGCGGGAAAAGCAGGCAGCGGGACATTGATCTGGATCAATTTTGCCGCCCGCGGCTTCGCACCGCTTCCGTCGGATCTGGTGCACTATCGGATCACGGCCCAATTGGCGAGCAATGGGAACGCTGAGACTCACGACAAGGCTGTATCCCACTGCTTTTTCAGTGACCAGCAGCTCCAGCGACCGGGTCCGAACTTGAACTGCCGCTTGCGGATCCGGTGCGCGAGCTCGATGCCCGAGAGCGTCACGGCGGCAGTCCGATAGGACTTGAAGCCGAGCATGGACCGACAGCGGCTCTTGATCGCCCGGTGATCCTGCTCGACGATATTGTTCAGGTACTGGCAGTTGCGGACCGGGACATACATCCACCGCCGATCCTCTCGACGGAGCCCCTAAAATTGCTCGATGAGAATGTTATTGATATTCAATGAGTTAATGGTGGCCAGGGGTGGAATTGAACCACCGACACGCGGATTTTCAGCCGCATAGCGGCTATACAGAGGCTTATAAATCAACCACTTGCAGCGCTTGCCGAGCCCCAAACCAGCCTATCCATGGCACAATCCTGGCACACCCAATCTCAAGGCGGCACATTCCTGACACACTGTTCGGATGGAGGTCAGGGTTGCCTTGCCCGAACATTCCGCTACTCCGATCAAGGTTACAGTACCACCGGATGCTCGATGAAAATGTAGACATGAATACAGTTCCTGTGTACATTTTCATCGGTGCCCGCCAAGCCCTCAACTCAGATCCCCAGCAGCTTATCGCCAGTCTTCACCTACTCGGACGCGATGGCCGCCGGCCTCTCCGCGGAGCGCCTCTATCGCTACCGCGATGAGGGGCATCTGGAACAGCTCGGCCGCGGCCTCTATCGACGGGCCAATGCTTCGCCTGCCGACCACAACCTTCTCGAAATCGCTCACCGTGTTCCGGAGGGTACGCTATGCCTGGTCACCGCCCTCGCCCGCCACGGCTTGACGGACGTCATCCCGGATCGCATTGATCTCGCTATCCCCCGCGGCAGGCGTATTCCGGCGCTGCAGTCGCCCGCAAACGTTCATGTCTTCGCCAAAGGCACTTTCGGCCTCGGCCGCGCGGAGATCCGGGTCGGGGACGGCCTGACTCTCGGCCTCTACTCGGCCGAGCGCTCGCTGGTCGATATGGTCCGGCTCCGCCATCGGGAAGGGGCGGAGATTGCGTGGGAGGCGCTGCGCCGCTGGCTTCGACGAAAGGGTGCCAGGCCAGCGGCGCTTATCGAGATGGCTCGATCGTTCCGCGGTGCCGAGAAGGCGGTTCGTCACGCCCTGGAGATCGTGCTGTGATCCGGGCGACCAAAGAGACCGAGGCTGGCCGACGGTACCTCGACCTCCAGCGGAAGGCGAAACAAACCGGGAGACCGACGGACGAGTTGATCCAGCTCTACGCCCTCGAAGGCTTTCTCGACCGCCTGTCGCGCTCGGCGCGTGCGGACCGATTCGTGCTGAAGGGCGGAGTTCTCCTCGCCGCACTGGACGCGCGGCGACCGACACGTGACATAGACTTGGCTGCCCACGACATCGAAAATGGCGCCGAGCATGTGCTTCTCCTGATCCAGGAGATTGCCGCCATCGCAATCGACGACGGGCTCACCTTCGACGCCGAGCACGCGACTGCAGAGACCATTCGAGACGACGAACATTACAGCGGGGTGCGCATCACTCTCGGCGGTGAACTGTCGCGCGCCACGATCCGTCTGCACGTCGACATCAATGTAGGTGACCCGATCTGGCCTGAGCCGCAGCAGGTCCAACTGCCTCGATTACTGAACGGCACCCTGCTCATTCAAGGCTATCCGCTCGAGATGGTTCTCGCGGAGAAGATCGTTACAGCTCTTGCACGGGGAACGGTCAATACCCGATGGCGGGACTTCCTTGACCTATATGTCCTCATCCGGCGCCACACCGTCGATGCCCAGACGCTACGGACATCGATGCAGCATGTGGCCCAATATCGTGGCGTACCCCTATCCCCTTTGAGACTCGCGCTCGCCGGCTTCCCGGAGATTGCGCAGAGTCGATGGTTCGCGTGGCTACGAACGCAACGGCTGCAAGCGTCAGCGCCGGTGGACTTCGCCACGGTCATCGAACTCGTGATCTACTTTGCTGACCCCCTAATCAGCAATGATCAAGCGCGACCAAATGGAATCCATTCCAGGGAGCGTGGAGCGGTACTGAGTGAAGTGCTGCTAAAATCCGGTCTATGAGTGTGAAGCCGTCCGCAGTCATCCATACTTTTGGGCTCTTCTGTGCGCGGTCGGAGCGTTTATTCCCGAGGCACGTTGAGGCCGGGTGAAGTCATGAACGCACGCACTGATCAAGTGCTCATCGAGAAGCTGAACTCGCTCGCTCCCCAGCAGCGCGCCGAGGTCGAGGAGTTCGTGGATTTCCTCAAGGCCCGCCGTGAACGCGACCGCGACGACGCCGCTCGACGGCTCGGGGAGGCCTTCGCAAAGCTCGATGCGCTGAGCCCGCCGCCGGTCTCCCCACAGGACGTGCAAGCCGAGATTGAAGCCGCCCGAGCCGCACGCCGTGCTCGCGATGCGGATCGTCGCTGACACCAATACGGTCCTCTCCGGCCTTTTGTGGCAGGGAACGCCGCGTCGCCTGCTCGACTTGGCGCGCGAGCGCAAGATCACCCTGTGCACGAGCTTGGAGCTTCTTGCCGAGCTCGCCGAAGTCATGGCCCGCGACAAGTTCGCCGAGCGCCTGCGTGCCGCCGGGATTTCAGCTATCGAGCTTGTGCAAGATTACGCGCGTTTGACCGAGGTCGTCACACCCGATGCGCTTCCGGGGCCGGTGACCGAGCGCGATCCCGATGATGATCACGTCCTCGCCTGCGCCGTCTCCGCCAAAGCCCGGCTCATCGTCTCCGGCGACTCCCATCTCCTGGACCTCAAGGCCTTTCAGGGTATTCCGATCCACGCCGCCATCTGTCGCTCTCGGCGACATCGTCGCAACATCGCGATAGTCAGGCTACTGCGCTCAAGCCACCCGAGAGCGCCAAGCAGGGGGCGCTGCTCTGAGTCGTCGCAGGTGCGCATTCCGGTCTATTGTGACCGCTGATTCCGGCTGAACGTGACCGCCTACCGCTGAATCCCGTTCTGATCCCTGTCCTCGACTCGTGCGCCACCGTTAAGGCTTAAGCGCCACGACCTTTCCCTTCTCCCAGACGTAGATCGGCACCCCATGCATGCGGGCAGTTCGGCGCGCGTCCATTGCGGCTCGGCGCATGGCGCGACCCACCTGCGCTGCAAGCGTGGATTCCACCTTTCGGGTCCGTTTACCCGTCACTCGCTCGATTCCAGTATTCGAAGGAATCTGGTGCATGAAGGTACTCGGACGCTTTTGACCTGGCTCAGATCCCGCCAAGTTCATGCCAGGGCTCTATCCCACTGCTTTTCAACTACCAACAGCTCCACCTGCCGGGACTTGGCCCGATTGGCTCAGTCATTGTGTTCGTCGACCAGCTTCAGAAGCCTCTTGCCTTGCAGCCGCTCGAGCCAGCGCAGCGGCGCCTTGCCGCGTCCGGTGGTCTCGATGGTGCAAGTGCCGCTCGAGCGCACGATGATGCGGGTTTTGATCCGTCGTCCGCGAATGTAGTCGGCATCGAAGTGCAGCTCACCTCGCACAAAACTCAATCCTTCGATGAAGTCAGCGAACTTGAGCTCATCCTTCTCTTGATACTCGAGGGCCGACATTTCGCGGGGCTTCGCGTCCTCAAACGACAGCGCCCCAAGCACGAACAGGAAGCCGAACGAGCCCCACTCCGCGGTATCCTCGGCCACCTCGTCCTCGTCGCGCTCGTTCTCCTCTTCGTCTGCCACGAACTTCAGCTGCAATCTCAGTCCGAACTCCGCTTCATCGGGCGCAGGCAGCACCTTCTCCTCGAGAATTCGAAACGCAACGAGCGTGCCCGTCTCGAGCAGCTTATATCCGATCAACTTGGCTTCACTGGACATCGATGTGCAACACCGCAAGTTCGAGCAGATTATCCGAAGAAACACGCATGGCGGTCTTCCGCGACCAAGGACAGAAATTCATCTATTGACTTTACCTCACTCGCCGGCTGGTAGCTGTGCCACTTCAAGTCGCGACGCTGCCAGAAGACTCGCCAGAGGTTTCGGCTGCGAACGAAAGTTGCTTTTGCGACGGCAGACTCATGGTGCTCGTGTGAGCGACCATCCCATGCCGGGCGAATTTCCAAAATCTCCACACTGTGCCCTGAAATACGATAGCCCAGATCGAGTTGCGGACGGATGTGCGGCGGCGGCCTGCGCATCTGCATAAAGGCGTCCAACGCCTTTTTCACCCGTGCGAGTTCAATCTCTGATAGCGTCATATGCAGGGATCAAACTCCACCTCGCAGCACGCATATTGCCGGAGTCCAGCATGAGGCATTCGAACATCTCGTCACGGTGACCTTGGCGGATGTCGGGCGCAACGTCGGACTTTACCAGGACCAGGCGCTGAGGACACTGGTCGTCGTCAGCGAGAACGACCGCTGGCGCACCGTGCTGATTTCGGCCCAGGAATACAAGCGGCTCAAGCGGCGCGATCGCGAGGTGATCGCGGCCGGCGAGGTGTCCGAGCGGCAAGTCACAGAGCTTCGAGAAGACAGGATGCTGGGCCGGTTTGCTGAGCTCGACGCCGAGGTCATGGGCTGGATGCCGTGACCTTTCCGGAATTGCAGTCGAATCGCGTTGCCCGCTGCGCGGGTCGCTGTATTCCTGAAGAGGACGAGGGGTGTGCCGGAGGCGCTTGCGGTCGCCCTCGCATCATCGGTCTATTGGTTCTCGGCGACGGAGAGCAGGATGTTTTGGCCCTCCGGATCGCATTTCGCCTGCGGCGGCGCGCGGAATACGGGATTGAAATTGCCGCCGCGACCGGGCAGCGCGAATGACAGCGCGGATTCCGCGTGCAATTGCCAAAAGGGACCAGCGCAGGCAATGAATCGCGCCGTCCTCTGGCACGCAGCGGTGGGTTTCTCCTGGATAGCTGACGAACCTCCGGTTACGGTCGGGACAGAATATGCAAGTCAGCTTAATTAACTTTAGAGGTCAAGTATGCCTATTAAACGATGCGTTTGAACGTCTTGCGAGGCATAAGTTAATAGCTATACTTGGCCTTGTGGCGCAATCTACGCGTAAATTCTCATTCAAGGAGGTCTTGGCCACGCTACCCCGTGGTGAGCCGCTGAGCACGGCCGCGCTCCGCAAGTACGGGGTCAGCGAATTCAGGGCCTCGGACCTTGCGCGCAGCGGATGGCTCACCCATCTCGGGCGCGGCGTCTACATGCTGCCCGGGGATACGCTCTCCCGAGACGGCTGCCTTGCATTCCTCACCCACCGTGTGGCCGGCATTCACGTCGGCGGCAAGACGGCCCTCGACTGGCGCGGAGTCCGCCAGAACGTCAGCTTCCGAGAAGTGCTGACATTATGGGGAGACGAGCCCAAGCGCCTCCCCCCGTGGTTCACCGAGCGCTTCCCCAGCCGGTATCAGGCGACTCAGCTGTTCGATGATCAGCTCCCCAAGGGACTTGGCTTGCAAGCCCTCCCGACCGGCCGCGCCGACGTACTCGTCTCCGTACCCGAGCGCGCGCTCCTCGAGCTCCTGAGCGATGTGGGGAAAACCCAGCCGCTCGAGGAAGCGCGGCAGCTCGTCGAGCTCCTGCATAGCCTGCGGGAAAAAGTGCTGGACCCGCTACTCGCACACACCACGAGAATCAAGGTCATCCGCCTGGCCGAGCTCCTCGCAAGAGAGTTGGATCTTCCCTGGGCGGCGACCGCAAAACGGCATAGCCAGCGTATCGGCGGGGGGAAGCGCTGGGTGGCCGTTACCAAATCCGGCGAGCGTCTGGACCTGAGGCGCCCGTGAACCAGCAATACGTCGACACGGTGCGCTTGCTGCTGGCCGTGGCCCCGGCGGTATTTCGCTCGCCGCGCTTCGCGCTCAAGGGCGGCACGGCACTGAATTTGTTTGCTCATGATATGCCACGGCTCTCCGTCGACATCGACGTCGCCTTTACCGATCACACCCTCAATCGCGAAGATACGCTGCGAGCGATAGCGGCCGATCTCAAGGCCGCCAAGTCTGCCATCTCCGCGCTGGGCTTTCGCGCTCACCTGCCCACCGCGAAGGGAGGCGAAAACGTCAAGCTGCTCGTCGAGGGAGACGGACAACAGATCAAGGTCGAGGTCAATTTCGTCCTTCGCGGGACCGTACTGCCAGTCACACGGCGTCCTCTGGTACCGAAGGCGCAAGAGCTCTTCACGACCGATATCACCCTGCCCGTCCTCGACCTTCCCGAGCTCTACGGCGGCAAGCTCGTCGCCGCGATGGATCGGCAACACCCCCGGGACATGTTCGACGTGTTGCAGATGCTGGAGCGCTTCGGCTGGCGCTCGTCTTTCATCGACTGCTTCGTCGCGTATCTTGCCGGCCACAATCGCCCGGTCCATGAAGTGCTGTTTCCGAACCGATTGCCGCTCTCGCCCGCCTTCTCGAACGAATTCGCCGGCCTCACCACCGATGAGATCGCGCTGGCGACGCTCGAGCAAACCCAAGCTCGTCTCATCGAGGAGCTTCCACGCGCTCTGACCCCGCGTCATCGTAAATTTCTGTTGTCGCTGGTGAATGTCGAACCGGCATGGGATCTGATGCCGTTCGCCAACCTTCAGCATCTCCCGGCGCCGCAGTGGAAGCTGATCAATCTGCGCAAGCTCAAGAAGAGCAATCCTCGTCGGTTTTCCGCGCAACGTGACGACCTGGCTTCACGATTTGCGGATCTGCCGGAACCGGCCGAATCGGTGGTGCCCTAAGGAAAACTCGTCCGAGGTCCCAAGCAATGACGACTGAGATAAAGGAGTCGGACTGGAAGGTGCTGCGACGGGTGCACCCGCTCGCCGTTGAGCGCTTCTGCGAACGCGTGCTCGGCGAAGTCGAGCGGCTTCTCCACGATAGTACACAGGGCCCTCACCAGCGCTACCTCCGGATCTACAAGCTCATGGAACAGCGTGATGGGGAGATGGCGCGCCTCTTCAACGATCCGAGGCGCTCGCGGGCACTGACCATGATTGCGCAGTTTCGTGCCGAGGGGCTGATGACAGATGAAGAATTCGTCAACCTGACTGATGGCACCCGACACATCATCGAAGCCCTGGTCCGCGGACGGCAGTCTCCATGAAGCGCCGGCCGGAACACCCAGAGCGCACCGGCGTGCACGTTGGCCGGGCGGAACAGGTTGAGCCATGGCCACAGTGAAGCTCTACCGCGGACATTGGGTTGTCGATTATCGAGATGCCACCCGTCGGCGACGCATCGAGAGGCCCGACGGTGGCTTCGAGGATGAATCCCAAGAGAAGCAGGCCGCTGAGGCGTTGCTCGCAGAACGGCTGGCGGAACGTGCACAGGGCATCGTACATGTGGGTCATGGCACTTTCGAGGATGTGGCCACGCGGTGGCTCAAGAGCAAGGTCCGGATTCGGCCCTCCACGAGGCGCAGCTATGAGCAACTGACCACCTGCTATCTCATTCCGTATTTCGGCAGCCGCAAGCTCCGTCTTATCCAGGTGAGCGACATCGAGCGCTTCCGCACCGAGCTCGGTCAGTGCCTACCGCAATCCATCCAACAGGCGTTCACTGAGCGGCAGCTGAAGGCGAAGACCGATCTCGCCACCGCCCGGCTGAAGCAGCGGGCGCAACGGATGCGCGCAGGCCGACCGACGATCAACAAAGCGCTCACGGTGCTCACGATGATTTTCAACTACGCGATACGCAATCAGTGGGTAGCGCGAAATCCTGCCGATTATGTGGAGCACGCGAGGGATCCGCGTCCCGTCAGAGAGCGGCCCCTGGACTTGGATATCCTTACGCCCAAGGAAATCACCGCGCTGCTCGATGCCGCACGCCCGCCCCTCTACCGGGACGGCAAACCACTCACCAACAACTACCGGCTGCTCATCTCGTTCGCCCTATTCACGGGGTGCCGGATGGGCGAGATACTCGGCGCGGCATGGAGCCACATTGACTTCAAGAGCGGTCAGTTTCACGTCTGCCGAGCATTCAAAGAAGGCCGGTTCCAAGAGCCAAAGACCCGAACTTCGTACCGGCGCTTGACCCTCCCAGCGTTCTTGCTGAATGAGTTGAGAGTATGGCGGCAAAGCTGTCCCCAGAGTCCGTACGATCTCGTGTTCCCCAATCTCGACGGGCAGCCCACGAGTCACGCCAATCTGCTGCAGCGGGGGTTTTACCCGGCGCTCAAACGCGCCGGCTTGCGACGGATCCGCTTCCACGATTTGAGACACACCTTCGCGAGCCTGCTGATCAGCAACGGCGAGGACATCGTGCGCGTATCGCGATTGATGGGCCACGCGAACGCCTCGATCACGCTCAACATCTACAGCCACCTGATGCCGCGCGAGCACGATCCGAGTACTGATCGGCTGGCGGCGCTCGTCTTTGGAAACAACATGGAAACGCCCACTGCATAAGCTACGAAGCCGCTAAAATATTATCTTAGGACTCAGTAAGTTAGTGGTGGCCAGGGGTGGAATTGAACCACCGACACGCGGATTTTCAGCCGCATATTGGCAATACAGGGGCTTATGAATCAATCACTTGCAGCGCTTGCCCAGCCCCAAACCAGCCTATCCATGGCACATTCCTGGCACACCCAATCTCAACGCGGCACATTCCTGGCACACCGGTTCCCACACTTCAGCTCGCGCCGCGAAGCCTCTGTTCGATGTTGCGGCGCCTAGTCTGCAACTCACGCTCCCGCAGCTCCGGATCGAGATCTTGGATGTACTCCGCGACTGAAAAGTCATCTCCTCGCTTCCGATTCTGCGGCGGTTCCAATGCCTCAATCAATAGCGCCTCAAAGGTGCCAATCATAGCGGCCAAAGTAATGCGAAGTGGGACCTCCCTGAGTTCACCCGCATCTGTTACGTCCAGGAGGTCAAACCAAGAAAACCGGTTCCACCGGCCGCCTAGGCGGTCAGTGGTGTGTTCAAAGGTAAGCGTCTCAGCAGCTACTGATTTGACGGGATAGGGCAGGCTCTGCTTGTCTACGCGCTCGAGGAAGAGCGGAGCGACGAGTGAGCACGACGGCGGCAGGCGACGAGAGCGCACCGGAGACGGTGCATCTGGCGACGATTGACTGGCAGCGCGGCAAGTGGGCAGGGGCCAAGGGGAAGTATTCCCGGGAGCACCTCTGGCATCTGGTGGGCGGGGCGAAGCTCAAGGCCTCCGACTCCCCGGCGATGCTACCGAAGGCGTTTGCCGACCGGGCAGCGGTGAACCCGGAGAACATGTTCGTCGCGGCGGTGGCGAGCGCGCACATGCTCTCGTGGCTGAACGTGGCGTTCGGGATGGGGATCGAGGTGGCGAGCTACCTGGACCGGGCCCATGGGGTATTGAGCGAGAGCGCCCCCGGGGAGATCTGGGTGAGCGAGGTGATCCTGTACCCGAAGATCACGTTCGATCCGTACTACGAGGTCACCGCCGAGGCGATCGCGCAGGTACACGAGCTCGCGCACGAGCGGTGCTTCATCGCCCGCTCGATCAAGGCGAAGGTGACGGTGCGTCCGGGCTGATCAGCCGCTATCCGGCGGATGCTCTCGAGCGTAATCGTGCGGCAGGAGGGCGGTGGCGGTACTGTTGGTGGCCGCGGCGAGCCTGGGCAAGACCCAGGTCAGATACGCCTCGGGATTGACGCCAAGCAGCCGGCAGGTCCCCACGATCGAGTAGATCACCGCCGAGCACCAGCCGGATTTGGGATTGCCGATGAAGAGCCAGTTGCGCGAACCGACCTTGGTCGGGCGGATCATCCGCTCGACGGGGTTCTGGTCGATGCTCACGTGGCCGAAGCCGGCCTTGGCGTAGCCGGCAAGATGCGGCCAGCGGTTATTCGCGTACGTGACCGCCTCGCCGAGCTTGCTGGCCGGCAGCGCCGTGGCCGAGAGTGCCCGGAAGCGCCGCTGCAGACGCTTCAGGACCGGCTTCGCAAGGCCGTGCCGCCAGTAGCCGCGCTGCAGGACACTCAAGCCCCTGGCGTCGGCCTCGCGCTCGATGCGATAGAGCTCCGTGATGTCCTTCAGCAGCGGCAGCGCCTCGAGCTCATCGGCGCGCACCGCCTCTACCACCCTGCGGCGCAGATGCGCCATGCACTCGAGGTGGATGATGTTCGGGCGATCCCGGAAGACACTCGGGTAGACCTGGTAGCCGTCGGTCTGCGCGACGCCCCACCAGTCGGCGGGGAAGAAGGCCCGGGGATTGTCTGCCCCGCGGGAGGCGGAGAACTCAAAGAGCACCGCCTTGTCGTGGATCGAGAGGTACGTCCAGAGGTAGGCCGTGTGGGCGCGGCCGCTGCGATCGCGATCGAGGAGCTTGACGAAGGTCTCATCGACCTCGACGTAACCGCTTGCCAGGATCAGGGCCTTCAGCTGCTGGTAGATCGTGATCAGCAGGTACGCTGCCTCGCGCACGTAGCGGAAGCGCGCCTGTCGCGAGATCACCACCCCGGCGCGGGCATCGATCGACTCCTGACGATACAGGGGCAAGTGGTCCACGAACTTGCTGACCAGGGTGTGGGCCACGAAGCCGGGGCCGACCATGCCCTGAGTGATCACGCGCGGCGGCATCGGAGCCATCACCGGGGCATGGAGCCGCTGCGGGTGGGCATAGACCGGGCGGATGAACTGCCGGCGAAAGAAGCTGCTCGGGCGGTAGTCGATCTCCCAGCTGATCTCGTGACGGATGAGGACCAAGCCCGTCCTCTGCTCCTCGGGCAGATCCAGGCGGACCGTATCCCCGATCGGCAGATGCTCGGGCTCGCGGCGCCGGCCGCCGCCGCCATGGCGTCGCTTGCCCTTCTCGGCACCTGAGTTCGCCGAGTTCGATGGCCTCGGCTGCACCGAGAACGCCGGAACGTTGGCGAGCCCGAACAACGCGAGCTGATCGTCCGTGAGCTTCTCGCTCTTCGGTCCATAGAGCCGCCGCAGCAGGTCCCGCAGCTTCGACTCGGCCCGCTCGCGCAGCGCCCGCTCGTTGATGAGCAGCGTACGGAGCGCGGCCAGCTCCACACGCTGCTTCCCAACGATTTCTCTGAGGGCGGACATGTCCTCGCAGAGCATGTTGTTGTCGTTCGCAGCGTCAGTCACGCGATGTTAGAGCGTGCGCGTTGCGAGAAGTTCAGGCTCAGGCTTCGGTGCCTGAAGTTTCTCCTCGCGCCGGTACCAACCGCGGCGTCTCTTCAGCTCAAAGCCCTCGAGCAGCAGCCGCAGCTGCGCCACGCTCATCTCCATCACCGCCTGCTCGGTCTTCGGCCAATCGAACGTGGCGCGCTCGAGGCGCTTGCTCGCCACCCAAAAGCCGCTGCCGTCCCAGTACAAACAGCGGATGCGGTTGTGGCGCCTGTTGCAGAACACCAAGAGGTGCCCGGCCAGCACGTCCTGGCGGATCACGTTCACCGCCAACGCTCGCAGTCCCTCGAACGACAGCCGCCCGTCGGTCACTCCGGGCCTGAGGAAGACCCGCGTCTGATCACTCAGCCCGAGCATGCCCCTGCCTCCCTGATGAGCCTCGCCACCCACTTCGGATCGGTCTGCTCCGAGACCTCGAGCTCGATATTGTTCGGCAGCCGGATCGCGACGCCCCGCGCTCCTGCGGTGGCACCCGCCTCGCTGACCGCCGCCGACGGCACCTCAACCAGCACGCCGGCAGTCGGTCCCGCTGCCTGCCGCGCCCGGCGCCGCCAGAAAACCAGCGTCGATACCGGCACCCGGTGCCTGCGGCAGAAAACCCGCACGCTCAGCCCACTGCGCTCGAAGCGCTCAAGCCATCTCGCGCGATCCCTCGCGCTCCACCGCCTTTGCCTTCGAATTACGGCTCTCTCTGAAATCCCAGTCGATCTTCGGACCATGTCGCAGCACCTCTCGTGGTGAACTGCGCCGGTCTATACCCTGGGGGAAGCCCATCCGGCCAGACAGTCTCCCGTGTGACGCTTACGTTCAAAGAGTCGCCGCCCCAGAGGGCGATCAACTGATCGCCCTACGTAGACCACAGTGTGGTGATCGTACAGGATGGAAATGGCCCGCTAACCAGAGAAGTTCACAGGCTTGGAGCCTGTCTGTTGTTTACCGAACAGCTTCGGCTCAGTACGCCAGACTACCAGGTCACGCTGCCAGTACACATGCCGAGGCACCGAATTATCGACTCCT
>OFHJ01000036.1_pt1 | contig 51445 bp, 41 predicted proteins | sample 1522001 | NCBI WGS metagenome assembly OFHJ01 (sample SAMEA2464838, study PRJEB22497) | soil metagenome | biome: Grassland; feature: Farmland; material: Clay | place: Australia | collected 2013-02-01 | depth 1.2 m | reverse complement strand
GGAAAACCCCTTTCTCGCGACACCAGGCACTGCGCTGCGCCTCGTCCATCGCCGCGGTCGCGATCACCGCCTCAAGCCGCGCCGCGGCTGTCCAGGCCCGCTCGCGAGCGGGCCTGGACAGCGCATCCGCCCGCCACCGTTCCAATGTCGCCACCGACACTCCGATCTCCTGAGACACCCGGGATACTTCCGCACTCTCAGGCGGTAGCAGTCGCGCCACCGCCCGCTCTTTGAATTCGTTGCTGTATCGAGCCACTGTCGTTCCTCAATGCCCCCAAGGTTACCGAGGGATCGAGACGACAACTACTGTGACATGGGGGGATCTGCCCCAGGGACGTGAAGCGTTCGCGACGGTGGCGGAAGCGCACGTAGCGCATCAGGATCCTCACCAGGCCCTCGACCACCGCCTTGGAGTCTGGCGCGCATTGCATATGGTGACGAGCACGGCGCACAAGTTTTCACCGTCACTCATCCCTTCCATCCGCTACGAGGGCAGAAGTTCGACCTGCTCGCCGTGCACAGCGACTGGGGCGGCGGCGGCGACCGCGTCTCGTATGCCGGCCCCGGCGGGCGGCTGCGGACGCTCCCGGTCGAGTGGACGGATGTTCTCGAGCCCGACCTCGTAGTCACGGTCGGCGCCGGTCACGCGTCCTTCCGTACCGATCGGCTGCGCGAGCTGCGCAGGCTCATCGATCAGCTGGCGCAGTAGCCGGAGATGCCGCCATGTCAAGCAAATTACGTACATACTGTCTCGGTAAATTTGTTCTTGCCTTGGATGCTGCGCGACGGTTCGCGGCGATGCCCGCGCAGCAATATGCGTGTATAATCGCGGAAGACACGTTATCTGGCTGCTTTGCAATTGCGCGCAACTGCGGTGACGTATATAATTACAAAGACATCCGGACGACCCCCTCTGTGAGGAGACCGCATGGCATCAGGTTCCCGCCAGCGCACACGCCGTCAGCAGGCCCTGCAGGCCGAGGGCGCCGCCCACCCCCGTCCCGGGGCGGTGACCGATCCGCTCTTTGGAGACAGTGCGTTCTTCGATCCGAACGATCTCGTGCAGGTCAAGTACGAGATGCTGCGCAGCGTCGAGCGGGACGGCCGTGCCGTCGTGGAGGCGGCAAAGTCCTTTGGCCTCTCCCGCCCCGTCTACTACGTTGCCCGCCAGCTGTTCGATCGCGAGGGCCTGCCGGGCTTGCTGCCGCGCAAGCGCGGGCCGAAGCGCCCGCACAAGCTCACCGAGGAGGCCCTGGCGAGCCTCGCGCACGCGGTGCGCGAGGCCGAACGCTTGCCGAGCGGTACGGAGCTCGCCGCGCTCTTGGCAGAGCGGTGCGGCATCCGTGCCCACCCGCGCAGCATCCTGCGGCGGCTCCTGCCGTATCTGAAGCAGCAGGAAAAAAAACGCCCGTGATCGCCGAAGCCGGCCTGGTCGATACCAGCCGCTACACGGCGCAATACGAGCTACTTCGCTCTCAGGTCATCGGCGCTCGGTGCGAAGCGCCGCGGCAGGATGCTGTCGCTCAACCCCGCGGCGTGGGACTGGCCCTGATGCTACGCGATGGGATGCCGGGCTGGCTCAAGGCGATCACGACCGTGCTCCGCGAGTCGACAGCGGTACATATCCCCGACGCTGTCGAAGCGGCGCGGGCACAACCCTCCGCGCGGGACACGTTCGCGCCGGCGTGGCTGTCTGGCGTGCCGCGTCAGGACCTCACGGCGCTTCTCACCAGTCTGGTTCTCTCAACTCGCCCTGTCGAACGGGCTTCATCGAGAGAGGGAGATCGATCATGGCACTGAACATCGAAGCTCATCAGAAGATCACCACCGGGCATCTCTCGCGCCTGGCGTACCTCTATGTGCGTCAGTCGACGCTGCGCCAGGTCTTCGAGAACACCGAGAGCACAAAGCGCCAGTACGCGCTGCGCGATCGGGCCGTCGCGCTCGGCTGGCCCCTGGACCGGACCGTCGTGATCGACAGCGACCTCGGGCAATCCGGTGCGAGCGCGGCCGATCGCGAGGGCTTCCAGCGCCTCGTCACCGAGGTCAGTCTCGGCCGCGTCGGGATCGTACTCGGCTTGGAGGTATCGCGCCTCGCGCGCAACAACACCGACTGGCATCGGCTGCTCGAGCTCTGTGCGCTCTCCGACACGCTGATCCTCGATGAGGATGGGCTGTATGATCCGGCGCACTTCAACGATCGGCTGCTCTTGGGCCTCAAGGGCACGATGAGCGAAGCCGAACTGCATGTCCTCAAGGCGCGTCTTCGAGGCGGTATCCTGAGTCGCGCTCGTCGCGGTGAGCTCAAGCAGATGGTGCCGGTCGGTTTCGTCCATGACGCACAAGATCGCGTCATCCTCGATCCGGACCTGCAGGTGCAGGGAGCGGTGCGACTGTTCTTCGAGACCTTCAGACGCACCGGCTCGTGCCTGGCGGTGGTCAAGGAGTTCCACGCGAAGGAGCTGCTGTTCCCACGCTACCTTCGCAGCGGCGCGCATAAGGGCGAGCTCGTGTGGGCGGAACTCCTGCACTGTCGCGCCCGACAGGTCATCCACAACCCACGCTATGCCGGAGCCTTCGTGTTCGGCCGCACCAAGCATCGTCGACTGCCCAGCGGTAAGTACTCCTCTCGGCAAGTTCCGAGCGAGGAGTGGATCCTGCTGCGCGACATGCATCCCGGGTACATTACCTGGGAGGAGTACCTGTCGAACCTCGAGCGCGTGAAGGGCAATGCACTCGCCTGGAGCACCGAGCGCCATAAGGGTCCCGCGCGTGAGGGCACCGCCTTGCTGCAGGGGCTCGTCATCTGCGGCATCTGCGGCGAGCGCATGTCGGTGCGTTATCACCTCCATCACAACCAAGCAGTGCCAAACTACTGGTGTGGGCGGCGCCCGTTGCAGCGAGGTGAGGCAAGTCACTGTCAAACGATACATGGCGGCGCCCTCGATGCGGCGATCAGTGATATCGTCATCGAAGCGATGACCCCACTTGCGATCGAAGTCGCCCTCGGCGTGCAGCAGGAGCTCGTGACCCGCCGGGAGGAAGCAGACCGGCAGCGCCGCCAACACGTGGAACGGGCGAAGTACGAGGCCGAGCTTGCGCAGCGTCGCTTTATGAAGGTCGATCCCGAGAACCGCCTGGTGACCGATGCCCTGGAAGCGGACTGGAACATGAAGCTGCGTGCGCTCACGGCCGCGCAGGAAGCGTACGAGAAGGCCTCCGAGGCGGACGTGGGCGCCGTGACCGACACGGAGCGTGGCGAACTGATGGCTCTCGCCACCGACTTCCCCCGACTCTGGCGCGATCCGCGAACGCAGATGAAAGACAAGAAACGGATGCTGCGCCTGCTGATCGAGGACGTGACGCTGGGCAAGGGAGATACGCTGCATGTCGATATCCGCTTCGTCGGCGGTGCGACGCGCTCACTCGATCTGCCGTTGCCGAAGTCGTGTGTCGAGTTGCGGACGACGGACGCCGCCGTGGTCGAGGAGATCGATCGGCTCATCGACACCTACACGGACAACGAGATCGCCGACCTCCTCAATGAGCGAGGGGTGCGCACTGTGGTGACGACACCGTGGACCGGTGTACGCATCGGGCGGCTTCGGCATATCTACCACCTCACCGACCGGCGCACCCGCCTGCGCGCGCAGGGACTGCTGACCCCTGAAGAGGTGGCGGCACGCTACGATGTCGTGGTGCACACGGTGCACATGTGGCGTCGTCGCGGTCTGCTGCGCGCTCACCCGGTGAACGATCGGGGCGACTTCCTCTACGAGATCCCGCCGGAGGACTTGCCGGCGAAGTTCGCCCACAAGCATGATTATCAGGTCGATCCCGCAACTTCAGCTTCACACAACTGACGAGGTGCAATATGAGTCTGAGCCCTTATCCTTCGGCCGATAGGGCCGCGCCGGGATGATCACCGCCCCGTAATGGGCGGCGAGTTCCTCGTAGGAGCGCTGCAGATCGGGTTCGTACCGATCGGCGCGGGTGACGCCGACCTTGGGGTTGTCCGGCACCAGGATCCTCGGGGCCGCCCCGTAGAACTCGAGCGCCCGAACGTGGCTCGCCAGCCAGTCCGGCAGCGACTGGGTGCGGGTTGCCTCCGCATACGCATAGCCGCTCGCACCGAGCGCGCTGACGAACAGCTGCGCGCGGAAGGACTCCTCGCCGCGTGCCCCGTAGATCGGCACCGTGCGCCCGGCGTAATCGACGAAGAGCTTCTCGCCGGCAAAGTGCCGCTGGCGCATCGAGCGCTTCAGCCGCCGCTCCCAGCGCCGGTAATGCTGGCAGAACGCACTGCGGCGGTACGACGCCGCTCCGTAGCGCTCGGCATACTCCTCCCACAACAGCTGCAGCGTCACATGCCGGTGGCGCTTCAGCTCGGTGTGGATCCACGTGCAGTCCGGCGGTACTCGCCGGGATGGCTTCTCCGGTGGGCTCAGCCCGAACACCCGCCGCTCGAGTTCCGGCTCGGGCAGCCTCTCGGCCTCCTCAGGCAAGATCCCCGCCGCGCGCACCGCCCGCAAATACTTCGAGACCGCCCCGACCGATAGCCCCAGCGCCCGCCCCATGGCCCGTACGCTCAGGTTGCTCGTCTGCAGCGCGATCAGCTGCTTCAACTTCGACACGGAGACCTTCTCGTTCGGCATCGACCCCGCTCCCCAGGACAAAAGGTCCCAAGGCTACGCGGTCGGCCTTCCGATCAATCTCCAGCCGCCGGCTCCCCTCGCCACGATGGTGAACGCCTTTCCACGATCGTGAACACCGCGCCATGCGCGACGCCAAAACGTTCACCATCGCCTGGAACGCTGTTCACGTTCCCGTGGAATCGCTGTTCACCATCACGTGGAAACCCTGTTCACGATCGCGTGGAATACGCACCACACGACTCGCGCATTCTTGTTTGCCAGCGCCACGGTAGCAACGTTCACATTGCGTCGGTCGATCAGCCGGCTCAGCCAGCCCGCCGGACTCGGCTGTGTCCGTGCCCGAGCTCGGGTAATGACCGCACGCGCCCCGTGAATGAGCAGAGTGCGCAAATACACATCTCCGCGTTTACTCATTCCCTGCAAGACCTGCTTCCCGCCAGTAGAATGCTGACGCGGAACCAGACCGAGCCAGGCCGCGAACTGCCGACCGTTCGCAAAGTTCTTCGCATCTCCGACCGTCGCGACGACCGCGCTGGCCGTTATGGGGCCGATTCCGGGCACTGCGATGATCTTCTGGCTCAGCGCGTTCTGACGATGCCACGTCGCAATTTGCTGCTCGATCTCGATCACTTGGCGCCCAAGCTCTTGAAGATGCTCCGTCAGTCGCTGCAACAGCGCGCGGAACGTGCTCGGCAGCTCGTTGCTCGCATCCTCCAGTAGGTCAGGGACACATTTTGCAATGTGGGCGATCCCTTTCGGAATGATCAGGCCAAACTCCGCCAGCAGGCCTCGGATCTGATTGGCTTGTGCCGTACGGGCCTTCACGAAGCCCTGACGAGCGCGGTGCAGCGCCAGGACGGCCTGCTGTTCGACATTCTTGACCGGCACGAACCTCATGTTCGGTCGACTCACAGCCTCGCAAATCGCCTCGGCATCGGCCGCATCATTTTTGTTCGTCTTCACGTACGGCTTCACAAACTGTGGTGAGATTAACCGAACGTCGTGACCCAGGCGGCTTAAGGTCCTGGCCCAGTGATGTGCGCTCCCGCAGGCCTCCAAGCCGATCACAGTGCAAGGCAGATTCGCAAAGAATTGCGCGACCTGTTGCCGCCGCAGCTGCTTCTTCAGCACCGCCTTACCTCTCTCATCGACCCCGTGAACCTGAAATACGCTCTTTGCCAGATCCATTCCGATCGTCGTAATCTTCATGGTGGACGCCTCCGCTGATCCAAGTGGTTGCTAGCGCTCCCACTTTGGCACATCGATGCCGTTTAAGGGCGGGGGCGTCCATGCCATTGCTTACGGGCACGGCACACCCGAAACTGGAGTACGATCACGGTCGTGACGCTCAATCCATAGCGCGATGCGGTGATCAACGCGGAAACCGAGATCCTTCACAACGCACACTCCGCCGCATGAAACGGGCAACAACTACTTTAACAGGCACCGACTCCGCCAGCGCGCATCGCCCATAACCGCGGTTAGGCCACCTTCGCGTTGAAGGCCTTTGAGTGGTTAGGTCGAGATCTGCGGGTCATTTCTGCTCCAGATTCCAGGCGATATCTTCGCGCTCCAGAGCAAAGCGATCCACTTGTCCGGCTGTCCAGAGAATCGTGGCCCTCTCATATCAGCGTTGGGCGATACGCCGCATCAAAGACAATGTCTGCTTGAATTGTGTCTGGCTAAGGAGTCGCAGAAGCGCGAGATAGGAGAGTGATGCCAGGGTGCACTGGCACGTCAAAATAAGTGATGAAGAGAGATGGTGAGCGAGAGACAATAATGCGAATTCAGCAGCAGATGCACTTAAAGCGGCGCATATTATTGGCTTTAATAACGGGTTGAGTAGTTCTGCAGGCTCGATCGAGAATGCACGCGCTATTCGCCGCGTAGTGACATAAAATACAATGGGAAATGCAGCGGCCCATCCTAGGGCGACCCCCTCGGCGCCTTGTGTGACGCCGATTGCCAAGAAGGGAGTAAGGATGCCGAGCCAAGTCAAGGAATTCTTGAACGTAAGACTAACTCTCCCTGTCCCAACTAATGACGAGCCCATCAACGTGTATATCGTTCTGAACGGGAGGATCGCTGCGAATGCAGAGAATGGCACAACCATATTGAGCCAACGAGTCCCGAATATCATTGGTAATGCGATTTGGGACGATACTGCCATGATCCAAAAAAGAGGGAAGGAAACTGTTGCGGCGACAGAGATGACTGTGAGCAGTCCTCGCAATTGATCACTAGTATCGGGCTTTGCGGCAAAGGTTGGGACTGATACTTGGCGCGTGACGCGCGAGATTTTGTCTAGCGCTGTATGCGCCAGTGTACGAGCGACTGAGTAGGGGCCGAGTTCGGAGGCGCCCCAATATCGACTCAATAGAAATACGTCTAGATTATCGAGACCGAAATATGAGAACCGCTGGCCAATCATATGGCTCCCATTGCGGAGTACGGGCCGGAGTTCTCGAAAGCGAAAATTTGGACGGGGACGTTGGTCCACCGCGTGCCATAGAAGAAATACTCGGAGTCCCATGCCGAGAAAGTTGCCGATGATCAGTGCCCAATATGCTTCGCCTGCATAGGCCAGTGCGACGGTGGAAACCCCCTGAAATATGCCGGTAATCAACTGGATGCGCCCTAGGTGCTTGAATTGCATCTGTTTCGTCAGTAGCACACCAGGTGCGAATCCTAGGGCAGTGAGTGGAAGATACAATGCGGATACGTCGAGAATCTCTGTGAGTGGGTGGCTGTGAAAGAAGTTGGCTGCGAGAGGAGCGACACTAAAGATTGCGGTACCGAGAAACGATGCGATCAAAAAAACTGCAGTGATTGCCGCACCTTGCATGTCGATTGATAGCTCGCGGTAGCTCACGAGTACCTCAGTGAGACCGCCGTCCACCAACATTTGCGCAAAGATTGTGAACATCCCTGCGGTTGCGATTAATCCGTAGTCACGAGGGGTTAATATGTGGACAGTAATTGCGGTCAATGCCCATGTGACAATCTGGGTGAGTAGTTGGGCGATACCGAGATGGCGCAACCCGCGGAGTGCTTTCTCCGTCTGACCTGCGTTCCCGTCGGTCATTGCGTTACTGCTTTGTTGTCTCTTGGATAACGCTCCTGTGACTGATCCCTCTGAAGGCAAATTGCGGCGGACAACCGGAGGGATTCCTCTTCTAATGCAATTGCATCTACAAGAAATTTTGTTGCCCAGTTGAGGATTTGGTACGGACCGTAATCGCCCCAGACGGGCCACGAACCAGGCAATCCGCCGCACAGTCGACGGTCGGGGTTGCGAATATCGTGGCGGGCCAGAAGGTAATCATTCACAAGCTGGGCAGCATTGCGGTACTTCTGGTCCTGGGTAAGTAGATGCAGCTGACTCCAGACGATGGAGGTCTGGGCAGAGCCCGTTAGGCAGCACCATGAAACGCCGGGCGAGAAGTTCTGTCGTTGCCTCCCAGGGAGATGGCCATCGGATGACAGGATGCAGATCTCAGCATCGGCAAGCTTCGCGGCAGCTGAGATTAGATCCGTTCGGCCAGTCAGACTGCCGACATTGAGCAATCCTTGCATTGCGTAGGCGAGCGTGTGAAGTAGGGGTGCATCCGTGTATTCGGTTAGACAACAGTCCGGTAACCATCCGTTTTCGTGCTGCCTACTAACGCAATATTCAGCATTCTTCACTGCTGCATCGATGTAGCGTCGTTCCCCGAGCGCTATGCCTGCCTCACATAGGCCCCAGGCGGCCATAACGTTGTACAGCGTGCTGGTTTTATTTGCGAAGTCGGAGTTTCCTTTAAGCCATTGCCCATCGGGTTCCTGGGTTGACAATAACCAATCTGATGCGCGGATGGCGGCGGTCCGGAAGCGTTCCGCGCGTACCTGCGAGACGAGCGCACTCCATCCTAAAAGCACCATGCCGGTGTTGAATACTGCGGGAGTTGGCGTGGGGTTGACTTTACCTCCCATCACCGCGCCCTCGCGAAGCTGCACTGCGATCTCCCAGTCGCCCATCTCCACAGCGCGACGGAGCAGATCGTCATCGCCTGTTCGCTTTGCTTGCTCGACGAAAGTCTGACAAATGTATCCAGTGGTCTCAGGATAGCTCACGTCGAAGTCTTCGCCAAAAATTACCCCGTACGACACACCGCGATCTACCCCCGCGTCCTGTGCCCGCTTGAGCCATTCGAGGGCTTCTCGCATGTGCTGCGCCCGATCAAGGTTCTGTACATCTGGTACATACATTGGTGCTAGATTCTGGCGCTGTCTGCGATCATGTGCTGAACGCAGAAATTCCGTTGCTACGCGTTTGCCCTTGCGGATGATGGTTAGCATAGGTGTTCTGTTGATGATGATCTTAGGACGGGTGCGAGGTCGATCATGACCCGCCAAAACTGTTCGTTAGCCGCGGCCCTGGAAAAGGCTCGCACATCGCTCTCCGTAGGTGATCGGAGTCGGCGCTGGTTGACGTGACGCTCATACAAGTCGAGCAAGGCCTGATCTAGGGCGGAGGCATCGCTTGGATCGACTTGAATGACCCCCGGGATGGCAGCTACCAGTTGCGCGCTCTCAGCGTCTTTCTCGCACAACAGCAGGTTCTCCTTGCCGCTGGCGAGATGTTCGAAGGTTTTTGCAGGAACGGACAATGGTTGACCCTGGGCGAGGTTAAGTACGACGGTGGCGGATTGAGTTGCCTGTGCGACGACACTTGGTGGTTGAGTATCGAGCATGCGGACTACACTCGAACACCGCGTGTTCTTAAGCCACGCCTCGATGGCAGAGCCAATTTGTTCAGTTCTACGACCCATAAAAGTTACGGAAATTCGTTCTGCATGAACTTCAGGACGGGCCAGTAGGCGCTCAAGACCGGCAAGTAGGGGGAAGGGGTCCCGATTGAGGTAGAGTTCACCGGCAAAGAGAATGTTCAGGTGGCCACCAGTGTCCAAATTGTCTCGGTGAACTGTACCGTCATAGCCGTTTCGAATGATCAATGTCTTGGACGCGATATCCGGTTGGCGATGGATAAGACCGTTAGCCACGGTGACGCTCGTTGAGGTGATTGCGCCAGCTTGGTGTATGAGCCACTGCTCAATGTGGCGCGTCAAACTGAGCTCAATTCGTCGATGCGGATTCATGTGCGCGATTACGTCGGACCATGGGTCGCGAAGATCCATGATATGAGGTATGTGGAGACGCCATGCGGTTAACGCGCCGACCCAGGACATAGACAATGGAGGGGCTGATGAGAAAACCAGTTCGGGTGACTTGGAACTACTCTCTCGTAGAGCCGCCCTAAGTGCTCGTAGACCCCATCCTTTGTAATCATCGATGAAATATGCGATTTGAAAATAGAGTTCACGGAGCCAGAATCGGATTGAGCGGCGACGCATTGAGTCAGCCGGCCGTGAAGCGTGTGAATTACTCTCTTGAGGGGGGACTGTGGTGGAATGATATAACTTGCGTTTTAGAGATACCATCGCATCGAGGATTTTTCGCGAGGGCCGCTGTATCGGTACGGCTACGACACCAGGCAGTATCATTGAGCCCGACTTGATGGCCTGCTCTCCGAATGCGCTAATGACTACCACTCGAATGCCCCTATGGGCGAGGAATCGTGCCAAAGCAGTAGGCCGACGTGCGCCGACTTCATTCGAGGGATGGAAATGGTAGGAGATGATTAGGACGGTCGGTATAGTTCCTGTCATTGTCCACCCGAAATCGGAATGGCGATTAAGACAGCAGACGGAGTTCCCGCTGTTGATTTAAATTGCCTGTGTTTCATTTGATAGCTGGAGTCGCCTTCGAAGAACTGGTGCGGTGGCGGACTTCTCGTTGTGATGTGGGCGGGCGACCGACCAAGCAGCTGAGGATAACAAGCGTCCAAATGGCCTGTGAGTAAAGCTCTGCGAGGAAGAATCCCGAAAGGCACATGCCTGCAAAGCTTGCGAGCATCGCTCTTGCAAATGCCCGCCTTTCCAATCCATCTTGATCATCGGGTTCCGGTAAAGCGAATGCCTCTCGTCTCAGATATTTGACGCTACTCAGAAGAGCTGCCAGAAATAGTAGGAGACCCTCAAACCCAAGTTCGATGAGCGCCTGGAGATACATGTTGTGCGCTGCTTTGTATCTACCTCCTCCGAATTTTCCGTCTACAGTATTGAAGGCGCCAGCTCCCCACCCCCAAGGACGATGCAATGCCATGGGCAACGTCTGAAGCCAGATTGAGAGGCGTCCAGTAGGATCATTTAAGTTTGTATTGTAACCGGATGTAGGGTGGCGCAGGGTTTCGAAGCGTGCGCGCGCCGACTGAGGAATGACGTGCCAAGCGAGAAAACCCGCCATCATGAGGATAACGACCCGCCCAACCATCTTTCCTTTAGAGGGCTTTGGGAGTAGGCGTCCACGCTGGTAGTTCGGTAATAGAACAATGATCATCATGATGACGCATAGGAGACCCAGAAGACCACCTCGCGACTGAGTGCGTAAAATTTCAAAGACTATCCAGAGACTTGCGCTTGCATAGCACAACCGTTTGAAGCCATGGGACAGGAGGGTGAATGTGACGGCAATCGGAAGTAGGGAGTCCATCACAAAGGCGAAGTCGTTTGGGTCCAGATCATGGGTAAATCCCGCGCGACCAGCAAAACTCGTGATTTCCGCCGACAGCGCTAGGACGACAGCCGCAATGACGCATGCCATCAGGAGTCGTCTCAAATCCTTCCAGTTCCTAGCGGATTTGATTAAGAGCACAAGGCCGACACAAACAGAGAGTGCCGTTCCCTTGATGGTTCCGTATGTCGCATGTCTCAGAACGGAAAACACCATGCTTATCACAACTAGAAACATGAACAGAAGCGTCATTTTTGTTGGGGTGAACGACCAGGGTGACGCGGAAGCCAGGGTTGCTCGGTTCTGTAATGCGATGATGATCGCGAGCGCGGCGACGATTTTCGCTACGGGAAGGACGTGAATGCCCGGGACAATATCCTGGATACGTCCCACGGTGACCACGATGTAAACAACCATCATCGTGGCAAGTGGACCAGCAGTTTGGAGCCGGTCTATCGTCTTCCTCACTTGCTTATGGTCCGCGACGCGGGTTGTGCGCGGCGCTTGAGAAAGTTGCTTCACGGCGCGCTAACTTGAGCTGGAGAGTTTTGACGCGAGGCCCAACTCTGGAGTTGCAAGATGTGCCACAGTCCAGCGGCGGAGGTTCCTCTACCGCTCATGAAGTTTCGCAGCGATGTGCGGACGGCGCTTGCATCAAGGATACCGGTCTGCCGGACACTGAACTCCGACAATGTGTCTTCGACACGGGGCCGCAGCGCGCTCCTGAGCCACCGGTCGATTGGTGCAGAGAAGCCCTGTTTGGGTCGGTTAAAATGATCGGTATGCAGGTGACGCCCTAGAATGCGGCGGAGGATGTATTTTCCTTGACCGTCACGGATTTTCCATGTCATCGGCAAGGCTGCGGCGACTGCGGCAAGGTGATGATCGAGAAACGGTTCGCGAGCTTCAAGCGAAACGGCCATGGACGTTCTGTCCAATTTGGTGAGTAAGTCTCCGGGCAGATAATGCTCGATGTCAGCCAGCATGAAGTCCTCGCGCACATCTGAGCAAGTTGAGTCGGTCCGTAGTGCACGCAACGCGTCGTCTCGGGACCCTGTGGGAAGTAGGGAGAGTACCTCCGGGTCGGAGAATTCTGAAGCCCCCGCATCGTACGCAGAGAGTGCGGAATGGGAGCGGGCCATCCGGACGAACTTGCGTACTTTGTCGTCGATGGCAGCATAACGGGGGCCTCCCGTGCGGGCTATTCGGTATAGCCCGCGAACGAGGCCTGGGGGCATGAGATCAAGGACTTCAGCGCTGGCGAGATAGGCAAAGCGCATCCAGCCGGAAATCGAATTCGCGAAGCGGCCACATACTTCGTAGCGGGGATAGCCGCCGAGTAACTCATCCGCACCATCTGCGGATAAAGCTACCTTGACATTACGACGTGCCAGCTCGCAGACCAAGTAAGTCGGGATCATGGAGCTGTCACCTATCGGTTCGTCAGCGCTGCTAAGCAGTTGCTCGGTGACCTCAAGGGCATGCGTCTCGGACACCTCAAGCTCAGTATGGTCGGTCCCTAGTTCGTTGGAAACCGCCCGCGCATACGGAATTTCATTGAAACGGGTGTCTGCATATCCGATAGTGAATGTTTTCAGGCGTACACTCGAATGCTTGGCGAGAAGGGCGGCCACGACGCTCGAGTCAATGCCACCGCTAAGGAAAAGCCCTACGGGCACGTCAGCGACCATTCGCAGTGCGAAGGCCTCAACCAGTTCGTGCTCGAAGTGATCGATCAGCTGCTCTTCGGGGAGTGACGCAAGTTTGAAGCGCATAGCTTCAGCGGTACTGCCGGTGTACAGATCTGACGGATTCCAATATCGCTCAAGTCTTGGCTGGAGCGTTTTGTTTACCGTCAGCACACACCCGGGGGGCACGGCGGCAATTCCCGCAAACATGGATCTAGGTGCGGACACGTAGCCGTAGCGCAGAAACTCCGCTGCCGATACGGTGTCCACCGCTGGGTTTGGAGTATTGCCTGCGAGTAGACCCTTGATTTCAGAAGCGAAGCTGAACCGATCGCCTTCCACTCGGTAATACAGTGGCTTGACTCCAAAGCGATCGCGGATCAGGTGAAGTGTCTCGGTGTCAGCGTCCCATATGGCGAGGGAGAACATGCCACGGAAGCGGTTGAGGCATTCGCGGCCCCATCGGCGATAGGCGGCGAGCACCACCTCTGTATCGGATTCGCTTAAAAACTGATCGCCCGCAGCACGGAGCTCATCCCGAATTTCCTTGAAATTATAAATTTCGCCATTGAAGGTAATCCAAAGCCGCCCGCTTGGATGCTTCATTGGCTGATGACCGAGCGGCGAGAGATCGAGGATGGATAGCCGACGGTGACCGAACGCGAGCTGTCCATCGAGGAGAATCTCAGCGCCCTCATCGTCAGGACCGCGGTGGCGCATCGCATCAGTCATGCGAGCTATTTCGGCCCTTGTGACGCGACCGGTTGGATAATAAATTCCCGCAATTGCACACATAAAAGCTACGTCGTGGCGTCCGTCATGCGTTGGACTATCTCTATCGATCTAGTCATACGTTGATTTATGCTTTCCCATGAATATTTGGCTTCCGCAAGCGCGCGAGCTGCTTCGGCAACTCGGTTTCGATGCTTTGAGTTTTGCAATAGTCTAACTACTCGCTGAGCGAAATCGGAGTCGCTTGATGCAATTTCCATATCAACGCCATCTGTAGCGGACAGCCCTTCAGCACCGATTGGCGTGGTAACCACAGCACGTCCCATGGACATGGCTTCAAGGACTTTAAGTTTGGTGCCGCCTCCAGAGATTAATGGAACAACAACAATCGCAGAGTTTCTATACGCTTCCCTCAAGTTGTGTACGAATCCAGAAAGAACGATTCCAGAGCCTGGGGAATTTGCCAAGTTTAGAAGTACCTGGGGCGGTTCGCGTCCGACGACGATCCAAGTGAAACCGGGGATATGACTCCTAATTTTCGGCAAGATTTGAAACGCGAAGTGGAGTACAGCTTCCCGGTTGAATGGATCATTCATGCCACCAACCCAGAGCGCGGACATTAAGCCATCGTGTGGAGGTGGGAGTGGAGGTTCAGATATTTCAGTACCGTTAGGGACCACAAAAAAATTAACACTTGGAAGCAAGCCGGAAAGTGTTGCTTTGTCGTCTCTGGAGACGACGACGCAGTTGCCAATATTGTGAAGAACGCGAAGTTCATATCGTTTTGTTAGTTTTACTTGAATCCCTAGAAGCGCTCTATATACAATGGAATTACGCTGCATCGCGTATCTACGAAGCCTCAGAAACTCTACATTGTGGTTTGTGATCAATTTTGGAACGGCTAAATTCACGATATATTGACCACTTTGAAGGGAATCCGCGTGAGCGATGCGAATGTCATGAGTATGGAGAATTCTGCGAATTTCTTCGTGCATTGCCCGACTGGAATATTTTTTCGCTGTAAATGGCTTAAGTGTTAATAGTGACAAAAAAATGTCTAATAGGAACGCGAGTGGGCTTTGTTCCGTTCTGACCGGCTCGATGTGGATGCTGGAGCAGAATTGTCCGAGACGTCTTCGGGCTTCGCGTTGTTCTTCTGCGGTCGTGTTCTTGTCCCAAAAGGCAAACAGGTGAATCCGGAATTTCGCGCTAAGCCCCTTGAGTATGTTGAAGGTTCTAAGGTAGTGCCCAGTGACCGGCGGATAAGGGGCACGAGTTGCGACAAACAGGAGGTCCGGCCTCGTTCGTCTTTGCTGTTTGGAATTAGAGTGTTCGGCTTTGCTCATGTCGGAAACCACCGTCGAGCGTGGCGCTGAGCGTTTGCAACGAGGGAGCGAATTTCCTGGTATTTTTCTGTATTGCGTCGCTCCATAATTACAGCCCGCTGTTTTCGGAAGTGCCGATCAATGTAGCGACTTTTTCGTGGACAGGTGGCATTGCCGTATAAGGATCTAAGCGCCGCGTCAAGGGTTGTCTCGTCAAGTATTAGTTGGTCGAAGTCGACTTCAACCCCGGGGATTAAGTCCATTGCAACTTGAGCGCGAGCGAGTCCCTGAATTACAGCACCGTCAATGGGTGTAACGTTGGGGAAGAGTCGTGCTGGATAATGCCAACTGTGCTCGAGCATTGAATAGGCGACGTCGGCTATATTTCGTCGAATTTTGAGAGTAGGGTAATGTTTGCTCCTTAACAATTTGCTGACCACAAACGGTTGAACGACATCTTTGTAAGCATATCCATCGGGCTGAATAACCTGACTCGCGAATGCCGTGATTTTGGAAAATAGCGCACGTTCGGTTGATTCAACGGTGTACTTTACGCTAAGGGAGTCGTTGGGTCCTGGAATTAGAACGATTCGGTCGCCATTTAAAAATTCACCATCCGATGTCCATGTGGGCTCCTGTAGGCCCAGGGAATTGCGGGCAGCATGATATATTGTTGAGGATAGGGAGCGTGGTAGAGAAACGACAAAAAGTGAATTTACGCGGTCGGCAGTCATGACACTAGGGCAACCAGATATAGTTGGAATGACGAAATAATGAGAGTTGAATGGAAAACCGCTGCATCAGTGCATTGGCTGGTTGAGAAATTCAATCAAATGAAGGCGAAATTCGGAGTTAATGCAGTCGAACTGTTTTCGAGCCGCCTTGCTCAAATTAAGGCGCTCGTGTTCTTTCATTGCTAATGCAATTGAGATTTTGGACTCTAATTCAGACTGGCTTACGAAATATCGACGGCCAAGATGCATTGGTTCGGAATCTGTGACGGCGGTAAGTAGGCCACTATCCGGTGTGACCAGTTCATTCATGGGCGGCGCATCGGTGGTAATGATTGTTGCGCCGATACTCATGCTTTCAAGCAGGATATGCCCAAAGCCTTCCGCTTCACTTGGGCACAAATGTATTGCGCACTCGTTTTGAAGACGGATTAGTGCATCTTCGGCCATATGTTCGCTAATGATCTTGATATTCGGGCGATCAGGGTGCAATGGCCAGTTAAGGGGGCGACCATCGTAGCCGGAGTTCTTCCTGAGTATAGTAAGCAGAGGCCAGTCGGGGTGTTTCCCCCATACGTCTAGAACAGCTTCGGTACCCTTCCATTGGCTCGCTCCCGCAATATGGAGGGCCGTTAAGGTCTGCGCTACCTTCGGATCGTGAATACGGTGGTCGCATCCACACCAACCCAGCATGCGAACGGAGGTGCAAAGGCTGGAGAATATCTGCTCTGCGAGGCGTGTCTTCGCCCACACTTCCTGAATCTTTGGGAGTTGCGCGCTGGAGTGATCGCGAAACCATTCCTGGTTAGGAACGAGTATGTTGCGCTTCGAGAGAGGAAGATGTTCGGGGCTGATGTCTTCCAAATGAATATTGACATCAAATGCCGGAGGAATTAGGTGGGTGTTTGAGAGAAGCGCCGAAATTTTCCGATGGGTTCGATTCCACGCTCGCGTGAGAATTTTCGCACAATTTTCCGTAAATGGTCGGCTGTTGACAAATACCGTCCACCCGAGGGACTGCAGCTGATTGTGTAAGAGCTGAATATCGCGGCTCAGGCCGCCACCATTATTCCAGCCGATTATGTTTGCGGTGCGCTTCATGCACTAAACGTCGCGGTAGCGTTTCTAGGGTGTGCGGGATTCGATAAGCAACAACGTCAGTTCTCTTTTGAACTTGAAGCGCGTGAGCCATGTGGGACGCGTACCGAACAGTTGGCTCATTGCAGTCGAACCTGGGGGTAGGTTGAAGAATAGGGTGGCTGACGAATTGGCATTCGGGGGAAGGAACCGGGGGCAGACCGGAGTCCGGCGACAATAGGTCTAACAAATCGTGCAGCTTCGGGGTTATCGACTGCAGCATGTGAGCGCATGCAATGGGTGCTGCTTTCCGCGCATCTGAGCGCGCCGTGTGTCAGGGGTCGGCTACTGTGCGATCGCAGCGCTTGATGCGTGATTTCGAACGTGTGCAGCATGGCGTTAATTATGCGGGCCGGGCGGTGGTTGCCTTATTCGGCGCAGAAGTGCACGAGCGCCAGGTACGAGCGCAAGTGTCCAATAGGCGATGGTCTTGGGATCAGTAGGATGTAAGGTTCGAGCGCGCGAAAATTCCCTTAACGCAATTTGGTGACTGCCAGACCAGAAATGTTCATATCCGTGCATAAAGTGCAAATCAAAAAGGTGTTCCTGTAATTTCTGGGGGTCGACTTCGTTTCCAAATTCATCGCGGGTACCCAGGGTGTTGAGAGCATGTGAAATCACTTCTGCCCAATGATTGCTCTTTTGTGTATGTGCAGTGACACTGTCTGGGTGCTGTCTGTATAGCATCGCAATCTTCGCGATAAGTGCGGTACGGTGACCGTGGGATAGGCGGAGGTAGAAGTCCCAGTCTTCACCGTACCTCAGATTTTCATTGTATCCACCAATGATTCGCCACGCGGTGCGCTTGACCATCATCGTAGACGGGTGGACGCAGAACGAACATGCAAAGTCTGCGTAGGTAAGTAATCGAATCGGGACTGAAGACCAGGGTGCATCAACTGGGTGGTTCGAATCGTGGGAGGGTGCGATGCCCGGTTTAGAATGCCATGAGCGTCCACGGCAGAATACGGCAGCGACTTCAGGATGATGATCTAGGTAGCGCTTCTGAGCTAGCAGCTTTCCTGGCAGCCAGACATCATCAGCGTCGAGGATCGCAATGAGGTCTTGAGTTGCAGCATCGCAACCAACGTTTCTGGCTGCGGAGACACCTCGATTGGACTGATTGATGACGCGGATGCTGTGATGCCGCGTCTCGAGGGCCGAGTAGTCGCGGTCCGTGGATCCGTCATTGACGACGATGATCTCGTCGGCGGGGAAGTCTTGAGTCAGGACGCTCTCGAGGGCCTCTTCAATAAGAGCGCCTGCGTTGTAAGCCGGGATGACTACGGAGATACCCATGTCGGTGCGGTAAGTTCAGTGTTCTGTGCCTTGTGCGCCGGCGAGGGCGGTGAGGCGGCAAGTTGCGTGAGTTGAGGAGTGCACAGGAATTCAGGGCTCCGGTGCGTCAATGGAGGCGATCGAGCATGGTTCGCAGGTAGTAGCCCGAGAGGCTTCGCCAGTGGAGGTGTCGCCGATAGTATTGGCGAGCGTTGTACATGACGGCTTCGCGGGCACGGGTGTCGTTGACGTAATGCTCGCAGAGGTCTACGAGATCGGACATATCGGGCTTCGTGTACACGACATGCTTTCGGTCGACGAGGGGCTCGGGCATCGTCGTTGCGTGCGGCGGGCTGATGACGCAGGCGCCGACGGCGAGGTAGTTGACGAATCGAAAGCAGAACGGACCATTGCCGGGTAGATCGATGCAGACGCGCGCCTGGGCGATTTCGTTCAGAAACTTGGTGAAATGCACCTTATGGTGTCCACCATAGAACCTGACGCGACGTTGTTCCTGAAGCATGCCGATGGCCTTCTTGCGCACGTGGGTGCCGAATTGTGTGCCGAATCGCCCATAGACGTCCCAGTGGAAGCGCTGACGGTCGCGTTCGCGTTGCGGTCGGCGGGCATACCAGTCGATGAGCATGGAGTTGGCGACGAAGCCGCCGGGAATGATGGCAGACTCACCGTACCCGCCGTGCAAGTATTGCATCTTGAATTCGAGATCGAGAGCCGCACCCGGCGTGTGCAGGTGGATCAAGTCCGGGTAATCCGAGCAGTTGATCGCCACGCGGTGCGTCTGCTTGCCGCGACAGACCTGGATCACCACCGTGCTGGTGAACGGCTGGGGAATATTGGCCAGTGTCACGGGAACGCGCCGCTTGAATCCTTCCAGTAACGGTTCGACCCAGCCCAGTGCATACGGCCACTGATATGAACGAGGCCAGGTGATGCGCACGTCGGAGAGTTCCTGCGGTTCGACCCGCCAAGCGCATTCGTGAGGCGGTGGCTGAAGGCCGAGCAGGAGTTGCTTGACGGGCTTCTTGAACGTATTGAGCAGATCCATCACCAACCAGTGGAAGTTTGGGGGACACGAGTAACCGCGGGAGAGTCAAATTATGACAGGAACTGACGAAAATATTCGACGGTCTGGGGCAGTCCGTCGGCGAGTGTAACGGTGGGTTTCCAGTTGAGCAGCTGCTGTGCTTTGGTGATGTCCGGTTTACGCTGTTTCGGATCGTCGGCAGGCAGCGACACAAAGGTGATCTTGGAGCGAGACTTGCATTGACGCACGATGGTTTCGGCCATTTCCCGTACCGTCATCTCGGTCGGGTTGCCGAGGTTGATTGGTCCAGTGATCGTGTCGGCGGAGTTCATCAGGCGGATCAATCCATCGACGAGATCGGAGACGTAGCAGAACGAGCGGGTCTGGCTACCGTCGCCGTAGATCGTGATCGGCTCGCCGCGCAGCGCCTGCATCACGAAGTTCGAGACCACCCGTCCATCGTTCGGGTGCATGTACGGACCGTAGGTATTGAAGATGCGCGCGACCTTGATGCGCAGCTTGTGCTGGCGGAAGTAGTCGAAGAACAGCGTCTCGGCGCAGCGTTTGCCCTCGTCGTAGCAGGCGCGCGTTCCGATGGGATTGACGTTGCCCCAGTACTCCTCGGTCTGCGGATGGATGGTCGGATCGCCGTACACCTCGCTGGTCGAGGCTTGCAGGATCTTCGCCCGCACGCGCTTGGCGAGCCCGAGCATGTTGATCGCGCCGTGCACCGAGGTCTTGGTGGTCTGCACCGGGTCGAGCTGGTAATGGATCGGCGAGGCCGGGCAAGCCAGGTTGTAGATTTCATCGACTTCCACGAACAGCGGGAAGGTCACGTCGTGGCGCATCAGCTCGAAGCGCGGGTTGCCGAGCAGTTCGGAGACGTTGTCCCGGGTACCGGTATAGAAATTATCGACGCACAGGACGTCGTTGCCCGCCTCGACCAGGCGTCGGCACAGATGTGACCCGATGAAGCCGGCGCCTCCGGTCACGAGCACTCTCTTGCGTAGGGAATAGCGTGCGCTCATATCCTTCAGAGTCTCCCGAGGGTGAATTCCAGCGCGAACTGGTGCGGGGACGCGAACCATTCGCCGATGCTGACGCGTTGCAAATGGTACGGGTCCGATGTGACCGGATTGGTGCCGCCGAAGCATGACAGGCAGCACTCGAATCCCATTTCCTTGATGAGATCTCGGGCATGCTCGGAGATGTCGCCCTGTCCGCCGAAGGGATAGGCGAAGAGCGAGGCGCGTTTGCCAAGCTCACGTTCGAGCTTTGCCTGGGAGGTCTCCAGGTCGTTACGGATCGTCGTCGCGTCGTCGGATCCGAGGCTCACGTGACGATCGGTGTGGCAGCCGATGTCGAAGCCTTGGGTGCGTAGGGTACGCACTTGGGTCCAGCTCATCCAGCGTTGCGGTATGCTCAGTGCGTCGTCCCAAGGCGGCACGATCGTCGAGCCAATGAAGCCGGTGGTGACGAAGAAGGTCGCCGGGACGTTCAGGCGCTTGAGGATCGGGGCGGCGACAGAGAAATTGTCCTCGTAGCCGTCATCGAAAGTCACCGACAGCGTGCCGCCCATAGCACGGCCTTGGCGGCAGGCCGCGATCTGTTCCTGGAGCGGCACGACCTGGAAGTGGCGTAGGAAGAACTGGCAAAATGCGGTGAATTTCTCTGATCGGCAGGTAATTCCGTCTTCGGGTAGCGCATCATTGACCCGGTGAAAGGCCACGATGGTCATCGCCTGGTTCGCCCGGCGATCCACGGCACCCGTTGCGGCAGCCACCCGGCCGACGGCGGACTTCACGGATTTCTTTACGTCTAGCAGCATGCGCGGGTCTCGGCCGGTGCGAACGGTCTGGTGAAACTCCCTCGCAGCGGCCCATGCGGTTTTTAGGTGTAATTGGTACTGCGATACTGTCGCATCTGCGCCCGCATCGGCGCAATTCCTACGCAATCAATCGTGATCAGCTTCTCGCTCAGGCGCAGGTCGCTCGGGATGCTCGGCAGCCGGGGCCCATGGGGCCCCAGGGGCCTCTCCCAGGCGGCGCTTGTCGATCTTGCCATTGGGGCTGCGGGGCAGGGCTTCGCATAGCACCACGCGGCTGGGGACCATGTACGGCTCCAGGTGGGCCGCGCAGCCTGCCCGGATCGCCTGGGTTGTGAGCTGGGCGGCCGGATCGGCGACCACGTAGGCGCAGACCGCCTCGCCGAGCACGGGGTCCGGCCCGCCCACCACCGCCGCCTCGCGCACTCCTGGGATGCGGTGCAGGGCATTTTCGACTTCGACCGGGCTGACTTTCTCGCCGCGGCTCTTGATGATGTCATCGGTCCGGCCGACGAAGTAGAGGAACCCCGCCTCGTCCATCCGAAAGAGGTCATGGGTGCACAGCACCCGTTCGCCCGGCAGCTTCCCGGGCGTGAGCATGTGCGCGGACAGATCGGGCCGGTTCCAGTATCCGGCCATGACGTGGGGACCCCGCACGTAGAGCGTGCCGATTTGTCCCGGCGGGACCGGCTGCCCATCTGCCGAGCGTAGATAGACCTCCGTGCCGGGAATGGCCCGCCCCACCGAACCGGGCTTCGCGTCGATCAGCTCAGGCTCGAGGTAGCTGACGCGCTTGCATTCGGTCAGGCCGTACATCTTGTAAACCAGCGCCTGGGGGAAGATCTCGCGTAGACCAGGGGTGAACTCATCGGGCAGCGCCGCGGCCGTATTGGTGAGGCGCCGTACGGAGGGGAAGCACAGCGCGGTGCGCTGATGCGCGGCGAGCAGGGTGGCGAAAATGGTCGGTACGCCCGGGAAGACCGTGACCCGCTCGGCGCGGATACGCTCGAAGACCTGGGCGGGATACGTAAAGGAGCGTTCCAGGACCAGGCAGGCGCCCAGTGTGACGCTCATCAATAACTGGTACAAACCGTAGTCGAACGACAGCGGCAGCACGCACAGAATGCGCTCCTCGGGCGAGAGCCGCAGGTACTCGAGCAGGCTGCCGGTCGTGAAGACCATCGACTGATGGGTCTGCATCACGCCCTTGGGCGTACCGGTGCTTCCGGAGGTGTAAATAATCGCCGCCAAGTCCAGCGGAATCACCGGCGCGGGCGTGGTGAGCGGGTTACCGGAGCGACTCAGTGCATCGAATTCGGCCGGACAGCGGATGAGTGCGGGTACGTGTTCGAGGTCACGTAATGCCGCTTGGACCGTCGCTTCGAGGCGACTGTCGTAGAGCAAGACGCGCGCGCCGCTGTCTTTGAGGATGAATTCGAGCTTGCCGGAACGGGTCTGTGGATTGATCAGCACGAACACGCCGCCGGCGATAGAAACGGCGTAGATGGCCACCACGCAGGCCCAGGAATTGTCGAGGTCGATCGCGACGCGATCGCCGCGCTCGATGCCCCTCTCGTGCAAAGCCGCCGCGAGGCACTCGGCGGCGCGGCGCAGCTCACCGTAGCTGTGGGACTGACCGTCGCTGATCAGCGCCGTTTGCCCCTCAGCCCCGGGGTCATGGGCGAGGAGACTGTCATGCAGCAGTCGCAATGTCCTCACGGGTGCATCGCCGGGGGGGCGGCCCTGGGGCCGTGGGTCGGGCAAACGTGACTTACAGTGTTGAGCATCGCTAACTTCAGATTATACTGGCACACGATGAGTTCAGAGGGAGAGGTTCGCGTGACATTGCGCACCGAGTTGAGGCACTTCATCCTGGAGAACTTTCTGTTTTCCCGAGCGGATGACTCCCTGTCCGACGCCGATTCTCTCACGGAGCGCGGCATTCTGGACTCGACCGGTGCGCTCGAGCTGGTCATGCACCTCGAGGAGCACTATGGGGTCAAAGTGCTCGACGAGGAACTGCACCCGGACAACCTGGATTCGATCGAGAAGATCACTGCTTTCGTCGAGCGCAAGCGGGCCTGACTCGCTGCAGCGCACCGCATGATCCGCCGTCCAGCAGAGCAGGGTTAATTGCGTGTGCGGAATCGCCGGTTCACTTCTGTTGCGTGACGCCGCGAGCCATCCCGATCTGCGTCGGATGATCGCGACACTGCGCCATCGTGGTCCGGACGGGACGGGACTGTTTGCCTCGGAGCGCTGTGCCCTGGCGCACGCCCGCCTCAGCATCATTGACCTAGAGTGCGGTGATCAGCCCATCCCCAACGAAGACCACAGTGTCTGGACTGTCTTCAACGGGGAGATCTTCAATTTCATTGAACTGCGTGCCGAGCTACAGCGCGCGGGGCACCGGTTCCGCACTCAATCCGACACCGAAGTCATCGTCCATGCCTACGAGCAGTACGGGGACCGGTTTGTCGAACGCCTGAGCGGGCAGTTCGCGATCGCCCTGTGGGATGTGCGCCGTGAGCGATTGCTGCTGGCGCGCGATCGGGTGGGAATTCGCCCGCTGTTCTACACGCACAGCGGCGGACGACTGCTGTTTGCCTCCGAGGTCAAGGCCATCCTCGCCGTGGCGCCGGAGGCCCGCGCGCTCGATGAGCAGGGTCTGGCGCAGGTGTTCACGTTCTGGGCGACCGTGGGCGAGCGAACGGTATTCAACGGCGTGCGCAGCCTGCCGCCCGGGACGGTCCTGGTCGCCGAGCGGGGCACCGAGCGGCTGCAGCCGTACTGGGATTGGACCTTCCCGCGGGGAGCCGGCCGGTCGGACCTGACTCTGGAAGAGGGCGCCGAGGCGCTGCGCGGCATCCTGCGCGAAGTCATCGCGCAACAGATGCGCGCCGATGTCCCGGTGGGGGCATACCTCAGTGGGGGGCTCGATTCCTCCGGTATCGCCGCGCTGGCGCGTGAGCGGGTCGGCACATTGCAGACCTTTTCGCTCACGTTCGAGGATGCAGAATTCGACGAGAGCGTCCATCAGCGCCGCATGGCGGAGCACCTCGGGGTGGCGCACTGTGCGGTGCACTGCACGGCGCGCGACATCGGTGATGTGTTCCCGGAATTGATCTGGCATACCGAAAGCCCTGTGTTGCGCACCGCACCGGCACCGCTGCTGCTGCTGGCCCGCCAGGTGCACGAGCTGGGCTTCAAGGTGGTCTTGAGTGGCGAGGGAGCAGACGAGGCCTTCGGCGGCTACGATCTGTTCAAGGAGGGCAGGGTCCGGCGCTTCTGGGCCCGCCAGCCGGACTCGGTCTGGCGACCGCTGCTGTTCGCGCGGCTGTATCCGTACCTGGCACGCTCGCCGGTCGCGAACCGGCATTTTGCGCAGCGTTTCTTCGGACAGCGCCTCGAGGAAACCTCCCACCCCTTCTACGCACACCTGACCCGCTGGACGACCACGCGGGGCATCTTCCGATTCCTCTCCCCGGAGCTGCTCTGCAGTGTGACCAGCGCGCAGCCCGAAGAGGCGCTCGCGCGGGAGCTGCCGCCCCAGTTTGCCAGTTGGGACGCGCTGGCGCGTGACCAGTACGTTGAGGTGAAAACACTGCTCGAGGGCTATCTGCTGTCCTCGCAGGGCGATCGCGTTTCGCTCGCCCACTCGGTCGAGGGGCGCGTGCCGTACCTGGATCACCGGGTAATCGAGTTCGTCAATGGCCTGAGCGCCCGGTACAAGCTGCGCGGCCTGAGGGAGAAGGTCCTGCTGCGCCGCGCACTGGCGGGCTTGGTGCCCGAGTCCATCGTCCAGCGCGTGAAGCAACCGTACCGGGCGCCGGACAGCCGCAGTTTCTTTGTGGAGGGCAAGCCTCTGGCCTACGTTCAGGAGCTGCTCAGTCCCGCTCACCTGCGCCGCACGGGGTATTTCCGTCCCGAGGCCGTGCAGGGTCTACTGGAGAAGTGCCGCAGCGGGCGGGCGCTGGGCGCGGGGGACAATATGGCCTTCGTCGGGATACTCTCGACGCTCCTGCTGCATGAGCATTTCTTCACGGACCGGGCGGTGCAGGCCGCGCCGGTGAGCGTATGACACTGAACTGGCACGTGCTTCAAATCGATGCTGAGGCGGAAATCGAACGTCTCTGTCAGCTGTTGCGAGAGCGCACGGCCACGGTGCTGCGCAAGCGCGGCCTGATCGTGGCCATCTCCGGCGGGGTGGACAGCGCGGTGTGCGCGGCGCTCGCGGCACGAGCGCTCGGGCCTCAGCGCGTGCTCGGCTTGATCCTGCCGGAGAACGAGTCCGCGCCCGAGAGCGCCGAGCGCGCCGCGGTGTTGGCCGCTCACCTGGGCATCGAGACGCTGAGCGAGGAAATTGGCCCGACGCTCCAGGCCATCGGGTGCTACCGCGCGCGCGATGCTGCGGTGCGTCGCGTTTTACCCGAGTACGGCGACGGTTGGCGGATGAAGATCGTCTTGAGCGGTGGATTCGAGGGGCGGATCAATCACTTCCGACTGGTCGCGCAATCCCCGGACGGGCAGCGCCATGAGGTCCGGCTGCCGCTGCCCGAATACCTGCAGATCGTAGCGGCCACAAGCTTCAAACAGCGGGTGCGCAAGACACTCGAGTACTTCCACGCCGACCGGCTCAACTATGCGGTGATCGGTACGCCGAACCGCCTGGAGTACGACCAGGGCTTTTTCGTGAAGAACGGCGACGGCTCTGCGGACATCAAGCCCATCGCCCACCTGTACAAGTCCCAGGTCTACGCGCTGGCCGCGGCCTTGAAACTGCCGCAGGAGATCGCCACCGCCGCCCCCACCACCGATACCTACAGCCTCGCGCAGGGCCAGGACGAGTTCTATTTCGTGCTGCCGTACCGGCAGATGGACCTGGCGCTGTGGGCCTTCGATCACGGTGTCGCCGCCGGTGAGCTCGCCGGCGTGCTCGGACTGTCGCAGCAGCAGGCGGACCATGTGTACGAGGATATCCGCGCCAAGCGCCGCAGCACTGCGTACCTGCACATGCGACCGCTGCTGCTTGGTGAGACGACGGTCGAGGCACGAAGCGAGTGAGCCGAGCCGCCGCGCACGGGCCCGGCCCGTGCGCGGCAGGCGCCTCAGCGCCTGCGTAGGGCGCGTTGTACGATCGGCGCGGCGTGTTTGGCGCCGAACATGAAGCGCATGACCGGGCCGAACACCGGGGCGCTGCCGATTCCGACCAGGTACAAGCCCGGTACGGTCGTCTCGAACGAGGCACTGAGCTTGGGGATGCCGGCCGCTTCACGGCCCATGTCGCGCTTCAGTTCCGGGCTCAACAGCGACAGGCGCTCGATGTCGACCCGATAGCCCGTCGCGGCGATGACCCGGTCCGTGACCAGCTGGCGCGGGCCTCGTGCCGTGGCGAGGCTCAGCTGCAGCCGTTCCCCCTCGCGCTGCGCGCGCACGATGCGCGTGTCGACGGCGCACTCGATGCGGTCCTGGACCCGCTCGCGCAGCCACCAGGCCCCGCCGGGTCCGAACGATCCGGCCACGTAGCGGTGTCGCTTCTCGGGCCGGAACACGCGGCGAAACACCCGCGGCAGTTCCGAAATCGCGAGGGCCTCCCAGCCGCTCGCCAGCCCCGCATCCGGTGCGCGCAGCCGCGAGAGCAGCGGGCGAACCCTGGAGGGCTGGTTCCACAGCACGCGCCGATCGCGGATCAGCACGCGCACCTGGGCGCCGGCCTCGTGCAGCAGCGCTGCGGTTTCCAAGGCCGATTGCCCTCCACCGACCACCGTCACGTCGAGTCCGCTGTAGGCACTGAGCGCCTCCATGCGTGAGCAGTGCACCACCTGGGGGGCTGGAAGCTCGGTGAGTTCCTGCGGGAGCGCGGCAAAGTCCATGTGGCCGCTCGCCAGCACCACCCGGCGGGTCGTGACATGCCGCCCGTCTGCGAGTTGCAGGCTGAAGCCGCCGGGCGCGCGTTGCAGCTGGTTCACGCGGACGTCTTGCGGCTCGATCTCGGCGCGGTCCTGGAACCACTGCGCGTACTGTAGAAACTGGTCCAGGGGCAGCGGCCGGCCGATCGGCTGATATTCCAGGTGCTGCGCTCGGCAGTAGCGCTCGAAGGTGAAACGCCGCTGTGGATCCCACAGGTTCGAGGCAAAGGGCTCAGACTTCAGGGTCATCCCGCGTGGCATGTAGGCGCGCCAGCTCTCCATCGGGCGGCCGAACATCTGGTAGGGCAGACCGGCGGCGCGCAAGTGCGCGGCGATCGACAGCCCGTACGGCCCTGCACCGATGATGACGGTCTCCAAATCCATTCAGTGTCCTCCGCGGACGAGAAAGAAGGTGCGACGCAACTCGTACGCCGCGCGTCGGCCGAGGCGCGCCAGGAGGCGCTCGTAGCCGTAGTGAAAGATACCGGGCAGCGGATCGCCCCAACGCAGTGGGCCGTCGACGATCTGTGCACCGGATGAGAACTCAGCGGGCACCTTGAAGCGCCGTTCCGATCGCCACACCAGCCGGCGTTCCACCGGGTGCTGCGCTTCGGGTTCCTCGTCCAATGCGGTCTGATACGCGAGAAACGGCAGGTTGACCCCCGACAGCGTCGCAATTTCCTCTTGCCAGTCGGTCCGGCCCACCGTCGGTTCGACGATCATCAGTGCACCGGTGCGGATGTCGCGCTTGAACTCCAGGCTGCCCAAACCGCGATACCGGGCACGCTCGATGAACGACTCGGTGAGGGCGCCGAGTGCCTCGGCCATCTGCGGCGCGGCCATGCAGGCCGCGGTGCTTCCGACCGAGGGCGGCGAGCAGACCAGCTTGCGGCCGCAGAACAGCGCTGCGGCGCGTCCTGTGCGGTCGGTACAGAACAACGTGAAATAGATCTCGGTATCGGGCCCTTCGATCCACTCCTGTGCGATCAGCGCAGGGGCACGCTGCAGCATCCCGGTGGCGAGTCGCTGGGCCACTTCAACGCTCTCGGCGCGCAGGGCGCGCTCGACGCGTGCCTCGAGCACCAGGCGCTTGTCGGCCGGCTTGAGAACCAGAGGCGGGGTCAGCGTCTGCAGCTCGGGCAGATCGGCGGGCTCGCGCAGCGCGCAGCTGCGCGGCACGGGCAACCCTTCCCGCTGCGCCCAGTCCTGAAAGCGCAGCTTGTCGGAGAGCGTGCTCACCGTTGAGGCATCGGGCAGATCGAAGCGGTAGAGCAGCCTCATGCGTGCTTGGGCTGCCGCTATCGTCATCACGCTCGGGTCCAGCGTCAGGATGAGCGCCGGCCGGCAGCCCAGGCGTCCGGCAAGCTCGCTCAGCGTTTCGAGCAGCGGTTCGCCCTCGAGGCTCCGGGTGTGCACGAACCGGCAGTAACGGGACCACGCCGCGGGACAGCGGCGGTTGGTGTCCAGCACGTATACGGGAATTGAATGGCGCGCCAGGCTGCGCACCACGCCCAGTCCGTTGAGGCTCCCCCCTACCACAACGGCTGGCACTTTCGGATGCATCAGTGCCGGCCGCGCTAACGAGTATCCATTTCTTAGAGTCTGCCGTCGACGTCACTTGCCGCGAACACGTGCTTGATGTCGTAGAGCACGTGGTTCTTGCGGCAGAGCTTGCGCACCGCGTCGGCCCCGAGGCTGCGGAACTGGTCGTGAGCGACCGCCAGGACCGCCGCATCGTACGTTCGGCTCTTCAGCGAGCGCGTCAGGCTCAATCCGTATTCGTGGCGGCACTCCGCGGAATCGGCCCAGGGATCGTGGATGTCGACGCGGGCTCCGTAGGTGCGCAGCTCCTGCACCACGTCGACCACCTTGGAGTTGCGGATGTCTGGACAGTTCTCCTTGAAGGTGATGCCGAGCACCAGAATGCGCGCGCCATTGACGTGGATCCGCTGGCGCGTCATGAGACGGATGATTTCCCCGGCAACGTACAGCGGCATGTGGTCGTTGAGGCGCCGGCCAGCCAGGATCATCTCCGGGTGATAGCCGATTTCCTGGGCCTTGTGGGTCAGGTAGTACGGGTCGACGCCGATGCAGTGTCCGCCGACCAGTCCGGGGCGAAACGGCAGGAAGTTCCACTTCGAGCCCGCCGCGCGCAGGACCTCCTCGGTGTCGATACCGAGGCGGGCGAAAATCAGCGCCAGCTCGTTGATCAGCGCGATGTTCACGTCGCGCTGGGTGTTCTCGATGACCTTGGCCGCTTCGGCTACCCGGATGCTCGAGGCGCGGTGGGTGCCGGCGGTGATGATGCTCCGGTACAGTGCGTCGACGAATTCCGCCGCCTCGCTCGTCGAGCCGGAGGTGACTTTCTTGATGGTCGTCAGGCGATGGGTCTTGTCCCCGGGGTTGATGCGCTCGGGGCTGTAGCCGGCAAAGAAGTCCCGGTTGAACTTCAGCCCCGACTCACGCTCGAGGATCGGCACGCAAACCTCTTCCGTGCAGCCCGGATAGACGGTCGATTCAAAGATGACCACGTCCCCTTTCTTCAGCACCTTGCCGACGCTCGTGCTGGCGCTGATCAGGGGCGTCAGATCCGGTCGCTTGTACTCGTCGATGGGCGTGGGGACCGTCACGACGTAGGCGCGGCACGGTTTCAGATCCTTCAGCTCCGTGGTGAAGGAGAGACGGTTCGCTTCGGCCAGTTCCGCGGAGCTGACCTCGAGCGTGCTGTCCTTGCCGGCGCGCAACTCGGCCACGCGTGCAGGCTTGACGTCGAATCCCACGGTGTCGAAGTGCTTGCCGAATTCGACGGCGAGCGGTAGCCCCACGTATCCCAGCCCGACGATCCCGACCCGACATTTCCGCAGTTTGATCACCCAGCACTCTCCAGTAGATATGTGTAAGGGGGTGAGCCTCGAGGCTCCACACGCCCTTCGAATTATTCTACAGACACCGGGGTGGGCGCTTGCGGTGCGTCGCAGCTTTTGCTCCACACGGTACCGACGCGCTCCCCCGCGGGCCCCGCAGCCCCGAGGTGGCCGAGGCGCGCGGGGTGCCCAGCTCGATCGAGCCGGCGGCTCGCAGGTCGGCTCAGCCGAGGCGTCATCGGTGCCGGAAAATTTTACAATCCGGCCCGATTCGTGGCTGGGAGTCGCCGTAACATTCTGAAGTCGCGGGGAAAAAATGGGTTGGCCCGGTTCTTGCTGTCTTCCGGCGCATCACTCGGTGCAGATCTCCGTTGAAAAGAAAGACCGGCGATGAGGACGTACAAGGACATGACGATGCAGACGAATTCGAAGGTGCGGTGGTGGAGTGCGTTGGCGGCCGTCGGGGCGCTGAGCTTGGCGTTCATGCCGGGAGCGCGCGCGTCCGTGCTGCACTTCAGCTATACGCAGACGGGCGGCTCGAACATTTACTTCTCTTTCGATCAGAACTCGAACCCGACGCCGCTGTCGACCAGCCCCACCTGGAATTATGATTACACCCAGGCCGCGATCACCAACTGGTCGGGCAATATCGCTGCGGTCAGCTCGGTCTACTGGTATGGCTCCAACAACGGCGGCATGTTCACGCTGCCGGCCTCGAGCAGCTTCACGCAGAACCTGATCGGGGACGTCGTATTCACCGGAACACTGAAGTCCCCCGTATTCCAGCCCGGCGTCTACAGCGGTTCCTACACGGTTTCCAGCGGTGGGGATTCCTACTTCTTCGGTGACTGTGGCGGCCAGTACCAGAACACCCAGGTGACGGGTACGCTGACCGTGACGGCGATGACGAGCTCGGTGCCCGAGCCGGGCACACTGGCGCTGTTCGCCGCGGCCCTCGGCCTGCTCGCTCTGGCCGCTCGCCGCCGCGCACGGCGCTGAGTCCAGAGCCGATTCTGTTTCGACCGCTGAGGAAGGCGGCCGGCGTGAGCCGGCCGCCTTCATTCGTTTCGGGTCACGCCGCGGCGTGACGCGCCCGTTGTCGGGAGCCGCAGGGCTGTCGCACTGCAGCGTCTCTTTGGTCAACTGTGATCTCAGGCACGGTGCGGCAACGGATTTATTTTACATTTGCCGATAAACTTGCCGGTCGCGGGCCCACATGCGGCTTCCGGGGTGCACCGAGCTTGCCGGCGTGCATCCCAGCCAGCCCGCCTGAGACTTCCTGCGGTAGGGGACGCTGTGCGCATCCGGGTTTTCGGACACTATCTTTACGTCTCGATAGCGCTTCTGGCGGTGGCTGAAGCGCTGGTGTTCTTTGCCGCGATGTACGCGGCCGCGCTGGTGCGCTTCCACGGCTCGCTGAGTCGCATTCCGGACGTCCCCGACCTGGACGGGGCGCTGTGGCCACGCGCGGCGGTCTTCAGTGCGGTCATGGTGGTGTGCCTGCTGGCCTTCGGGATGTACAGCGCGCGCCAGCGGGCGCGGTTATTCGGCTTGGCGCTACGTCTCGTCTTGGGCGTGCTCATGGCCTTCATGGTGGCCTCTGCCGTGTTTTACCTGATCCCCGCGCTGTGGATCGGCCGCGGCGTGGTCGGTCTGGCCGCCCTGTGTGCGCTGGTCGGGGTGCTCGTGTCCCGCGCAGTCTTCTCCCGCGTCGTCGACGAGGACGTGCTCAAGCGCCGTGTGCTGGTCTATGGCGCGGGCAATTCGGCGGCAGCCATCGCGGGAATCCGGCGGCGCTCGGACCGGCGCGGCTTTTTTGTGGTCGGTTACGTGCCGGCTCCCGCGGAGGTGCGAGCCGTCATGGACGGGCTGCTCGATCCGCAGGAGAGCCTGGTGCGCCTCTGTGCGCGCCTGGATGTCAGCGAAGTCGTGGTGGCCATGGACGATCGGCGTCGGGGGTTCCCGATCGCCGAGCTGCTGCAGTGCCGGCTGGCCGGCGTGGACGTGACCGAACAGCTGAGTTTCCTCGAGCGTGAGACCGGCCGGGTCCGCATCGACATCCTCAACCCGGCCTGGATGATTTTCGGAGAGGGCTTCCGGCGTGACCCGATCCGCCGGCTCACCGGGCGGCTGCTGGATCTCGGTGCGGGGCTGGTGGTCTTGGCGCTCGCCTCACCGTTCATGATTGCGACCGCGATCGCGATCAAGCTGGAGGAGGGCTGGCGGGCGCCGGTGTTCTACCGTCAACGCCGGGTGGGCCTCCTGGGTCGACCCTTCGAACTGCTGAAGTTCCGCAGCATGCGGGTGGATGCGGAGAAGAATGGGCAGGCCCAGTGGGCCGCCAAAGACGATCCGCGCGTGACGCGCGTCGGGGCTTTCATTCGCAAGGTCCGCATCGACGAGCTGCCGCAGCTGCTGAACGTGCTGCGCGGGCAGATGAGCCTGGTGGGACCTCGGCCCGAGCGGCCGGAGTTCGTGGCCGACCTTGCCGAGCGTATCCCGTACTACCACGAGCGCCACTCGGTGAAACCCGGGATCACCGGCTGGGCGCAGTTATGCTATCCCTACGGCTCCTCGGAGACGGATTCGCTGCAGAAGCTGCAGTACGACCTGTACTACGTGAAGAACAACACGCTGTTGTTCGATCTGGCGATCCTGCTGCAGACTGCAGAGGTCGTCTTCCTCGGCAAGGGGCGCTGAGGGCCTGGGCCGATTTACTCCGACGGACTGTCTTCGTTCTTCGGCTTGACCCGCGTTCGCCACACCTCGTACGGATCCCAGGCATAGGGAGTCTTCACGGGCCGCAGCCGCCGCACCTTGGCGGTCGGGGACTCGTCGGCCAGCTCGTCCGTGCGGCGCTGGGTGGGTTCCTCGGGTTGTGTGAGTTCAGGCTTCATGACGGTCTGGATACCCCTCAAATCTTCTCAAGGACGCTCGTGCGCCAATCCATACGCGCGCGACATCCACTGCCGCGTCGACCGGGCCGAGAAGTGTACCTCATCAGAGACAGCTTAGGGCATTCCGGTGAACGTCACATGACAGCATAGGCCGATCACGCGCCATCGGGCGCTTCGTCACGCCGGAATGCACCATGATCGGCAATTGATCGGGTCAGTCCGTGACCCCGGTCACATTTTGGCCCCGGGGGGGGAGGGGGCCGGGTCGTTCAGCGTTGCTTGAATTCGTCCGCGGTCAACTGGTGGCGGGCGAGCAGCTTGTAGAAGTCCGTGCGGTTGCGCTTGGCCAGGCGGGCCGCCTGGGTGACGTTTCCACCGGTGATTTGCAGGATCTGGGACAGGTAGCTGCGGGTGAACTCGTCCCGGGCCTCGTCGAACGAGGGCAGGTGTCCCTGGGTGCCGCCCAAGGACTGCTGCACCAGTTCCACCGGGATGATGGGGGTCTGGGAGAGCGCCACGTTCTGGCGGACCACGTTCTGCAGCTGGCGGATGTTCCCCGGCCAGTCGGCCGTGGCCAGCAGCTCCACCGCCTCGGGCGCATAGATCTTGCGCTGGCCGCTCTCGGCGGCGATCTGCGCCAGGAAATGCGCCACCAGCAGCGGGATATCCTCGCGCCGCCGGTTCAGCGAGGGCATCTCGATGTGCACCACGTTCAGCCGGTAATAAAGATCTTCGCGGAACTGCCCCTGGGCGAGCAGCTCGTGCAGGTCGCGGTGCGTGGCGGAGATCACCCGTACGTTCACCGGCAGCGCCTGGGTGCCCCCGACGGGGCGGATCAGGCCCTCCTGCAAGACGCGCAGCAGCTTGACCTGGAGCCTGAGCGGCATGTCACCGATCTCGTCCAGCATCAGCGTGCCGCCATCGGCGGCCATGAACAGGCCGCGGTGCTGGCTGGTCGCCCCGGTGAAGGCGCCTTTCTCGTGGCCGAACAGTTCCGACTCCAGCAGGTTCTCGGCCATGGCGCCGCAATTGATGGCCACGAACGGCTTGTTGCGCCGGGGGCTGGCCAGGTGGATGGCCTTGGCGAGCAGTTCCTTGCCCGTGCCGCTCTCACCGGTGATCAGCACGCGCGCATCGGTGCCGGCGACCATGTGCGCCTGGGCGAGCTTCTCCTCCATCACCGCGCTGCGGGTGATGATCTCGGCGCGCCAGTTCTCGTCCGAGGCGCCGAATCCCGAGATGCGCAGAGCCTTTTGCACCTGGTCGAGCAGTTCCTGCTTCTCCACCGGCTTGGTGAGAAAGCCGAACGCGCCCATCTGCGTCGCCTGCACCGCATCGGGAATGGTTCCGTGCGCGGTCAGCAGCAGCACCTTCAGGCCCGGCCAGCGCACCTGCAGTTCCTTCAGCAGCGAGATGCCGTCCATCGGCTCCATGCGCAGGTCGGTGATGACGAGGTCCGGTCGGAACCGTCCCGCGGCGGCGAGCGCCTGCGGGCCGCCCTCGACGGCCTCCACCTCGTAGTTCTCGGCGCGCAGCCGGATGGTCAACAGCCGAAGCAGTCCCGGGTCGTCATCGACGACGAGGATGCGCGGCTTGTGCCGCGTCGGCTGAAGGGGGGCTTTGCGCTGTTGGCTCGGGAGCATTGAAGCAAGCATGTTCACTTCGGAGGTGCAGTGTTACCCAGTTTGCCCTCGTTCAACGACTTCTCGATGTTGGCGATCGCAGCCAGTTTGGCGCGGGCCTGGTCGAGTTGTCGCCGGAGAGCGACATCTTGTTCCGTCACGGCGTCGAGTTGCGCTTTCAACTTCGCAATCTTCGCGGCATCGGCTGTTTGTAGGGTGCGGCTTTCTGCCTTCACGGTCAACCGATTCCCGATAAAAGTGAGCGCCAAGTGCGCCAACGCACGTTCACTGGGGAGTAGTTGATCACTGGGATCCTGAACCAGACCTGACAGAAGATGCTGCGCGCGCGGCAGATCCGTGCTCGGCGTGCCCGGAATGCCGAGCAACAGGGCCAGGCGCAGCGTGTCGCGGGGCGCGTGACTCGTCTGGTAGGCCGTCTCGGCCGCGGCGAGTTGCTGGGCCTGTGTCGCCTGGGGCGCATCGAACCAGTCGTTGAGCAGCTTCAAATCGTCGCTGACGCGCGCCGGGTTGGGGAGTGCCGGCTTGGCCGGCGTCTCGGCGGTATGTTTGGCCGAGTGCGAGTAGGGCATGAGCAGCGGCATGTTGGCGCACGCGCCGAGCAACAGGGCGCTCAATGCGAGCGCCGCTGGCGCGGTGCGGCGGATCAACTTCGTCTTAGGCGGCATGGGCGTGTTTTCCCCGCTCGGGTGGTTGATTGCGAACGACGCGCGGCATACGGATGCGGAAATGCGCGCCGGGATACTGTCCGTCGATGATCTGTATGGTCCCGCCGTGCGCCGTGACGAACTCCAGCACGACCGACAGCCCGATGCCGGTGCCCTTGACGGAGATGCCGTTGGCGGCGCGGCCGGTGTAGAAGGCGCGGAATACCTGCTCCCGGTCCTCCGGCGGAATGCCGGGGCCGGTGTCGGCGACATCGAGTATGAGCTTCGGGCCGGAGCTGAACCCGCGGATGTGGATGATGCCGCCCTTGGGTGAATACTTCACCGCGTTCGAGACCAGGTTCTCCAGGATCAGGCGGATCTTGCCGCGGTCGGCGAAGAGCGCGATGTCGTCGACCTGCACGTCGAGGCGCATGCGCTGGGAGAGCACGGTGAGCTGCTGGTTTTCGAGCACCTGCTTGACCAGCGGGCGCAGCCGGAACTCGCTCGGCTCGAGCCCGACGCTCGAGGTCTGCCAGGCGCTGAAGGAGAGCAGGTTCTCGATCATGCGCTGCAGCTGGATGCCGTTGTCGCGCAGGATGGCGGCCACCTCGCGCTGGTTGGCATCGAGTTCGCCCACCGCACCGTCCATGAGCAGATCGGTGCCCTCGCGGATGTTCGCGAGCGGCGTTTTCAGCTCGTGCGACATGTGCCGCAGGAAGCGGTTGCGCTCCTCGGCCAGTTCGATCAGGCGCAGCCTCAGCCATTCGAGCTGCCCGCCGAGGCGCTCCAGATCGTGTGGCCCGGTCACCGTGATGCCCTGGTGCAGGCGCCCGTGGCCGAGGTCGCTGATGGCCCGGTCGATCTGGCGCAGCGGCCGCCCGATGGCGAGCGTGAGCATGTAGATCGCCACCAGGGTCAGCGGCAGCAGCAGGGCGGCCTGCCAGAAGAGCCGCTCGCGGGCCCGCTCGGTCATGCGCCGCAGCGAGGCGAGTTCCGCGTCGATGTGCTGATTGCTCTGCTGGGCGGTGCGGTCGACCAGTCCGCCGAGCGTGGCGAACAGCTTGCCGAGTCCGGCGGCGTTGGCGGCCCGGGTGCCGGGCGGAGTGTTCAGCACCCGCAGGCGGATCTTCTGCTGCACCGCGGCGAGCTCACTGAGGGTCGCCCGGGTCGCGGCGCTGGATTGGACGGCGAGCTCGGCGCTGGTTGCGGTCAGCTCCGCGTCCTGGCTCTTGTAGGACTGGAGCAGCTTCGGGTCGTCCAGTACGTCGTAGAGGCGGGCCGTGCGCTCCAGCGAGTCGATCTCGCTGAACAGGCGCTGGCTCTCACGGGCCGCCGTGACGCCCTCGATGACGATCTTCTGGCCGGTGACCGACAGGGTCCGGAACTGCAGCGCGGCCGTGACAATAGCCACGAGCAACGGCAGCGCGAGCAGCGCCAAGCCGAGAAGCATCAGCCCCGTAAGGGACTTGGGACGCAGCCACCGCATTGTGCCTAGTGTACTCCGCTGTAACTTATTCCACGGAAAGTGTTCAGTTCCACGGCTCGCGCTGCAAGCGCTCTTCCCAGGCGAGCGCGGTGCGCACGATGGTATCGAGGTCATCGAGCTTGGGCTTCCAGCCGAGCTCGCGCCGGATGCGCTCGGCGCGCGCCACCAGCGCCGGCGGGTCTCCTGCCCGGCGGGGCTCCTCGCGGATCACGAGGCGCTTGCCCGAGACCCGCTCGACGCTCTGGAGGACTTCGCGCACGCTGTAGCCGTGACCGTAGCCGACATTGAGCACCGTGGAGGCCCCGCCGCCGCGCAGGTACTCGAGGGCATCCACGTGCGCGGTCGCCAGGTCTTCGACGTGGATGTAATCGCGCACGCCGGTGCCGTCGGGCGTGTCGTAGTCGGTGCCGTAGATCGAGAGATGTGGGCGCTTGCCCATCGCGTGCTCGCAGGCGACCTTGACGAGTAACGTAGCCTTGGGCGTGGCCTGACCGATGCGTCCCTGGGTATCCGATCCGGCCACGTTGAAGTAGCGCAGCGCGACGTGCTTCAGCTCGGAGGCGGCCGAGACGTCGCGCAGCATCCATTCGGACATCAGCTTCGAGGTACCGTAGGGGTTGATCGGCGCCATCGGGGTGTCCTCGGCGGCCGCTCCCTCGGCCGGGATCCCGTACACCGCGGCAGTGGAGGAGAACACGAAGTGCTTCACCCCCGCCTCGAGGCAGCACTCGAGCAGCGTGCGCGTCGAGCAGGTGTTGTTGCCGTAGTACTTCAGAGGCTCGCTGACCGACTCCGGTACGATGGTGTACGCGGCGAAATGCATCACGGTGTCGACCTGGTGCTCGCGCATCACGTTCAGCACCGTCTCCCGGTCCCCGACCTGGCCCACGACGAGGGGGGTATCGAGGACGGCTTGGCGGAAGCCGCGCGAGAGATCATCCAGCACGACGACGCGCTCGCCACGGGCTCTGAGCTGCAGCAGGACGTGGCTGCCGATGTACCCGGCGCCGCCGGTGACGAGGATGCTTGAATGTTTCATGCCAGAATACGTCCGTAAGCCTATGAAAGGTGAAATCATAAACAAATCCCGCCGCCGCGACCCGAGAGCCCGTTCCACTCTGCAGCCATTCGCCGAGCTGACGCCCGAGCGGGTGCTCGAGGCGGCGGAGGCGGCGGGACTGGCGCCCGATGGACGGCTCCTGGCACTGAACAGCTACGAAAACCGGGTCTATCGACTCGGTACGAACGGCGGGTTCCAGGTGCTGAAGTTCTACCGCCCGGGGCGCTGGAGCGATGCGCAGATCCTCGAAGAGCACGCCTTCGCCGTCGAGCTCGCCGAGGCCGAGTTGCCGGTCGCAGCGCCAATCCCGGTCCGCGGCCGTACGTTGATCCATCAAGCCGGTTTCCGGTTCGCCGCCTTCGAGTGCCTCGCTGGGCGGGAGCCCGAGCTCGATGCCCCGGGGGCGCGCGAATTGCTCGGCCGCACCCTGGCGCGGATCCACCAGGTGGGCGCCCGTTGCCGGTTCGAGTATCGCCCGGCCATCGATCCGCAGCGCTACGGGGTGAAGGCGCGCCAGACGGTGCTGGACTCGACGTTGCTGCCGGCGGCGCTCGCCGACCAGTATGCGCGGCGCAGCGCCCAGCTGCTCGAGCGTATCGAGCGCATTTATGAGGAAGTGGCGCCCGTCGCCCGGATCCGGGTGCACGGGGACTGTCACCTCGGCAACCTGCTCTGGGCCGAGCAGGGCCCGCGGTTCGTCGACCTCGACGACTGCGCCATGGGCCCGCGCATCCAGGATCTGTGGATGCTGCTGTCCGGGGAGCCGGCCGAGCAGCAGGCCCAGTGGGCGGAGCTGATCGGGGGCTACGAGCAGTTCGCCGACCTCGAGTACCGCGAACTGCATCTGATCGAGCCGCTGCGGGCGCTGCGCATGCTGCATCACGCCGCCTGGGTGTGCGAACGCTGGGCCGATCCGGCCTTTCCGCGGGCCTTCCCCTGGTTCGGCGAGGCGCGCCACTGGGAGGGATACCTCAACGATCTCGCCGAGCAGTGCGCCGCCATCGACGAGCCCCCGCTGTTCGCGCGCTGAGCTGGCCGCAGCTGTCTGGATGCCGAGTCGCTCCGAATCCGCTCATCGACCATCGAGTGTCCCATGTGCCGGGTTCGGGGCGCGCACGGGGATCGCCCCGAGTGCACGGCTCAGAGCGACCGGTACACCGGGATCGAATCGCGCTTGAATCTCTTCGCCAGGCGCGCGATGCCGCGATGGAGGCGCGATTTCGGCGCGGCGAGCGGGGCTTGCAGCGACTCGACGATCAACTCGGCAAGTGACTGCGGTGAAATCATCGTCGATCGCTCCGGCAGGAGCGACGCCGGGAACGCCTCGAGCATCTCGGTGTTCACCCAGCCGGGGCAGACGTACGACACTCTGATGTTGTCACGAACCAGTTCCCGGCCCAATGCCTGGGAAAATCCGACCAGAGCGAATTTCGATGCCGAATAGAACGCGAGGTTCGGTATGCCCCAGAGTCCGGCGATCGAGGCGACGTTGAAAATCTCGCCACGCCGTTGCGCGCGCATGATGGGCAGGACTGCGCGCGAGGTGAGGATCGGGCCTTTGAGGTTGATGTCGATGCTGTCCTGGAAGTCCTCCAGGGTCGCGGACTCGAAGGGGCCGTACCGACAGATCCCGGCATTGTTGATCAGCACATCGATGCGCCCGAATTGGCGCACCGTCTGATCGACGGCCTGTTGAACATCGCTCGCGGATGAAACATCGCCGGGGATGGCGATGCACTCGCTGCCGGCGTGCCGGATCGAGGCCGCCACCTCGCCCAGGGCGTCGGCAGAGCGGCTCGTCAGGGCCACGCTGGCACCCGCGGCGTGGAGCGCTCGGGCGAGAGCGGCTCCGACGCCCCGGCTGGCCCCCGTCACGAGAACGGCCGATCCGCGCAGTCGTGCAGTGTCGGCGAATCTGGGGCGCATCGTGGACTCCTGGGATTGCGGTCTGATGCCCGGGTCTGGCGAGACAGACGGGGTCCGCCTCCGCCCGGGGCGCTCGAGACGAACCGAGTCGGCGCATCACGCGCCGCAATGCGCAGCGTATCAGTATCGCAAAGGGTCTAAGGACCCTCAACGCGCCCGCGTGCCGCCCGAGGTACGGCCGGTGAGGGACTTGGGCAGGCGGCGCCGAGTGGGGCCAGTCCCGAGAGATGCGCGGCGGGAGGACCGCTCAAGGGCGCCTCCTCCTCGCGCGCTGGATTCCTGGCGGACACGATCATGATCAAGGGGCGATCGCCGCCCTCGAGCACCGCCCGTGGCGATTCCGCTCGAGCCCACCGGCGTGCGTATACCCTGGGTGACTCACCGAGCGAGACGCGAGTGCCAAAACGGGCGGAATTTCACGGTTTCACACCCTGGCAGATGCGCCTGGATCCGGCTCGCGCTAGGGTGGGGCGCATAACAAGCCCTAGGGTGGGCCCGAGATAAGGCACTCAAGCCATGCAGACTGGGAAAGCGCTCAATCGGTCGGTGCTCGCAACCGGCCCGCTCGTCGCGTCGCGCAGCATTCTGCGCTCGGCGGGACACCCCTGAGCCTCGTCTGCGGCCGATCCTGATCTGCGCATGCCTGCACCCGAACGCCAAGCGCTGAGTTCCGAGGAGAGCACCCAAGTGCTCTCCACCGCCTCGACCACCATCGTACGGGCGGAGCTGGGGCCGGTCCTAGAGAAGGGCCTGCATCCGCAGGTCCGCTCTCTGGTGCGCGAGGCCGCGCTGCGCAGCGGCGCCGAGGTGCCGGATCTGGCGGTCGTCCTGAAACTGGTCAGCCAGCAGTTCGAGGCCATGGACGCTGAGCGGCGCGGCATCGTGCAGTCGATGCGCCTGATGGCGGACGAGGCGTCAGAGCTCGCTTACCGTGCCCATGAATCGGAGCTCACCGAGCGGGTGGCGCGAGCCGAGCGGGAGGTGTTCGAGCAGCTGACCGCAAACGTGCCGCTCTCCGAGGCACTCTCTTCGGTCACCCATTTCATTGAATCGGTCGGCGTCGGCACAGTCGCGGCCATCTCGGTCCTCGCCGAGGACGGGCGCGCGTTCGCCTACCTGGTCGCCCCGAAGATGCCTGACGCGCTGCGCGCTGCACTCGAGCACGCCCCTGTCGATATCCGCAACGGCTCGTGTGCCGCGGCGGTGTGCCTCGGTCGCCAGGTCCTGGTGGCCGACGTGGCCAAGGATCCCTTCTGGGAACGCCACCGCGAGGTGGTGCATGATGCCGGCCTCAGCGCCTCCTGGTCGACGCCCATCAAGGCCGCCGACGGCCAGATGCTCGGCTGCCTCGGGGTGTACCACGCCACCGCAGGGCTGCCCGGGCAGCGTGAGCTGCGCATCATTGCGCATGCCGCCCAGATCGCCGGCATTGCCATTACGCGCCGCCTGTCCGAGGAGGCGCTGCGGGCCAGCGAAGCGAAATACCGCGGCCTGTTCGAGAGCATCGTCGAGGGGGTCTACCAGAGCGGGCGGGACGGACGACTGAAGTCGGTCAACCCAGCGTTCGTGGCCATCCTCGGCTACGAGAACGCCGAGCAGCTCTATGCGATGCGCGACGTGTCGACGCTGTACTGGCACCCCGAGGACCGCGCACAGTTCATCCGCGAGGTCGAAACGCAGGGCGAGATCCGTAACGCGGAGTTCGTGCTGCGCCGGCGCGACGGCAAGCCGGTGGTGGTATTCGAGAATGCCCGCGCGGTGCGCGACACTTCCGGTCGCATCGTCACCTACGAGGGCGCGATTACCGACATCACCGAGCGCAAGCGCGCCGAGCAGCAGATTTTCGCTGAAAAGGAACGCGCCCAGGTCACGCTGCAGTCGATCGGCGATGCGGTGATCAGCACCGATGCCGAGGGGCGCATCGAGTACATCAACCCCGTGGCGGAGAACCTCACGGCCTGGCGGCTCGATGAGGCACGCGGTCGGCCGATCGGCGAGGTGCTCTCGCTGGTCGATGAGGTCAGCCGCGAGCCGATCGACAATCCACTGCTGTGCGTGCTGGGCAAGGGGCGGCGCAATGCCGCGACCGAGCAGGCCGTGCTGCTGACTCGCGCCGGCCACGAGGTGGCCATCCAGGAGACCGCCGCGCCCATCTGCGATCGATCGGGACGAGTGATTGGCGCGGTGATGGTGTTCCATGACGTGACGCGCGAACGTCGTCTCAAGCGCGCGCTGTCCTACCAGGCGAGCCACGATGCGCTCACCGGCTTGATCAATCGACGCGAATTCGACAACCGACTGCACGCGGCCGTGCTCACCGCGCAGCGCGGCGAGAGCATGCACGCGTTGCTGTACATCGACCTCGATCAGTTCAAGGTGGTCAACGATACCTGCGGACACCAGGCCGGCGATCGCTTGCTGCGCGACATCACGGGACTGTTGCAGGCGCGGGTGCGCACCGCCGACACCATCGCGCGCCTCGGCGGCGATGAGTTCGGCGTACTGCTCGAGAACTGCACCGTGGAGCAATCCACGCGCATCGCCGAAGGCGTGCGCCAGGCGATCCGCGACTACCGCTTCAGCTGGAGCGGAAACACGCTCTCGGTCGGCGCCAGCGTCGGCGTCGTGCAGATCAGCTCCGACACCGAGAGCGTCGCGAACCTGATGAGCGCGGCGGACATTGCCTGCTATGCGGCCAAGGACGAGGGCCGCAACCGCATCCATATTTACGAGGCCGACGGGCTCAGCCATCCGCGTCACCGCGAGATGCACTGGGTGGCGCGCGTGACGCGCGCGGTGGAGGAGAACCGCCTCGAGCTGTACTACCAGCCCATCCGACCGGTCACCGAGCGGATCGGGGCGTCCTTCAATGAATTGCTGGTGCGCCTGCGCGATGACGACGGTCACCTGGTGCCGCCGGGGGAGTTCATTCCCGCCGCCGAGCGCTACAACGTGATGTCGGTGATCGACCGCTGGGTGGTCACCCGTGCGATCGAGCACCTCACCGAGTGGCGCGCACGGGGCAAGGAGCTGCCCTTGCTCGCGGTGAACCTCTCGGGCACCTCGCTCAATGACCAGTCGTTCATCGACTTCGTCATGCATCGCGTGGAGGAGTCGGAACTCGCCGGCGCGCTGTGTTTCGAGATCACCGAGACCGCGGCGGTGACCAACCTCTCGAACGTCGCGTTCGTGATGCGTGAGCTCAAGACCCGCGGCTGCAAGTTCTCGCTGGACGACTTCGGCACGGGGTTGTCCTCATTCATGTACCTGAAGAGCCTGCCGGTCGATTACCTGAAGATCGACGGGCAGTTCGTGCGGCGCATCGCCGATGACCCGGTCGATCGGAGCATGGTCGAGGCGGTGTGCAAGGTGGGGCGCACGCTCGGCATCGAGACCGTGGCCGAGTGCGTGGAAGTGCAGTCGGTGCTCGATGAGCTCGGGCGCATCGGTGTCGACTATGCCCAGGGCTATTTCGTCGCCAATCCCCAGCCGATCGCCGAACTGCTGCGCTGACTATGAACCTCCATTCCGTGTTGCCGGATGCCGGGAAAACCTTGTCTCTGGCGCCGGTGCACACCAAGAGGCTACCCAGGTTCCGGCCCACGCATGACGTCTCACCGCTGCCGCGCTCGTATTTATGAATGATTAGACGCACGGTCAATATTTTCGGCTGGAATAACGGTGGTGGCCTCAGCCGCGATATTGAGCTCTTGCGGGAGATTCTGGAGGCGCAAGAGTGGACGGTTTTCGTCGGGTGCCGCTCTCGCGGCCGAAAACTCGATCAGCCCTTTGTACGAGCTGCAAAGCGGTTGCGTGCGTCGACTCTCGGAAGGATTGTCGTGGGAGGAGCCAGATTTGCACCCCCGTTTGATTTGAACATCCACCTACAGGATCCGCAGCCGGGCTATTTTTGGCTGGCTGAGCGCAATGTGCTGATACCAAATCAGGAGTGTTTCCAGCGGATTTCAACTCAGGACTTGGCAGGGTTCTCCGAGGTTTGGGCCAAGACGCGTCTTGCGGAAAAGATGTTCCTTGATCGGGGATGCAAAACTCGCTTTCTCGGCTGGACAAGTTTCGATCACGGGGCATCGATCGAAGGCAATAAAGAGCGGAGTGGCGCGCTCCATGTGGCCGGTTCGAGTATCGATAAAGGGACGGACGCCGTGTTGGACGTCTGGGAGCGCAATCCCGGTTGGCCGCGACTGCGTGTCGTGCGGCGGCCGGTTGATTATGCGGGGAGCGTGCTGCCGTGGCGCGAACGCGAATCGGCGGACAATATCGAAATCATCACGGACCGGGTTGACGAGCGAACGCTTCGGCGTCTACAGAACGGGAGCGCACTCTATGTGTGCCCCAGTGAAGCGGAGGGGTTTGGGCATGTCATCCTGGAAGGGATGAGCGTGGGCGCCGTGGTGATCACCACGAATGCGCCTCCAATGAATGAGCTGGTGAGCCCGGATGCCGGCTTGCTGGTCGAGGTGGAACGCTCTGAGGCAAAGGGGCTCGGGGAGCGCTACTTCGTGAGCCATGAGGACCTGGAACGCAAGGTGCGGCGGGCCTTGGAAATGTCCGATGCCGAGCGGGCGGCGCTTGGGCGGGCGGCCCGGGTGCGCTACGAGAGGCTCGATCAGGAATTTCGAGCACGGATCAAAGACGCTCTGCACCCAATCTTCGTTGAGTCGCCGTGTGAGCGGGGGGAGCCCATCGTGAGGATGAGTGAGAAGTAACTTTGGAGCGGCCGCAGTGGTGCGTTTGCACGCTGTCAGGCAGCGGCTCGCCCCGTCGGTCATCTAGGGTAAATCGCGCCGTAATGGGGCTGCGTCACGCACCGGACGGGGTGCGGCGGGTCCGTCCGGACGGGCTGGGTGCCCGACCGGACGGAGTAGTGACGGTGAGCGTCAAACCCCGCGCGTAGCCCTGGCGCGCATGCGCCAGCGCCGAGTCAGACCCAGCCCCAGCAGCGCCAGCACTCCGGCGCTGAACAGGGCGATACTGGCAGGCTCGGGAACCGATGCGCCCGTTCCGGCGATGACGGTGTCGCTCACCGAGGCGAGCTGCTGTCCCGCGCAACTATTCTCGATATTGGAATTACACGTCACCGAGAACATGAAGTTGTACGTGTCGTTCTGGTTCATGTTGTATCCAGAATCGAGGAACGCACCGGCGATTGAAGCGTAGGAGAGTGTTTCGGCGTTCTGGACGCCATAATCACTCGACGCGTTCAGAGGGGTCGAACAGGAGCCACCATCCCGGCCGGAGCTGCTGTAGCCGTAGTTGTCGCAGATGAGCAGGATGTCGAAGCCACCGGTCGTACCGTTCGCCACGTCCTGCATCTGCAGCGTCGTGGTCACGTCGCTGAGCGTCAAGCCGGCGCCATTGAGGTTGAGAGAGAACGCAAATCCCCAGGCGGAGCCGGACTTGCCCGGCACCGTGGTCGCTCCAGTCGGCACATTGTAGATACTGCTGTCGACCGGTGTCGGTGCGACGGAGCCGACGTAGCGGGTCAGCGTCTGGAGTCCGATTTCCACACCGTTCGAGTCATTGACGACCCAGTTGGTATTGGGATTGCCGGTGCCGTAATAGGTCCCGGGTGTCGCCAGACTCGTGTTGTATATGATCCCGGCGTAGGCCGGTCCCGCAATGAGCATGATGGCCGCAGCCGCCAGGCTCGCCTTTCCCAGAAGTCCTGAGCCCATTCGCTTCAAGACCAAAAGTGCCTCAGGGTTCGGAGCTGACACGATTTTCATTCTTCTGTCCCCTCGCTGAATTACCCATGCGCACGATCTTGTACGCCTGAACACCGGGTATGCAAAAAGCTTACCAGTCAAACGATTCTTCAAACATTCAATACGTTACGCGACATCACACGATGTCGCTCAACGCATATGTAAAGAAATTCGACGGCTTTTCTCCGTAGGGAACGCGAGTTCCTAACGCTCTGCTGCCGTGTGCTGACGCTACCGAGAGCGCTGCCTTTGCCACCGCGATTGCGCCACGGCCGGCATTCAGCTGATGCAACAGCTCGGCTTGTACTGTGCCACTCGCGCTCAAGCTCGGGGTGCGGCGGTCCTTCGGCGTGGTCGAGCAGCCTGCTGGTTGGATCGCGCGCACCGTGCGGATACCGCGACGCACGAACGACTTGTTGAACTCTCACCTCGTTGAGTGAGGGCGGGCGGGCGGCCGTGTTCGGTCCGATGCTGGTTCGTGCGTGTGGCGGAATTTCTTTTGTGAATTTGCGAAAAATATGACGGATGTCGTACCCGGTTCGTAACACGTTGTTGTTCCGAAGCTCGTGGTCGGTGCTACAGCGTGATTTGATGAGATAGAAATCAGATTTTGGTTGTTATGGCAACTTCGAATGGACGTTGCGGGAAACACGGTCTGGTTGCCCGCCTGGAGTGAGAGGCATAATTTTCCGCGGGAAGCGCTTTCGGTTACACGTGGCGGTTCTCAGCAGACTCTCAGGGATGATGGTTCAGTTGACCCGAGGCGGTTCACGGCGGGGCATTGCATGGCGTGGGCATTGAGCGACGATTCTGAGTGGACCTGCGTGTCCGTTCGCGTTTGGAGTGGACTGGAGTTCGCGGCGGGTCGCAGCGAGTGGCAGGCGTTGCTGCGCCGCACGAGTGCCGATCCTCTGTTCATGTCCTGGGAGTGGCAGTCGCGGTGGTGGCGGCTGCATGGCGAGGCATTGCGCGCACAGTTGCGACTCCTTGCCGCCTACGACGGACACGGCCGACTCGTCGGTCTCGCGCCGCTGTACGGGCGCAATGCGCTGCATCGCTGGGGGCTGCGGGGGCGGCGCCTGGAGATCCTGGGGTCGTCATTTCGCAGCCGTCCACAAACCACCTTTTCCGAGTATCTGGACTTCATCGTCGACCGGTCATGCGAAGCGGCGGTGCTGCGCGCGTTCGCCGCGCACCTGCTCGCCGAGCCGGACTGGGGCGACCTGGTGATTGCGCACACGCGGGGGGATGGTCCGGCGGCGCGCATGGTCCAACAGCACTTGCTCAGCGAGTGCTTGGTCCGTCGTCAGGACGAGATGACAGCGCACGTGCTGCCGATGCCGTCGCGCTTCGAGGACTATCTGGCCGCCCTGAAGGCCGGAGTCCGGCGCAAGATCTGGAATCGCCGCAAGCGACTGCCCGCGGTATCGTTCCGCTTTGCCGAAGCGCATGAGATCGAGCCGACGCTGCGGCTGATTCAGGGGTTCCAGGCCGCGCGGTGGGGTGAAGCGGCGGCCGGGCAGGACGGATTGCGCTTCCACATCGATTTTGCTGCCGCAATGGCTCAGCAGGATGCACTGCGCATGAGCCTGTTGTGCGAGGACGGCGAACCGATCTCGGCCATGTACAACATCGAGCTCGGCGGTACCGAATACAACTTGCAGTCGGGCTTCAGCCCGCGCGTCGCGTCGCTCTCGCCGTCCTACCTGCATTTCGGTTACTGCCTCGAAAACGCGGCGCGACGCGGCGTGCGGGCGTTCGATTTCCTGGCCGGTGGCGGGCGGAGCCGGGAGTACAAGCAGGATTTCGCTACCGGCGACGTCGACCTCGTGACGCTGCAGGCGATCCGTGAACCACGGTTGCAGCGTATCTACGGCCTCTACGACGGCACGCCGAGGTGGGTGCGCAGACTGGCGGGCGCCGCCCGGCACTGATTACGCTGCACGGTGCGCCTCAGGCTGCAGGGTGTTGTGCCGGCCGGGCATGGGGCGTGTCTGCGTCGGCCTCGCGCGCTCTGCGGCGGCGGCGCTGCAGGAGTCGCTTGCCGTTCAAGGCAGCCTGGGCCACCAGGCCCAGCGCCGAGTTTCGGGGGACCCACACGTCGTAGACGGGGGTGCGGTGCGCATTCCAGTCCCGCATCCAGGGCATGTCCGTGACCAGGCTCAGGCTCTCGATCCTCTCGTCCCGGCAGCTGCACTCGATCGTGTGGGCCATGAGGAGCGTTCCCGGCGAGCCGTGCTGGAAGCTCTCATCATAGGCGATCTTGTGAACGCTTCGGCGCGAGCCGCACACGCTCGCGAACTGAGCGGCTATGGGTTCGCCGTCGAGACAAAGCAGGCGGATCTCGATGCGCATCGGGCCTGCGCGCATCGTGGCGAGGTCCCGATAGAAGCGCCTCGGCGCCTCCGACAGCGCGATGGCGCTGCCGGTGCCGGTCTCGCCCTTCCAGCCACTGGCTTCAAGTGCCAGGAAGCGCTCGTACGCCCAGGCCATGCGCTCCTCGCCGGCGGTGATGCTGAGAAACTCCAGCGTGCCGGCTTGTTCGAGCCGGTTACGGCCCTTTTTGAGCGTCTTGCGCAGACGGCCCGCGAACTGCTCGCTCAGCTGTGGGTACGGGTGGGTCGTGTCGAAGTCGCACGAGCCGCCAGCGGGGCGCACGATCACCCCGCGCAGTGTCTCAGCGAAGCGCAGCGCGTGGGAATCCTCGAGCACATGAGCGAACAGCAGCGCGTGCCAGCCGACCCCTGCCTGCGCCAAGCAGCGGCGCAGCGCGCTCAGCCCGCCGGGCACGAGGGCGTCCCCATCCAGCAGCACATCGGTGAGGATCAGGTGCGGGCTGCTCGGCAGCGCCACGACGGCGAGATTCACGCCGAAGGCTTTGATTCGCTTGCGTTGGTAGGGAAGCAGGACCGCACAGCGCCCCTCGTGTTGCAGTTCCAGCACGCCGGCGGGTTCATCGGCGGGACAGAGGTGCTCGAAGAACGGGGCATACCAGTCGTAAGTCTGCTGGAACCGGGGGGCCTGGCTTGCCGCGCTGAGCGCCCGCCAAGTCGGTTCGGTCCGCACAAACCCTTCGTATCCCGGGTGGTGAAGGGCCAGCATCAAGCCAGCGTGCCTCAGCCGCGACCCATCGCGCGCGAGCGCAGCGCATCCTGATAGACGCCAACGGTGCGTTCGGCGACGTGTTCCCAACTGAGTAATTGCTTGGCCCGCTGGTAGGCGCGTGCAGCCAGCGCAGCGCGCGTGTCGGGTTCTGCCAGGAGCCTTTGTATTTCGAGGGCCAGTTGCTGCGGATCGTTCTCTTTGATCCAGACGGCACACTCGCCGAGATGATCCGGCAGCCCGGCGCGTGGCGTGGCGATGACGGGCGCCCCGTTGGCCGCGGCCGCGCCGGCCGCCAGTCCCCCAAAGCTGCCCGTATAGGGCAAGACGGCCAGCTGTGTCGAGCGGTACAAGGATGCGATGTCGGCGTCATCGATTTGATTGAGCCATACGATGCGATCGGCTGCCCCGCACGCCTCGGCCAATCGCAGCGCCTCCTCGGGAGTCTCGGTCCCGTAGTGGCCGTGGATCTTGACCCGCGGCGAGTGCTCGCCGAGCGCTGTGCGCAGCAACGCGGCGGCGCGCAATACCGTTTCGAGGCCTTTGCCGGACATCAGGTGGTGTCCACCGTAGAACACGATGTCGGCGCGGTCGATGTCTTTGGGTGGGTCCGCGACGTCTGTTCCATAGGGCAACAGGTGTATCTTGGAATCCTCCACGCCGAACGCGAGCAGCCGGTCACGCAACTCACTGCTGTGTACTATGAGGGCAGCGGCCCTGTTGTACAGGGTGTTGAGCTGCGGAAACTTGTTCTGGTAGGGATCGATCTCGTGAAGGGTGATGACCTTCGCGCCGCTGCCGCGGCCGCGTAACCAGTGAAAGGCCACCATGGCGCCGAAGCCGTTCAGCGTCTGCTGCAGGTGCATGATTTCGCTGTGGCGCGCCAGGCCGAGATAACGACGAGCCCGAAAATAGTACGAAGCATTGCGCGCGTTGCGCCGTGCCCAGCGTTTCCAGGGCGTGCGCGATTCATACGCGCTGACGTGCGACATCTCGAAATACGCCGACGGCTTCACTTCGAACCGCCTGGCCTGCTCGACCGGGTCGCCGCAGCCGCAGTTGGAGGCCACCCATTGAATGCTTTCGCCGTAGTGCGTCTCGAGGGTGCGCCGAAGCGAGTCGATGTAATGTCCGTAGGAGGTCTTGAACGGGCAGCCGATGAAGGTCAGACGCATGGTGTTGCTCGCAACGTGAAGGGCAAGGGTGTCGAGACGATGGCGATCGCGGGCGTTGACCGTTTCGCGCAGCGCGGGCTTGCGGTGCGCATGGGCTGCGTTTCGGCGGTTCGATGCGACGGTCGATGAGCCTGGGTCATGTGGATCCCGCGGTTTGGGTCATGCGGCCCCACCGGGTCGGCGCCTGATGTCTCATCCGATTAGACTCGCCGGTTGAGACGCGTCATGGGGCCCAGTGGTTGTTCGTGCATGTTCTGACGTTCTCGCGAATTCACCGTAGCACAGACTCAGGATGTCGTCGCGTCAGGACATGCCGCAGGCGGGGTGCGCTATGGGATTTGACGGATGCGCGGCAGTCTTATGTTGCAACCGCTGAGGGCGCCGATGAGTCAACGCCCGGGTAGCCGCATCGGGCAGGCTCGGTGACGATGCGATTTATCATCATTGCGAGTCTGGACTCGCCGGCCGATCGATCTCGCGCGCATGTGCGTTCTTATGACAGCGCAGCGCAGGGGCGAGGACTCGCGCGCATGGGGTCCTGGTACCGCTCGCCGGTGAAGCGGCGATCCGGCCGTTCACCGCTCGGGGCGTGGCCCGGGGCGCTCACCGGGCGGATCGGCGGCGGCTCAGCGTTCGGGTTGGCGCGTGTCGACCTGCCTTGGTCTGAGCGGGTCGGTCCGCTCCGGTATCGGGTCCGCATACGTATGCGTTCCGGTGAGCGATGCCCGGCGGCAGAATCGTCACACTTTCTAGCGGGATGCGGGCATACTCGCCCGAAACGCATCGAGCGGCCGCGTGCCGGCGGGTCGATGCCGCGCCGCCCGTCGGCGCTCGAAGGGGCAGGCTTTTAGCCAAAATGGGGTGGGAAAGCTCAATGAGTAAAGGCAATACGGGCCTGGTGGTCGCGCTGACTTTCGTGGCGACCCTGGGCGGGCTGCTGTTCGGTTACGACACGGCGGTGATTTCCGGCGCGGTCAGCGCCATCGATCACTACTTCATCGATCCCCAGCACCTCTCGCAGACCGCCGCGAGCAGTCTGTCGGGCTGGACGATCTCCAGCGCACTGCTCGGCTGCGTGATCGGCTCGGCGGTGGCCGGCGTGGTGTCCACCCGGCTCGGGCGCAAGGGCGGGCTGATCCTGGCAGCGCTGATGTTCCTCGCCGGCTCGATCGGCTCGGCGGTCCCGGAGCTTGGACTCGGCACCATCGGGCACATGGGTCCGGCGGCGCTCACCCCGTTCATCATCTACCGCATCCTCGGTGGGGTCGGCGTCGGCATGGCCTCGATGATCTCCCCACTGTACATCGCGGAAATCGCCCCCAGCGAGATCCGCGGGCGGCTGGTCTCCTTCAACCAGCTCGCCATCGTCATCGGCATCCTGCTGGTGTACTTCGTGAACTGGTTCATCCAGTCCATGGGCTCGCCGCAGTACTACTACGACACCGCCTGGCGGTTGATGTTCGCCTCCGAGGCGATTCCGGCGCTGCTGTTCCTCGCGCTGCTGCTGTTCGTGCCCGATACGCCGCGCTGGTTCGTGATGCGCGGGCGCACCGAGGAGGCGCTCGCGGAGCTCACCCGGGTCAACGGGGCCGATCGCGCTCGGAGCATCCTCGCAGACATCGAGCGCTCGCTGCACGTGCGCAGCGAGCGGCTCCTCGCCTTCGGCGCGCCGGTGCTGCTGATCGGGATCCTGCTGTCGGTGTTCCAGCAGCTGGTCGGGATCAACGCGGTGCTGTACTACGCGCCGCTGATGTTCAAGAACCTCGGCGCCTCGACCAACTCGGCGTTCCTGCAGACCGTGGTGGTGGGCGCGGCCAACGTGCTGTTCACCTTCGTGGCGATCGCCACCGTCGACCGTCTCGGGCGCAAGCCGCTGCTGGTGATCGGCTCGATCGCGATGGCCGCGGCGATGTTCCTGCTCGGCGGACTGTTCGATGCGCGCGCGGTGGGCCTGTGGGCGCTGGTGGCGGTGGTGGCCTACATCG
>OFHJ01000035.1_pt1 | contig 52033 bp, 38 predicted proteins | sample 1522001 | NCBI WGS metagenome assembly OFHJ01 (sample SAMEA2464838, study PRJEB22497) | soil metagenome | biome: Grassland; feature: Farmland; material: Clay | place: Australia | collected 2013-02-01 | depth 1.2 m | reverse complement strand
GCCTCGAGTGCGGTTTTCTTTCCCGCCGGGGTGGGGAGTTTTAGCAAGGCGGAGTTTGATTTTCATATTGCCCAACTCAAAAAGCGGTTGCCGTCGAATGATTTCACGATTGTCGTGCAGCCGCCGTTTGTGGTTGTGGGTGACGAACCCGCGGACGTGGTGAAAGAACGCGCGGCGGAGACGGTCAAGTGGGCGGTTGATAAACTCAAGCAGGACTTCTTCACTAACGACCCGAAAGTGATCCTCGATATCTGGTTGTTCAAAAACGAATTTTCGTACACGAAGCACACCCGCCTGCTTTTCAATGACACGCCGACGACGCCCTACGGTTACTACTCGCGTGAGCACAGAGCGTTAATCATGAACATCTCGACCGGCGGCGGCACGCTGGTCGGGCGGTGGATCGGGGCGTGTGACCGGCAGTGGGCGCTGCGCCTCGGTACCCGGGTGATCCTGCTCGCGGCGCTGGTGATGGGCGGCATCGGGGTGATTCTCGCCGCCCTGGGGCCGTGGCTGATGCCGATGTTCGCCGGCGCGCATGACTCGAGCTCGGCGGCGGCCGCTCGTCTCGGTGCGCAGCTGCTTTGGCTGGCGGCGGCTTATCAGTTCTTCGACGGACTGAATCTCGGCAGCAGCATGTGTCTGCGCGGCGCGGGGGATGTTCGGGTCCCGGTGGCGCTGATGTTTCCGGTCTGCTGGTTGATCTTCGTGCCGCTTGCGCATGCGCTCACCTTCGCCCCGGGGCGGGGTTGGGTTCACTTCCTGCCGCAGTTCGGCTGGGGTGCGTACGGCGGTTGGTGTGCCGTCATCATTTACGTCGTGCTGCTCGGCTCGGCGCTCTTTGGGCGCTGGCGCTCGAGCGCGTGGCAGAAAATCCGCATCTGAGTCCGCGGTCGAGTCACTGTGCCGCCTGGAATTGACAGCGCTGTCATCTTCAGTATGCTGCACGCCCACGAAGGGGTGTGTACCGGGGGTCGACTCACGGGGGCCAGTCGCGACAGATGCCGCATATGCTGAATGAAATGACCCGCATTCTGAACATCGCCCGGTGCAGGCTGCGCAGCCTGCAGCGCTGGCTGCTGGAGGAGGCGTATCCGCTCTGGGCGAAGCGGGGATGGGATCCGCTGCTCGGCGGGTTTCACGAGCGGCTCGCGGGCGCCGGGGCGGTATTGTCGGATTCGCGCCGCGCGCGCGTGCAGCTGCGTCAGATTTACGCCTTTGCGCGCGCTTCTGCGCTCGGGTGGAGCGGCAATGGGCGCTGGCTGGTCGTGGCGGGATTGGATCACGTCGCAGCCCGTTACCGCACGGACGATGGTTTGGTCAGGGCACTGCTGGCCGCCGACGGCACCGTGCTCGAGCACCGGGCGCTGCTCTATGATCAGGCGTTCGCACTGCTGGCACTGGCCGAGGCGCATCGGCTGCTCGGCCCCGGCGCGGCGTTGGCCGCTCAGGCCGAGGCGCTCGTTCGGCGTATCGAGACGCGCTTCGGACGCCCGGGCCGGGGGTTTCTCAGCGATGCGGACCCCCGGGCTGCGAAGCCCCTGCTGTCGAATCCGCACATGCATCTGCTCGAGGCGGTGTTGGCGTGGGGCGGGGTGGGAGAGGCGGCGCGCTGGCGGCCGCTCGCCGACCGGCTGGTCGCGCTGGCGCTCGAGCGGATGATCGACGGGCACAGTGGCGCCATGCGCGAGCAATTCGACGAGGACTGGTTGCCGCTGCCGGGCTTCGGCGGGCGGCTCATCGAGCCGGGCCATCAATACGAATGGGCTTGGCTGCTGCTGCGATACGGCGGGGCGGAAGACCGTACCGCGGCGGCGGCGGAGCGGCTCATCGACATCGGCGAGCGCCACGGGGTGCGCAACGGCGTGGCGGTCAATGCACTGCTCGATGACATGACGGTCCATGACGCACAGGCGCGCCTCTGGCCGCAGACGGAGCGGCTGAAGGCGCTCGCGCTCCTCGCCCGGCGCAGCGGCGAGGCGCGAGACTGGCGCCTCGCAGGCGAGGCAGCGCAGGCGCTGCGGCGCTACCTTTCGGCGGGACGCGGGCTGTGGTTCGACCGCCGGATGCCGGACGGCGAGTTCATCCGCGAGCCGTCGCCCGCCAGCAGCTTCTATCACATCGTGTGCGCGATCGGGGAGCTGGCCGATGCGCTCGGTTGAGCGGCGCGCGGCGCGCGCATGTCATGTTGCCCGTTCGGCGGGAGGCGGGGCGATCGAGCCCCGCAGCACGAGCTCGAGCTCGAGCCTGGGCCGCGGCATGGGCCGCGGCCAGCCGCGCTGGTGCGGCTTGTGTTGGATGATGAGGTCGGCCGCGATCCGGGCGATCTCTCTGACCGGCTGGCGCACGGTGGTCAGCTGCGGCCAGATCATGGTGGCGACGGGCGCATCGTCGAACCCGACGATGGAGAGCTGCTCCGGCAGGGCGAGGCGCATCTGGCGGCCGATGCACACGACCGCTGCCGCCATGTCGTCGTTGCTGGCGAAGACGGCCGTCGGGCGGGGCCGGGCCTCGAGGATGCGGCGGGCGCATTCGAGCCCGTCGCTGAATTCGAAATTGCCGGCCTGCACCAGCTTCGGGTCGATGGTCAGTCCCCGCGCGCGCATGACGTCCTCGAACCCAAGATAGCGCTGCTCGGTCGCGCGATGGCCGGGCCTGCCGAGCATGAAGGCGATGCGCCGATGTCCGAGCACGATCAGCTGCGCGGTGAGCTTGCGGGCTGCCGCGCGGTCATCCGTGTCCACGGAAGGCGAGTCGGCCGGCTCGTGCATGGGCGCGATGTGCACCGCGGGAATTGCGGCCGCCGCCAAGATGTCACGGAGGAGCGCGTTATCGCTGAGCGGCGGCACGAGAATGACCCCCTCCAGCCGCAGCTGGCGGATGAGCGCGCTCACGTCGCGCGTGCCGCCGGCGCTTGCCATCTCCAGCGGCTCGACCATCAGATGCAGGCCCGCTTCCCGGCAGCGCTGCACGGCGCCGGTCTGGAACTCGCTGAGATAGTCTCCGGGTTTGTCATAGAAGAGCCCGACCAGAAACGAGCGATCACCCGCGAGTCCGCGCGCGCTGAGGTTGGGCTGGTAGTCGAGCTGCGCGATCGCCTCCAGAACTCGCGCGCGGGTCTCGGGGCGTACGCCGCGCTCGTTGTTGATGACCCGCGAAACCGTCTTCGACGACACGCCCGCGTGGTCCGCCACCCTCTCGATCGTCGCGGACTCGCGTCCCGGGCCCCTCTCTTTTCGCATGGCGCCACAATAAAGCAAGTGTCAGCGCTGTCAATCGGCCGCCGCCGAAAGAGGATGCAGGACATCGCGATCCCAAGAAACGCGCCTGCTGCCAGGGATCACACGACTTTGGAGTATCTCGGCGCTTCGGCCGGCTGGCTCGTGGGCTCCAGGTAGCCGTCGAAGCACATGGCGATCAGGCGCAGCAGCAACCTCCCGCGCGGCGTGGCTTCAACCGCCGCGGGCGTGACCGTGACCAGGCCGTCGGCCTCGAGCGGGCGCAGCTTGGCGAGCGCCTGCGCGAAGTAACGGGCGAATGCGATGCCATGGCGCGACTCGACGGCCGCAACGTCGACCCTTGCCCCGCACATGAGCCTCTGGATGACATCGGCCCGCACCAGATCGTCCTCATCGAGGGCGAGCCCTCGCCACACGGGCAGCACGCCCGCGTCGACCGCGGCCTCCCAGCCCGGCAAGTCCCGGGCGTTCTGGCTGAAGCTCGCGCCGATGTGGCTGATCGCGCTCACACCCAGACCGAGCAGGTCACAGTCGGCATGAGTGGTGTAGCCCATGAAGTTGCGATGCAGTCCCCCGGCCTCCTGGGAGCGGGCGAGATCATCCTGGGGCAGGGCGAAGTGGTCCATGCCGATGTAGCGGTAGCCGGCGGCCGAGAGCTGCTCGATGGCAAGCTTGAGCAGCGCGATGCGCGTCTCGGGGTGGGGCAGGAAGGTGTCATCGAGCTGGCGCTGGGGCTTGAAGATCTGTGGCAGGTGGGCATAGCCGTAGACGGCCAGCCGGTCGGGCCGGGCCGCGATGACGGTGCGCAGGGTCTCGGCGAACCCCTCGGGGGTCTGCAGCGGCAGGCCGTAGATCAGATCCACGTTGACCGAGCGCATGCCGCTCCCGCGGCATGCCTCGATGACTGACAGTGTCTCATCCACCGTCTGGATCCGGTTGACGGCGCGCTGCACCTGGGGATCGAAGTCCTGCACGCCGAGACTGGCGCGGTTGAACCCCAGTCCGGCCAGCGCCGCGATATCGCCCGGACTCACGGTGCGCGGATCCAGCTCGATGGAGAAATCCCGCTCGGGAAGGGCGCTGAGGTGAAACAGCCGTGCCAGCGCATCGAGCAGCCGGCCGATCTGCGCCGGGCTGAAGAAGTTGGGCGTCCCGCCGCCGAGGTGCATCTGCACCACCTCGCCGCCGCGGTCGAACAGCGGCCCGGCCAGCGCCGCCTCCGAGAGCAGCCGCTCGAGATACCTCTCGCCGCGGGCCGCGTCGCGCGTGATGATGCGGTTGCAGCCGCAATAGAAGCACGGACTGAGACAGAATGGCATGTGCGCGTAGATCGACAGCGCGCGGGCGCCGGTATTGCTCAGCCGGATGTGCTCGCGCAGCTGCTCGGCGCCGAAGGACGGGAGAAACTGCGGCGCCGTCGGATAGGAGGTGTAGCGCGGCCCGGGCCGGTCATAGCGGCGCAGGAGCTCTCGGTCGAAGGGTAGGGTATCGTTCATCAAAGGGCGCCGAGTCCGGCGCTGTGCTGCTTTAAATCAGCGTCCCATGGGCATGGCCCGCAGGACATACGTACTTTACGTAGCTATGATCACTTGGCAAGCATGCTCTTCCAGTTAAGGGTTCTCATCCGCACGCGCGTTCTGCCGCCGGCGTGCCTTCTGCTCCTGGGATTCGCGGGGTTGTGGCTCGCACGCCGCCACCGCCGGCTCGGCATGAGCCTCATTGCGGCATCTCTCGCGGCGCTGTGGCTGCTGTCGACACCGTGGGTCGCGGACGGCCTCGCGCGGATGGCGGATCACTACCCGGCGCTCAGCCTCTCGCATCCGTCGAACGCCCGGGCCATCGTCATACTCGGCGGCGGCGGCTACCGCGCGTTCGCCCCGGCCGGCGTCCAGGCGCCGCGCGAGCACGGCATTCAGCGCTACCTGCCGCTGGCTGCCGGACTTCAGCGCTCCTACGCCGCGATCTACGAGATCTTGGCCGAGCACGTCAGCGCGATGCTGATGGCACTGCGCTTGCGAAATCGGGTCGGGTGATGGAGCCGGAGGTCGAGGTCTACCGTTGCCGCGCTCGCGCGGGTTGCGAAGAGCGCTCCTTCGTGCTGGCGGCCGTCGGTATCACGAGCCGTGTCATCGAGTTTGACAAGCAGTTCCTGCTGCAGGTGACCGAGGCGGACGTGCCCCGGGCAACCGCTCAGTTGAGCGCCTACGAGGCTGAAAACACCGAAGTACGGCCGTCTGCGCCGGTTCAGCCGCTCTATCCCAACGCGTGGGTCGGGTGCGTCGTCTACGCAGCATGGCTGTTTGGCGTCGCCTATGCGATCTCCAACGGCCTGGTGCGCCTCGACGCCTTTGCCAGGGGCGACATGTACGGGGCGGGCGTACAGAGTGGGCAGTGGTGGCGCGCATGGACCGCGCTTACGCTGCACCTGAGCGGCGCGCACCTGGCCGGCAACCTCATCGCGGGCGTGTGGTTCGGATACCTCGCGGCCCGCCAGCTCGGCGTCGGTACCGCGTGGCTGCTCATTGTCGTGGGCGGGGGGCTGGCTGACTGGGTGGAGGGGCTCATCGCGCCTCCGTGGTATCGCTCCGCGGGAGCCTCGACCGCGGTGTTCACGGCACTCGGATTGATGGCGGCGCACACGTGGCGGCGGGAAAAAGGGGGCGCGCAGGGCCGCCTGCGGCGCTGGGGGCCGCTCGGCGCCGGAGTGGTTCTGCTTGGCTGGCTGGGCACCGCCGGCAAGCACACGGATGTGGTGGCGCACCTGTTGGGTTTCGGCTTCGGTGTGGTGCTCGGTTGGGCGGCAGCCGGGCCGGGCATGGAGCGCCGCCTGCCCCGTGTGCGACAGTGGCTGCCGGGGCTCGCCGCCGTGGCCATCATGACGGTGGCCTGGGGATTTGCCCTGTGGTGGCGCTAATCGCTCGTGGGAAGCAGGGCGGGCGGTGCGTGCCTCGTCCGCCGGTACCGGCGTGTCACGGTGGCATCGATCCCGTTGCCGTGCAGTCTCACCGTAACGACCAGCGTGCCGTCGGGCGCGAGGCCGTAGCTTTGCGTGACCGACGGTCCCCACATCGGCCGGATGTCGATGACGTAGCGCCGGCCCTGCCATCCGGAGATCTGCTCGGCGCCGATCTGCCCCCACTCCACCGCGGTGCGCAAGCCGGGTGTGTATTGTTGCGACGAGTCATTGGAAGCGACGGTGACCGAGCCCGGGGCGACCGTGATCGTCAGGTCGTTGCCCGGGACGTTGGAGAGCAGTTCCTGGACCAGTGCCGCGCCCGGCGCCGGATGAAATCCCGCCGCGTCTGATGCCTTCGGGCCGGCCCGCTCGGTCCGCCCGGCCCGCCCGGCCGGGCCGGCGCCGCCCGGGCGCATGTCCCGGCGCCGTCCACCGGTTTCGGCGGGACCGGCACCGGCCTGCGCCCGCTGCCGGCGCAGAGCCTTCGAGAGCTCGGCTTGCAGATGTGCGACGACTTGGGCCGTGCCTTCGCTGGCGGCCGGTTCCAGCGCCCAGTTGCCGCTGAGCCGCAGGCCAGCCGGGGCCGTGGCGGCCAGCCGATGCGAGGCGCAGCCTGCGGCCGTTACGGCCAGCAACGCGGCGCAGCAGGGAAACAGTCGAGCTCGGATCGGCATGGCGTTCGGCGCGGTGTGAGAGGGCTCGCGATTCGACGCTCGGCGGCGGCTTAAGTTCTGGAGCCGGCGGCCTTCGCCGCCAGGGCTTCGATCCGGTTCCAGTCACGAGCCGCCAGGGCGTCGGCCGGCGAGAGCCACGAGCCCCCCGCGCACAGAACGTTGGGCAGAGCCAGATAGGATCCAACCGTTTCCTGCGAGATGCCGCCCGTGGGACAAAAGCGTGCCTGGGGGAAGGGACCGGCGAAGGCCTTGAGCATCGCGGTGCCGCCCGCGGGCCCTGCGGGGAAGAATTTGAAGCAGTGATAGCCGTGGGCGAGACCGGCCATCAGTTCCGAAGCGGTGGCGACGGCCGGGAGATAGGGGATGGGCGAGTGCAGCCCCGCCTCGAGCAGACTACCCGTGGCGCCCGGAGAAATCGCGAACCTGGCGCCGGCGTTGGCGGCGGCGCGCAAGTCTTTGGCCGTCAGCGCCGTGCCGGCGCCGACGGTGATTTCCGGTACCTCGCGTGCGATGACCTCGATGGCGCGCAGCGCAGCGGCCGTGCGCAGAGTGACCTCGACTACGCGAATGCCGCCCCGGACGAGCGCACGCGCCAGTTCCGGCGCGATATCCGCCTCCTCGATGACGACCACCGGCATGACCGGCGAGAGTTTCAGGATTTGCTCGATGTCCGCTCTGGGCTGCATGGTTTCGACTCGTTCGGCGTAGGTGGTGATCCGTATCGTGCAGCAAACCAAAGCGGCGCGGTAGTCGCTAGCGCGCGGCGGCCTCCAGGAACGTCAGCGTGCGCGAGCCGGCGTCCAGGCGCGCCCGCACCCCGAGCGGCACGGGCTCGTTGACTTCGCCGTGCCCGATGGGAAAGCCCGCCGCGCAGGGCAGGCCGGTGGCGCAGGCCAGGTCCTTGAGCACATCGGCGCTCGTGTAATCGGCGTCCCGCTCCTCGCAGGCGGTGAACGAGCCCAGGACGATGCCGCGGATGCGGCGGAAGACCCCCGCCAGGGCGAGGTGCGTCCACATGCGATCCAGCTGGTAGGGACGCTCCCCGATGTCCTCGAGCAGAAGGATCGCTCCCTCGAGCGCTGGCAGAAAGGGTGTCCCGAGCAACCGGGTGAACACGGCGAGGTTGCCGCCGAGCAGCGGTCCCTCCGCCACGCCGTCGACGTAGGTCTCGGCGCCCTGCAAGGGATCGGCCGGCGAAGCGCTCTCCAGCAGGGTGAAAAGACGCTCGCGGGTCGATGTCCCGAGCTTGCGAAGCTGCGTGAGCACGGGCCCGTGGATGCTGATGTGACCCTCGCGCTGCAGCCAGGCGTGCACGGCCACGATGTCCGAGAACCCGATCAGGGGTTTCGGCGAGCACGAGACGCCTGACAGGCCCGGCAGCAGCCGCAGGGCGCCATAGCCGCCTCGTGCGCAGAACACGGCTTTGACCCGTGGATCGGCAAGTGCGGCCGAGAGCTCCGCGAGCCGCCGCACGTCTGCGCCCGCCAGGTAGCGCTGCCGGGCCAGTACGCCGGGGTCGAACTGAACGCGGTAGCGCTCCGCGATCACCGCCACGCCGGACTCGAACGCCGGCCGGTCGAACGGGCCCGCCGGCGCGACGACGGCCACCCGGTCGCCGGGGCGCAGCACCGGAAAGGCGCGGTAGGGCACTTGGAGCATGGAACGCCGAAGTAGGGCTTGCCTGGGCGGCATTGTCCGCCAGCGGCGCCGCCGCCGCCAGGGCATCGAATTTTAACCGGGTCCTCACGCCCGCCCAGGTAGCTTGCGCCTCCGTTGCGGACGAGAAAGGTACTTCCGGGGAGCGACGGACGTGGACATCATTTTCCTTCTCATCATCGCCGCGCTCTACGCGCTGACCCACTGGACCGTGTGGGCGATCGCTCGTCTGGGAGACGGTCGTTGAGCACCCCCTACGTGATCAGCGGGCTGCTCGCCCTCGGGCTGACCGCCTATCTGCTGTACGCGCTGTTCAAGCCGGAGAAATTCTGATGACCGCCGAATCCTGGGGGCTGCTCGCCCTGTATCTCGGCGCCGTGCTGCTGTGCGTGAAGCCACTCGGTCTGTACATCGCTCATGTGATGGAAAATGCGCCCATCTGGCCGGTGCGCGTGGGCAGTTGCATCGAGCGGCTGATCTACCGCCTTTGCGGGGTCGACCCGGCCGAGCAGATGGACTGGAAGCGCTACGCCATCGCGTTGCTGGTGTTCAACGCCCTGGGCGCGGTGCTGCTGTACGCACTGCAGCGCCTGCAGTACTGGCTGCCGCTCGATCCGCGGCGCTTGCCCGCCCCCGCGCCGGACTCCGCGTTCAACACGGCCGTGAGCTTCGTCACCAACACCAATTGGCAGAGCTACACGCCCGAGACCACCATGAGCTATCTCACGCAGATGGCCGGTCTCGCCGTGCAGAACTTCCTCTCCGCGGCCACGGGCATCGTGGTCGCGATCGTCCTGATCCGGGGGCTCGCTCGCCACAGCGCCAAGGGCATCGGCAACTTCTGGGCGGATCTCACGCGCGTGACGCTCTACGTGCTGCTGCCGATCTCATTCGCGCTCGCCCTCGCGCTCGTGAGCCAGGGCGTGATCCAGAACTTCAGCGCCTACAAGAAGGTCACGATGCTCGAGCCGGTCACCTACCAGCGACAGAAGGTGGACGCCGCCGGCCGCGCGGCGACGGAGACCGCGACGACGCACACCCAGACCCTGCCCATGGGACCGGTCGCCTCGCAGGAGGCCATCAAGGAGCTCGGCACCAATGGCGGCGGCTTCTTCAACGCCAACTCGGCGCACCCGTTCGAGAATCCGACGGCGATCTCGAACTTGCTCGAGATGCTGGCGATCGTCCTGATACCGGCCTCGCTCACCTATACCTTCGGGCGCATGGTGGGCGATACCCGCCAGGGATGGGCCGTGCTCGCCGCCATGGCGGTTCTGTTCGTCGGCCTCTACGTCCTCTGCAACCACAGCGAGCAGGCCGGCAACCCGCGCATCGCCGCGCTCGGCGTGAACCAGACTGCCAGCGCCCTGCAAAGCGGTGGCAACATGGAGGGCAAGGAGGTGCGCTTCGGCATCGCCGCTTCCACCTTGTTCGCGACCGCCACCACCGGCACCTCCTGCGGGGCGGTGAACTCGATGCACGACTCGTATACGCCGCTCGGCGGGCTCGTGCCGCTCTTCAACATGATGCTCGGCGAGGTCGCCCCCGGAGGGGTGGGCACGGGCCTGTACTCGATGCTCGTCTTCGCCATCATCGGGGTGTTCATTGCCGGGCTCATGATCGGCCGCACCCCGGAGTACCTCGGCAAGAAGATCGAGGCATTCGAGATGAAGATGAGCTCGATCGCCATCCTGGTGATGCCGTTCATCGTCCTGGTCGGCACTGCTGTCGCGGTGAGCCTGAAGGCCGGGCGGGCGGGTCCCTCCAATCCCGGCGCGCACGGCTTCTCGGAAGTCCTTTACGCGTTCACTTCCGCCGGAAACAACAACGGCAGCGCTTTCGCGGGCATCAACGCAGACTCGCCGTTCTACAACATCGCGCTCGGCCTGGTGATGTGGCTCGGGCGCTTCTGGCCCATCGCCGCGGTGCTCGCGATCGCCGGCTCGCTCGCGGCCAAGAAGCGCATCCCGGTCACCGAGGGGACCCTGCCCACGCACGGACCGACATTCGTCGTCCTGCTGATCGGCACGGTGGTGCTGGTCGGCGCGCTGACCTTCGTGCCGGCGCTGGCGCTCGGCCCCATCGTCGAGCACCTGATGCTCTGGGGTCGCTGATATGCGCCGCAGGCTCTCGATGTTCGACCGCTCGCTGCTCGCTCCCGCCGTGCTCGATGCGCTGCGCAAGCTCGACCCGCGCGTGCAGTGGCGCAATCCGGTGATGTTCGTCGTTTATATCGGCAGCATTCTGACCACGGCGCTGTGGGTTCAGGCGCTGTTCGGCCACGGCAACGCCCCGGCGTGGTTCGTGTTCAGCGTTGCAATCTGGCTGTGGTTCACCGTGCTGTTCGCCAACTTCGCGGAGGCGCTGGCCGAGGGTCGCAGCAAGGCGCAGGCCGCCAGCCTCAAGGGCCTGAAGCAGAGCGTGGAGGCCAGGCGCCTGGCCGATGCCAAGGACCGCTCACGGGTGACCCGCGTCAGGGCCGACCGGCTGCGCAAGGGCGAGATCGTGCTGGTGGAGGCGGGCGATTTCATCCCCGGCGACGGCGAGGTCATCGAAGGCGCCGCCTCGGTCGACGAGAGCGCGGTGACGGGCGAATCGGCGCCCGTCATCCGCGAGTCGGGCGGTGATTTCTCCTCGGTCACGGGAGGCACCCGCGTGCTGTCCGACTGGATCGTCGTGCGCATCACCGCCAACCCGGGCGAGACCTTCATCGACCGCATGATCGCCATGGTCGATTTTTTTTTCAAGCAGAAGACGGCATACGAGATCGCTCTCACCATCCTGTTGGTGGCGCTCACGCTGGTATTCGTGTCCGCCACGGCGACCCTGCTGCCCTACTCGCTCTACAGTGTCGCGGTCACGAAGCTCGGCGCTCCCGTGACCCTCACCGCGCTGATCGCGCTGCTGGTGTGCCTGATCCCGACCACCATCGGCGGCCTGCTCTCGGCGATCGGCGTCGCGGGCATGAGCCGCATGATGCAGGCCAATGTCATCGCCATGTCGGGCCGGGCGGTGGAGGCGGCGGGCGACGTGGACGTGCTGCTGCTCGACAAGACCGGCACGATCACGCTCGGCAACCGCCAGGCCGCCGCGTTCATGCCGGCGGCCGGCGTCACCGAGGAGGAGCTGGCGGGGGCGGCGCAGCTCGCCTCGCTCGCCGACGAGACGCCCGAGGGCCGCAGCATCGTGGTGCTCGCCAAAAAGCGCTTTCAGCTGCGCGAGCGCGATCTGAGCTCGCTGCAGGGCACGTTCGTGCCGTTCTCCGCGCACACGCGCATGAGCGGAGTGGACATCGCCGGACGCCAGATCCGCAAAGGCGCGGCGGATGCCATCGAGAGGCAGGTGCAGTCCTTGGGTCAGGTGTTCCCGCGCGCGGTGCTCGGCACGGTGCAGGAGGTCGCGCGCCGCGGCAGCACGCCCCTGCTGGTGAGCGACGGCCCCCGCGTGCTCGGCGTGATCGAGCTCAAGGACATCGTGAAGGGGGGCATCAAGGAGCGCTTCGGCGAGCTGCGCCGCATGGGCATCAAGACAGTCATGATCACCGGCGACAACCCGCTCACCGCCGCCGCGATCGCGGCGGAGGCGGGCGTCGATGATTTCCTGGCGCAGGCGACTCCGGAGGCGAAGTTGAATCTCATCCGCAGTCATCAGGCCGAGGGACGCCTGGTGGCGATGACCGGCGATGGCACGAACGATGCGCCGGCGCTCGCACAGGCGGATGTGGCGGTGGCGATGAACACCGGCACCCAGGCGGCCAAGGAGGCCGGCAACATGGTGGATCTCGACTCCAACCCCACCAAGCTCATCGAGGTGGTGGAGACGGGCAAGCAGATGCTGATGACGCGCGGCTCGCTCACGACGTTCAGCATCGCCAACGACGTGGCCAAGTATTTCGCGATCATCCCGGCGGCCTTCGCCACCACCTACCCGCAGCTCGATGCGCTCAACGTCATGCGACTTGCGAGCCCCTTCTCGGCGATCCTCTCGGCGGTGATCTTCAACGCGCTGGTCATCGTCGTGCTCATCCCGCTCGCCCTGAAGGGCGTGCGCTACCGGCCGCTCGGGGCCGCCCAGCTGCTGCGGCGCAACCTGCTGCTCTACGGGCTCGGCGGCATCATCGTGCCGTTCATCGGCATCAAGCTCATCGATATGTGCCTCATCTTCCTCCATCTGGTATGAGCAAAGACACCTTGAACGCGATTGCGCGCCCCGCGATCGTGCTGCTCCTGGTCATGACGGTGATCACCGGCATCGCCTATCCGCTCACCGTCACCGGGTTCGCGCTGGCACTGTTTCCCGCCCAAGCCGCAGGCAGCCTCATCGTGCGCGGCGGCAAGGTGGTCGGATCGCGACTGATCGGCCAGCCGTTCAGCGGTCCCGGCTACTTCTGGAGCCGGCCATCGGCGACTCGCCCGCAGCCCTATAACGGCCTGGATTCCGGCGGCTCGAATCTCGGACCCCTGAATCCCGCGCTCATCGGCGCCGTCAAGGCGCGTCTCGAGACGCTGCGGGCCGCCGATCCGGGTGATCACGACCCGGTGCCCGTGGACCTCGTCACCTCTTCCGCGAGTGGCCTCGATCCGGACATCAGCCTGGCTGCGGCCTACTATCAGGCCGGCCGGGTGGCCCGTGCCAGGGGGCTTGAGCCGAGCCGCGTGCGGGCATTGATTGCCGCGCGCGCAAAGGGTAGGTTGCTCGGTGTGATCGGCGAACCGCGCGTCAACGTGCTCGAGCTCAACCTGGCACTCGATGAGCTGCGCTGATCCGGGAAAATTCGCTCCAGGGCGCGGCCCGGGCGCATGAACGACCCGGTGCATGACAGGCCGGATCCGGACCAGCTGCTGGCGCACGTCCAGGCCGAAGAGGCGCGCGCCAACCGCGGCAAGCTGCGGATTTTCTTCGGCGCCTGCGCCGGCGTCGGCAAGACCTACTCGATGTTGGAAGCGGCGCGCGTCGCGAAGGCGGCGGACGCCGAAGTGGTGATCGGCTACCTCGAGCCGCACGGCCGGGCCGAGACCGAGCGCCTGGCCGAGGGGCTCGAGCGGCTGCCGACGCTCGCGGTCAGCTACCGGGACATCGTGCGCCAGGAGCTCGATCTGGACGCGGCGCTCGCGCGGCGACCGGCCATCCTGCTGGTCGACGAGCTCGCCCACTCCAACCTCGCCGGCGGCGTACCCCATCCGCGCCATCCCAAACGCTGGCAGGACATCGAGGAACTGCTCGAGGCCGGGATCAGCGTCTGGACCACGGTCAACGTCCAGCACCTCGAGAGCCTCAACGACCTGATCTTCCAGACCACCGGTGTCCGCCAGAGCGAGACGCTGCCCGACAGAGTGTTCGACGAGGCCGATGACATCGAGCTGATCGATCTGCCGGCCGATGACCTGCTGGCACGGCTCCAGGCCGGCAAGGTCTACGTCGCCGATGCGGTGGCCACCGCAGTGGAGCGATTCTTCCGCAAGCCCAATCTCATGGCGCTGCGCGAGATCGCACTGCGCCGCGTCGCGGCGCGGGTCGAGGCCGCCTCGCGCGCGCTGCATCCCGGCCGGGCCCACGCGCGCATCGCCGGCGATCACATTCTGGTGGCGGTCGGTCCGGACCCGCAGGCCGAGCAGCTCGTGCGGACCGGCAAGCGCATGGCCGATGCGCTTGCCGCGCGCTGGACGGTCGTATACGTCGAGACTCCGGCGCTGCTGCGCTTGTCCGACTCCGACCGGAACCGGCGCATCGCCGTGCTGCGCCTGGCGGAGTCGCTCGGAGCAGAGACCGTGACGTTGGACGGGCCATCGGCGGCTGATGCGTTGCTCGAGTACGCACAGACACGCCGCGCGACACGTATGCTCGTCGGCGCGCCCAAGAGACACGGCTGGCGCGCGTGGATACGCGCGTCCACGTCCACCACTCTTGTCAGGCGGGCGCGGGGTTTCGACGTGATTGTGGTGGCAGCGGCGGGCGCCGGAGTGGGGCCGCAGTCCGCGTCGTCGGCGCCGGGATCGGGAGTGAAGGCCGCCATTCCCTGGAATCGATACGGATGGGCGGCAGGCGTGAGCGCGCTGTGCACGGTGCTTGCCGTCATCATGTATCCGCATTTCGCGCTGGCCAACCTGGCCATGGTGTACCTGCTGGGAGTGACCATCGCTGGATTGAGGCTGGGCCGTGGACCCTCGACGTTGACGGCGGTGCTCAACGTGGCGGTGTTCGATTTCTGCTTCGTGCCGCCGCGATTCACGTTCGCCGTGTCCGATGTTCAGTATTTCGTGACTTTCGGCGCCATGCTGACGATCGGGCTGGTCATCGCGACCCTGACGGCCAACGTGCGTCAGCAGACGCGTGTCGCCGGTGCGCGCGAGCGGCGCACGGCGATGCTCTATGCGATGAGCCGGGAGTTGACCGTCACGCGCGGCATCGAGGAGATTGCGCGGGTGGCGGTACGGCACGTCGCCGAGGTGTTTCAGTGCCGGACGGTGGTGCTGTTGCCGGACGCGGAGGGCAAACTCCGCCGTCCGGCCGACCCTCCGATGGACGGCTCGCTGCGCGGCGCGGATCTGGCCGTCGCCCAATGGGTGAATGACCACGGCCGGCGCGCCGGCCTCGGCTCTGACACCCTGCCCGCGGCTGCGGCGTTGTACGTGCCGCTCGGTGACGACCGGCGCGCGATTGGAGTGCTGGCCGTGCTGCCGTCCAATCCGCGGCGCGTGCTGCTGCCCGAGCAGAGCAACCTGCTCGATACCTTTGCCGGCCAGGTGGGTCTGGCCATCGAGCGGGCGCGCCTGGCGGAGGTGGCGCAGGCTTCCAGTCTGGCGGCGGAGCGCGAGAGCCTGCGCAACACGCTGCTCGCCTCCATCTCGCACGATCTGCGCACGCCGCTTGCGGTCATGGTGGGAGCCGCAAGCACGCTCGCGGAGCGCGGCGAGGCGCTCGATGCGGGCAAACGCGTCACGCTTGCCGCTTCCATCGAGCGCAAAGCCCGCGAGATGTCGGAGCTCGTGTCCAACGTGCTCGACCTGACGCGCCTGCAATCGGGCCAGATGGCATTGATGCGTGACTGGCAATGGATCGAGGACCTCGCGGGCGCCGCGCTCGGGCGGCTGGAGGAGCGGCTGAAGGAGCACGCCGTGGAGCTCAATCTGGCGCCGGACCTGCCGCCGGTGTACGTCGATGCCGGCCTCATCGTGCAGGTGTTCGCAAATCTGTTCGACAACATCGCCAAGTACACCCCCGCCGGCACTCGCGCCCGGGTGACCGCGGCCACCGAAGGCAGCCTCGTGCGCGTGGTGGTCGAGGACGATGGGCCGGGGCTTCCACGGGCAGACTCCGAGCAGTTGTTCGAGAAGTTCCAGCGAGGCAGCGGTGAGGGCGCCGTGGCGGGCGCCGGCCTGGGCCTGGCGATCTGCCGCGCCATCTTGCGTGCCCATGGCGGCGAGATTGAGGCGCGCCGGCGCGGGGGCCGGGGCGCGCGGTTCGAGTTTGCGCTGCCGGCCGGAGAGTCGCCGTGACGGAGGCGATGCACCAGATTCTGGTGATCGAGGACGAGCCCGCGATCCGCAACGTGCTGAAGGTGCTGCTCGAGGCCGAATGCTATCGGGTCATCGAGGCCGATGCGGCGCTGCGCGCCGAGATCGAGACCCGCAGCCACAAGCCGGACCTGCTGCTGCTCGACCTGGGCCTGCCTGACGGCGACGGCCTGGCGCTCATCCGGCGGGTGCGCGCCTGGTCGCCCGTGCCCATCATCGTGCTCTCGGCGCGCACCATGGAAGAGCAGAAGATCGCCGCGCTCGACGGTGGCGCGGACGATTACGTGACCAAGCCTTTCAGCGCCCCGGAGCTGCTCGCGCGCGTGCGCGCGGCGCTCAGGCGCAACGTGCGCGGCCCGGAGCAGGCCTCGGTTTTGAAGCTAGGCATGCTCGGGCTCGACCTGGCGAAGCGTGCGGCGCGCGGCCCCTCGGGAGAGGTGCACCTGACACCGCTGGAGTACCGGCTGCTGGAGTGCTTGAACCGCCACCTCGGGGCCATCGTCACCCAGAATCAGCTCATCCGCGAGGTCTGGGGACCGGAGCGGCTGGGCGATTCGCGGGGCCTTCGGGTTTGCGTCAAGAGCCTGCGCGCCAAGATCGAGCCCGACCCCCGCAAGCCGCGGTATCTGATCACCGAGGCGGGCCTGGGCTACCGCCTGCGCGCCGATGAGCCGTAGGCGAGGACCGTCTCCAGCCGTCATGGAACCGTCATCCCGGTGTCATCGCCGTGTCATCGCGCTTCGCTAGCGTGTGACGGGTTCATTGCAGCGTGGTGTGTCATTGCGATACCTGGCGAGACTCGGCGAGCGGGTCGATGAGCACCTGTTTCAGGCGCTGTATTCGAGATCCCTCGTCTATAACACGTGTTGGGAGGATCCGGCGGTCGACCGGCAGGCGCTCGCGATCGGCTCGCAGGATACGCTGCTGGTGATCACCAGCGCCGGATGCAACGCGCTCGACTACGCGCTGCTCGCGCCGCGGCGCATTCACGCCGTGGACGCCAATCCGCGCCAGACGGCGCTCCTGGAGCTGAAGCTCGCGGCGGTCCGCTCGCTCGAGTTCGAGGATTTCTTCCGGGTGTTCGGCTCAGGGTACCACGCGCACTTCCAGCCGCTTTACGCGCGCAAGCTGCGCGAGCAGCTCTCGCCGTTCGCTCGCCAGTACTGGGACCGTAATCACGCGTGGTTCACGAGCCGCCGGGGCAGCTTCTATTTCCACGGCCTCTCGGGACTGGTCGCCACCGCATTCCGGGCCTACCTCGCGGCGCGTCCGCGCCTCTCGAGGTGCATCCGCACTCTGTTTGGCGCCGGCTCCCTCGAGGAGCAGCGGACGATCTACGCCGAGCGCGTGGGCCCGCTCATGTGGGGCGGCGGCATGAGCTGGGCGCTGTCGCGCCAGCTCACGCTGACCCTGCTCGGGGTTCCGCGGCCGCAGCGCCGCGAGGTCGAAGCGCAGCACGTCGGCGGCGTCGCAGCCTATGTGCGCGATTGCGTGGAATACGTGCTCTGTCACCTCCCTCTGGCGACGAATTACTTCTGGCGCCTGTATCTGGAAGGCCGGTATACCCCCTCGTGCTGCCCGGAGTATCTCAAGCCGGGGAACTTCGCAGCGCTCAAGGCCGGTCTCGCCGAGCGCATCGTGCCTCATACCACGACGGTGACGGCGTTCTTGCGCGGCTCGGACGAGCGGATCTCGAAGTTCATTCTGCTCGATCACATGGACTGGATGGCCAGCCACGACCGGCAAGCGCTGACCGAGGAGTGGCGCGAGATCCTGCGCCACGCGACTCCCGGCGCGCGTCTGATCTTCCGCAGCGCGCATCGCCGACCCCGTTATCTCGAATCCATCGACGTCGACGGCGCGCGGCTGCCCCAACTGCTCGTCTTTCACGAGCGATTCGCGCGTGAGCTCACCGCACAGGACCGCGTCCATACCTACGCGGGCTTTCACATTTGCGATGTCACAGCCTGAGCTGCTCGCGGACTACAGGGTCCTGTGGCGCATGCTGCGCGGCCTGCCCCGCTCGGGCAGTGCCCGCGAGCGGTTGCAAGCGTTCTACGCCCCGCAGGCCACGCGATACGATGCGTTCCGCGCCCGGCTGCTGCATGGGCGGGAGGAGCTGATCGGCCGCCTGCCCGCGCATCCCGGGTCGGTGGTCGTGGAGCTCGGCTGCGGCACCGGGGAGAATCTCGAGCGCTTTGGCGAGCGGCTCTCGGCGCTTCGCCAGCTCGTTCTCGTGGACCTGTGCCCGGCGCTTCTGGAGCGCGCGCGGGCGCGGGCCGCGCGCCACGCCAACGTCGAGGTGGTGGAAGCCGACGTCACCGCCTATCGCCCGCCGCAGCAGGTCGACTGTGTTTATTTCTCTTACGCGCTGACGATGATGCATGACTGGAGGGCGGCGCTGGCCAATGCGCTGCGCCTGCTCAAGCCCGGCGGAACGCTCGGGGTGGTCGATTTCCACGTGTCATCCGCCGCACCGCCGCCCGGGCGCGTGCGCCATTCAGTGTGGGACAGGTGGCTGTGGCGCCGGTGGTTCGCCCACGATGGGGTCAGTCTCGATCCCGGGCACCTCGAGGCGCTCGAGGCGGCGATGCCGCAAGGTCAGCTTCTCGAGCGGCGCGGCAGCGTGCCCTACCTGCCGGGCGTGACTGCGCCGTATTACCTCTTTCTCGGCCGCAAGCCGGCTAGGTGAGCGACACCACCAGCTTGGCCGAGTGGCTGCGCCAGTTGATGGGAATGACGAAGGAGCGCATGCCCGCCCTGTGCGGAATCTCGGGCTTCTCGCCCGCGAGCACGCTCGGCACCGAGATCACGAAGTCGTGGCCGAAATCCCGGCGCGCGTTGCCGGAGATGGTGTTGGCCACTTCGCCGACCAGGTCGCGCATGTTCTCGTGGCTGAAATCGCTCTCCTGCATCTTCATCAGCAGCACCGTCAGCATGGCCCGCGGCGCGGTGAAATACACCACTCCCTCCCGTTTGCCCGAGACACTGATCACGCCGGTATAATCGTGCACCGTCATATCGCCCTCGAGCAGGTACGGCGAGCCGATGGTGGCCGGCTGCTGCGCGGCCACCTCGAAGTACCGGGTGGTACCGTCAACGAAGGTCTTCAGTTCTTCCTCTCGCAGCATCTCAAGCGCTCTTTGGCTCTCAAGGTTCGCCGTTCAGGATATCAGCTCGCCGATCGCGTCGTTCAGCTGCCGGTCGGTGAACGGCTTGTGCAGGAAGCCATTGGCTCCCTGCTCCATCGCCTGCACCGCGGTCGCCTTGTCCGAGAGCGCCGAGATCACGAGGATACGCACCGAAGGCTTCATGGCGATCAGTCTGGAAATACACTCGATCCCGTCCATCTGCGGCATGGTCAGGTCCATGGTGACGAGGTCCGGATCCGTCCGGCGCGCCAGCTCGAGCGCCTCGAGTCCGTCGCCCGCGGTGCCGACCACCTCGAGCTCCATGAACCGCTGCGAGCGCTCGATCCGGCGCCGCATGATGTTGGAGTCATCGACGATCAGCAGCCGCAATTGCCGCTTGCCGCTGCTCTCTGCCGCACTCATTGCCGCAACTCCGCGGTCAGCCTCAAGCCACCGCCGAGGCCGCGCCGGGCGCCGGCAGGGTGATCTTGAAGCGGGTGAAGCGGCCCGGATTGGTGCTCACGCCGATCTTCCCGCCCAGACCGTAGATCGCGCGGGCCACGACATCCATGCCGGCGCCGCGCCCGGCATCCATCGAGACGCTCTCACGGGTGGAGAAGCCGGGCCGGAAGATCAGCGCCAGCGCGGCTCGGTTGTCGAGCGCAGCGGCCTCCTCTCCCGTGAGGACGTGCTTGCGCACCGCCGCCTCCTTCAGCGCCTCGGGTGCGAGGCCCGCGCCGTCGTCCTGGAATACGAGCTCGTATCCCGGGTCCGAGCGCCGGAACTCCAGGCGCACCTCGCCGACCTCGGGCTTCGCTGCCGCACGGCGCGCCTCGCACGGCTCTATGCCATGCACTGCGGCATTGCGCAGCATCTGAATGGCGCAGTCCTTCACCGTGTCGAGGTAGCCGGCGGGCACCTCGGCCAGACCACTCAAGGTGAGCTTGAACGGCTTGCCCTGGTCGTGCGCCAGCTTGGCGGCCAGCTGCTCGAGCAAAGAGCCGAGATCCGCGGTGGGTCTGCCGGGCCGTCCGGCTTGCGAGTCCTCCGCGCCGGAGAATCCCAGCTGCGGCAGCGTTGCCGTGCCTCCCGCAGGGGCGGGGCCTTCTTTGAGCGACACCAGGCGCGCGGTCATCTCCCTGATGCCGCGCAGGTGCGCCAGCAGCTCATCGAGCTTCAGCACCACGGGCAGGAAGTCGTTGCCGCCGAGCTCGCTCTTGGCCTTGAGCTCGGCCACCATGTCCTCCAGGTGATGGGCCCGCTCGGCGACGCTCATCAGGCTGAGCGCCGAGGCTTCTCCCTTGATCGAGTGCAGCTCGCGCGAGAGGCCGGCGAGCTTCTTGCGGAACTCCGCATCAGTGCGCGCCGGCTCCTTCATGATGGTGTTGACGTGCTTCAGGCCCGCGGCCGCACTGTCGAGGAAGGCGCTCACCTGCAGAGGATCGGCGTGCAGCATGCCCAGCATCATGTCGAGCTGCGAGTGCGCGTTCTCCTGGGCTTCCTGCAGCTCTTTGGCGAGCAGCACGCTCGAGGTGATGTCGCCGACGGCGCACAACACGTGCTTGACACCCTTGGGGCCCATCACGCGGTGGAAATCGAACTGCAGATAGCGGGTCTCCTTGCCGCCGCGCCCGTTGTCCATGCTGACCTCGAGCTGGCCCAGCGGGTTGATGCTCTTCATCAGGTTCTCGCGCGCCCGCTCGCCCCACAGCAGCTTGATGTACTTCGCCGCGGTGGCCAGCGTTTCCGCGGGTACCTTGTCCCGCAGCAGCTCCTCGAAGGCGAGACCCTTGAAATCGCTCCGGTTGAACAGGTGTGTCAGGGCCTCCGACCACACCGCGCCGATGCGATAGTCGGCGTCGAGCAGGAAGAAGCCCTCGCGCACGGTCTTGAGGATGTCGCGGGTTTGATCCTGGGCCTCGCGCGCCGCCCGTTGCTGCCGGGCGCGCGCGAGCTGCAGGTACGCCGCCGCCAGCGCCAGCAGCAGAACCGCCAGTGCGCCGCCTAGCAGCAGCGTGCGCAGCCGCGCAGCCGCGGCCGAGGCACGCGCCTGCAGCGCGCCCGAAACGGCAGCCAGCTGACTGTGCAGGGCCGGGGCGTTCTCCTGCGCGAAGATCTCCGCCCGCCGCACTTCTTCGTAATACTCGTGGCCGCTCGCGGACAGCGAGCTGCCGGTGTCGGTATCGTCATAGGGCTCGCCGGAGAAGGCGAGCACGGGTGTGAGCACCGGAGTGTAGGCCCGCCACAGGCTCTTGGCCTTCAGGATCGCCGCTGGATCGAGGCCGCGATGCTCGACTGCGGCGAAGCGTTCGCTGAAGTCACGTACGGCGCCGGCCAGCTCCCTGTGCACGTGACCGGTGTACTCGAAGGTATCCAACCTCTGCCGCAGCGCCGTGAGCTGCTCGGAAATGTCCGCCGGGTACGTCTGCAGCACGCTGGTCCTCTGCAGCGCCGCGACGCTGGACTGGATTTCCGTGGCCAGCCGGAACCCGGCGATGAGCACCACGACCATCACTGCCGCGATGGCTGTGGCGGCGCCGGCGACGAGGAGTCGCCCGCTTCGATCTGTGCCTGAGAATTGCATGACGAGCCTTGCCTGGTTTTGTCGGGTTCCGATCTAATTCGGCAGCACGAATCGGATGAGGGTCCGGACCGGAATCTCGACCGGATGGCCGTGGAATTTGACCGCCCGGTAGCGCCACGCGCGCACCGCATCCAGGGTGGCGCGATTGAATACGCCGGCGGGTTTCGCGGAGATCACGCGCACATGCTGCGGCACCCCCTTCCGGTCGACGACGTATTGCACGATGACCTGCCCGGCGATCCGCTGAGCAAGCGCTTCGTTCGGATAGGAGGGCGCCACGTAACGGGTTCGAACGAGCTGGGCGGCGAGCCGCTGCAGGTCCGCGGGGGTGGGCTCGAACGCCCGCCGCAGTGAGGTCGCGATAGTGCCGGTGGCCGCGCGGACCGCGGTCTCACTCGCGCCCCAGCGCCGCGCCTGCGCCACATCGGCGTGCGCCGCGTCGCCGTTTCCGGCGCGCGCCTCGCTCTCGGCGCGGGCCAGGAGCTTGCTCGAGAGCTCCCCGCGTGCCTGCTGCTCGGCCTCGAGGATGTCCCCCGTAGGATGAGTCTGCCCGAGCGCCGTCAAGTAATACGCCGCGCTGTCGTTGGGCGGACGGATCAGTGCGCCGCCGCCGAGGCGCGCCCGGACACGCGCCAGCAGCCGATTCGCCTTCGCCCGGGTCACCTCATCGACTCGCTCGGCCGCGAGCCGGTGCTCGAATGAGTTGATCTCGCCCGCGGATGCGCCGACGGAGCGGGCGTCATTCAGCCAGCTGGATTCCTCGCTGGTCTTGCCTGCCCGTGCATCCTCGCGGGCCTTCGCCAGCAGTGCGGTGATCAGGGTCCGCGCCGCGGTCTGCGTGCCCGGCGCCGCGGGCGCCACCGTGCGCAACTGCGCGAGCTGCGCGAGCGCGCCGGAGGGTCCGTTGAAATCGTCCGAGCCGATGTCGGCGGTGATCGCCGCGGCGAGGCTCTTGGTCTGCTCGTGCTGCTGCATCTGCGCCACTTGGGACCGCCAGCTGCGCAGTTGCGCGGCGGGCACCCCCGCCGGGGCGGCCTGAGCCAACAGAGCCGCCGCCTGGCCGGGGTGCTTGCCCGCGAGCGCCGAGGAGATCTCGGCCGCATAGAGCTTGCGCTCGAACGATGCGATGCGCGGATCGGTGGGCTGCGCCACTTTCAACGTGGCGAGCGCGAGGGCGGCCTGCGGATACTGCGCGCGGCTCATCTCGTCATTGAAGCGCGAAGTCAGCACGTTGCCGACCCGCTGCAGGCCGTTCAGGGCTTCGCCGTTGGTCGGGTCGACGGCCAGCACGGATCGGAAGTACACCAGCGCGTTGGCGCCCTTGGGAGTGGTGAAGTGTCTTTCGAACATGGCGCGGCTGGCCCTGTCCAACAGGACGTCGATCCGGCCCCGCACGATCGAGGTATCCACCACGGGCTGCGAGAGCGAGGTTGCGTGCCGAGCGCCCGTATGGGCGCCGGAGATGCGGCCTCGGGCGGCCGCGGGGGCCGGTGCCTTGCCGCGCAGCAGGTACCAGCCGGCGCCCGCGGCAATGGCCAGGACGGCCGCACCCGTTGCCGCCCAGAGCATTCCGCGCCGCGGCGGCTCGTCCGGATCCGGCTGCGGCGCCGCTTCGGCCCCTTCCCGCGGCCTGTCATAAGTCGCCTTATGAGTCAACGAATGTTTCGCTGCCGTGCCGTGGTTGGCCTGGTCCAGCGCCGCCTCCAGCACTGCCGCGGTCTTGGCCGGCTCCAGCGGCAGGGTCAGGACGGCAAACACCTTGGTGCCCTTGAGCGCGGCGGCAACTTCCTTCTCCGAGTGCGCTTCAGTGAACACCAGGATGACGGCCTCGGGGGCTTGCTCCGAGGCGCGCGCGACGTTGACGCGGACATCGCCGGTGTCGCGGGTATCGATCGCGAGCACCTGGCCGCCCCGCGCCTGACTGAGAGGCTCTACCGCCGCCTCGATCGAGTCGGCCGGATGCACGCTTGCCCGGCCGCTCAGCAGCTCGCCGAGCTCGAGCAGAAAATCATCGCGGCCGGTGAGTGCGGCGAGGTCCGCGGGGTGTTGGGCGGAAGACGGTGATGCCGGAGCTTCGGGCCCACCGGCGAGGTCTGCAGAGGCTTTCGATGCTGGATGGACCACAACCCGTCTCCGTGTTAGTTCTTCTCGAGCGCGCTCGCGCGCGACCGGCCTGCGTCGTGTCCGCATCCCGCACCCTCCCGCCCAGGGGCATGCGGTCGGCGCAATGCATTGTTTTTTTACAGGCCGTGGTCGTGGCGCGCAGTGTCGCTGTTCACATTATCCGGCATGCCGTGTCACTTCGAAGTCCATGGCGGAGAAATAAGTCGTCCGCGGACAGCGGTGCTCGAGAGCTGGACGAGCATACAGCCGCAGCGCCATGAACGATGGCGAATGGATCCGCGCGCCCGCGGCGCGTTTGGAATGCGGCTCCGGGACAGGTGTCAGCGGGCATGGGCGGCGGCTGTCGGAATCGACGAAGGCGCTCCGACCCAGACCTGCAGCGTGTCTAACAGTCGCACGCCCCGAAGGTCCTGGAACGGAGAGTCGGCGTGTGGGGCGTGCGGCCGGGTCCACGGCCGCGACGCAAACTCCGCCCTGCTCGGCCTCGCGGCGGCAGGCTTTGGTGCCGCGGAGGCAATCCTCGCCCTTGTCCGCGAAGGCGCATGCCTGGCCGGGCCTCGGGCCGCAGACACGTCAACGATCCGATTGCAGGGAGCATGCGCGAGCCGAAGCGGTGGCCACCTTGGTGGTGGCGAGGCTGGCGCGAATCGTGCAAAGCTTATCTCAAAGCGATGCCCAGGGGTAATCTCGACTTCCTGGGCCGCGAGGCCGATGATCGGAAGCGCACAGATGAGGAACGCGCGCGAGCGGCATGCAGGGACGTTCGCGGGCGCGCACCAGCACTGTGCATCCGGCTCGGCTGGCGGGCAAGACGGTGCACCGCGGCGGTACCGGAACGATTGTTCACGGCGGTCGTCTTAATTAAAGCAGGGCAGCGAGATCGGGGAGTTGGGCAACGGCGCCGCCGTGCGAGACGTTGGATCGGGTCGTAAGGCGAGGGCACCAGGCACGATCCTCACTGCCGTTCTGAAACGGGAGGTATGGGCCATGCGATCACTTGCCACTGATCCCGGGGGGCGCTCGGGCGCGTTCATCGATCATTCAGCTTTCATCGAATCCTTGAGTTCTTTCAGCCGCTTGCATCGTGCGCAGCGCTGGGAAGGAACCTTCGGCGAGTTCCTGGCGAATGTCCTGCCGACCAATCCGGCGGCACTGGCGCGCACCAGCCACGAGTACATCTGGGACATGCTGCGCTGGCACGGAAAACTCGCCCAGAGCGAGGCGACCGAGAGCGAGCGCGCCCGCGAGTTGTTCAAGCGCGAGCTGTTCGGCGTCGACGCGCCGCTGACGCGCGTGGTGGAGTACTTCAAGGCGGCAGCCGGCGGCTCGGATGTCGGCCGCCGGCTGCTTCTGCTTCTCGGACCCCCCTCGGGCGGCAAGTCGACTCTCGCCATTCTGCTGAAGCGCGGCATGGAGGAGTACAGCCGTACCGAGGAAGGCGCGCTCTACGCCATCAAGGGCTCGCCGCTGCACGAGAACCCGCTCAACCTGGTTCCGGCGAGCCTGCGTCCCGAATTCCGCGAGCGCTACGGCGTCGCCATTCAGGGCGAGCTGTCCCCCTGGGCGCGCGATTACGTCGAGCGGGAGTTCGAAGGGGACTTCGTGAGCGTGCCGGTCGAGCGCATCCTCCTCTCCGAGGCGTCGCGTTTCGGCATCGGCACTTACGCGCCCCACGACCCGACGACGGCCGACATCGCGGACCTGGTCGGCTCCGTGGACCTCGCCAAAGTCGCGCAGATCGGCGACGAGGGCGATCCGCGCGCCTGGTCGTGGTCCGGGGCGGTGTACTCGGCCAGCCGCGGCCTGCTGGAGATGATCGAAATCCTGAAGGTGAAGCGGGAGTTCCTTTACCTGCTGCTGACCCTGACACAGGAGAAGAACGTCAAGGTCTCGCGCTTTCCGCTCATTCACCTCGACGAGACGGTGCTCGCGCACACCAACCTCGCCGAGTTCCACAAGTTCCTCCAGGAGAAGGAGAACGAGGCGCTGCTCGATCGCATGGTGATCATCAAGGTGCCCTATGCGCTCTCGTACAAGGACGAGTCGCGCATCTACCAGAAGCTCGTCTCGGGCGCGCCCGCCTTCCGCAACGTGCATCTCGATCCGCACGTGCTCAATCTCTCGGCGGTGTTTGCGATCCTGACACGCCTCGCCAAGCCCGAGCGCGAAGGGCTCGACCTCGCGAAGAAGCTGCGCCTGTACGCCGGCGAGGCCATCGAAGGGGTGCCCGAGACCGAGGCGACGCGGTTGCGCTCCGAGTCGCCCGACGAGGGCATGAATGGCGTGAGCCCCCGGTTCGTCATCAACGCCATCTCCACCGCCATCACCCGCGGCACGACCCACAGCCTCACCAGCATGGAGCTGCTGCTCGCGCTGAAGGATGCCATCGAGAGCGACGCGCGCATGGAGGCCAAGCAGAAGAAAGCCTGGATCGATCACTTGGTCACGGCGCGCAAGGAGTTCTACAACCGCTGGGTCAAGGAGGACGTGCACCGCGCCATGTTCGCCTCGTTCGAGGAGGAGGCGCAGCAGCTGCTGGAGAAATACCTGGACGAGGTCGAGGCCTCGCTCGATCACCGGCAGGTCACCGACCCCATCACCGGGGAGACGCGTCCGGCCGATGAGCGCTTTCTGCGCTCGGTCGAGGAGAAGATCAAGGTGTCGGACTCCGGCAAACTGTCCTTCCGCCAGGAAGTGGTGCGCAAGGCCATGGTCGCGTTCAAGGCGGGAGAGAAGTTCAAGCTCATGAGCCATGCCCGCATGCGCGAGGCGATCGAGCAATACTTGTTCGAGGAGCGGCGCGACGTGCTGAGACTGGTCACTTCCGCGGCCCGCCCGGACGAGGACGCGCGTCAGAAGATCTCGGTCGTGCAGCAGCGCTTGATCAACGAATACGGCTACGACGAGTATAGTGCGAAGGAAGCGCTGAGTTACGTCACGACATTGCTCGCGCAGGAGTGACGGCCAATCATGAGCACGCCCACCGATACTCGTCAGCCACTCGATGCCGCCAGGTGGTACGACCTGTTCTCCCGCGGTGCGCGCGATTGGCTGCGCCACGACGCGAAGGTGCGGGATTCGGTGCGCAAGCACCTGCCGCAGATCGTCGCGGGCGGCGATCTGATCACCGGTGAGGCCCGCACGGTGCGGGTGCCGATGAAGATGCTCGAGCACTATCATTTCCGCCTGCGCAAGGCCGAGGAGAGCCAGGGTGCGGGCCAAGGCAAGGTGAAGCCCGGCGATGTGTTCACCGACCCCGCGCAGGCCGGCGGCTCCGGCGAGAAGGGGCCGGGCGGCCGGGAGGAGGGCGAGGTACAGCTGCTGCTCGAGCTCAAGATCGACGACATCGTCGATTGGCTTTGGGACGAAATGCACCTTCCCAATCTCAACGCCCGGACCGGGCCTTCGGAGGAGTCCGACTGGGTGCGCGAGGGCTGGGACCGCCGCGGCGCCCGCTCGAGGCTGGACCGGCGCCGCTCGTTCAAGGAGCTGGTGAAGCGGCGCGGCGCTCCGGGAGCGATTCCGACCTTCACCGACGAGGACCTGCGCTACCGTCAGCTCGCGCGCCGGCGCCAGCCGGCGGTGCGTGCCGTGGTGTTCTTCCTTCTCGATGTATCCGGCAGCATGTCGGACCGTGACCGCAAGCTCGCCAAGACCTTCTTCTTCTGGACGGTGCAGGGCTTGCGCCGCGAATACCGTTCGCTCGAAACCGTGTTCGTCGCCCATACCACGGAAGCCTGGGAGTTCGCGGAGCCGGAGTTCTTCCAGGTCAGCGGCTCGGGCGGCACCGTGGCCTCGACCGGCTTTGGCAAGGTGCAGGAGATCATCCGCGAGCGCTACAGCCCGGCGACCTGCAACATCTACCTCTTCTATGCCTCCGACGGCGACAACTCGATGAGCGATTCGGCGGAGGCGCGCGAGGGGCTCGCGGCCATCGCCGCCGATGCCTGCTTCACCGGCTACGTGGAGGTGTCCTCGGGGCTCTCGCGCCAGCTCGACACCGAGACCGGACGGCTGTTTGCGGAGCTCGCGGCCGCCGGCGGGGCATCGGGGAGCTACGCGCTCAACGATTTCGAGGACGTTTGGGGTGCCGTGCGGCATTTCTTCTCGGCGGAAAGCCGCGCGGCGGAGGGCGCATGAGCGAGGCGTCCTGGCAGGATTACGTGCAGCGGATCGAGGAGCTCGCCACCCGTTCGGGATTGTCGTTCCATCCGGTCGAATTCGAGGCGGTGCCCGACTCGTTCATGATGGAGATCGCCGTCTACGGCCTGCCGGTGCGCATGCCGCACTGGTCGTTCGGCGTCCGGTACATCTACCAGCTCATCCAGCGGCACATGGGTCACTCGCGCCTCTTCGAGGTGGTCTTTCCCGGCAATCCCGGACATGCCTACCTCGCCTCGGGCAACGGACTGGCCGAGAACGTTCTCGTGACGGCGCATGTATTGGGGCACGCCGATTTTTCGCGCAACAACCTGCTCTTTCAGCGCTGCCAGAGACAGGTGAGCGAGCGCATCGTCGAGCACGCCGCCAACCACGCGCGCCAGATCCAACAGGCGATCGAGACACACGGAATGGAGCGGGTCGAGACCGTGCTCGATGCGGCCTTGGCGCTCGAGCAGCACATCGACGTCGATCAGGAGTTGCACCGGGCGCGCTATCCGGAGTACCTCGAGGAGGTCAAGGTCATCGCCGACGACCCGTTCCGCAGGCGCTTCGCGGCGCTGGAGCCTTCCGCCGCGGCCGCCGGCCCGGGAGTCAGGAAGCGCGCGCCCGTGCCAGCGCACCCCGAGCGCGATCTGCTGTGGTTCGTGGCCGAATACGCTCCCGAGATGGAAAGCTGGGAGCGAGACATCTTCCTCGCCGTGCGCGAGGAGTCGTTTTACTTCTATCCGGTGTTCGCCACCCAGATCATGAACGAGGGGTGGGCCTCGTACTGGCATGCGCGGCTGCTGCGCGAGGCGGATTTCATCCCCCAGCAGGCCTATGTGGATGCGGTGAAGTGCCACTCGGACGTCGTTCGGCCGGTGGCCGCCGACAGCCAGGTGGCGCTCGGCCTCAATCCATACCACCTCGGGTTCTCGATGTGGGAGAAAATCGTCGAGGAGGAAGGGATGAGCGCGGCGCTCGACATTCGCGCGCAGGACGACGACTTCGGCTTCATCCGCAATCACCTGACGCGCGAGCTGGCCGATGAGCTGGAGCTGTTTCGCTACAGCGCCCGTGACGGGCAGATCAGGGTGCTGGAGCCGGACCTGAATGCGCTGCACGAGGCGATCCTGGCGCCCAAGTACAATTTCGGCGCGCCCACGGTGGTGGCGCAGCACATCCGTGCCGACGGCGCGCTGGAACTGGTCCACGATCACACGCTCGACGGCCGTGGCCTGGATCTGGAGCGCAGCCGCAAAGTGCTCGACTACCTGCAGCAGGTCTGGCGCCGGCCGGTGCTGCTCACCACGGTCAATCAGGCGGGGCTGGTTCTGGAGCTTTCCTCGCCTTAATAAGAAGCCCACCGGCTTTGCGGCGCGCAGCGCCGGTGGCAATGCACAGCGGCGCAGGGCCGTTCCCAAGCCTGCGGCAACCGTGTAGGGTCTTGCGGAAATCGCTTGGGCGATTTCCGCCAGTGAGCCGAGGGAAGACACATGGGACACTCAGACATCCGAAACATCGCGCTCGCCGGCGCGGCTGGCGCGGGCAAGACCTCGCTCGCCGAGAGCCTGCTGCTTCGCGCGGGCGCCATCCGCACCAAAGGCAGCCTCGAGCGCGGCACCACCGTCTTGGACTTCGATCCTCAGGAGCGCGCCCTGGGGCACTCCCTGGATCCGGCCATCGCGACCTTCGAGCACGAGTCCACCCGCATCCATCTGATCGACACGCCCGGCTATCCCGACTTTCTCGGCCGTACGCTCTCGGTGCTGGAGGCCGTGGAGGCGGTCGCCGTGGTCGTCAGCGCCGTGAGCGGTGCGGATGCCGTCACCCAGCGGCTGATGGATTTTGCGCGCGAGCGCGGGCTCGGGCGCCTGCTGGTCGTCAACAAGATCGACAGCCGCGACGCCAAGAGCGCCGGGGTGCTGGAGCGGCTGCGCGAGCAGTTCGGCGCGGAGTGCCTGCCGATCAACCTACCGTGCGGACACGGCGCGGCGGTGGCCGACTGTTTTTTTCAACCGCGCGGTGTGCCGGTGGATTTCTCCGCGGTCGAGGCGGCGCACACGCACATCGTCGACCAGGTCGTCGAGCTCGACGAGCGGCTCATGGCACTCTACCTGGAACAGGGCGAGGCTCTGACGCCCGAGCAGCTGCACGGGCCGTTCGAGCAGGCGCTGCGCGAGGGGCATCTCGTGCCCGTGTGCTTCACTTCGGCCGAGACCGATGCCGGCGTCACGGAACTGCTCGAGATCCTGACGCGCCTGATGCCGAATCCGTCGGAAGGCAACCCGCCGCCCTTCCTGAGGGGGATGGGCGAGGCGGCGCGGCGGGTGGAGGTCTCGCCCGATCCCGAGAAACACGTCGTGGCGCACGTGTTCAAGGTCACCATCGATCCCTACGTCGGCAAGGTCGGCGCGGTGCGCGTGCATCAAGGCACGGTGCGTGCGGGATCCCAGCTTTTTATCGGGGATGCGCGCAAGCCCTTCAAGGTCGCGCATCTGTATCGCCTGTTCGGCAAGGACGCCGTGGAGATCCCGGAGGCCGGGCCCGGCGACATCTGTGCCATCGCCAAGGTCGAGGATCTGCATCGTGACGCGGTCCTGCACGCCTCCCACGACGGGGATGAGTATCACTTGAAGCCGGTCGCAGTGCCGCCGCCGATGCTGGGTGTGGCCATCGAGCCGCGGCACCGGGGAGACGAGCAGCGCCTGGCCGACGCGCTGCACAAGCTGATCGCGGAAGACCCGTGCGTGCGGATCGAGCAACACCCCACGGTCAACGAAACGGTGCTCTACGGCGCGGGCGAGCTGCACCTGCGGGTGCTGCTCGAGCGCATGAGCCAGCGCTATTGCGTACAGGTCAACACTCACCCGCCCAGCATCCCCTACCGCGAGACGGTGACCCGCGCCGCGCAAGGTCACAGCCGCCACAAGAAACAGACCGGTGGGGCGGGCCAGTTCGGCGCGGTGTTCCTGCGCGTCGAGGCGATGGAGCGAGGCGCGGGTTTCGAGTTCGTGGACGAGGTGGTTGGCGGGGCCATTCCGGGCCAGTTCATTCCGGCGGTGGAGAAGGGGGTGCGGCAAGTGCTCTCGGAGGGCGCGCTGGCGGGTTTTCCGCTGCAGGATATCCGCGTCACCGTGTATGACGGCAAGCACCATCCCGTCGACTCGAAGGAAGTCGCCTTCGTGTCGGCCGGCCGTAAGGCGTTCCTCGACGCGATCCACAAGGCCAGCCCCATCGTGCTCGAGCCCGTCGTGCTGCTTACGATCACCGCACCGGCGAGCGCCATCGGCGATATCACGGGCGACCTCGCCACCAAGCGCGCCCGCATCAACGGGAACCAGGCGCTTCCGGGACAGCAGGCGAGCGTCTCGGCGCTGGTGCCGCTCGCGGAGATCACGGACTACCAGTCGCGGCTCAAAGCGCTCACCGGCGGCCAGGGGAGCTATGTCATGGCGCTCAGTCACTACGATCCGGTGCCGCCGCGCCGCCAGCAGGAGCTGATGCAGGCCTTCCGCCCACGGGCGGAGGAAGACTGAGCTATTGCAGGGTGAAGGACCCGCGCTCGTCGAAGGGCAGCGAGCGCAGCCAGCCGTGGGCGAGCTCCACGCTGCCCCTCAGGCGATAGTGCACCGGGCGGCTGCGGCCCTGGGCCAGGACGGAGAGCAGGGCGCCGGCCATGTTGGCGGTGACCTGCGTGTCGAAGTCCGCCGTGCCGTGGGCCGGGACCGTGAAGCCCTGGGCGCAAATCCCGGTGGCGATTCGTTGCCCGTCGACGTCGAGCACGTAGTCTACCGCCTTTACGGAAAGGCCGAGATCGTTGGGATTGCGCACCCGCACGCGCACCCGCAGGCTCTGTTGCCAGAAATCGGCGCGCCGAACGTGCACGGCGACGATGGAGAGCCGGGGAGGGGTGAGCCTGGAGACGAGCAGGGCGCAGCCGGCGAGCGCGGCGAGGCTCCACAGCAGCGGCACGAAGCGCACTTGTCTCATCGGGGGGTGCGGTCAGCTGGCGTACGAGCGGCGCATGACGCCGCCGTGCTCGGGACTGCCGCGGCCGGTGGCGATTGGTTGCGAGAGACGCTCCGGTACCGGTTTGCCGAGCCGCTCGTACAGGCGCGAGAGCTGGCGGCGGTACAACGCGTCGAACTGGCTGACCGCCTCCGCCGGGTTGTAGTCGCCGAACCACCAGAACCAATCGGAGCTCTCGCACAACGCCAGCTGCCGCTCGGCGGCCAGCCGGCGCGCCGGGTCGAGGGCCGCCACCGCCGCGTCGAAGGCGAGCTTGGCCTCGCACAGCAGCTCCCAGGCGCGGTTCTTGGAGGCATCGCCCATCCAGGTCGTGAGCGTTCCGTGAACCCAGCTGCCCGCCATCACCTGCGGCAGGGTTGCGGGCTTGAGACCGCGGCTCACGCACTCGCCGAGAGTCGTCAGTTCCAGCAGCGGGTGCGCGCCGAGAAGCGAGTACAGCGCGCGCAGGAAGTAGTAGCCGTTGAACGGATAGTGCTCCCAGGCGTTTTCCCCGTCGAGGGCGATCAACACGACGTGGCCGGGAGAGCGCGCATACTGGCGGGCCAGTTGCGCCAGCGCTTCGACTAGGTTGTGTGCGGCGTCATCGCCATGCCAGGTGGCATAGGTGAAGCCGATCAGGTCCGACAGCGTGTCCTCACGGAAGTACTGCGCCAGCGAGGCGTCCGCCAGACGGTAGGGGCGGTTGAACGCTTCGGGGTCCCGGGCGGTCTGGCTCGCCTTGCCGCCTGCGCGCTGCAGGGAGCCGTGCAGCACGTTGGCGCTGCTGGCCATCCATTTGAACCCGGCGCGATCGAGCAGATCGAGCGTTGCGCGGCTGATGGCGCCTTCCGAGGGCCAGCAGCCGGAGGGCTGCACTCCGAAGGTCTGCGTGAACAGGCGCAGCCCCTCTCGTACGTGCCACTGCGCCCGCTCGGCGCCGCCGGGGTAGGCGGCGTGGCTCGGCAGCGGCAGGTTGGGCATGGCTTCCCGTGCCGACTGGAAGTCGAGCAGCAGCGGCACGATCGGATGGCCGTAGGGGGTGACCGACAGCTCGCACTGCCCGCGCTCGCTCAGGGTTCGATAGCGCGGCACGATGGAGGAGAGCAGGCGCCCGATCAGGGCGAGGAGCTCGCGGCGCTGCTCGCCCGTGAAGCCGCGGCCCTGCTCGGTCAGGCGGCTGATGAGCGGATCGGTGCGGCGTACGGTCTCCCCGACCCAGGCGAGGTGGAACCAGACGGCGAGGTCGTGAATGAACTGGTCCGAGGCGTAGCTCACCCTCTCGGGGGTGGCGAGCGTCTCGGCGATGGATGCGAGCTCGAGATAGGGGCCGAAGCGCTCGATCATCTGTTTGCGCTGCGCGCGCAGGCAAGCGCGCAGGCTCGCGAGGCGCGCGGCAGGCTCGGCCGGCACCGGGTCGGGACCGAGGAGTGCGAGCACCGGGTCCGGCAGGGGGCCGCCCGCGCTCAAATGCTCTCCGACGGCTCTCGCCAGCGACTCGATCTGCTCGAGCAATACCGGCGTGAAGTTGAAGACCGCGCGCGCTTCGGGATTGGCCTCCAGATGCGCGGCCATGTCCGTGTAGTCCTTGATCGCGTGCAGATACGTCCAGGGCAGCACGTACTGGCCGGTGAGCGCATCCTGGTACTGTGGCTGGTGCATGTGCCACAGGAGGACGATCGGCAGGCGTGCAGTGGATGTCATGGGTGCCTCAGGGCGAGAGCCGGCGCAGCATCTCGGCCGTCACCAGCACGACACCCTTCTCGGTGACGAGGAATCGCCTGGCGTCGGCTTCGCGGTCCAGGCCTATGCTCATGCCGTCCGGGATCTCGCTGCCCTCGTCGATGATGGCGCCGCGGATGTGGCAGCCGGCTCCGATGTGCGCATTGGGAAGGATTACGGCGCGCTCTATGGTGCTGCGCTCCTCCATCCGCACGTTGGAGAACAACAGCGACTGCCTCACGTGGGCGCCGGAGATGATGCAGCCCCCGGAGACCATCGAATTGATCGCCATGCCCCGGCGGCCGTCCTCGTCGAGGACGAACTTTGCCGGGGGCTGGTGCACCTGGTAGGTCCAGATGGGCCAGTCCTCGTCGTAGATGTTGAGCTCGGGCGCGACGTGCACCAGCTCCAGGTTGGCCTCGTAATAGGCGTCCAGCGTGCCGACGTCGCGCCAGTAGCTCTGCGCCCGCGTCTTGACGTCCTGGAAGGGATACGCGAACACCTGCAGCGTGCCGGCGATCGCTTTCGGCAGGACGTCCTTGCCGAAGTCGTGCGCGGACGCCGGATTGGCCGCATCCTCCTTGAGCATCATTTCCAGCAGGCGCGTGTTGAAGACGTAGATGCCCATCGAGGCCAGGATCGTGTCGGGTCTGGCCGGCAGAGTGTCGGGCGTGGCCGGCTTCTCGGTGAATTTCGTCACACGGTTCCATTCCGTGGCGGTGAGCACGCCAAAATGCCGCGAGTCGCTCGCCGGCACCGCGACAACACCCACGGTGATGTCCGCGCCCTTCTCCACGTGGTAGGCGATCATCGGGCCGTAGTCCATCTTGTAGATGTGGTCCCCGGCGAGCACCAGCACGTGCTTGGGACGGTGCGAGAGGATCAGCTCCATGTTCTGGTAGACCGCATCGGCCGTGCCGCGGTACCACTCGGGCCCGCACTGCTGCTGGGCGGGCACGACCTCCACGAACTCTCCGAATTCGCCCCGCAGGTAGCTCCAACCGCGCTCGGCGTGCGCGATGAGCGATTGCGCCTTGTACTGCGTGAGAATGGAAATCTGGCGGATGCCGGAATTGACGCAGTTCGAGAGCACGAAGTCGATGATGCGGAACTTGCCGCCAAAGGGCGTGGCCGGCTTGCAGCGATTGGCCGTGAGGTCTTTCAGCCGCTCTCCGCGCCCGCCGGCCATGATGACCGCCAGGGTGCCGCCGGTCAGGCGGCTGACGTATCGTCCGGAAGAGGCGCGCGCAGGTTGTCGCATCATGGGCCCCGAGGCTCGCTGGTCCGCAGGCTATCGTATCAGCCTCGAAGGACCAGTCTCAAAGCCACTTCATGAGACCCAGATCGTGCTCGTGGGTGAGCAGCTCGTGCCAGGGATGAATGCGCACCTCGGTCGCGAACTGGCCGCAGCCCGGCGGCTCGGCATCGAGCGCAAAGACCGCCGCGCCATCGCCTTCCCAGTCGCCGGTGGGCGCGAAGGCCGCCTTCCACCGCCCCTCGCGCTCATTGTGCCCGTAGGAGCACAGCGGCGGAGCCTCCAGGCTGGCTGCCGGCAGCAGCCGGCGGGCCACGAACTCGATCCGCACGTCCTGGGGCTGAAGGCCATTCAGGTTCACCGCGGCCCGAAGCCGCAGCCACTCTCCGCGGCTCAGCTCGGTAGGGGCGTCCGTGAGCATCCGCAGGCTGACCCGGCTCCAGGCCTGGCGGACCCGCTGCTTCCACTCCGCGAGGCGCCGGGCGCCGGCGAAGTCCTCCTGCGCGAGCCGGCGGTACTGGCGGTCCGCGGTCCGGTACAGATTGCCGGAGTAATTCTGAAGCATCCGCTGCATATTGAAGCGGGGGATGACGGTGCTCATGGCGCGCTTGGCGCGCATGACCCACTCGCGCGAATAGCCCGCCTCGGCGCGCTCGTAGTAGAGCGGAATGACCTCCTCTTCCAGGGTGTCGAGGATCAGCGCGGACTCCAACGCATCGCGCCGCTCCGGATCCTGCACGCGTGCCGGCGGAATGCCCCAGCCGTTGTCCTGCATGCAGCCCTCCGCCCACCAGCCGTCGAGAACGCTCAGGTTCAACCGTCCGTTGATGGCCGCCTTCATCCCGGAGGTGCCGCTCGCCTCCAGTGGATAGATGGGATGGTTGAGCCACACGTCCACGCCCGAGACCAGCGAGCGGGCGAGCTGCAGGTCGTAGTCCTCGAGAAAGACGATCCGGCCGATGAACTCCGGGGAGATCATGAGCTGACGGATCTCGCGCAGCACCTGCTTGCCCGGCTCGTCCGCCGGATGCGCCTTGCCCGCCAACAGCAGCACCACCTGCCGGTCGGGGCTCTTGAGCAGCCGCGCCAGGCGCGCGCGGTCGCGAAGCAGCAGCGTGGCGCGCTTGTAGGTGGCGAAGCGGCGCGCGAAGCCGATGACGAGCACATCGGGCCTGGCGGGATCGAGATAGCGGGTGACGTGGCGCAGCTGCGCCAGGCTCGATCCCTTGCGCGCGTATTCGCGCTGCAGGCGGATGCGGACCGCTTCCAGCATCCGCGACTTGACGGCCTGAGCGGTGGCCCAGAAGCGCTCGTCGGGCAGTCCGTGGAGCGTTTCCCAGAACGCGGTGTCGTTCTGCCGGGCGCGCCAGCCCGCGCCGAGCTCGCGGTCGAAGAATTCCGCCCACAGCTTGTGCAGGAAGGTCGGCACGTGCACGGCGTTGGTCACGAAGCCGACGGGGTTGTCCTCGGGGCGGATCTCGGGCCAGCGGCTCTGGCAGAGCCGCTGGGAGACGCTTCCGTGGATGCGGCTGACGCCGTTGACCTGCCGCGCGCCGTTCAGCGCCAGGTGCGTCATGTTGAAATAGCCCGGCGCCGAAGGCGAGTGGCCGAGGTCGAGGAAGCGCTCGACCGGCACGCGCAGCTGCTGGATGAAGTCGTGGAAATGGTCGAGGATCAGTCCGTGTCCGAACGTGTCGTGGCCGGCGGCGACGGGTGTGTGTGTGGTGAACACACAGGCGGTTGACGTGCTCTCGAGCGCGGCATCGAAAGGCAGGCCCTTTGCCACGTGCTCGCGCAGCAGCTCCAGGATGAGAAAGGCGGCGTGCCCTTCGTTCAGGTGCCACACCGAGGGCGACAGTCCCAGGACGCGCAGTGCGCGCACGCCGCCGATGCCGAGGATCATCTCCTGACGGATGCGCGTCGCCTCGTCGCCTCCGTAGAGGCGCCGGGTGATGTCGCGGTCCGATGGGGCGTTCTCCGGCGTGTTGGCATCGAGCAGATAGACCGTGATGCGGCCGACCTGCGCCTTCCAGATGCGCGAGACCACGTCGCGTCCGGCGATGCGCACGCCGACCTTGACCCACTCGCCGCCGGCGGAGTGCACCGGCTCCACGGGCAGGTCGCGAGGATCGTGCGCGCGGTATTCGGCGTGCTGCACTCCGTCATCATCGACCGTCTGCGTGAAATAGCCCTGCTCATAGAGCAGTCCCACCGCCACGAACGGAGCGCCGGCGTCGCTCGCGGCCTTGCAGTAATCGCCCGCCAGCACGCCTAAGCCCCCGGAGTAGATCGGGAAGCTCTCGTGGAAGCCGTACTCGGCGCAGAAATACGCCGCCAGCGGCTCCTCGTTCTGCGGTGGCGCGGCGAGGTAGGCGTCGAGCAGCGCCAGGGCCTCGTGGTAGCGGGCGAGATAGAGCGGATCCTGGGCGGCCCGGTCGAGCGTCGCCTGCTCGAGCGTGCGCAGCATCATCCGCGGATTGCCGCCGCACTGGTTCCACAGCTCAGGGTCGAGGTCCTCGAACAGGGCGCGGATCGGCCGGTGCCAGCTGAAAAAGAGGTTGCTGGCGAGCTCACGCAGGCGCGAGAGCGCCTCGGGAGCGACCGGGGTGATTTCGAGCAGCGTGTTGCGCATGGCACCTGGAATGGGACCGGAAGCAGGCCCGGAGTCTAGCCGCTCGGCGCCGGCCGCGTCCCGATCAATCCGGCGATTTGCGCGCCGCTCAACGCTCGGCCGGCGCTCGCGCAGGCCGCCGCCCACCGGGTACACTACACGGACACTCTAAAACCATTCCAATTCGAGGGGTGCGCCATGACACGGGTCCGCTGCAAGAGCCGATTCTCCCCGGCGCTCGCGCGCGCGGCGCTGCTTGCGGTCTCGCTCGGACCCGCGGCGGGACTCGCGCAGTCGATGCCCATCGAGAACCTGTCGCACTTTCCGCGCACCACGCTGACGATTGCCGCGGACGGCCGCGTGGATCGATTCCGGGTCTGGATCGCCGACACCCCGACACGTCAGGCGCAGGGGCTGATGTTCGTGCGCGACCTGCCGGCGGACGAAGGGATGATCTTCCCCATGCGTCCGCCACGGGTGGCGCAGTTCTGGATGAAGAACACCTACATCCCGCTCGACATGCTGTTCGTGGCGCCGGGCGGGCGCATCGAGAAGATCATCGCCGACGCCACCCCCTTTTCCCTGGCGGTGCTGAGCTCCGGTGTCCCGGTGGAGGCGGTCGTCGAGATCCGCGGCGGCGAGGCCAAGACGCTGGGACTGAAGGTGGGACAGCGGGTCAGCTGGCCAAAGTCCGCCGCCGCCCGGGTCTCCTAGCCGCGCGGGGACTGTTCAGTCCCCGGTGCCCGCCGGCTGCCCGACCGTCGGCGCGCCCTGCTGCAGGCGCTGGCGCTCCTGCTGTTCGTATTGCACCTGCCACCTCAGGTTGGTCGCGTCGACGCACTTCGTGATCGGGATCATGGAGTCGACGGGCGTTTCATGGCGGCAGAAGAATGTCTTGCCGCCGCGCAGCTGCGGCCGGTAGCCGTTGTCGCGGGCCATTCTCATGACGGGCTTGGAGAGGCCGGCCCATGAGGCATGGGCGGGAGCCGAGGCGGTCGCCGCGGTCGAGGGCGCGGCAGCCGGCGCGTTCGCCGCGGGCTTCACGGGTTGCTGCGCGCAACCCGCGGCGATCATCGCCGCGCCCAGGACGAAGAGACGAGCGTGCAACTTGGTCACAAAAATGTCTCCTTGATTCTTATACGACCCTCCGTCGTTACAGGGGAGGGTAGCACAAATGCGACGGGATTTCAGCCGGCCGCGCCAAGGCTCGTGCTCGGCACTCGAGCGGCCCGGGTGAGTATAATTTTCAGATGAGCCAGGCCCGCGGCGACACGCAACTCGTACATGCCCGCGCCCTGCAGCGCCAGGGCCGGCTCGCCGAGGCGGCGGCCGTGCTTCGCGAGCTGCTCGCCAGCGAGCCGCACAATGCGCAGGCACTGCATTCTCTCGGCATCACGCTCGGACAGATGGGCCAGCCGCAGGAGGCCGTCCCCCTGTTGCAGACGGCCGTCGAGATCCAGTCCTCCAACCCTTACCTGCAGACGAATCTCGGCAAGGCGCTGGCGGATACCGGGCGGCACGCCGAGGCGCTGCGGGCCTACGCGCGGGCCGCGGCGCTGAAGCCCGATCTCGTGGCGGCTCACTGCGGTCGCGGCCACGCGCAGCTGCGGCTGGGTCGGGCGGACCAGGCGCTGTCGAGCTTTCAGCGCGCCTTGCGCTTCGTGCCGGAGGATGCCCAGGTGCACAACGACGTGGGCGTCGCATTGGAGCAGCTCGGGCGCAACCGGGACGCAATCAAGCACTTCGAGCGGGCGATCGAGCTCAATCCGCACTATGCCGTGGCGCACCTGAACTGCGGCGCCGTTCACATGAGCGAGCAGCACTATGCCGAGGCGCTCGGGAGCTTCGAACGCGCGCTCGCGCTCGCGCCGCGCGAGCCCGCGATCCTCGCGAACTGCGCCAACGCGCTGCGCGCGCTCGGCAGAGGCGCCGAAGCGCTCGAGAGCTATGATCGCTCGCTCACGCTGGGGGCGGGCGATGCCGGCGTGCATCACGGCCGGGCGCTCGTTCTTCTGACACTGGAGCGGCCCGAGGAGGCGCTGGCAAGCCTCGATCGGGCCGCCGAGCTGAGCCCGGGACATTTCGGGGCGTGGTTCCATCGGGGCGTGGCGCTTGCGCTGCTCAGGCGCTACGAGGAGGCACTCGAGAGCTTCGACCGGGCCGTACAGATCGAGCAGCGCTCGGCGGAGGCGCACGACAATCGTGGCGTCGCGCTGGGCCATCTCGGGCGCGCACAAGAGGCGCTCGCCGCATTTTCGGAGGCGATCGCCTGTCGGCTGGATTACGTCGACGCCTACAACAACGCCGCCAGCACCCTCAAGGGGCTCGGCCGCCATCAGGAGGCGCTCGAGACATTCGACAAGGGGCTCGCCCTCGCCCCCGATCACGCCCCGACGCTCTGGGGCAAGGCGCTGCTCGAGCTCGCGCTGGGCCGGCTCGAGCAAGGCTGGCCGCTGTATGAGGCGCGGCTGCGGCTCGAGCACATGCGGCACGATCGGCGCGAATGGCCGATGCCGCGCTGGTCCGGCGGCGAAGACCTTTCGGGCCGGAGCATCCTGGTTCACGCGGAGCAGGGCCTCGGCGACACGCTGCAGTTCTGCCGTTATGTCGCGCTCCTCGAGGCGCGCGGGGCGCGAGTGACCTTCGAGGTGCCCGCCGTGCTCGGCAAGCTCCTGCGCTCCCTCGGGATGCAGGGGAGTCTGATCTGCCGTGGCGAGCCGCTTCCGGAGGCGGATTACCACTGCCCGTTGCTGAGCCTGCCGCTGGCGCTCGACACGCGGCTCGAGACCATACCCGGCGGCGTGCCCTATGTCAGCGCCGACCGCGCCCGGGTCGCGAAGTGGCGCGAGCGGCTCTCGGCGCTCCCCGGCCTCAAAGTCGGTCTCAACTGGCAGGGCCATGCAGGCGCGGAGACTCAAGCCTGGATCCGGGGGCGCTCCTTCGCGCTCAGTTGCGCAACACCGCTCGCACAGGTGCCCGGCGTGAGCCTGATCTCCCTCCAGAAGGGCGCCGCGGCGCGGCAGCGGGCCGGAGTGCCGTTTGCCGAGACGCTGCTGGAGCTCACGGACCCGGCCGACGCGGGGGCCGACGCCATGATGGAGACCGCCGCGCTCGTGTCGGCCCTCGACCTCGTGATCACTTCGGATACCGCAGTCGCCCACCTCGCGGGCGCGCTCGGTGTTCCGGTGTGGGTGCTGCTGCACGGCGATCCGGATTGGCGCTGGCTGCTCGAGCGCCCGGACAGTCCATGGTATCCGTCGATGCGGCTGTTCCGCCAACGCACGGCCGGGGATTGGGCGGAAGTCTTCGTGCGCGTGGCCGGTGAGGTGCGCGCCCTGTTGCCCTAGCGCTCGTGCGTCCTCAGACCGAGCCGGCGGGACCGAGACCGGCGGGAAAGAGGCGCGCTATACTCGCCGCATGAATACTCCTTTGCGCCCGAGCCGACGCTTCCCTGCCGGGGGGGGCGTGTTGGCAGTGCTAATGTGCATGTCGTTCGCATCGGGACAGGCTCTCGCCGCTTCCGCAACGCACGGCAACCTTCACAGGCTGCTCGCCTGCCGTGGAATCGCATCCGGCACCGCCCGGCTGAAGTGTTTCGATGCCGCGGCGGCCGCGCTGGCGCGGGCAGTCGACGGCGTGGCGCCACGGCGCACGGGCGCAGGAGAAATTGCCGCCGCCAGGGCGTCGGATCGGAGGGCCGCGGCGTTCAATCCGCGGCAGACCTTCGGATTCTCGTCCGCGGCGATTCTGACCCGCGAGGTCGCAGCCGGCGCCCGCAGAAAGCCCCTCTCGCACATCAGCGCCCGGGTCGTGCGCCTGCGGCAGGCCCCCGACGGGCGCATGGTCTACTGGCTGGCCAACGGCCAGGTCTGGGAAGAGCTGCTCGACAACGGCGACGCGCCGCCGGTCAAAGCCGGCGAGCGGCTGAAGATCTCGCGCGGCTGGTTGGATTCGTACTGGATGCAGACGCCCTCGGGCCGCGGCTGCAAGGTCGAGCGGCTGCACTGACCGGGTGAGGCGATGTTTCTTCAGATCGAGGACTTTCTGACTCCCGCCGAGGTGGGCACCGTCCTGGAGCATGGGCGTCAGGCCACCTTCGTCGACGGCCGGCGGTTCAATCCGCACAACGTCACCAAGAACAACCTGGTCATCGATCCGGCGGACGCGCACGGCCAGCAGGCCGCGCAGATCGCGCTGGCGGCGTTCCAGCGCAGCGAGGAGGCGCGCAACTTCATCTTTCCGCGGCGGATCGCGCCGCCGCAGATCCTGCGTTACGGCGAAGGAAAGAGCTATGGCGCGCACGTGGATGCGCCCTTCATGCCCCTGGGACGGCAGATGCTGCGCTCGGATGTGTCGAGCACCCTCTTTCTCAGCGATCCCGCCGGCTACGAGGGCGGCGAGCTGCTCATCTACCTCGGCTCCGAGACGCTGAGCATCAAGGGCAGGGCGGGCCAGGCCGTGCTCTATCCGTCCACCACGGTGCACGAGGTCCGGCCGGTGAGCGCCGGCGAGCGGGTCGTGATGATCACCTTCATCGAGAGTCAGATCGCCGATCCGGCGCGGCGCGAGCTGCTGTACACCCTCAACGAAGTCCGCGCCCTGGAGGGGCTGAAGATGGACTGGCGCAATCGCACGAGGCTGGAGTACGTGGCGGCCAATTTGCAGCGGATGTGGGGCGCGTAGCTACTGCGTCCACTGCTCGCGCGGTCCGCCGAAGCGGTCGATCGACTCCAGCGTCGCCGCCACCAGCGCGCGCTCGGCATCGCTCAGCTCCGGCCGCCAGATGTCGAACAGCAGGATGATCCGCTGCCCGGCGCTTCGGTTCCAGGCCTCGTGCTCGATCGAGTCGTCGAAGATCGTCACCTCTCCCTCGCGCCACGGGCGGGTCTCGTTGCCGACGCGCAGCGCGCACTCCCCCGGCACGATCAGCGGCAGGTGGCAGATGAGGCGGGCGTTCAGATAGCCGTTGTGAGGCGGTATGTGCGCGCCCGGGCGCAACAGCGAGAACAGCGCCGTCGGTGTGCGTCCCTTGATCCGGCACAGCGGCAGTTTCCGCAGCGCAGCGAGGGTCACCGGGCAGAGCGCGGCCATCTCCGGCACCTCCTCGCCGTTATGGATCAGATGACAGCTGCTCCAGGCCGGATCGTTGAGCAGGCCGTTGTTGTCGAATACCGGCCGGTCGGGGCTGGGCTGCATGTAGGGGGCGAAGCGGCCGGGGGATTTCAGCACCGCGAGCAGCTCGGCGCGGATGGCGGGCGTCTCGCGCTCCAGCGCCCGCCCCCAGGGGAAGGCGGCCCGGTCGTAGAACTGGATCTGCGGCAGCTCGGGAAAGAAGAAGATCTTGGGCTGCTGGAAGTAGATCTGCCGCCGCCCCAGCAGCAGATCGATAGCCTGGGCGCACCGTCTGGTACGCTCGCCGAGCCCGCTGCGCTCCAGATCGGCGAGCACGTGGCGCTCCAGGGATTGCATGCTCTGAGTGACGAGGTCACCGACGCGCTCGAGATCGGCGCGCCATTGCGCAGGGACGGAGCGCATGCCGCGAGCGATCTTGAGCGCTGCCCGGTAGAACGAATTCGCCGCGCGCGTATCGGCCCGCGCGCCGTAGAGGTCACCCTTGCGGATGAGCGCGGGGACGTGCCGGGGGGCGAGCGCCAGCGCCCGATCCAGGGCGGCTTCCTCGTCCGCCGCCGATCCGAGCGCGCGATGAGCCCGAGACAGACCGAACCAGGCGTCCACGCCTGCGGTGCCGCTCGCCGCGGCCTCGAGAAAAAGCGCGCGTGCGCCGCTCGCATCGCCCCGTTGCAGCGCCTGGAAGCCCGCGCGGGTGAGCGATGCCGGCTCTTGTGCGCTGCCCTCTTGCACGCTCAGTGGATCTTCTTGGAGGCCTCGGTCGCCCTGGGCATCTCGTGAGCCTGGCGGGGATTCCACAAGGAGGGCCGCACGCCGGAGATGAACAGGTCATGGCGGCGGAAGTCGAATCCCAGGGTATCGACCGTGCCGAGCACATCCATCCCGAGGATCAGGGCGGGACGGTGCTCCAGGCCCCACACCTTGAAGATATGGAAGTCTCCATAGATCAGCGCGACCCCGGCGATGCGCAGCGGGCCGATGGCGATGACGGGACTGTCGACCATTCGGCCCATCTGGACCTTTTGGGTCGCACCGTAGACCGCCGTCACCGGCTCGAGCCGGCCCCCTGCGTCTGTCAGATGCAACGCCGCCTCCAACGCGGGGTTGCCGAGGGTACGCTGCGAGCCGGTGTCCACGATCGCCAGGGCTCGCACATTGCCGACATAGGCGGGGATCGCCATCAGGCCGCCCGCCACCGACAGCGTGTGTACCCTGGAGTCCTCGAAGCGCACGCCCGGGGGCAGCTCGCGGGAGATCCGCACGCGGTTGGTCCCGAAGTCGACCAACAGCGTGATGTCGCGGATGCCGGCCACCCCGAGGATGCCGTCCGCGCCCGCCATCATGGGTGTCCTGAGCACCGGCACCGCCGTGTCGTGAATGATCAGCGATCCCGCCCGGAGCGTGCGGATCTTCACCGCCGGGACGGCGGCCGAGCCGGTCACGCCCTCCAGGTCGATCAGGGGCATCTTGCTGGCGGCGAGGCCCAGCGCGCGCACCAGCTCGGGCGAGACCGTCGAATGGCTGGCGCCGGTGTCGATCACGAACCGGAACGGACCGCGCCCGTCCACGCGCACCGGCACCACCACGCGCCCGATCTGGTCGAGCCTCGTCGGGGCGGCGAACAGCGACTCGTACAGGGCCTGGCGTCTGGAGATGACCGGGGTGTGCTGGGCCGCCGCAGGCGGGGGCTGCGCGGCGGCCACCCCGCCTGCGGTCAGCAGACCTGGCAGGCAGACCGTGAAAGCGCCCCGCCACAGGCGACGCCGGTTCCCCCACGTTCTCATGACTCACATTACCACGCGGTGGGGGAAAAAACGTGAACGGATCGCAGCCGGCCGTCAGTCCGACCTGGGCCGCATGTCGAAGGCGATGCACAGGCGGGGCGAGGGGCCATAGATGGGATTGGTGCCGTGCCACAGGTAGGAAGGGAAGAGCACCAGGCGGCCGGGGCGGGGCTCGATGAAGCGCTCCGGCGTCAGGCCCGCGACGGGATGGCGGGGCTCACCGAACTTGATCCAGCCTGACCTCAGGGCCGGGTCGCGCACTTCCTCGGGGACCTCGACGTAATACGCGGAGCTCACGGCGCCCTGGGGATGATAGTGATTGACGTGAAATCCGTTGCGCTGCAGGCGCACCGACCAGGCGCCCGTGAAGTGCACGGCGCCGTCCTTGGCGCGGGCCAGCGGGTGCTCGGCGGGCAGTGCCAGCGCGTGGCGGTACTCCTCGACCGCCGCTTCGAATGCTTTGAACGCCGCCCGTACCACCGGCTCCGGATCCGCCAGCAGGCTGCAGTAGGTTTGGGTGCCGTTTCGGAGGGTCTGATCCAGCGGCGCGCGGCTGAAGCGGTGGCGGTCGTTGAGCACGGCGGCGAGAGTCTCGTTGAACTCGGCCATGGAGCCGAAGCCGGCCGGCGGGTCGAGGTCGAAGGCGCGGACGAAGCGCTCGTAGTCGCAGAGCTCCCGGTAGCGCTTCTGATCGAGCATGCGGGCCACCGTGGCCTCGTAAGCCAGCCATTCCTGGGCGAGGGGGTCGCGCTGCAACTGCGCCGCGATGAAGGGCTGCGCTTCCTCCGCCCGCCCGCGCGCAAGCAGGATCGTCACCAGGTTCAGCGCGACCGCCGGTTCCTCGGGCCGGGCCGCCGCCTCGAGCGCCTCGGTTTCCGCTTCCTCCAGGCGGCCCTGGTCCATCAGCACCAGCGCCAGGGTCGAGCGCGCCATCGTGTTGGAGGCGTGGCGCTCGATCACATCGCGCAGCAGGGCCTCGGCGCCGGAGAGCTCGCCGGAGCGGTACAGCAGCTCGGCCAGAAGGTTCTGCAGCGGTAGGTTGTCGCGGTTGGCGCGTACCGCCTCGCCCAGCGACCGGGCAAACGCCGGCTCCCCTTGCATGAAGCGGATTCCCGCCAGCGCGCGCTGCGTCTCCAGGTGCAGCGGCTCGAGCTCAGCGGCCCGGGCGAATCCGGCCTCGGCCTCGTCGAGGTCGCCGGTGTTGAGCGCGGCCCATCCGCGGTTGTAGGCCGCCTCGAAGCCGTCGGCGCCGAGCTTCCTCGCCGTCTTCAGGGAGTCCAGGGCCTCGGGGCGCTCCATCCTGACCAGCAGCGCGCCGAGATTGTGATGTGCGACGGCATCGTCCGGGTTGAGCGCGATCGCCCGCCTGTGGGCCCGCTCGGCCTCGGCGAGGCGGTCGAGGTCCGTCAGCGCCAACGCCAGAATTTCCCAGGCTTCCGCGTCGGTGCCGTCGCTCGAGAGCAGCAGGCGGCATTCGACCTCGGACTCCGCCGGCCGCCTCAGATCGTTGAGGGTCTGCGCCAGCCCGCGGCGCGCGGCGCGGTGTTGCGGCAGCCGCTCGAGCGCTTTGCGGTAGGCGTGCTCGGCCTGCGCGTAGTTCTCCCGCTTGCGCAGCAGGTTGCCGAGGTTGGCGTGAAACTCTCCGTGCTCCGGGGCGAGGCCGATGCTGAATCTCAGCCACTGCTCCCCCTGTGCCCAGTCCCCCGTGTCCTTGAGGGCGAGTCCGAGCAGATGCGCGGCAATCGCATGGTTGGGCTCGCGCGCCAGAATGGCGCCCAGTACCGCGGCCGCATCCGCCGGCTTGCCCGCCCTGAGCAGCGCCGTCGCGCGATCCAGATTTTCGGTGTGAGACATGATTGAATTATCGCCCGAATACGGACTGTCCGCTCGGGTTGCGCGCCCACAACGATTCGTCCGACCTAGTTGTGGCAGTTTTACAACGTCCTGTGTCGGGCGTGCCGGCAAGCGAAAAAAATCAATTCAATCAATGAGATAAATTCAGGCAGCCGATCATTCCCCCGTGTTCTTTCTACATATCGAACTTTACAGCTCGAGAACTTTCGCCATATTCTCCGCCACATGTGCCGTACCGCCGCCGGGCGGCCCAGAGCTGTCGTCATGCGCTAAGACACGCAGCTGTCGCTACGCAATAAAACACACAGACTTGTCTCGGGAGAACAACTGATGACGAAAAACATTCTCGTGCGGCGAGCCATCCAGCTCGCGCTCGCCAACGCGGCCGCGGCATCGGTTGCGCTGCCGGCGTTGGCCGCCCCCGCGCCGCAGACGGTGCCGTCGCCTTCCGCCTCGAATTCGGCCGCTGCGCCGTCGGCCGTGCCGGCGCTGCAGCAGGTGGTGGTGACCGGTACGCGCATTTACATCCCGGGCCTGAAGGCGATCAGCCCGGTCACCTCCATCAACGCCAAGACCATCGCCCGAACCGGCGCCACCACCATCACGGACGTGCTGAACCAGCTGCCGCAGGTGACCGCCAACCAGGGCTCCATGTCTTCCAACGGCGCCACCGGCACCGCCGCGGTCGACCTGCGCGACCTGGGCGCCCGGCGCACCCTGGTGCTGGTCAACGGCCGGCGGCTGATGCCGGGCGAAGCGGGCTCGAACGTGGCCGACATTCACAACATTCCCGCGGCCCTGGTCGAGCGCGTGGACGTGCTGACCGGCGGCGCCTCGGCGATTTACGGCGCGGACGCGGTCGCGGGCGTGGTCAACTTCGTCATGAACGACCACTTCCAGGGCTTCGAGATCGACGCCAACGCCTCCGGATACCAGCACAATCAGCACGAGGGATACTACGGAAGGTTCGCTCCGCAATCGGGCTACGGTTCGGCGTCCAGCTCGGTGTTCGACGGTGCCCAGAAGAACATCACCTTCATCCTGGGCAGCAACTTCGCCGACGGCAAGGGCAACGCCACGGCATATTTGAGCTGGCGCAAGTCGAATCCGGTGCTGCAGGCGACCCGCGACTTCAGCCGCTGCTCGCTGAATACGAGCGGTGGCCATGTCGCGTGCAGCGGCTCGAGCACCTCCCCCACCGGCGGCTATTTCTTCTCCGATCCTCCCGGCTCGCTTACGTACAACCTGGCTCCATTCTTTGCCTCCGGGAAACTGACAGTCGATCCGGCGACCGGCCAGTTCGTGCCGTTCGGCCAGGACTACAACTACGGCTACTACAACTATTACATCCGGCCGGACACCCGCTGGAACGGCGGCTATTTCGCCCACTACAACATCGACGACAACCATCAGGTCTACAGCTCGATGATGTTCATGCAGGACCACACGCTGGCGCAGATCGCCCCCAGCGGTGCGTTCCTGGCGGCCGGCCTGGGCACCAATTCCGCGGGGATACCCAACGGCGGTTGGACGGTCAACTGCAACAACCCGCTGCTGTCCGCGCAAGAGCAAAGCACCATGTGCCAAGGCGCGACCGCGGGTAATGCCTCGATCTTCTTCGGCCGGCGCAACGTCGAGGGCGGCAACCGCTTCGATGACCTGACGCATACCGGCTTCCTCATGTCCGTCGGCAGCAAGGGCAACATCACGCCCAACCTGACCTACAACGTGTACATTCAGGAAGGTCTCACGCTGCGGCAGGAGATCTACCAGAACGACGTGTCCAAGCAGAAGATCACCTACGCCATGAACGACGTTCTGCAGAACGGGCAGGTGATCTGCGCGGCCAATGCCGGCGGCGCCAATGGCGCGCCGGGCTGCGTGCCGTATGACGTCTGGGGCCTCGGCAGCCCCTACGCCAGCCAGGTCACCAATGCCGCCGGCGGCCCCACCGCCGCATCCGTGGCCTACATCACCACCCCGGGCCTGAGCCAATCGCGGACCGAGGAGCGCATCTACCACGCGGACTTCACCTGGGATGCGACGTCTGCGGGGCTGAAGCTGCCGACGGCCAACGAGGGCCTGGTGACCGCGTTCGGCGCCGATTACCACGAGGATTTCACGAGCTTCAAGCCGGGTGAGGAGTTCATCACGGGCGACCTCGCCGGCCAGGGCGGCAAGATACTGCCGTTGAGCGGTGCGGACAGCGTCAAGGAAGGCTTCATCGAGATGCGGCTGCCGATCGTGGAGGACAAGCCGTTCGCGAAGGAAATCTCCACCGACGTCGCCTACCGCTACTCCAAGTACACCATGGGCTTCAGCACCAACACCTACTCGTTCTCGGCGGACTGGTCGCCGGATTCGAGTTTCCGCTTCCGCGGCGGCTACAACCGCGCGGTGCGCGCGCCGAACCTCGGCGAGCTGTTCACCTCGCAGGCCGTCTTGCTCGACGGCAGCGAGGATCCGTGTGCGAGCACGGGCCTGGGCTCGCCACCGAGCTACCTCACCGGCTCGGCGCTGGCTACCCGGAAGGCGGAGTGCGCGGCGCACGGAGTCAGTCCGGCGCAGTTTGGCAATACAGGTTTGGTGGGCAACGTGGCGGGCCAGTACAACGGTCTGATCGGCGGCAACCCGAACCTGAAGCCGGAGACGGCCGACACGTACACCTTCGGCGTGGTATACACCCCGACCTACCTGCCGAGCTTCAGCGCCACGGTGGACTACTACGACATCAAGATCAAGGATGTCATCAGCACCATGGGCGCGAATCTGATCGTCAACCAGTGCGTGATCAACAACAATCCGTACTTCTGCAGCCTGGTCCATCGCGACACCTCCGGGTCGATCTGGCTGTCCCAGAACGGCTATGTGATCGATCCGCTGGAGAACCTGGGCTACTTGCATGAGCGCGGCGCGGACTTGGCGATCCATTACCGGGAGGGCCTGGGCCGTTTCGGTGCCATCGATTACGCGTTCAACGGCACGTACGTGGCGTCGTTCATCAAGGAGCCGTATCCGGCCGCGCCCGGGCGTCCGGCATCCGGTACGTACAATTGCGCGGGCTACTTCGGCGCCACCTGCGGCAATCCGTTGCCGAAGCTGCGCACCGTCCTGACCGCGGAGTGGGAGACGCCGATCCAGAGTCTTGACGTCGGGCTGCGCTGGCGGCATTTCGGCAATACGGAGATCGATTCGGCGAGCCCCGCGCCGCTGCTGGCCGGCAGCTCCAGAAGGGAGGGACGGGGGACCGCCACGCGTGCCTCCCCCGCCCGAAACCCCAGCTCCAGGGGGGTGCCCGGCTTCAGGGTGGGGGGGGCTTCAACCACCGCCCGGAAAAGGGCCCCGCCGATCATTGCCAACGCCAACCTGCCGCCGCCGTACTTCAACGGCAATACCTATCCACAGGTATACGACACGCTGGGCCGGTATATGTTCGTGAACATCCGGGCGGACCTGTAAGCTTCATAAAGACCAGAAGCATTTGATGGCCCTTGCGCCTCCTCGCGGTGTGCCCGCGAGGAGGCGCTTTTCCATGTGCGCCCGCACTTGGCGGGGCGAGCGGCCCGGGCTTATCCTGCGGATCCATGTCCACCGACGAAGCGCGCGTGAATGTCTTCGACGCCCTGCTGGCCGAGCTGGCCCCGGTGCGGGAGCTGCGGCGCCGTGGCGATTACGCGCGGGCGCTCGCGCGCCTCGAGGAGCTGGAGCAGACCTACCCGGCTTCCGGCCTGCTCTGGCAGGAGCGGGCATTGTGCCTGCGGGCGTCCGGTGACAAAGCAGGCACCGAGGAGGCGTTCCGGCGCGCCGTTGCGCTCAATGACGCGCTGCCCGAGAGCTGGCGGGCGCTGGTCGGCCTGTCCCGGGGGGCCGGGCGGCACTCGGAGGTGGAGCGTGCGGCGACGGCGCTCGGCAAGCTCGAGAACCTCCCGCCGGAGCTGCTCGAGGGCTCGAGCCGGCTCAGCGAGGGTGACCTCGATGGCGCCGAACGCCTGATCCGGGGCTACCTCGGCCGCCAGGGCCCGCACCTCGATGGCATGCGGCTGCTGGCGCAGATCTGCACGGACCGCAAGAGCTACGACGACGCCGAGCTGCTGCTGGAGGCGATTCTCGACCGCAATCCCGACTATCACGACGCCCGTTACGAGCTCGGCTTGGTGTTCATCCTGCGCAGGCGGTTCTATCCGGCGCTCCTGCAGGCGCAACGGCTGCTGCCGCTGAATCCCGCGAGCCGCACGACGAGAAGGCTGTACGCCGACGCCTGCGACGGACTGGGGCGGTTCGACGAAGCGCTGCGGGTGTACCGGGAGCTGCTCGCCGAGACGCCCGGGGATCCGGAGCTCGAATTCAAAGTGGCCTTCGGGCTGCGCAACCAGGGGAAGGCGCAAGAGGCCATTGCCGGTCTCCGGCGCGCGATGCGCCTGGAAGACAATGCCGGCTCGGCCTACGCAGCCCTGGCCGACATGAAGACCTACCGCTTCAGCGACGAGGACATCGCCGCCATGCGCCGGATCGAGGAAGATCCGCAATCGCCATCCCAACACATGCCGGTGTGCTTCGCGCTGGGCAAGGCGCTGGAGGACCGCAAGGAATACGAGGAGTCCTTCCGCTACTACGCGCGCGGCAACACGCTCAGGCGAGCCGGGGCACGCTACAACCGCGAGGCGAGGGAGCGGAATGTCGGGATGCGGGAGGCGCTGTTCACGCCGCAGTTCCTCGCCGCCCGGCGGGGCATGGGCTGCCCGCGCCCGGACCCCATCTTCATCGTCGGCATGCCGCGGGCCGGGTCCACGTTATTGGAGCAGATTCTGGCGTCGCACTCGCGGGTGGACGGCACGCTGGAGCTGCCCGAGATCCCGCGCCTGATCAAGCAGTTCCGCTCCCGCAGCGCCGAGGAGTGGGACCGTTATGCCACCGTGCTCGCCGAGCTCAGCCCGCAGGAGCTGCGCCGCCTGGGCGAGATCTACCTGGAGGAAACGCAGGTCTACCGCCAGCGCGCGCCGTTTTTCATCGACAAGATGCCGGCGAATTTCCAGGAGGTGGGCTTCATCCACCTCATCCTGCCGAACGCGAAAATCATCGACGCGCGGCGGGACGCCATGGCCTGCTGCTTCAGCAACTTCAAGCAACTGTTCGGCAACGGCCAGGAGTTCAGCTACGACCTGTCGGATGTGGGCCACTATTACCGCGGCTATGTCCGGCTGATGGAGCACTGGGACCGGGTGCTGCCCGGCAAGGTGCTGCGGGTGTGGCATGCGGACACGGTGAACGATCTGGAGGGCACCGTGCGGCGAGTCCTCGACTACTGCGGCCTGCCCTTCGAGCCGTCCTGCCTGGAGTTCTACAAGACCGAGCGCAGCGTGCGCACCGTGAGCTCCGAGCAGGTGCGCCGGCCGATCAACCGCGATGGCCTGGAGCTGTGGCGCCATTACGAGCCCTGGCTGGGGCCGCTGAAGGAGGCGTTGGGACCGTTGGCCGAGCCCGGCGGAGCGCCCACTGCCGCCGCGGAGCGCGCTTCGGCCTAGAGCTTCCACGGCTTCGGGCGCCGGCTCAGGCGCTCCCCGAGGCGATTTCCCGGGTCCGCCTCACAGGGCGAGCGCCCGATCGGCCAGCCGGTGGCTGCCGGCCAGTGCGGACAGCCAGCGCATGCC
>OFHJ01000034.1_pt1 | contig 52400 bp, 51 predicted proteins | sample 1522001 | NCBI WGS metagenome assembly OFHJ01 (sample SAMEA2464838, study PRJEB22497) | soil metagenome | biome: Grassland; feature: Farmland; material: Clay | place: Australia | collected 2013-02-01 | depth 1.2 m | reverse complement strand
CGCTTCGACAACCTGAGGTGTCTAATTGAATAGAGCCGTAATGAAAAGAGCTAAAAAGCTCGGGAAATTGTTCAGCCTGAAGGTGGACAGCAGAGGAGATACAGGAATCGGTACCCTCATTGTTTTCATAGCAATGGTACTGGTTGCTGCAGTCGCTTCAACTGTCCTTATTCACACGGCTGGAACACTACAGCAGAGAGCATCGAGTACAGGTCAGCAGACAACGCAGCAGGTATCAACCGGTCTGTCGGTGTCTTCGATCTATGGGATCAACAACGAAACCGCCGCGTTTACAGCAGGTAGCATAAAGTGGGTAGCCATATACATTGGAGAAACATCCGGAAGTCAGCCGGTCAACCTCGGTAACGTCACACTCCAGCTGACATACAAGGGCCAGACTGCATCACTTACCTACATTGGCAACAATAGCACAGTTGCCGGGTACCACAGTGCTGCACAGGGAACAAACAATGTTTTCCAGAGCAAATACTTCAGTGCACTGGATAACAATTCAGCCGGAGCAAGTGATCACTTTGCAGTCCTGACGATAGCAGACCCAACATCATCCCTGTCGGGAACATACCCAGTGGTATCATACGGTGACCAGGTAGCGCTGCTAGTCAACGTAACAGCAGTATTTGGCGCAGGTATATCACAGGGACAAAGTGTAACTGGTTCAGTCACGCCACCGAGCGGTAACCCGGGAGTCATACAGTTCACTGCACCGGAGTCTTTCACACAGGCAATAGTACAGCTGCAATAAGCTGTATTATTCCCCTATTTAATCAGTGAGTACAATGGGTCTCTTTGACAAATTGATTGGAAGAAGGAAAAAAGAGGCCACAGCAAACGTACAGAATCCTATTCAGCAACAGCCAGCGAACGTCAGTCCACCTCCACAACCGCAAGTTGACACGAAGATAATAGAAGGGATAAATCAGCGGTTGACTTCGATCGAGAATGAAGTCAACAGGCTGAATATGTCCTTTGAAGCATCTAGAAGAAGCGTATCTGAGGTAAAAGAAGACGTAGAAGGTCTAAAGGAGAATGTAAAAATGGTAGTTTCACTATATGAAATGGTCTCGAAAGAGTTCAATCCGTTCATAGATCAGACTCCAGAAGAGATCAAGGATCTCACAGACTCACTTAGGGAAAACGTTGAAGACCTCAGAAGCCTTGTCAACTCAGCAATCAAGGATCTCAAGGAGTTGTATGGAGCACCAGACATGGATTCAATACTAGACGAAATGGATCAGGAGGAATCAAATGATTAACGATTCCCTTAAGGGATTTCTACAGACAAAAGTGGATTCTATCGACAAGTCCATACCTAAATTCGTTGTGGAAGAACTGAGACAGAAAATACTCAACTCACCGACTAAGTTCTCAAAAACAGATATTGAGAATCTTTTCAACAACCTTCAGAAAAAATACATGGAGGGCAGAGAAAATTCGCTCCTGGGTAAAGTCGACCAGATATTTCGTGAAATATCCAATGTCGAAAGCATGCTGTCAAGCGGAGGGGGGAAACGCCCGAAGCCCTCGGCATTCGACTCAGAAGATGAACTATCCGAACCCACAGCAGAAAAACCTAGGTCTTACAAGAAAAGATACAAGCTCGAAGCAGTCGGAGATGATGTAGTGTCATTGATGGTTGCCTTGAGATGGCTGGAATTTCTGCTAGACAACTATGGTGCAGAGAATACTCTTGACATACTCGACTACTACGAAAGTCTCGGATGGATATCGCCCAATGCAAAAGAACAGATGTTCAAGTTTACAAAGATTACGGGCATAATGGCTCCTGCACAGGAGTACAAGATTAAGCCGACAATACAGGACCACATAGTTACGATGCTTTTCATTGAAAAGCTGAACGGTGGAGAGATATCCAGGGACCTGATAGAGAGGCTTGAAAGAGATTTCAGACTTCTCAAAAAAGGAGTAGACGAACTGTATGGGATTTAGTTACGTTGCAGCTGCGGCAATTTTGCTCAGTTCAACCCTTATTTTTTTTGGAATGGTATATTCCGGTTTCGTTCAATCGAATCTCGAAATTCACAATTCAGGGGTTCAGTATGACCACCAGAGATACGATTATCTCAATTCAAACGTAAACATCACAGGATATAATGTGGTGAATGAAAGCACTGCAAATGCCAGTGCGTATAAGGTATATATAAATATGACAAACACAGGCAGTGTTACGCTCAATATGAACTCGACAGACATCCTGGTAAACGGGATAATGACCGGGTTCAATTCATCGGCCGAGTACCTGTTCCCGCTGGGAAAGGGAAACGTCTCATTCAATGTAAATTCAACTTCAACTTATGATGTTGAAATAGTGTTCAGCACAGGATATGAAAAATATGCGAAGGTGACAGCCTAATGGGATCTTTAGCAACATCGGAACTGATATTCTTCATAGCAACTCTTGTGATTAGCGCATCCGTAGTGGGAGTTCTCGGGGGCCAGACTCTCCATATTACCCAGAGCATAAGCCAGTCTTCAAAGACTGTGTCTTCAACGATAGATTCGGGGTTTGAGATCATAAATGACCCGTCCAGCATACCCTACAACAGCGGATATGTGTTCTACATAAAGAACACCGGAAGCGAGAGCTTCTATTTCACGAATAATACTATTTCCACCGTGATCAACGGAACCCTGCTTTCGGGCAGCAAAGTGGAATACCAGGACCTTGGAGGAAACGGCATGCTGATGCCCGGCCAGGTCGGGACAATAACCGCGAACCTGACCCTCAGTCCGGGGTATTACACACTCGATGTTACGCTGAGCAACGGGCTGGGCCATAGCATGGTGTTCCGGGTGAATTGAGGATCGGCTATGTATCTGGATTACGGAATTGAAGGTGACGAACTTGACAAGAGAATGGGCGGCGGGCTATACGTCGGCCAGGTCATGTCAATAATGGGTGAGAGCGGCGAAGGCAAGAGCATGCTTTCCCTGCGTCTAGCCTACGGCCTGATCCAGAATGGTGCCAGCATATGCTACATTTCATCCCAGTTTCCAGTCAGGGAATTCATATCAGAATCAGAGTCGCTCGGCTATCCGCTGCTTAACGACATACTGTCTGACCAGATGTCACTGATAACGAGCGTGTTCCTGCTCAGAAGAAGCAGGAAGGCAACGATCGATCAGCTTCTTGAGAATGAGAAGGTGAAGCAGAAACAGGTACTGATAATCGATTCGCTCCTTCCGATAATGTTCACCGACTTCGACGTGGACTATTTTCTCACGAGGCTGAGAAAATTCTCCGAGGGAAGGATAGTGATAATAACGTTAAACCCGACAGATTTCGACCCCAAGATGCTGCTCAAGATACAGCAGCTGTCAACCACTGTCATATCATTGAAGTCAAAGGAGCTGGCAGGGGAGCGCAAGAGAGTGATTGAGCTGACAAAATTCCCGATGGCCATGAAAGCTTTCCAGCAGTCAATATCGTACAGGATTGAGCCTGGAAGGGGCCTGATAGTGGAGATCTCAAGTGTATCATAAGGAGGAAAGAAACCAATGGTTGAAATAATAAAATCAGACAGCCTTGAAATGGCATTAAGCAGGAATCCGCACCTGAACGCATACATCGAAAACTACAGGAATGCCACGGGCAGGACTCCTGAATTCGTTTCAGTAGCGGACAACTCGATTAGGGACATGTCATCCATAGATGTCATCTATCCTGTGGGCGACCCCATTTTCATTCACATACACCTTAACGACGAGGGGGCGAAACTGTACACGCCAATTGAGCCGAAGCTCACGTTTGATGAAGTAATAGTAATGGAGGAAATTCTCAACATGCTCCTGGCCTTTGCAACTGATTATCCGGCCCCTGATAACGAGGAGGTGCTTGAGCAGAATCTCGAAGAGCTTTTCTTCAAGAGGGTGACAGTGGGAGTGGCAAACAAGGTGAGAGGGACCTCCGCAACTGTGCTTCCAGAACTTTACGACAAGCTTCTTTACAACCTGAAGAAAGAAGTCATCGGGCTTGGGCCACTTGAGCCGCTTATAAGGGATCCGAATATAGAGGATATCAGCGGGATTGGCGCCAAGGATGTGTACATAGTCCATAAAATACTTGATTCCATGCAGACAGAGGTAACTTTTGGGGACAACGACAGGCTTTCGCTCTATGCTAAGAGGCTGAGCGAAAGGGTAGGGAGGCCTGTCAGTGACAAAAACCCGATCGTGGACGCCACACTTCCTGACGGTTCCAGGCTTTCGATTGTCTATAGCAGTGACGTGTCTGCCAGGGGCCCCAGCTTCACCATTAGGAAATTCCAGGACATACCGATTAGTATAGTACAGCTGATAAAGTTCAACACCATGTCCGCAGAAGAGGGGGCTTATCTCTGGCTGGCACTTGAATATGGCCAGAGTGTGTTTGTCTGCGGCGAGACTGCAAGTGGCAAGACCACGGTGGTAAACGCCATGATTCCGTTCATAAGGCCTGAGTCCAAGATATTCAGTGCCGAGGACACGCCTGAGGTCAGGGCACCGCATCCTGCCTGGCAACAGCTGGTTACAAGGGAAAGAGGTGCGGAGGACAGCAGGGTCACCCTGTTTGATCTTCTCAAGACTGCATTAAGGTCAAGGCCCAATTACATTATCGTGGGTGAAATAAGAGGTGCCGAGGGTTCCATGGCTTTCCAGGCCATGCAGACAGGACATCCGGTAATAGCCACTTTCCACGCAGCATCAGTCAAGAAGATGATCCAGAGGTTTACCGGGGTTCCGATCAACATCCCAGTGACGTTCATGGATAATCTCAACATAGCACTGATACAGCAGGCGGTTTACGTCAACGGCAAGTTCCTGAGGAGAACAACCAGCATTAACGAGATAGAGGGCTACTACGAGGAGCTTGGCGGAGTCTCCACAAAACAGGTTTTCCAGTGGGACCCGACAACTGACAGGCACATATTCAGGGGAATGAACAACAGCTACATCCTTGAGAAAAGAATCGGGCAGACTGCCGGCCTTCCCGATCCGAAGATGATTTATGATGAGCTGTTCAAGAGAGCAAGGATCCTCAAATACATGGTTACCCAGAACATCAACTCATACTATGATGTGTTCAAACTCGTAAAGACGTTCTACACCAAGGGGGACATAGGCGTACCAATATTCGGATGATAATATGGCAGACAATAATTATGGAGGAGCTAAGAGGACAGGCCCGTTTACGGGGATAGAATTCAGGAGCAGGCAGGTGACCCTCATACTAGGGTCAGCCGGAGCAACAGGGTTTCTCCTGATGACCTATGAGTATACAGGAATACTTTACCTTCTCGTGGGAGCTGCAATGGCAGGTCTAGTCCTGTTCGGGATACTCCTCAAGCCGGTCATTGAAAGAGATACGAAGAAGAACGACATAAACTCGAATATACCATTTTTTGTGACAGCCTTTGCAACCCTCGCCACAAGCGATTCGAACAGGATTACGCAGCTGGATATACTGTCGAAGAAAGACAAGCTGGGGCTGATCCGGGAAGATCTCGGGAAGATCGTGAACCTTGTCCGGAACTGGAAGAGGGGTCTGTCCGAGGCTTCCATGCTTCTTGCTGAGAAGACCCCTAGCGATGTTTTCGCAGACTTTCTTTCAAGGTTTGCACACGCTATCGACAGCGGGCAGGACTTTGACGACTTTGTCAAGACTGAGGCAAACACCGTCATGAGCAATTTTGAGACCGCATACCAGTCAGCCCTCTACACGTTTGAGCTTTACAAGGACCTCTACGTTTCAATGCTACTGGCCTTTGCATTCCTGATCACATTTGTCATGATAATGCCCGTGCTGATTCCAATAAATGTCATAACAGTCCTCGTGCTGAGCCTGATGGTAGTTGCCCTTGGGGAAACTATGCTTGTATACGGGATCAAGATAGTTCTGCCCAACGACCCTGTATGGCACGACACTGGAATAAAATCGGAAGTGCAGCTCAAACTGGAGAGGATATACAAATTTGCACTGATTGGATCCGGAGGAATAGGTGCGGGACTATATCTCTCAGGAGTTCTCTCGGTTCTTCCGGTTTATTTCATCATACCCATCGTCATGACCCCGCTGGCTTATCCGAGCTATCTCGGCTCCAAATATGAAAGGAAAGTTGCGAAGAACGACGATATGTTCGGAAGCTTCATAAGATCGCTTTCGGGGTCTGCATCGGCAAGGGGGAATCTTGTGATCGATGCCCTGAAAGCAATAGTCCTCCATGACTTCGGCGTACTCACCAAGGATGTGAGGAACCTTTACAAGAGACTGAAGTACAGGGTAAACAGCATAACCGCGTGGAAGTATTTCAGCGCAGACACTGGATCGCACCTTATAGAGGTCTTCTCAGGAACATTCGTGGAGAGCATTGATCTTGGTGCGGATGCAGAAATGGCCGGAGACATTGTTGCAAGAAACTTTGACCGTGTCGTGAGAATGAGAAGAAGAAGGCATGCTGCGGCACAGAGCTACATAGGAGTGCTGTATGGAATCACCGGCGGCCTTGCATTTGCCCTGGGGATATCATTCGGAGTGCTCAAGATCATAAACCAGATATTCACAACTTTCAGCACCTCGACACTCACCAACTTCGGCATCTTCGTGGGGCAGCCTGCAAACTCGATACTGCTGATACAGATATTCATATCGCTCATCCTCTACGTGCACTCCATAATAGCCGGCCTCGCACTCAAGATTGCAGATGGCGGGAAGATGATATTCGGAGTCCATCACGCAGTTATGATGAGCTGGATTGTAGCAGTTGTTATATACGGAACGCTTCAGATCACGGGCGCAATACTCGCAGGGGCCCTCTGATTGCAGTAGTTTCACCTAGCTACAGGGAGCCACAGTAAGAATAAAATAGCTTCAAGAAACTACAGTAGGATGATTGACGCCTCCAGCGCCAAAAAATCCCTGAAAAGGTTTGTGGGGTTCGTCGAAGAAATAATGGATACTGACGATGCTGAGTCAAGGGACTCAAAACTGTCAGGACTTATTTCGTATGTGAATGAGAACCGCGACATTATAAAGGAGGCGGCAACCGAGGAAACTTCACAGCTTATATCATATCTTGTCGTAAACATTTATAAATCAGGCTCGTCAAAGCTGGATGAGCTTCTTGAAGTGGTCAAGTCGATAGATCCTGAAAACCCGATTGTGGGGGAGTATGAAATAGTCAGCCTCCTGGACAGGGACAAATATGGGGAGATTATCGAAAGAGTAACATCCGACAGGAAATTCTGCAGCTCGGCAGGAATTATGGAAGTCCTGAAGAAGAGTGCCATCAGATCAGGCACTTTTGGGCCCGTAGTCACTTATTACGCACAGTGCGGGATGTTCGATGAAGAACTGTTCCGGTCCTACACGGAGAAGGAACAGGATGACGGGGTAAATGCCCAGCTGATTGAACAGTACCGGGAAAATAGCATGGACGAGGAGCTGATTCGCCTCCTGGAACTGATTGTAACCACGAATGAGAAGCCTGGGTACAGGGTCGACCTTGCAAGGCTGTATGTAAAGCATAAAGAGAAAGGGAAGCTGGAACAACTCCTCAAAGACATTGACCCATCGGATGTGGATAGCTTGAAAGACTATCTCGACGTGGTTGGGGCCCACGAACTTGTATCCGATTATTCCCGGGCACTCCTTTTTGCCACATCGGGGCTGGCGACCCATAGAGCGAACAGAGACCTTATGCTGCAGAAAGCGCGGATGCTCATAATGCTCAGGAGAGAGGGTGAAGCAGCTGATGCCCTGTCTGAACTTGTGGAAACGTTTCCCAAGGACAGTGAGGCAATAAGGCTGGTTTCCAGCATTTACTACAAATCCGGAGACTACAAGAACACTCTCAAGTACCTTGGACTGCTTGGCGAGCTTGTTGAGTATGACCTTTCAGACTATCTGATGCTTATTGATGCCAGGATAAACCTTTCCCTGTTCGATGAGGCAGCAAAGAACATAACCGGCGCGACTTCGCGGTTCGGGAAGAGCCTTGAACTTCTGAGATACAAGCTCTGGCTGGAGAGAATAATCAACGATCAGTCAAAGGCGTATTCAACATCCCTCGAGATTCTGGAACTTGATACGCTGAATAAGGATGCCCTGGAGATCAAATTCAATTATCTGTTTGACAAGGAAGAATACAAGAGATTTGCAGATGAATATGAAGATGTAATGGTTGAAGAGGTAAGGAAGGAGTTCCTTGACCGCCTGGCCGCTAGCTTCATTTACCTGAACAGGTTCAAGGAGTTCTTTTCACTGACTGCACAGAACAGCGAAACCATTGACAGTGGACATGTCATGGATGCGATCTTCTATGTTGTGAGGGATGATGAGAAGATAGAGTCCCTGAAGCGCATGATTGAAGGTACTAGAAAAGGCCATGGTGTTGGCATGCTGATAGTGCTGAACAAGATCCTCGGTGTCAAGCCACCCTATGAGGGGAAAGCTTCCGATCTGGCCGTTTCATCGAAATCTTATGCCCTCGGGTACATAGTATGCATGGAAAGCATAAACTTCAAGGAAAAAACCTCTACTGACGAAGCTGAGCGCATCCTGTCGACTACGGGTTTCAAGGAAATATCTGAAACTGTTGACCTCATAAGAAACATCTATTCTGGCAGGCAGGAAAACAAGGCGAGCCTCAGTGACTCCCCGAGGCTCATGTATCCCGTGGTTTCCGCACTGGTCGACATAGGGGACAACAAGTCTGCAAGGGCCGTCCTTGACAGTTCCTACGACAGCAAGCTTGTTGACCCTTTCTATTACTATTATGATGCAATTCTTCAGTTCAGGAAGGGGAACACGGGTGCTGCAAGAAAGAGCGTGAGAAAAGCCCTTGCAAGGCTTACCAACATATCGTTCCTGACACTTGAGGCCGAGATACTCCTTTCTGAGGAAGATGTTGATGAGATCAGGGAATCACTCGTCAAGCTAGCGGACAGGGGAGTAATACAGAACATAAATTTTGAAGAAGTTTACAGCTACGTTATATCCAAAGGGGATTACACAGCGGGAGAAAGCATGGTCGAGTCCCTGAAGCCGTTCAATATAGACAATTTCTGGTTGAACAAGCTGATCAGGGATGTCCTGGTCCAGAAAAATGAGCTTGAGGAGGCGCTGAAGTACTCAGAGCTTGTTGTCACCAGCAAGAAAAGGGGATTTGATGACATAAGAAGGCATGTCAACCTGCTTGAGAGGCTGGGGATGAAGAAGGAGAGGCTTGCATTCCTGATCTCCAACAGTGGGGAGCATGAGAGTGCAACGATAGACCTCTGGATAGGTGACGAGTACTATCTGGAAGGGGATTTTGAAGGTGCCCTGGAATATTATGAATCCGCCATAAAAAAAGGGCTCGACCCATCGGAAATTGCCAGTTATGCGGACACCCTTCTTGAAACAGGAAAACTTGAGGAAGCTGCAAAAATAATCAAGCGCATGTCTGAGCCCGGCATACTGCAGATCAAGCTTTACTATGAACAGGGGAGGATTGAGGACATAATTGGCCTGATGAAGAGTTCAGACATTATTAAGGATGGCGAGGAGGAGGCACTCACCTATATTGCGCAGAAACTCTGGAAAAACCGCCTTATCAGGGATGCACTCATAAAGACTTACAGAAGTGAGGGGTACCAGTTCCTGGGAAAGCTGATTTCCAGGAAAATGATTGATGCTGAGGATTACGAAGGGGCTGAAAACATTCTTGAGAACCTTCTGAAGAATTACCCCTCCGATATTGAGAGTGTGGCCGCACTGGCCGATGTCTATGTCAGGCTCGGGAAGGACGGGGAGGCAATAGGTCTTATGCTCAATTCCATGAAGAACTGCACCGGTTTTGACCAGAGCATGCTTCTCGTGAACAGGATCATGAGGACCTATTTCGAGAACAGGCAGTACGAATCAGTCACAAAATTCTTCGAGACGAACCGTGACTATGTGGACAGAAACTCCGTGCAGTTTATCATAAGGAGCTATATTGCGCTTGAGGAGTACGACGAGGCGGAGAAGCTCCTGGGCAAATTCGAGGGAAACCTGGTTGACAGGGACCTGAACAGCGAGATGCTGGAGGAAATCAGGGCAAAAAGGGAATTCAGCGAAATACTGATTTACGTCAGGAGGCTCCTCAAGCTCGAGTACAAGGCCGGGAAGATATTTGACATGAAGGAGGCGCTTTACAAGGCAGAAATCCCCATAGAGAAGATAGAGGAGGTCTTCAATTTCCTCAATACCGAGGATTACTACACCGAAATAAATGAGGAAAAATACGAGATACTGTCAAGGGACGTTTTCCAGGAGATAGCCAAGAAAACGCGGGTGGAGTCCATCAGGGACATAAAGATAAACATAATATTCAACAACCTGCCAAGCAGGGATGTGATTGTCTCCAAGAACCTTTACATTTACATTAAGCGCTGCCTCAGCGTGGTCAGAGAGCCGAAGACTGAAGACGATGTCCTTATGAAGCTCCTCAGGATCGCCCTGAGGGATAAACTCAGGGCCGAGCCATTAAACGTTGCGGTTAACCTTAATGTAGGCATATCCGATGCCCTTGAAGTAATATCCCTGATGAAATACATGGAGGACATGAACAGGAAAGGTGGATTCTGATTGAGGACCGTCCCTCGATATATGACTGCAGAAGTGAAGGACATTGGAGTTTCAGTGGTAGTCCTTACCGCTGCGTTTACACTTCTCCTGTACAGATACAACAAGGAGGCTTTTGGAGGATCAGTAGGAGTAATAGCAATAGCCAGTTTCCTCATAGTTCTGACCGCATTCCTCATGCATGAAATGGCACACCGCTTCGTTGCAAGAAGCTTCGGTGGAATAGCCTTCTTCAAGATGTGGCTTCCCGGGATACTCCTTATCCTTGTCACGTCAATATTCGGCATTATATTCGCTGCTCCAGGGGCCGTCAACATAGGCGGCATCTTCAGGAAGGACCAGATCGGCAAGACCGCACTGGCAGGACCTGCCACCAATCTAGGCATAGGAATACTTCTCTATGCTGCGCTATTCTTCGTCCCGCTTACAAGCTCGACCATGATCGTGTACAGTGTCATGTACTGGATGGCGGGCCTGAACCTCTGGTTCGCCCTCTTCAACCTCATACCGATACCTCCCTTCGACGGGCAGAAGATATACAAGTGGGATCTGCACATCTACATAGTCATAGTGGCTGTTGCACTTGTAATGAATTTCCTGAACGGGCCGTTCCTATGATTTCAGAAACAGCTTTTCAGCCGGAACTTCGTTCCCCTCGGCGGGCTTAACGAAAAAGATTGTGTTTTCGCCGACCTCTATCTTGTAGGCTATATCAAACTGCAGAATCTCGCCGCCGTCCACCCTGATGTTGGTTTCAGACGAGGATTTCAGAATCTCCCAGGCACCTGCGGATGGCTTCATTATCAAGCCCAGATAAAACGGGTTCCTGGAGGCAACAAAATAACTTTCAACATCGCTCATGACTTCCTGCTGGTTCCTGAAATACACCACTGAAATTTTCATAGACGACACCATCTTTTAAGCCGGAATAAGGAGAATACACAACGATTATATATTCTCCCATTATTCTGCGTTTGCTATCTATATAGCATTGGTACCTTTAATCCTTGGGGGTATTGAAATTCCCTTAATGATAAAGATCAGGGAGAAATGAACAAAATGGAATATAAGGAAAATTGTACATCCTGTGGAATAGGGCTCGTCGAAAGCGGCTATTCCATATTTGACTGCCCCAGTTGCGGGGAAGAGACTATCGGAAGATGCAAGGACTGCAGGGAACACTCTACACAGTATACGTGTTCCAAGTGCGGGTTTACGGGGCCGTGAGGGTTTAGAAATGGGCGATGTAGCAGTTGTCTTGAAAGTATTGCCTGAAGACTCTGATCTTGACATGGAGAGCCTCAAGACACAGATAGAAGGCGAGATAAAGAATATATGCAAGCTCAACAAGTCAGAGTTGCAGGAGATAGGCTTTGGCCTCAAAGCAATAAGGCTTGAAATCATTGTCCCCGACGAAGAGGGCAAGATCGACAAGGTTGAGGCCAACATCAGCAGGGTAAAGGGAGTAGGGCAGATTGACACGGAAGACGTCAGCCTTCTCTAAACTTTCTTCTGCCTTATCCTGTACTGAATCCTGAAATGCAGATTTATCAGATTCTTGCACCCGTCTGGGACTTTTATGTCATTCTCCTGATTCTGGTTACCATAGGGCTGATATTCATCGGCATCCCGAGGAAGCAGAAGGATGACGTTACTGAGGAGTTCGCCCCAAGAACACTTGTCATGGTGCCATGCAGGGGCCTTGATTTTTCTCTGAAAGAGAATCTGGAATCCATAAAGAACCAGGGCTACGAAAACTATGATGTTGTTGCGGTTGTTGACAGCGAGGATGACCCGAGCGCTGAGATCCTGAGAGAACTCTCCATTCCGGTTATTGTGTCATCCTTCAAGTGCACAAACTGCAGCGGCAAGACAAAAGCACTGAGCACTGCCATAGAGCAGAATCCGGACTATGAAGCGTATGTCATAACCGATTCAGACATAACAGTGAGCAAAGATTGGCTGAAGTATCTCATAGCCCCGCTAAAGAACAATAAAATCGGGCTTTCCACAACATTCCCGTATTTTAATCCGGTGGGTGGATTCTGGTCAAAGGTCAAGGCTGTGTGGGGCATAGTCGGCCAGAGCCTCATGGAGTCAGACCTGACCAGGTTCGGCTGGGGCGGTTCTCTGGCGTTCATGAAAGACCTTGTGGATGAGAGGTCATTCCTGAAATTTTCGGAATCTGTCTCGGACGATACGGCCCTTTCATCAGTGTGCAGGGAAAAAGGGCTCAAGATCAGCTATTCCCGGAGAGCACAGCCTACAATAAACTCGCCGGATGACTTTGGCACCTTTTTTGAGTGGGCAAACAGGCAGACCGCCCTCTCGATATCTGCAACAAGGCGCGTATTCCACTATGGCGTAACAGTATACGTATCAGAGATACTTGTTTTCCTTTCGGCAATAATGCTTTCTGCTTTCTATTCTCCACTGTTCCTCCTGCTTTTCACACCCACTCTCCTGAGTGTGTTCAACAACGCAAGGCGATCAAGGGAGATCTTCCCGATGCTCTTCCTTATCACGCTCATGCTTCCATTCCTTTTCCTGATCAACCTGCTGATTGCAAACAGCATGGAGGAGATAAGGTGGAGGGGGCGGACGTACAGACTGCAGAAGCAGAAGACATGATTGGAGAACCTAGATTATTATATTTTACAAAGTTAGGGCTTTATGGAAAAAGCCGGAGATGGAGAGTACCCGAGACTTTTCGGGACAAACGGGATAAGGGGAATACCCAATGTTGATCTTACAGCGGAATTCTGTGCTCTGATTGGCAGAAGCATAGGGAAGCACTTCTCTTCCGGCACAATTGTAATGGGCCGGGACACCAGATCCACCGGCGATTTCGTTTATTCTTCGGTTCTTTCAGGGGTACTTTCATCAGGGTCGGATGTGATCGATCTGGGAATCCTCCCGACTCCAGCACTTCAGTATTACTGCAAGACCAGGGGCCTTTACGGCATCGTAATAACTGCATCGCACAACCCACCAAGATTCAACGGGATAAAATGCATAGACAGCGACGGGACTGAACTGGACCGCGCTGAAGAGGAGAAGATTGAGAAGATATACTATGCCAGGGACTTCAGTGAAGTGCCTTGGGAAGGCATAGGAAGGGCATATCCGAGGAACGGTGCAATAGACCAGTACCATGACGCCATTCTGGGCCAGGTTGATGTTGAGAAGATCAGGAGAAAGAAATACAGGGTCCTCGTTGACTCAGGGAACGGTGCTTCATATTTCAGCACCCCGAGGCTGATGGAAAAACTGGGATGCAGCCTTGTAACGCTTAATGCCAACCCGGACGGGAGATTTTCTTCCAGGGATTCCGAACCCAAGCCGGAGAACCTGAAGGACATAATGTCACTTATGAAAACCGGCGGCTTTGACATCGGCGTAGCGCATGACGGGGATGCTGACAGGGCTGTGTTCATAGACGAGACGGGCAAGTTTATCGACGGGGACAAGACGCTGAATCTTGTCGTGAGCAGCGTTATCTCCGAAGGCGACAAGGTTGTAACGCCTGTGAGCAGTTCCGATGCCATAGATGAAGTCTGCAGAGAAAAAGGTGCTGTCCTTGTCAGGACTAAAGTCGGTGCACCGGTTGTGTCAAGGACCATGATAGACGAGAAGGCAATGATTGGCGGTGAGGAGAACGGAGGCGTCATCTACGGAAAGCACCAGTATTGCAGGGACGGGGCCATGACTGCTGCTCTTGTGCTGAACCTCATGGCGGAGAATGGGAAGAAAATCTCTGCCCTGATTTCCGGGCTTCCTGATTACACGATCGTGAAGAGACAGGCTGAGCTAAAGCTGGAGTGGCCCGAGCTTCTCGACAGGCTGGGGGGGGATCAGCCCGTAGAGGAGGCAGACTTTACGGATGGGCTCAAAGTAATCAGGGAGGATGGCTGGATACTCATTCGCCCTTCCGGCACTGAACCCATAATAAGGATATACGGGCAGTCGAAGTCTCCTGAAACGGCACGGAAATATTGTGAGGAATTCGTCGGAATAGTTGATGTCCTGCAGGCTCAGACCTGATCGAGGGAGTCCTTGAACCGCTTCAGGGCAGTTATGTTTCCGCCTATTGCAAACCACAGCAGCAGTATGACAGTCACCGTGAATGATATCCCGAGGAGCGGGTAGCTTTCCCTGATGAATATCTGGAGGATGATCACCACCAGCATCATGACGAGCCTGTCGGCCCTCCCAAGGACCCCTGAGTAATTGCGCTTCAGCCCAAGAGCCTGGGCCTGCGTTCCCATGTAGCTTGTAAGTATTACACCGATGATTGCTAGCATCCCGATTGTAATGTTGCCGAAGGGGCTGAAAGTCATTCCCAGTATTATGAAAATGTCGGCATACCTGTCCAGAACGTGATCTATCAGATCGCCCTTCCTGGAAGCCATGTTTCTCATCCTGGCCACTTTCCCGTCCACTGCGTCAAAAAGTGCGGAGAATATAAGGGCAACAAACGCGCCTGCAAGAAACGCGGGAGAGCCGAAGTAATAGAAAATGCCCGTGAGAGCGGCAAGAACAACGGAAATAACCGAAATTGCGTTGGGATTTACCGAAAGGAAAAACCTGGAAATAGGCTCAAGCAGCAGATCGAATCTGCCCCTGTAGCTGTCGAGTACCATTCTTGTCACATGATGTATCCGTAAATTATTTTTTTCTATCTGACTCTATAAGCCTGGAAATTTGATCCGCGACTGAATCCGGTTTTGTGTCAGTTGTGTCGATAACGTGTATCCTGCCTGATGGTAAATGTTCAAGAGCCTCGTAGTATAGGGTTCCTGAGAGCTGTGCGTCAATATTCTCACGGATCTTGTCCCCGCTGTAGCCCCTTCTTACCATCCTCTGTTCAAGAACAGATGCTTCTGTTTCAAGAATAACTGCAATGGTGCAGTCAAGGAGATGGGAAAAATGGGATTGAACTGCATCGCACTCTGAAAAATGCCCCTTCGACCGGAGGCATCCTATATCGACTTCCCCGCCTTTCAGGCATCCACTGGAGGCGGCAATCTCAGCGGCATCGCAAACGGAATACCCCATTACGGCGAGTATCCCGGAGACTGTGGTCTTCCCGGTTCCCGGAACACCTGTTATGCAGATCAGGCGGGACCACCATTCCTTCCTGACATCTCTGCCAGTGCGAAGTGTTCTTCCAGCTTCAGCGGCATGGAGAGATGCCTCCTCGCGGAAACAGGAACCTCATACTTTCCTGGCAGGAGGCTCCGGGCTTCCTCTGCGTATTCCGGGGTGATCTTCTTCCCACCGCATGATTTGCACCTGAAATCATTCCTGCCGTGGGTCTTCATCCTTCTGGCACAGTTCTGGCACATGGGTGGCACCCTTTTGAAGTACCTTGATACAGAAATGACATGCATCTTCTCGACTTTCAGCGTCCCTTCTGATAGAGAGCCAGTAGCCTCAACTATGTCACCTGGCCTTAATTCCCTGAAAACGCTCCTGAATTCCTTTGTGGGTTCGAATGCAGCGAGGCCTATCCTGGATTTTTTCCATTTCATTTGCGCGAAATAATGGCCCCCCTGGATCGGCACCGGGGTATCCACCACCTCGCCAGTGATTGAGAAGGAGCCTTTCTCCCAGATTATGTCTGGAGAGTGGATGATGTGATCGTCTGTTCCCTGGTTTGTTTCATAAATGAGGTAACTGGTTCCCCCGATCCCGTAACGGGTCCTCAATTCCTGCTCAATCTGCGGAAGGATTACGGGGTTTACAGACCTTACGCCATAGACAACCGGTGTCCTGTTTGACGGGAAGATTGCAGCGTGCCTGTTTTTCACGTCAATGTTATTGAAAGTTTCCTGATAGTGCTCCTCGATAAACGCGGCTGCTTCAAGCTGCAAATCCCTGTCGACGCTTCCCGGCCTCGGGTACTGGTAGACAAGAAGCTCATAGGTTCTTCTGCCCGGGCTCCAGCTCATTGCAGAGGATGCCCCGATTACTCCCCGTCCATTCTTGAACTTCCTGTAATTCGCGCCCGCCTCCATCAGAATATCCTCGACATATTGAGCAGAAATTTCTTTACTTACGGCTTCACGGTAAAGACTCTCCGGCGGCCTTGAGCCGGAAACTACCAGGCCAGGGTTAGTGCTTTCCTGCTCCATTACGGCAAACTCGCCTATAATTTCAGAGGAAATGTCAAGGAGTTCCTGCCTGGAAGCTTCGCCCTTCAGGCTTTCATAACCGAAAACCTGCTTTCCGCTGATTCTGCCAACCGGAAACTTCCTTCCTTTCCCCATCCCCAGCCTGAGAACAACTGCACCATTTCCCCTCGTCTTGTAACTGATGTTGGGGTTGAGCCTCACGAGCCTTGGGTACCCGATAACGTCAAGGCCCGTTCGCCTGATCAGCTCAGTGGGCAGGTACGTGGTGCACATCCCGTCCACGGAATCTGTATCGTCTAGTGCGACCAGCAAATTAGGTCCCGAACCTCCTGCTCCTGACCTGATAGGCGGATATCGCCCTGAGAAAATCTATTCTTGTCAGGTCCGGCCAGTTAACATCTGAGAAGTAGAGTTCGGAATAGGCTGACTGCCAAAGCAGAAAATTTGAAATGCGTTCTTCACCACTGGTTCTCAGTATCAGATCCGGGTCGGGCAGTGATCCGTCGTACAGATATTCCCTGAACTTCTCCTCGTCTATATCATCGGGCTCAAGCTTTCCTTCCTTTACGAGCCCGGCAATTGCCCTTATAGCGTTTATTATTTCTCCCCTTCCGCTGTATCCGATCGCAAGGTTGAACCTGAACTTGTCATGCCTCTTCGTTGTTTCCTCCGTCAGCTTTATTGTTTCCCTGAGGTAATCCGGGAGTTTTGATACATCGCCGATCACCCTGACGTTGATCCTGTTCCTGAAAATGCGTTCATCGTTGAGAAGGTCAATGAATGCATCGTTTATCATCCTGAAAAGAAAATCCACCTCTCCTGAATCACGGTTGAAGTTTTCAGTGGAAAATGCGTATACCGTAACTATCCTTATGCCCAGGTCCATGCACCATTGAAGCACTTCCTCCAACTTGTCTTTCCCCCTGACATGGCCTTCATTCTCCGGTATGCCTGCATGCCTGGCATATCTCCTGTTGCCGTCAGTAATGATTCCAAGGTGTCCTGGAAGCGGGCTTTTCTTTATTTCCTCCATAAGGACTTTCTCGTAAACTTCAGAAGCCAGTGTTCCGATTCTCTCCGTAATTCCCATTTCCTGTTTTCAGAAATGAGAATTCGTATTTATATAAATCTCAAACGGTTTGCTCAGCAGAGGATGGTTGATCGAGGAGGCAGGGCCATGCACTCATACCTCCTTGACCAGTTCCAGGGAATACATGTATTCCTCTCTGGAATACCCGTGGACCTCTCTCTTGGACTTCAGGGTCAGCCCCATATCCCTCAACTCAGACATCCGCCCTGCTATGCCTGCGACCGTATTCACCTCGTAGAAATTTATTGTCCCGCCTCGCTTCAGGGACTTCATTGCTTTAGATACAAATGGAAAAGCGCCGTGGGGAAGGTTCATTATGATCCTGTCCACGCCTGTGTACTTTTCAACCTCTGCACCCGAATCCCCAAGTACAGGCTCTACAGTCCCCTTGAGCCTGTTGCGCCTGATGTTTTCCTTGAGGAGGCCGATGGCACTCGGGTTGTGGTCTATTGAAATTATTCTGCATTCGTGGTTTCTTGCTATGAGGACAGAGAATGGGCCGATTCCTGCAAAGAGGTCTATGATTAGCTCCCCATCCTTGACGCTGTCAGATACACGCATTCTTTCAGTCGCAAGCCTCGGCGAGAAGTATGCCTTCTCCACGTCAACAAGCAGTTCAATCCCGTTTTCCCTGTAAAGCGTTGTTCTGGATTCCTCGCCAGCAAGAAGAGTAAGTTTCCTTGTCCTGAATGGCCCCTGCACCCCATGGTCCAGGTACACGCTTCTTATACCGGGCCTCATGAGCAAATTTTCAGACAGGCTTACAGGGTCCCTGACATTGGATTTCTTCATCACAACAATGCTTCCTATGACGTCATAGCTGCCCTTAATACCTTCCGGCCGTGGCTTTCTGCTACTTGGCTTCCCATTGAGGAGGATAAGCTCCCCGTATTCGCTGGCCGAGGATTCTTTTCCCTCAGCTACAGGTATAAGCAAATGTTCCCCGGTGCGCATTATATCATAGTTGTCATCCATGGCTGAGAGTCTCCTCAGCATTCCTATGACTTCCTTGCCCTGAGATTTGTCAATCCGTAAATGATAATTCATCTGTTTGCCCTTTCAATCACGCTTTTTGCATACCTTATAGTGTCCCTGGAGAGCCGGTCTGAGAATCCGAAGATCTTTGAGATTTGCTCGACCCTGGCGGTAGAAACTGAATATATGGAGTTGAAACCGCTCTGATACAGCCTTCTCCCCCTTACCCTCCCTATCCCGGGAATGGTGGTGAGTTCTATGACATCCTCCCTTACGCCTTCCTTTATCCTCAGGTTCAGCCTCTCGAGGGATGTCCTGATCTCAGCCTTATAGAGGGATGACAGCCTTGAGAGGGAATATGATATCCACTCCGCGGAACTGACCCTCATCTGGAGGTCCCCGGGCCCAATATCGTAAGTCTCAGTGATGTCATTCATGCTTCGTTCATCAATCCAGTCCTTCAGAACCATTGCTGTGAGGGCGGCGGAAAGAGACTCCTCCTCGTATTCTTCTATCCCCGCCTGGTCCATGAAGTGCTCGATCAGCGGAAGGTTTCCGTTCCTGTATCTCATCGGGATCATGTCAGGAGTCCTGCAGATATAGTAAAGTGCAAGCTCCTCGCTGTGGGGTTTCTCGAAATATTTTTTCAGTACTATTGCAGACCTCGGATCTATGTACAGGTCGCTGACCATTTTCCCGAAAGTGGATACCTGCCATAAACCCAGTTTTTTCCTGATGAATTCGTTTTCCTCGAGAAAAGTCATGGTTTCTGACACCGGAAGCCTGAGGCTCTCCACGTCGTTCTGCACCCCGAACAGGGTGTTATGAAAGAAGTTCAATATGGAATCCTCATTTGTCGCTATGCCCGTAGCCATCAGTGCAAGTACGTTGAAAGGAAGGTACTTGAACTCTCCAAGTGCTGAGTTTACGGGTTCAACTTCACCGTCCATGTACTCATTTGCCTTTTCCAGGGCACGTTCCGTTCCTGCATAAACGAGTGCTTCACCCTCCTTGTCGTATTTTGGCCGGCCTGCCCTTCCCAGCATCTGCTGGATTTCCATATTGGGAAGATATGTGCTGTATCCGTCGCTGAATCTGCTTATGTCCCTTACTATTACGGTCCTTGCAGGAAGGTTTATTCCAGCGGCCAGGGTAGGAGTCGCGACTATAACCTTCAGCTTCTTTGAGATGAATCCTTTTTCCACCTTGCCCCTCTGCTCAGTTGACAGCCCCGCGTGATGGAAGCAGACTCCTTTGCCGATGAGCTCGTTTACAACATCAGAATACCTGTCGCTCTCTGCGAATGGATCCCTCTCGTTTACTGCGGGGTCCGGGCTTATCTCAAGAAATGTGGAAAGCGCCCTCGCTAGTTGCTCCGCCTTCTTCCTGGAGCTGACAAAAACCAGTGCCTGGCCTCCACCGTCAATGCTGCGCCTTACCGACTCAACCACTTCATTCCCTTTGTGCAGCTTAACGGTCTCCCCGTCCATGAACTCCAGTGTGCCCTTTGCCAGGATGCCATATTTGAGCGGCACCGGCCTGAAGTCGCTTACAACTTTCTCTGCCTTAAGCCATTCCGAGACATCCTCATGGTTTGATATCGTGGCAGAAAGGGCCATTATTGACATGTCCGGGTTCAGATGAAGTGCCGAAGACAGAACCATCTCCACCCTTGACCCCCTGTTTGGGTCTCCTACGAGATGTACCTCATCGGCAACGATCAGGCCAAGATTGTAAAGCATGCTCGGGTCGTGCCTGATCATGGAATCTGCTTTTTCCGACGTGCAGACCAGAACATCATACCTGTTGAGAATGGACGGCCCACTGTCATAGTCCCCTATGGAGATTCCGACTTTCAACCCAAGGGCTTCGAGCTTTTTCAGTTCCTGGTACTTTTCAGATGCAAGAGCCCTGAGTGGCACCATGTACATTGACCTCAGACCCTTCCGGAACATTTCATAGATTGCCGCATAGGCTATCAGGGTCTTTCCTGACGCGGTTGGGACTGATACGAGCACATTGCTTCCATTCCTGAATTTCAGGATTGCATCCTCCTGGTGCGGGTAGAGTTCAAAATCGTTCCTGTCAAACAGTTCCATGAAATTTTCCGGGAATCCTAGATCGCTTATTTTCATTGGGCTGGTTCCTGATTTCTTCACTGAAGATAATACTGATCTCCATTGCCAGTCAGCATATTAACCTGAAACCGGGGCATGAGACTGTGACTGCGCTGCTGTCCTGTGCGGCCAACGGTGGGAACCAGCCTGAAATCCAAGCCAGTAGAGCATCAAAATGATCCAAAATAATATAGATGATTCTGGAATAGTGGAGTGCATATAACAGCCAGTACAGGGTGTTGTCAGGCAACATTCTGTAGTGCAACAAAGCAGGTGTATAACTATGAATAAAGGATACTTGAGGCTACAATGGGCAAGAGAGCATATGCCTGTTGTGTCGGAGATAAGGAAAAGGTTTGTTGATGAGCAGCCCTTCAAGGGAGTGAAGATCGGGATGGCCCTGCACGTTGAGGCGAAGACCGGCATACTGGCACTCCTGCTCAAGGAGGGCGGGGCAGAAATCAAAATGGCTTCATGCAACCCCCTAAGCACTGACGATTCCGTTGTGGAATCCTTGAGAAACGACTACAAGGTTGATGTCTACGCGAAAAAAGGTGAGACGGAGGAAGAGTATTATGAATATCTCAACAAGGTGCTCGACCTTGAGCCCAACGTGATAATAGACGATGGCGGGGACCTTACCAAGCTCGTCCTTCTTGACAGAAAAGACCTCCAGAAGAATGTAATCGGGGGGAACGAGGAAACGACCACCGGAGTCGTGAGGCTTAAGGCCATGGAAAATGATGGCGCCCTCAAGTTCCCAATGTTTGACATCAATGATGCACAGATGAAGCATTTCTTTGATAACCGCTACGGAACAGGGCAGAGTACCCTTGACGGAATAATGAGTGCCACAAACATCCTCATTGCGGGAAAGCATGTTGTTGTTGCAGGCTACGGTTATTGTGGCAGGGGCATAGCAATGAGAATGAAGGGTCTCGGTGCAAGAGTCACGGTGACCGAGGTTGACCCGGTGAAGGCAGTTGAAGCGATCATGGACGGATTCAACGTGGAAAAAATGGGTGAAGCCATAAAGACTGCCGACATGGTAGTAACTGCAACGGGGATGAAGGGGGTCGTAACCTATGACAACCTGGTAAATGCCAAGTCCGGCCTCATACTTTCAAACGCGGGGCACTTCAACAACGAGCTTCCCTTTGATGACCTCCAGAAGAGGTCAGCGGAGAAGCTGCAGGTTAGAGACAGCGTCACAAGATACAAGCTTGAGAATGGGAAGCTCATAAATCTCATTGCAGATGGCAGGCTTGTGAACCTTGCCGCAGGGCAGGGACACCCAGTGGAGATAATGGACATGAGCTTTGCCCTTCAGGCGCTGGTTGCAGAGTATCTCGTGAAGAACTACAAATCGCTGGACAATAAGGTATATCCTGTTCCTGATGAGATAGACCACGGGGTTGCAGAAATTAAGCTTAAATCACTTGGCCTTAGCATAGATGCCCTTTCTGATGAGCAGATCAAGTACCAGTCAAGCTGGGAAGAGGGAACATGAAGAGGATAATGCTCATAGTTCTTGATGGGCTCGGAGACAGGCCAAACAAGGAGCTTGGCGGGAAAACTGCACTCCAGGCTGCATTCAGGCCGAACCTGAACTTCCTTGCATCCAATGGAACAAATGGCCTGATGTCCCCCGTAAGCCACGGCCTCAAGGTTGGTTCTGACACATCGCACCTTTCCCTCATAGGGTACGATCCGAGAGAATTCTATAGCGGAAGGGGCCCCTTCGAGGCAATGGGCCTCGGCATGGATGTAAGGCCCGGCGACGTGGCATTCAGGGCAAATTTTGGCACAAGGGAGAACGGCATTATAACAGACCGGAGGGCCGGAAGAATCCGGGATGGTAACTCAGAACTTTGCTCCAGCATAAACATGGAAATCGACGGTACCAGGTTCTTCGTAAAAGAAGGAGTTGAACACAGGGCCGCACTGGTCATCAGGGGATCGGGGCTCTCAGACAAGATCACGGATTCAGATCCTCACATCACCGGGAAGCCCGCGCAGGAAATTATGGCACTTGACAGGAGTGCGGAGCACACAGCGCATGTACTGAACCAGTTTCTCGAAAGATCGAGGGAGATTCTTGACAGTTCGGATGTCAACAGGAGAAGGGAAGAGCGCGGCGAGCCCAGAGGAAACGAGCTCCTCATAAGAGGTGCCGGAATGGCCCCTGTACTTCCGCCATTCGGCGAAAAGTATGGTATGAAGGGTGCTTGCGTTGTTGGCATACCCATGATCTCAGGGATATGCCAGCTTGTCGGAATGGATGTGATAAAGCATCCAGGTGCAACCGGCACTGTTGATACTGATTATTCCGGTAAGATCAGGACAGCGGTAAAAGCCCTAAAGGACCATGACTTTGTCCTTGTGAACATAAAGGCAACAGATATTGCCGGCCACGATGGCGACCCCATACTGAAGAGAGACGTGCTCGAGAAGACCGACAGGGCTTTCGGGCCCCTCAGAGACATTCTCGGGGACACGGTCATTGCAATCACTGGAGACCACAGCACTCCCTGCTCCATTAAAGAGCATTCCGGGGACTCAGTTCCGATCACCTTCGTGACAGACGGCATAAGGAAGGACGGGGTGCGGTTCTACGACGAAATTTCGGCCCTGAAAGGAGAGTTGAGGATAACAAGCAATGACACCATGAACTATCTTCTAGGGCTATCCGACAGAGCGGAAAAATATGGTGCCTGATCATTCCGGTTTGGCTGGTTTCTGTGTTCTGCAGAACCAGTATTTTACTATGTTTTAGATTAATTCAATAAGTTTAAATAATTTGTAGGATTAGTACGTCTGACAAGTGTATGACATCATGGAAGAGATCTAGGTTTAGCACCGCGAAGGAGAAATTGCGCGACTGGCAGATAGAGAAGGAATTTAAGAAGACGAGAAGAAAGCATCCTTTGATTTATTCGCAGAGAGCTGGAGTATTCTATTCACTTGTGTTCGGCCTCCTCCTGTGGTGGATTCCTGTTGCCGGTCCTGCCGTTGCCGGATACCTTTCAGGCAGGAAGGCAGGCAGCGTTGCTAAAGCGTTGACTGCAAACCTTATCGCCACTGCTGTCATAGTACTGCTTACATTTTCACTTGTCCCGTTTACAGCAGGTCCCCTGGGATTTGCCGGGAACTACCTCAGTTCCGGACTGCTTACACTTTCACAGTCTAAACTTGTCGCTGCTTCAAACATTCTGACTGATATGTATACAGGCTATGGAATCATCAGAACCTTTGCAATCATACTCCCGAGTTCACTAGTCACACTTCTGACTTTCGGTTACGTTGGAGGTTTCCACTCCTCTCTCAAGACCCAGGAAGAGAACTACTCAATGAGCTACATGGCCAAGAACGTGGATGAAAAGGTAGTTTCAAAGCACAGGAATGCACCCAGTGTCCAGGTAGTTAGAAGCGGAATAAAAGAATACAACTCAGGTGGAGACGACTCGGAAGACCGTTACAGCGGATGGTCCTACCTTTAATCTTCAGCAGCTTCCGTTTATCCCCTCCATTTTTGTCCTTTCTGACTGACAGCACATAGGATACTCTGGTAATTATTCATATATTGAGAGGCATATACCTCTTCAGATGATCGACGTAAAGCTCTTGAGAGAGAAGCCAGACATATTTTACACGTCATGCAGGAATCGAGGCATTGGCACAGAGATTCTTGACACTTTCTTCATGCTGGATGAAGAATGGAGAGCTAACCAGAAGAAGATTAATGATCTCAGGCACAGGCGCAACGAGATCACCCACGAGATATCAAGGCTTGTCAAGGAAGACAAAAATTCAACAGGAATAAGGGGACTGAAGTCTGATGTAAAAGAAGTGAACGCAAGAATTGACAGCCTTGAGGAGGACAACAGGAAAATAGTTGACGACAGGGAAAGGGCCATTTGGTCAATTCCCAACGTTCTCGATGAAAATGCCCCCGTCTGCTTCGGGGATGAGAACAATGTTCCGGTAAGAACATGGGGCAAAGCTTCAGTCTTCGATGATGATCTGGACGATTTCATGAAAGAAAGCAGGAGAGAGATGGACTATGAAACCCTCAAGGCCAGGCCGGTCAGCCATGTGGACCTCATTGAAGACATGGGGCTTGTCGATCTTGCAAGGGCAGGGAAGATTGCCGGATCGCGCTTCTACTTCCTGAAGAACAGGCTGCTGAAGCTCGAGATGGCGCTTATGAATTACACCGTAGATTATCTTTCCGAGCGTGGATTCTCTGTGGTGGAGCCTCCGTTGATGCTCAACCTGAAATCCATGGAGGGTGCCACTGACCTTGAGACCTTCAGTGAGACACTTTACAAGATCGAAGGTGAAGATCTCTACCTTATCTCCACGTCCGAACATCCCATAGCATCAATGTTAAGTGGAGAGTTCCTTGATGAATCGGAGCTGCCAATCAGGGTTGCAGGCATGTCTGTATGCTTCCGTAGAGAGGCAGGTTCACATGGAAAGGATACAAAGGGGATATTCAGGGTCCACCAGTTCAACAAAATTGAACAGTTCGTGTTCTGCAAGCCTGAGGACTCGGGCGATTTCCTGAAGGAGATACTGGAGAACGCAGAGCAGATATACAGAAATCTAGGAATACCTTACAGGGTCGTGAACGTCTGTTCCGGAGAGCTTGGGAGGCTGGCTTCAATCAAGTATGACATTGAGGCATGGTTCCCTTCACAGGGCAAGTTCAGGGAAGTTGTGTCCGCATCCAATGACACTGATTATCAGGCAAGATCCCTGGCCATAAAGTACAGGGCCAGCGGTGGAAATGAATTTGTCCATACCCTCAACAGCACTGCCATCGCCTCGACCAGGACCCTTGTCGCAATCATGGAGAATTTCCAGGAAGACGGCGGAAAGAGGATCAGGGTCCCTGCACCGCTTGTCCCCTATGCAGGATTTGAAACCATAGAAGGGGTGGACTGACCCTCCACGCTTTCCTCGCCGCTGTTTGAAGTTCTATGGTCCCGGCTGCATATTGAAGCAAAGTAATTCTTATCGGGAGATTAACAAAAACATGGGAGTTGCACTCGACCGTTTCTCCTCTGTATTCCAGCATGACATGTTTTAAAAAGATCAGAAGCAGGTGGGGAAGGGAATTTCCTGTCCGGGGCTCACCCCATGGTCACGGGAATGCAGAGTCTTGGGGTGGCTTTTTAAGAAGTGATTTACAAAATCTCAGCCAGCCAATGAAACCGAAACCGGATTTGACACATTGAAGTGTTCTCCGGGAAAATTGATCGCCTTTCGTTGGGGCATAACAGTCAAGCATGTGAGTGTCTATTCCCTGCTGCGTTATTTGTATTGCTTTCCTTCCTGATTCGCGGTTCCTGCCGTTGAGTGAAGCTCACCCTGAAGCAGTCCTGAAATAAGAATTGTCTGTTTTTCAGACCTTATGTCTTGCGTTCTGCATAAGCATTCTTGGCCGCCGTTACTGAATATTTCTTCCAGCGGTCAAGCACAGGCAGATGGTCATCGGCCACCTGGTCCATAACGTTAAGGTAGGAAAGTATCCCATTAACTGCCCTGTCTGCGTCCCTTACTGCAGAAATCAGGTCTCTGTTCGGGTTTGTTGAATCTCCTCCTGAAAATACGCCCTTGATCGAAGTCATTCCGGCTTCGTCTATTATGGGAGACCCCTGGGGCGTGAGCCTCAGTTGCCTCAAGTTTTCTTCCCCGATAAATGAATAATCGGTTTCCTGTCCGGTAGCTTCTATCACGCAGTCAGCGGGTATTGTGTGAACTTTGTCCTTCTGGGGCACCGGTTTTGCCCTGCCCCTGCCTTCTGTAACCATCTCGTTTACCCAGTACTTGACTGCCACGATTCTGTTGCCTTCCTTTACGTATTCAAACGGCGTGACTTCCCAGTCGTACTTGACGTTCTCTTCCAGAGATTCCTCCATTTCCTCGTCTGCATTCATTGAAGGATAACCTGGGCGGTCAATCTCCCTTCTCCTGTACATTATGTGGACGTTTTCTGCCCCAAGCCTCATCGCTGTCCTGGAACAGTCGTTTGCAGTGAATCCTCCGCCCACAATCACGACGTTCTTCCCAACATCGATATGTTCCCCAAGGCTGACTCTCTTGAGGAATTCTATTCCATGGTACATGTTCTCTGCGTCGCTGCCCGGAGTTCCCGTCATCCTTGGCTTGTGGTTTCCTACTCCAACAAAGACCGCGTCGTAGTCCCTGGTGAGCTCTTCGAATGTGACTTCCTCGCCGATTCTTGTGTTGAGATGGACGTCAACTCCCTGGGAAGTAATGAAGCCAATCTCTTTTTCCAGAACGTCGTCAGGCAGCCTGTAACGCGGGATCCCTGTCTTCATGAACCCACCAAGCGCAGGAAGTGACTCAAAAAGTGAGACTTTAACCCCCTGGATTGACAGGTAAAAAGCAACAGTGAGCCCGGCAGGCCCGCCCCCTATGATTGCCACTTTCTTGTCCAGGAATTTCTTCTTTGGTGTTTTTATTATCTGGGAATAGTCATCGAACTGGTCTGCTGCATATCTCTTCAGATGCCTGATGGCGATTGGCCCACCCGTGTCATAAAGAACGCATATGTCTTCACACAGATGGGTGCATACTCTGCCTATGATGGCAGGAAATGGTAATGTTTCAAAGACGATTCTTACTGTTTGTGCTGGATCACCTACTGCAGTGCTGTTAATATATCCGCCAATGTCGAGGCTTGCGGGACAGGCCTGAGTGCAAATGTTACAGCCTATGCACCTGCTGGCTTCGGCAACAGCTTCATGCTCAGTATACTCCAGAAGCGGTTCAACAGCGAATGTTTTTACCCTCTCTTCAGAAGGTTCATGCTTGATTTTCACTCTCTCGAAATTGAGCATATTGGTGATCTGTTCATAATTATCACAAGCGTTATAAACGTTTTTTAGCAATCGGAGCATCAAAAACAGCGCGTTAATCCGACTCATGGATGCATATATCTATCACCCGATCGGGGTATTTCCGAATTTCATACCGGGTTGCGGATCAGTTTCCAATAAGTCCCGGGATGAAAAGCATTGCCACGAATATGTTCACCAGCACTATGGCGCTGAGCAACCCATAGATATAGTTCTTTTCTTTAACGTATGCCACAAAGGCAACAAACACCACTGTGACTGGTGTCATGATGAGCACCCAGAGCCCCAGGGTTATGTAATAGACTGCATCAAGTGATATCAGGCCGGCAGGTATGCCTGTAAGCGGCACCAGTGAAGAGTTCAGTGTTGATGAGGGTGCCTCATAGTTGACCAACTGGGAAAGGGTAAAATTGTCTGCTGTCCCTCTGATGAAGAGCATGATCACCCCTATGACAATTATGGCTATGCTTGCGTTGACACCTATCATAAGAACCCTGCTTGTAACGTAATAACGATCTAGCTTGGCCGTGCGACCGCCTCCTTCCTCCTGCTCACTATGTATATAGAAAAGATCAGTACGAATGCAAACACTGCAGAAATTGCCAACCTGATTATATCATTCAGCACAAGCATTGATTCTGCATTCAGGCCCTTTAGAACCATCTGAGCCCCGAGGAACGAAAGAATCGAGAAGAATATCCATCTGATGTTCTTGTTGCTTATCCTGACAAGAATCTTGGCTCCCAGAAACGCTCCAATGAGGACGCCAATTGCAGTTGACGCAACTATGAAGAACTGGATGTATCCTTCATACCAGTATATCGATGTCCCAGTCGCTGCGGTTATCCCCACCATGAAGTTGCTGGTAGTTGTTGCAACCTTCATGGGGAGATTCATGATGCCGTCCATTGCGAGAACGTTGAGTGCCCCTCCGCCTATACCAAGCAAACCGGACAGCGTTCCTGAAACGAATACTACTATCTCTCCGAGCCACCATCTTACTCCACTGTACTTGATTTCCTTCTTCATTTTTGAGTCGAAATACGACCCCACGAGCTGGAAAATTCCTGTTGACCTGTCCTTTTTCAGTTCCTGCGGCAGTTCATACTTTCCTCTTCTTATTGTTGGTATCAGGGAAAAGAGCAGGACCAGCCCGAATATGACATAAATTACGCCCTCCAGCCCCTTAGTGTATACATAGACAGCAAGGCTTGCCCCCACTATGACCCCCAGAGTCGTGGATACCTCGAGGCCTATTCCTACCTTTATATTGGCTATCCTCTCCCTGGTGTAGGCACTTGCCGAACCTGCAGAAGTAGCAATTGAGGATATGAGTCCTGCACCGGCCGCAAAGTAAAGGGGAACGCCCATGAACAGGGACAGAATTGGGACGATGACTGTCCCCCCGCCGAGTCCGGTGAGGGAGCCAATAAGCCCGCCGAGAATCCCACTGACTACTATCAGGATGAACTTGATGACAGCAGCGTAGACTGTGATCATTAAACCATGAACACCACTGGTTATAAAAAATCTGATAATTCGCTATTTCGCTGGATTGGCTTTTTGTAGTGAAGTATTTATATTTTCTTAGCATAGTATGCAGATTACAAATGACCATCAGCCTATCGGAACTAAGGTTCGGTGATGAACTAATTAAGAGAGGCTTCGCCAAGATGACAAAAGGCGGAGTTATAATGGATGTTACAAACGCAGAGCAGGCCAGGATTGCTGAAGAATCTGGAGCAGTCTCTGTCATGGCCCTCGAGAGAGTGCCTGCAGACATCAGAGCCGCTGGTGGAGTGGCCAGAATGGCAGACCCTGAAAAAATTAAGGAGATCATTGACGCAGTATCTATACCCGTCATGGCCAAGGTAAGAATTGGCCACGTTAGCGAGGGGTACACGCTTGAAGCCCTTGGAGTAGACATGCTTGACGAGAGCGAAGTCCTCACTCCTGCAGACCCTTTTTTCCATCTGTATAAAAAAGAGTTGAAGGTGCCAGTAGTGTGCGGGGCCAGAATGCTGCCCGAAGCAGTAAGAAGGATCTTCGAGGGAACTGCCATGATCAGGACGAAGGGTGAAGCTGGTACAGGCAATATTATTGAGGCTGTCAGGCACATAAGAATGGTAAATGAAGGCATCAGGGTGCTGAAGACTCTTGACAGTGACCAGATAAACAAGGTGGCAAGAAATATTTCCAGTTCTTACAAAACCCTCAGGAAGGCTGTTTCAAAGGATCTGTTTCTTGACGAGGAATATCTCGGCGGGAAAGAACTCTATTACAGCATGGACGGAGATTATATAGAGAAGGAGCTCGTCAAAGTCCTGAAAGAGATCAAGAAGCTTGGACGGCTCCCTGTTGTCAACTTTGCTGCCGGAGGTGTAGCAACCCCCGCCGATGGTGCCTTAATGATGAATCTGGGTGCCGACGGAGTCTTTGTGGGGAGTGGAATATTCAAGTCCCCCAACCCCAAGGTGATGGCAAAGGCAGTAGTTGAAGCAGTCGAGAACTATGAAGACTACAAATTAATCGGGTCGGTGTCGAGTGGCCTTTCCGGAATGATCGGTACCGATATGGAGGAAATTCCAAAGGAAATGAGGCTTCAGGAAAGAGGATGGTAGAGGGAAATAACTGATCTGTACGTAGTCACAGTAATAATCCTGCTTGTGGCGCTGTTCGCAGCGTCCAGGATACTCAACATATTCGATCTTAAGGGTAGCACTGCGGCTCTCTTCGTGGGAGCGTTTGTAGTGTTCACCGGAACTCTTTCATGGTTAATTCTTATGCTTGTATTCTCTGTGGGTTCCCACATTGCCACAAAGGCCTGGATCAACAGGAAAAGGGATTTGAGGCTGCAGGAAGGGACCGCAGGTGAAAGAAGCAGTTCCAATGTGATCTATGCTGCAGTTATAGGCCTCGGAATATCTTCCCTGAATTTTGCGCATGTTGTTAACGCACCATATTTTGAATTATTTGCAATATCATTCGCTGTTGTAAATGCGGATACCTTTGCCTCCGAAATTGGAGTACTTGACAAGAAAGTATACCTCATCACCAATCTTAAGAGAGTGCAGCCAGGAGTGAATGGGGGAGTTTCAGTCCTTGGGCAGATTGCTGCCCTCGGTGGATCCTTCGTTATTGCAATAACATACGGGCTCCTATCCTACCCGAATGTCAACATTTTGTCGCTTGTTCTGATTGGGGTAATGGGATTCGTTGGATGCCAGATAGACAGCTTACTTGGGGCGACCCTTGAAAACAGGGACAGACTCACGAAAGGTGAGGTGAACTTCATTTCCTCTTTTATGGCTGTGGCCCTGTCTGTTGCACTTTTCTCATTCTGAGCCACCCCTGACAGCAAAATAATTATTCGTTTGCAACCAGAACAGCAGAAGATAGTTGACCGCGGCAGGATCCCTGCAGTTCTTTTTGCCCGATTCCCGTCTGCTTCTGCCCATCACCTGTTGCCAATCTGTTCTCTTTGGGCTTATATATATGGATCAGGAGAAGCGGTTTGTGCTGCGATAAAAAAAGAGGGATATAAGAAAATATTTGTTGTAAGTTAAAAATGGATCAGGACGCTATGAGAGTAACGTTTGCCTGACCGTATTTGTATGTAAGCTGCGGTGCCTGGAGCACGATCTTCAGAATGTATGCATTATTGCCCATTGCGTAATATACGCCCGGATTAACGGTCAGCTCCAGTGTGGCCTGCGAAGTTTGAGTCTGTTTAATTACTGAAGGAGTGGATATAACCTGCGAGAACGATGAGATTATATCATATGTGAAATTTTGCCCAGTGGACTCGTTGTATACATTCACGACCGGTGGCAGGACCTTTATCTCAGGATTCTGATAGCTATACGAATAATTAACAGTGACATTTATGGTCGTTGTAGTGTTGTTTATAGCTATTTCATTAGGTGATGCTGATATTTCCAGAACATGCTGAGGCTGTGCATGCGTGCTCGGAACGGTAAATGCAATAACTATGAGACCAATAATAAAGACTGCGGTGCCAATTGCAACTCCTGTATTGCGTGCCATATTATCTGTTCCTCAACTAGCCCTGTTATCGATAGATAAGATATTAAAATTTCTCTGTTCATGCAATATTCAGGGCTACACGGATTAATATTTTACGCTAAACTCACTATGGTGATCACAGCGTCGCTCTATTTTTGGATATGTGTTCCTTCAGTTCCTCGTGGAGTTTTCTTATTTGCCTGATGCTCCCGAGATAGGTTGCTATGCTGACGAGGAGAGTAACCTCTATACCAAAAAACTGTGGGAATGCTTCACCAGCCCAGAGAGCCAGGTTCATCCACCCGCCTACCAGGCCGGCCGTATGTGTTGCGATAAGGAGGTGCAGCAAGTGCATAGATCCGAGTAATAACCTCCCTACAATCGCAATTTGGCCCAATATTGTAGCTATAACGAACATAATCATTTCCAGACCCTCTTTCTATGCCTGTTGTTCTCCACAGAAAAATCATACATAAGTGAATTGGTACAGTTGAGAATAAAAAGTGAGGATTGGGAAAAGGTCCGTAAATATATTCTCAGGCGGAGCCAAACTGCCTGAGGAAGTTCTCCCTCTCTTCGAGAATTGATTCTCTCAGACCCCTCATCGATCTCCTTCTCAGAAGGTGATAACTGTAGTCCTGGTGATTGAGTATGTACTTCTTTGCCTCATCGAGAAGCTTGTCCTTTGGCAGCAAAACATCAACATTTGATCCTTCAGATGCGTCACAGAGGTCCAGTTTGTTTCTGAATTTCTGAACCGTTATTGAACCCCCAATTGAAAAATTGTACCCTCTATTGAAGCCGACCCTGTTCTCTTCGTGTGAAATGACCACATCACCCAGCAATGCAAGTTCATAGCCGGCATCTATTGCGTCTCCTGAAAGAACTGAGAATACAGGCTTTTCCAGTGAATAAATTAAGGATATAAGGGAATTTGCAGATTCGAGTATGGCCTTTGCAGTCTCGAAGTCTGTTGAGTCCGCCTTGAGCCCAACTGAGAAATGCTCGTTCATGCCAGTTACTGCGATCGACTTCACCTTGTCATCTATGGAAGCAGTCCCAATTGCGGCGACCAGCTCGTTTATTGCATTCCAGTTGATCAGGCCATTGTCATCACTTCTCAGGACAATGAGGCCAATCCCGCTGTCCTGCCAGAAAGTGATATCGTTGAACCCCTTCACCCTGACATTATTCATTGTATACTGCCATCCTGTACACTCTCAGGATAACTCCTCCAATTATAAGAATCACGCCAAGCCCGATTCCAAAGGTTGCTTCGGCCACTATGTCAACCGGGTCAAGCCCCCAGATCGCATACATGATCCCCACTGCCACCACTGCTAGAATCGCCGATATCACTATTGCGGAGTTTATGCTGAGTGGTACCGGGTTGGACTTCTTCTTTGAATTTGTGCTTTCGTATTTGCTCGTGGCCTGTGCGCTTTTCATTGTCCCCACTGCTGCAAATACTGTCACTCCTCCGGAGAAGAAAGTTGCTGCGAGGTTCAACCCGTTCGGAGTTGACAGGAAGGACGAGAAATTCTGCGTGAGAGAATACATCGTAAACATCAGAAGAAGCAGGAACAGTATTGAGGAACCTATCAGCTTGTTTGATGAGACTTCGAACTTTCCCTTCTTGTAAAGGCGCCCGATCAACAGCATCCCACCAACCACTACTATGAATGGCGGTATCAGGACCACGGCTGTCTCGTAAACCGGAATCTGGGTTCCGGGAGAAAGGGCTCCCCACAGAGAGAGTATTGCCATGTAGATTATTCCAAGTATCCCAAATGCCGTAATTATCGGCCTTCCAAGTGGGTGCAGGTCATTGTTGGAATCTATGAACGGCAGTCCAAGGAAGTAGAGCAGAGGAATTACGGCAAATACCACTGTCGCGGCCAGGGCGGAAAATTCGCCGAAAGGCAGGAACATCTCAAAGTCCACTGCCTTGTAAACGAATAGAAGGAACCATGGCGGGTATGTTGGCACATAAGCAGCAAGTGGGCTTGATGGAGCCACCTGCGGATACGGGTCGAAAAGTGTAGGTACTGACGGCAGAGCGTCGATGATGGAAGTTATCAGGATAATAGCACCAAAGGTGAACAGGGCCAGCTGAATCATGAAGACCATGTTGTAGGGGTTCCACTGCTTGTAGCTGGGTTTCTCCTCATCTATTGCAGGCGCCTTGTAGTTGGACTCTTTGTGGGAAGGTGCCATGCTGTTTGTCTCTGCCAGGTAGAAATGAAGGCCGAAAAGTCCGCCTACTACTGCTGCAAGTATGACGTGCCATCCAAGCATCTTCTCAAATAGGCTTACAGTGGTTCCTCCGCCGAAGAAAATGCTCGCGAGAGGATTTCCAATGACCGGCAGTGCGGCTGCGATCCCCCTTCCCACATCGGTTGCGTCAATGGCGAGAACATCGCCTGTCATCGAATAACCGAAGTAGCCGACACCGATAGTGGTCGCCAGGAGAATAACCCCGAGGATCCACTGAATCTGCCTTGGCTTCTTGTATGAGCCGTAAAAGTAGTTACGGAACATGTGGACGTACACGAGAACAATCATTGCGTATGCCCCGTACAGGTGAGTGGTGAGGAAAAGTGCACCGTACGGAATGTTTGTTAACATGAACTCCGTAGAAACGTAAGGGTTTCCAGCATTGTAGTACAGGAGCAGGATTAGCCCGGTGATAACCTGATAAAGAAACGCCATGGTTATCAGAGCGCCTGTCCAGTACCAGATTCCGCCTTTTTTCCTCATGTAGTCTGGTACCCTTCTGACTGGCAACTCATTTATCCTAAGCGGGTCATCTCCGAGCTCAGATTTTAATATGCTCGATAATCCATATTTTTTCTTATCTGCCATTTAACTTTCCTCCTTTATACAGCCCCGAGATTGACCATCTGCGTCTTTGTTGTTCCGGCAGGAAATGGTGTCCCCCCGGAAAGATCGCCCACCTTTCCATAGATGGTTGGGCCGGTCATGCTGTTCACTGAAAGTGTATCTTCAGCCGAATTGTACTTCAAAATAACATTGGGGAGAGGTTTTGCAGTGGGCCCTGTGACTACACTGAAACCCTTGGCCGGATCATAAGTGCTCCCATGGCAGTTGCAGTGAACAAGCCCGCTTGTTGGTTTATATGACTGGAGCAGCCCAGGGTGGCCTGGTATCGAGTTCCCCGGAGAGTAATAGTGTATAATTGGTGGCACACAACCGAGATGCTGGCAAATTGCGCTTGCAGAAACAATAGAATTACTTGGCCCTACTCCGCCGGGGGATTTGAAGGTGCTGCCGTTTGCCGGTATTGTGACATCCGAGGAAGATATTGATAGAGGAGCGTTCTTCTCATCCCCGAGGTTAATCAGAAAATTCGGGTCGTCTGTGAGCGGGTAGTAGTACAACCATATATTTGGTGAATTAACCGGCCAGTTTGATGCCTTAATTGGAGAACCGGATGAATCCACAAGAGTCATCTCTGGAAATTCAGTTAGTCCCTCAGAAGGCGTCACCACATTGCTAACAACGCCTTTAACAGCCCCTCCGGCTGCTGCGGCTATAGACATTACGGCCATAGCCTTCAAGAAATTTCTTTTGCCTTGATCGATCTTTTCATCATCAAGATCCATACCCACTGATCGTGTATTGTTAATAATATTTTTTTGTCCAAGTGGACTGTAAGCTTTGTATTAATTATTTCAGAGCACATTCGAATTCAATTACCCGGAGATGAAAACAAGGCCGGAATGATCGATAAATTTATGATATTACTGCCTATGAGGCAAAGTAGACTTTAAGGGCTCGTAGTCTAGTGGTTATGATACCGCCCTTACAAGGCGGTGGTCACCGGTTCAAATCCGGTCGGGCCCATTCACAATTACGTTTAGTTTTTTCTGAAATGCCCAGCTTATGCTTCCTACAGTATTTCTGCACCCATTCTCTTTCATCTTCATGTGATGGTGTATCCCCTTCCAGATATGAGATATTGATGTTCCAATCCACGCATGTAACTTCTTCGCCATGTCGCATTGTTGTGGGGAACTTTGAATAATCAGGACCGTAAGGATCAGGCCTGAACGGTGCAATGCGATACCAGTCCAGTTTGCTATCCTTCTCATACATCTCTGGATTATGCTCTTTATAATATTTTTCCCTGAGACTGCCAAGATACCATTTCAATGTTGAAGCAGATACACCCTTTTCACAGTTGAAATCATAATCACCTCTCAATTCATGGAAATAATCCATAAGATTAGTCTTCCAATCATTATCCAATGGCTCTAAAGTGAATTCCTTTAGATCTTTGAAGTATTTGCCCATGAATTCCATTTCTACCAATCTATCAGTTAGAACATCAAAGCCAGCGTAATCGATATCAGTAGGCCAATCATTCTTCTCGAATGGACCCTTGCGCAGTCTAACCTTATAGCCCAGTGGCCGAATGATCCACTTTGCATCGCCGAAGGATTTCATGAATGAATAACCTGAAGAAGTAAATAAGGTTCCAGTGAGAATCATCGATTCATCATTGAAAGGCTGATCGAAAAAGTTCAGTGTTATGAGAGATTTTATAGATTTGTTGAATAATCAGCATTATTAGAAAAGAGAATGTATGAAGGTTTTGCCCTTCATGTATATAGTCTCCTGATACCTTCATGCATGGAAGTGTCAAGAAATTTTTATCCAGAATCCTTTCAGCCTGCGATACCTGCACCTTTTCGTTGGAATAGCACTGAGATCGCATTAGTTTTGAAATTTTGAGATTGGTAATATGCACATGTAATATGGCAACTTGGTTTTGGAAGTAGTAAAAACAACAGAAACCGTTGGAAACCATTATTCGAACACTTTTGAAAACGCCTGGGTACGTTTCAATCGACTATAAGTCAAATGTGCGTTAGGACATTGAAATATAGCCCGTTAAAAGCCATTTGGCTCAATGCTTTCAGATTGAATCGTTCTTTCAGAAAATGTGAATCTCCTAATTCCCATATGTGGAATCACCCGCATTTGACTTGATCCGTACGGTGCACACAAAACCCACCAACCAATCTTAATAAAAACTGGGCATATCTCAAGTTAGATCAATATGCTGTTTTAGGAACTCTTCAAATTCTCTAGTTCTGTTTTTCTTTCCCAGCCTGAATTTATAGCTTCTACCGAGTTCAAAACAAATCCAGTTCTTTTTTTTCGAAGACAGGACTTGCCAGCCAAACGAATAAGTGTTTGTGCTCAGCTCCACATTTCTTATCATTTCGTAATTTCCCCTGAGTCTGATGCCACCAATACACTGGATAAAGTGGTCGTCGTAGAAATAGAAAGTTCCCTTGCGATGCCAGTCCAAGTAAAGACCGATACCTATGAAGATAAAAAGAACGAACATGGCTGCAAGTGCATCTTCAAAGTAAAACAGAATTGTTGAAGAAAAGCCTGCGTTTCCAAGAGGAATGTAAGCCTGCAGCATTATCCCTCCGGTTATGGATATGATTGAGATGAGGAAGAGGAATCCAACTGTCGAAAGTTTAATGCCGAGCATAAAGGCAGGCTTCTTTACACTGAACTCAGGCTTATACCTAATAAACGTCTTGGTAACAGGCATAGATTAAATGAATTGCATAGTATATATAAGAATTGTTGCGGAATTATTTTTGAGACATACACTTGCAAAAACCCAGATTAAAATAGCCTGAAGGATTGATCACATGCTCACCTGGCACATACCCATGTCTGCCATGTGATCTGAAAGGATTGCAGGGCCACCTTTTCATCTATCTATTTCAAGTCTTGGAATATATTTTACTGCCCGACACTGAGAATTCTTTATTGCATCTAAAATTTGGAACTAATTTTGAGAGCCAGCCTGAAAGACAGATACATAATAATTGGAAATGCAAAGTCCAAATCCAGTATACCAAAACCTCCAAAAACAGTAGGTTTTGTTAAGTAAGGTATACTTTCCACATCACTTACTACACCAACCAAGAATCCGAAGATATATGAGATTAGAGGACCAATTTTTCTAATGTCCATGGCAACCCATAGCCCTGCGAATCCTGGGACAACGATTAAGGCGGGAATATTTGGGCCTCCCCCATTTTTGTATATTGGCTTTAGCTGATTCCCACTTAGCATGGTGTATAAGGTGTCCAAAATAAGAACAACAATCAAAATTATGATGCTATATCGAAAAAATCTGTTCCCATTTGAGGTGTGAGTTGCTATTGCCTTTAAAGCGAAAACTATGCTGATTGCCAAAGGAAAAAGGAATCCCAGAATATCTAAACTGACTTTAGAACCGAACAATAGAGGGGTGTTTAATTCAGACATTACACCCAAGAAAGAAGGGAAGAGTTCCTCAAACAACATTGTGACGAGCCCCAAAATTTTGTATGATAATAGGGAAAACATTGCAAATAATGCGATTCTCAATATGGTTACAATGTTTTCATTCCAAACATTCTCGACTTTTCCCATAAGAACTACATGAAGTTATGTTGCCCAATCCTTATAGTTGATACTTATACTCACCAAAATAGTCCACAATCGAAATGAAGTGTCTCAACTGGAATTTGGTCAAATCAGGATTTTTTCAATATTTGGAAGTTAATGGGCCCTGAGTTGTTACGTCATCGGATCCTCATCAATCATCATATTCTCCGTCTTCAAGGATCCATTTGGCTCCTTTCGCTATATCTTTAAGCTTTCTCCAGGCAAGTTCTTCCTTCCTGATTGCAATCTTTTCTCGCTCGATATCCTCATTGGGCAGGTTACTTCTCTTTAAAGCCTTCTGTAAGAGATTGTTTTGTTTCTTAACGACCTTAAGGTATTCCATTATTCCTTCTGCGACATCCTTTTCATGCTTAATTTTGAGTCTCAAATCGAAGTACGCGATGAGTACCAATACAACTGAAACGGTTAAAGAAATAATTGAGAGTATAAGGCTAACTGAAGTCATATAATTCTGTAACAAGCTGAGTGAAAATACTTTTGTTTGATTTGTTAAACCTCTGAGATCAACACAGACCCCAGAGAAAGCATTTTCAGGCATCATCCGTTCAAAAGGCATGGGCAACTATGCCCTGAACCTTGGAATGATGGGCTTAGACCAAATTATTGAAGTTGTGGATATTTATCAGAAGTGACTGGCTTATTAGGCAAGTGTACCTTTCGGAGCATGTATTCTGTTGGATTTGGCAAAATTTTGTCAAAACTTGATCTGGCAGAATGGCTATTTTACTGTGTTTCAAACTGTACTAACCATATATAATTTAATATGGTTAAGCCATCTCTGGAGTGCCTGTAATGGCTGATTTGCCATTTTGTGTTTTGCCAGATTGATTGCAGAATCAGAGAAATACTACTTCCAAATTGTAGTCTTCTAAAATTTCAACATTGGTTTTTTTCGCTATTTCATCTTCTTCCCCGAAATAGTTGGTTATGCAGTATGTTGGAATCTTCCTTCTGCTTCTCAATGGATATTCAAAGTATTCACTCATCATCAGGATCTGAAGTTCCTTCTTCACCCTTTTGCTGTGATTCTTTGCAACTTTCAGCCCATGTGCCTGCTTATCTGGGTAAAGGTATCCATTGAACTTGTTGTGTTCGCCTGAGATCCAGTTTCCATAGATGATAAGGAACTTCTCGTTTTCTGCCATGTCTGTGCCTGTCGAATTGTTGCCAAAATCAATCATCCTTAGATAATCCCACTTTGTGCTGTGCAATGCCTTCTGGATTCTCTTCCTGGTTGGCTCATCAAATCTTATGAGTTCTTGCATCAGCTCTTCTGGCTTCATACCTCTTACTGTTTTTATCCATTCTTCCAATGATTTGAAAGTGATGAGAAGGCCATGCTGGCTGTTGTATTTTGAAGTGATTTCAGCGATCTGTCTGTCAATCCTCAGGAATTCTTCAAATGTGTTCAGGTCCATGCTGTCCTTCTTGAACACATCATTAATGCGTGTGATATTGACAGGGGTCCAAGGCTCCTTAACATAAACTTTCCACTTGTCATCTGGATAATTGCAGTCTTCACTTTGGAATGTTGCATCTTGCCTTGTGCCATTTGTATGGTACTGTTTCAATTCCAGGTTCTGCCGTCCTGTTAAGAAGCATATAAAAGAGGACCTGAAGTTTACGCTGCAGAATGGGATTCTTTCGCATTCTGGCCATTGAAGCAATGATTTTCTTTGCCTATGTATCTGATTCTGTTTGCAAATACACGTTTTCTTCGTGCTATGTTGTCAATGTAATCGAATTTGTTATCGTTATGCCTCACGTATGCTATTAACACTTCTTCAAGGGCTTTCCAGTATTCTTTAGAGGGCAAAGGCAATTCACTTGAGGATTTTCCAGAACGGTAATCAATGAATTCCTTGTACTGAATTCCGTTAATATCCCTTGAAAATGGTAATGATGGAATAGCATTATTTTTCTCAGACCCTACAAGAATGGAATTGAAGGGCTTTATCTGTTTATTCAGGGGCTTATCGTGATTCATTTTCTTGAAGCGGTTTAGAATCGACGGTTTAGAACGGTGATTTGCGATACAGCTATTTTATCAGAATAATTTACAAATTTCTTGTTCAGGATGTCTTTTCAAATCTCCTTTCCTTCTGTCTCTTTGAGGTGGCCCAAGGGGGCTTTGTTATATCTCGGTTCTCGACCTGTTCTTCCTCTTTGCTTTGCTCACGTCAGGGCTGGCTGTGTATCTTACAGTGCTCTAACGTGCTCTTCCTTTGATTTTTTTCTCACTAAATTTATTCCGATAACCATGGGAATAAGACTTAAAAGTATGTATCTGATAAAGCGAATTTCCCATCTAAAGCTCCCTATCTGGTTCATCTGCTCGAATATCCTCATCTGCTCTCCAACGATATTTCCCTGCATTTACAACTTATTAGCATAATAAAAGGATGGTCTCCACCATCAAATCAGTAATTTCAATATGTGGGAAAGTAATATTGTGGGCTGGTCCTCCATTACAAGGTGACCCGATTCAGCAATTTGGACAAATTCTGAGTCCTTTATTGCATTATTCAATTTATGTCCCTTCTCTATGGGAATCCAGCTATCCTCCTCTCCCCATACAATCAATACAGTGGTCCGGATGGTAGTATATTCGTTCTCTATCTCATCTGTGTATTTCTGACTGGACTGAGCAATTTGACGATAAAATGCAGGCTGACCTGTTGGACCAAGCCAAGGTTCTATAAGCCCGTTTAAGGTTTTCTCATCAACTGATTTGTATTTGGCACCTAGGACATAAGTTGATATTAGCGCTTTGTGAATGTAGGGCGGGATATTTTTAAAGGCATTTTCGTAACTTTTCACATGTGTGAAAAAATCCGACCCCCATGGAGCAATTGCTACAGGGTCGATTAGAATGATCTTATCAAAAGACCTTCCGTCTAACAAGTGTGCCCGTAGAATAGTGGTTCCACCAAAGTCATGGCCTATGGCCACTGGGGCCTCCAGGCCCCAGTAGTCCAGGAGTTCGCAGAAAACCTTGTTCTGAACTCCGAGGGATACGTCACCAATCCTTTTTTCAGATGCTCCATATCCTAACAAATCATAATAATAAACCTTAAACCACTGGCTCAATGGAGGGATTAAGTGCCTCCAACTGAAAGAAGACCAGGGCGTACCATGAACAAGAACAATCGGAGAGCCGCCGCCCTTAATGTCGTAAGCTATTTCTCCAAATGATGATTGGAATCGCCTTTCAGGCCCTAATTGTTGCATTCAGTAGTTCACCCTTCTTTTCCGTTACCTTTCAACTTCTATTTACATATAACAATTGTGCCCGCATATGACGGCTATACGTTATCATTCATAGCCTTTGGAATTCCTTCCCTGACCCTTATCTATCGCACTCTGTTATCTACTGCCTTGATAACTATATTATCATGAATATAGTGAGTGGAGATATGCAAATGTGCTAAGGACACCATTGGAAATACATTTGACCTCTGTCATGCGGTCCATGAGGGAAATCTCCTTGGGAGTCCTTCCAGCTACGAATATCTGGTAGAAATTTGAGACTAAATGTGATGTTCGACTCAGTGCTTTAATAGAGGCTTCTGTCCACGCGAGATTCTGAATTGCTGTAATGAACAAGTATAGAAAGATAGATTACAGGGTCAGGATAGCCTACGTACCTTCCGACAGTAGAAATGGAATAGCACGATGTCTTCAACTATGGAATAAGGTATTTTCTGAAAGAACCCTGAGAAAGACTTGCTTACAAGGTTCATTAAGTCCGGTCGGGCCCATTTTTGCATGGCGCTTGTTTAGCAGTGCTGGTCGCACGTGCATAGAAACTGCTTTCTCATACCATTTGGCCTGCAAACACCTTGGTTTCATGTTCCATTCTGACCCATTTCCCTTTCTTGTTCTCCTTGAAAGCCTTATCGAATGCTTTTAGCAATTTCCCATACTTTGGATTGCTGCTCGCCATAGCATAAGGCGCTGAGAAATACCTTCCCTTCAATGCTTCAAGATTCATTTCCTGCGGATTCGGTAGTGAGAATTTTCTTACTTCATGGCCAAAGAAACCCACTATATCATCGTTTGACAGTCCAGTACTTCCGGAGGAATGGTATCCCTCGCTATATTTACGGCATATCTCCTCATAAGCTGCGTTAATTCCAGTGCTTTTGGCAACACGGTCGTTCCATACGAGAATCAAAACACCATTTTCAGTGAGTATCCGCTTAAATTCCTCCCTGGCAGCCTCTAGATCGAACCAGTGGAACGCCTGGCCAACAACTATGAATTCCACTGAGCTGTCAGGGAGCCCTGTATGTTCAGCACTTCCATCCATTAAGACAGCTTCCGGATAGCCAGACAGGTCCTTTTTTGCCGCCTCCCGCATCTCCCGGTTCGGCTCTATGCAGAATACTTTATTGCCATTTTCCAGAAACAGTCTTGCCAGCTTTCCCGTGCCGGATCCTATGTCGGCGATTGCTGATTCGTCACCCATATTGAACTCCAGCTTTATGACTGAGAGCAGATCTGCTGGGTAATCCGGTCTGTAAAGTGAGTAATTCGAGGATCGCCCGTCAAAACGGTTCTCATCTTTCATTGGCAGAAACATTCTGCACGCAGTAATATAGTTGTGGTTCAACCAGCATAACATGAGCTTACCGCAAGGAAACATTAGACGTTCAGTACCCCCACAAAACGATGCTTCACCACCTGATTCCTTATTTCTCCTGTCATGGAACACTGTGCCCGGTTCCCATGAAGGTCGGGAATGCCAGAATACCCGAAGGAAAGCAGAGGTACATTCAATGATTTCAAACAAGCAATACAAAACAAACAGGATGGTGTGATAAGATGCCACGGTAAGATGCGTTTGCTGATGGCAAGGTTCCATACAAAATGAAGAGAAAAGTATTCACGAGAGCTTTCCGGACAGGATACAAAGTGCAGGCCTGCACTGGGGGGATTAAGCATACCAGTGATGACGGGCCATGGAATTCTCGAGTAGTGCCGCAGTTGTTCTTGTACAGATATCGTATATCGGGTGTGAATACCCACCAGCTCCACTGTGACTTAATACGATGATTGCAGGCAACTCCCTCCTTTTTGCCTAACATGAAACCGTGGCTGTGCTCTGACAGCTAAGATTAATATTGCATTACCCATAGCCTTCCATCATATCATGACGTTCGACTATGATGCTATAGTAATAGGAGCCGGAACGGGAGGTCTTTCTGCCGGCATATCACTGAAACGCGGAGGGTCAAAATACCTGATTCTTGACAAGAAGGAAGAGATTGGGGTTCCGGTAAGATCAACCGGGGCCGTATCAATAGAGTGGGTGAACAGGATTGGGATGCCAACAGACAAAAGCATTGTCCGGTCTTTCATAAAAGGAATAGATTTCCGGACCGACAGGGGAAAGAAAATATCGCTGACATATGATCATCCGGTAGGGCTGGTCTATGATTTTACAACTTATGAAAAATTCCTTGCGGAAAAATTCGCAGGGGACCTGAATATTAACCTCAAGACAAGAGTCACTTCGATAGAAGGCAATGTCGTGAGGACTGAGGATGGAGAGCTGACAGCCGAGAATATTATCATGGCAGCAGGTCCGCAGTCTTCATTTGGCGACAAGCTCAGCAGGGACAATGTCCTTGTTGCGTATGAAGAGGTTCGTGAATTGCCGGCAAGAGACGATTTCGAGATGATCCTCTGGTTTAGCGACAATGCCCCCGGAGGCTACTTCTGGGATTTTGCTGATACAGACAGCACAAGGAAGATAGGGGTATGCTACTACCCATTGAGCCCGTCAAAGCCGAAGGATGTTCTCGCCAATTTCACAAAACAGTTTCCGGAGGTTGATGGAAAGGCAGTCAGCACAATTGCGCACCAGATACCCCTCGGGCCTCCGGCCTCAACGGTGGTGAAAGGCAACAGGCTCTTTGTGGGCGACATGATTAACGCAGTACTCAACACGACAGCGGGCGGTCTTCAGGGAGCTTTCTGGAGTGGAATCGAGGCCGGAAAGGCGGCGGTCAGAAACGATCCTGCCCAATATCAGAATGTGTGGGACGAGAAGATCAGGCCCTGGCTTCTAAAGCATCATGAACTCCACAGGAGGATGCACAGGAAGGGTGCCAAGTCCATAGGCAGGCTCATGTCGATTGCAAGGGTAATGCCAAAATCCATGCAGAAAAAGGTTTTTGGCGGCCTTTGAAGAATTAGAACGGGTAACGGGATCGGTGATCCACTTTCTTTATCCACCGGTATACTGCTCCACAACGTAGTATTTGTCACTGAACACTTCCTTGTACATGCCAGAGGGGAAATACCCTGATGAAGCTTGTGAAGCAAGAAATTCCTGCGTCACAACGATGTATTTTATGCCGTATTCATGGATGTAATTTGCTGAAGTTTGATTTGCAGGGTTCATCACGATATATGTCGCTGCGTTCCTGAGGTCTATCTGGCTGCCCCCTACCAGAAAATTACCATATACGATCACGGGAACGCCATCCACGGATGATATGTAGTTCCCTATGTTTGGAGCTATCACGATCCCATTGCTGAGGTTCTTTTCACCCCATGCAAGCAGTTGGGCATCATACTGGTAATACCCGGACTTGTAGTGTGAAACGCTTCCTGCTGCAATTCCTGCCTGGAATGGAACTGCGACGAGAACCACGCCCAGAAGAATGGCGATTGCCAATCGCGAAGCGGAATTCCTTCCCTTCCCGGTTGCTGCACGTTTCAAAACCGGCCCTGAAGTTGCACTGAAAAGCCTGAGGACGACAATAGTTCCCAGTATTATCGTATAATACATTATCCTGCCCCCAAGCGTTGTGGATTTGAATATGAAAGGTATGAAGATGAGTGAGGCCACGAGAGCAATTATGAATGGGTCCCATTTCACCTTTGACAGCCTGATGTCGCTCTTGTAGAGTGTGTAAAATGCAATCGCGATGACTGACAATGCGAAAGGGATGAACACCATGAGATACGACCCGGCTGTACTGAGCGGTATGTACGAGCCGTAGCCGCTAGATTCGGTAACGAAAAATGCATCGTAAACAAACCTGATTCTTGGCAACCACCAGATCAGGCCAACAACCAGGGCCGAAAAGAATGGCATCAGTTCACGGAGTATCAGGTTGAGGTCCTTCCTGGTTGCGTCATAGATCAGGAGCACAAGGAACGCAAGCATGGAGAAGAACCAGGTAAGATCGTGGCTCAAGGCAAGCAGGACAGCAGCTATAGATGACCAAAGGATCCAGGTCCAGCCTGAAATGCTTCTCTTTGAGAGTGTGTAAAGAAGGGCTATGAAGAGAAATTCACCGAAGATGAACGGGTCCCCGCCCCAAGACAGACCATAGAGATCCGGCATGAAGAATACCGCAACTGCGCCGATAATCAAGTTCTTCAAGGCGCTTTTGTTGTTTCTAGCTGCATAATATATTATTGAAGCGGTCAGGGAACTTGCGGTTGCCGCCACTGCCAGAAGTTCAGCCATTACAAGGTGCGGGGCGAATGCCGGATGAAACAGGGCGTTGAGTGAGTTTACTATCAGAAACAAGAGAGGGGGGTATATGTAGGCAGTTCCAGGAAAGTAGAGCACATTTGCTGCAGGTATCCACCCTGCGATGTGTATCTCCCTCACAAATGTGGCAAACTGCCCAAGGTCTCCGCCCTGTATGAACGTAGGATAAAAAATGAGCAATCTTACTGACAGTGATGTTACGAATATTGCAAGAGTCTCAATTAGGGCCCTTCTCATTATTTACCACACTGAGATAAAGATCGGAAAGTTTATCGGATATAGTATCCCAGTCATACTGCACAGAGAAGTCCCTTGCATTCCGGCTAAGAGTCTTCCATCTGTCTTCATCCTTGTACAGCTGCTTGATCTTGGAAATCATATCTTCAAAGTCCTGGGATACAATCCCGTTATAGCCGTCCCTGATAACTTCATTGATAGCAAGATTATAAGGACCGCTCAGGGCCATCACTGGAACTGATGCAGCCATTGCCTCCAGAGATGCTATAGAGAATCCTTCACGGTAGCTAGGCATTACAAAGAGCCATGAGTTTTTAATTTCCCTTACGAGTTCTTCGTGCCCAATGTGGCCGGTGATGCTTATGTTACCGTTGCCGTTTACCAGATTCCTCAGGTTTCTGATCTGGCTCCCGTCGCCTACAATTTTGAGATTGAGGTCCTTGTGCTTGTTTACATGCTTGATCAGGAGATCCAGCCTCTTGTGGGATTCAATCCTCCCGACATAAATGATCTGGCCCCATTCCTTGTTATTGTTGCAGAGGAATTCAGAAGTATTCACGCCGTTGTTGATTATTGAGACGTTCTTTGAAGGCCCGTAGGTGTTTTTCAACAGGTTGGAAACAGTATCTGAAACAGCTATGTGGTTATGGATGAACCTGTACACAAGGCCCTCCCAGCTTGCCACTTTTCTCCAGAAGACGTTTCTTGAATAATAGTAATCCCTGAGTACCTCGTGCCATGTGAAAAATGTGTTCTTTTTCTTTTCTATGGCTTGAATCCCGCTGAGAGCATGTACCAGGGGAAATTCGTCGAAATTATAAATGTCGTAATCACGGTATTCTTTCAGCCTTTTCCTGACTCCTGATGAGTATTTCAGTGCTCCCATGAGCCTCCTTGAGTCCACTTTGAAATACTGAGAAGGGTCGAGATTTGTAACAAACTCGACGTCCAGGCCTTTAATTTCCGGAGGGTCTGTGAAACCGTTTGTGAGGATCTTGATCTCGAAACCCTTGTTTGCAAGACGCCGGAAGGTTTCAAAAGACCTTGTCTCTGCACCTCCCTCATGCGGATGAAAGGACTCGTTGGCCGAGATAATCCTTGGAAGGTCCATCTATATATGTCCTCCGATGTTCATCGTGATGACAAGTGATGCACCGTTTTGATTATAATTTTTGCCCGCGATCTGATAATCTGACATGTATTTCCATGGTGTGATACGTTCAGTCAATTCGTTTTCCTGTCTTGCGATGTCAGACATGCATGCTTCAGCGTTAATACCAATCTCATATGAATAACTTTGTAGTACAGCCGACGCGATCACTTTAAGATTGCATCTTCGCTGACGCGGTTTGGACAAACGTTTGAGGGCTGAAAGCCATGTCTGATCAACCCTTGTTGATATCCTGTGAGATCATGCCTGTTCAGCGCTTGCCAAAGATTATATAACTATTTTACACTGTCTTGCCGTTGGAAATTAACAGGCCCAGTTGGGACCAGTACTTCATGAGGATGGCATTCCTGGCTGCATCGAGAACTAACTGCACCAGAAGAAAAGTAGGGGCCGTCATAGTAAAGGACAAGAATGTGCTTGCAACTGGATACAACGGTCCACCGTCAAATTCCGCACATTGTGATTCTGCCGGCTGCCTCAGGAACATCATGGATGTGCCATCGGGAGAAAGGCATGAGCTATGCAGGGGACTGCACGCCGAACAGAATGCCATAATCCAGGCAGCCGTGCATGGTGTAAGCATAAAAGACTCTGTTATATATGTGACAACACATCCATGCGTTGTTTGTGCCAAGATGCTTATTAATGCCCATATAAATGAAGTCATATATGCGGATGGCTACCCGGATGAGCTTTCCAAACTCATGCTTCTCGATAGCGATCTTAACTTGAGAAGATTTGAACTTCCTGAAGAGGAAGTGAGGATGATGATCGGTAACTTTTCCATGGCAGAGTCGGGTGAAGATTAAAATATATACAGGAATAAGGGTAAGAAATGAACGTGCCTCTGGCTGAATACGTTGTAAATCTAGTGATACAGGTAATGCACATGGCAGGTTACCCCGGAATATTTTTCCTCATGCTGCTTGAGGGGATGCTCTTGCCAGTGCCGTCAGAGGTAGTCATGGCATTCGGCGGATTCCTTGCGTTTTCAGATGGCCTTCCACCGGTTCTGGGAATTCCAGCTTACATCATTGTGCTCATCGCAGGAAGCCTCGGCAATCTCGTGGGAGCATACATCGCATACATGATTGGAGACTACGGCGGCATTCCGCTTATCAAGAAGTATGGAAAGTATGTTTTATTGAAGGAAGACACAGTAGACACTGTCCAGAAATGGTTTGAAAAATATGGTCCCATGTCAGTGTTCCTCACAAGGCTTGTCCCGGTATTCAGGACCTTTATATCAATACCTGCAGGGATAGCAAGAATGAACAGAAAGCTGTTTCTTGCATACACATTCATTGGTGCAGTCATCTGGGATTCATTCCTGGTTTATCTTGGGTGGAAGTTTGGTCAGAATTGGCAGGTGATAGTGGCTTCGTTTACAAAGTATACTGACGTGGCTCTTGCAGCACTTGGTCTGCTCTTCATATACTGGATTTACAGGGCCCTTTCGAGAAGAAAGGCCATTAAAGAAAAAAAAAATAGTCAGGCTGAAAAATAAACGATATTTCCATATTAATATATTACGAAGAGAAGATATAGTAACGATGTTTCAGCTTATTTGCGTTGGGAAAGTTATTAATCCATTCTTATAATTCCTTTTTTGAGATTATGAGTGAGCAATCTATCAGTGATTTTACCAGGATAGAAACTGACGTACTTATTATTGGAGCTGGTGGAGCTGGCCTTAGGGCTGCGATAGAGGCTTCTGACAATGGTGCAAAGGTTGTTGTTCTTTCCAAATCACTACTTGGGAAAGCACATACTGTTATGGCAGAGGGCGGAGTGGCCGCATCTCTCGGAAACGTTGACTCAAAGGATAACTGGGGAATACATTTTGCAGATACCGTAGTTGAAGGTGTCCATCTTGGAGACTGGAGGCTTGCTGAAATCAATGCCAAGGAAGCTCCTGACCGTATCTACGAGCTTGAGAAGTACGGTGCAATGTTTGACCGGACACCTGATGGCAGGATTCTCCAGAGGGCGTTTGGTGCGCATACATACAGAAGGCTGTGCCACGTGGGAGACAAGACCGGCCTGGAAATGATAAGAACACTTGAAGACCAGGTCCTGCACAGAGATATCAAGGTACACGACGAAACTGTTGTAACCAAGATTTTCAAGAAAGATGGCAGGGCGGTAGGTGCGCTGGCTTTCGAGATGAGAACTGGAAAATTCATGGCGATCAAGAGCAAGGCGGTTATTCTGGCCACTGGAGGAGGGGGCAGACTATTCAAGGTTACCTCGAACTCCTGGGAGTCTACAGGAGACGGTTTTGCCCTGGCTTTCGATGCTGGTGCAACACTAATGGACATGGAAATGGTCCAATTCCACCCGACCGGGATGGTCTACCCGCCAGGTGTGAGGGGCATGCTGGTAACAGAGGGAGTCAGGGGTGAGGGGGGAATTCTTCTAAACTCCAAGGGAGAAAGATTCATGAAAACCTACTCCCCCAACAAGATGGAACTTGATGCCAGAGATGTTGTAGCAAGATCAATTTATAATGAGATACAGGAAGGAAGGGGGACTGAGCACGGCGGAGTGTACCTGCAGATTCACCACAAAGGCGCCAAGTTCATTCTTGACAAGCTGCCCGGTATGCACTCGCAGTTCCTGGAATTCGCTGGTGTTGACATTACGAAGGAGAACATGGAGGTTGCTCCCACAACCCATTACTACATGGGTGGAATAAAGATAGATCCGGAAGACAACCAGACAACGCTTCCCGGGCTGTTTGCCTGTGGCGAGGCGGCAACTGGGCTTCACGGTGCAAACAGGCTTGGCGGGAACTCGCTTATCGACCTCCTCGTATTCGGAAGGAGGACGGGGCAGTCCGCGGCCAAATACACCAAAGATGCGCAACCGGCAGACGTGAGCGAGAATGACATAATTGAGGAAATATCCAGAGTGACGGGTTTCCTGAACAAGCCGAGTGCAGTAAATCCATATGAATTGATCAATGAGCTGAGAGACACAATGTCCAAGTATGCAGGCATCAGGAGGACAGAAGAGAACCTGACGACTGCTCTTGACATACTGCTCAAGATAAAAGGGCGGTACAGTGAAATAGGTGTTGCCGGAAATGTCAGGTTCAATCCGGGGCTGATAGCCTGTTTTGAGCTTCACAGCCTTCTCACAACGGGTGAGCTCTTGCTGAGAGGTGCGATACAGAGGAAGGAAAGCAGGGGAGCCCATTTCAGAAGCGATTATCCAAAGATGAGTGAGGAGTTTAAGAGGAATATTACCTGGCACATGGAAGGCAATGAGGTCAAGAGCTCTTTCTCGACCATGCCTGAGCTTCCGCCTGAAATGGTGAAAATAGTTGGTCAAGTGGAGGGGCATACTCAATGAAAGAAGTGACGTTTATAGTCTATAGAAAAGACCCATCGGTCAGTGAAGAGGAGAAATTTGAAGAATACAAGGTTCCGGTGGAAGAAGGGATGGTCGTCCTCGATGGAATACATTACATTGAGAACAACATAGATCCAACTCTTGCGGTAAGGTGGAACTGCAAGGCTGCAAGATGCGGCTCCTGTTCTGCTGAGGTGAATGGTTTCCCAAGGCTGATGTGCAAGACAAGGGTTGAGGATATGGGAGACAGGATCAAGGTATCCCCCATGAAGGCTTACCCCGTTGTGAAAGACCTTGTCACCGACGTATCACAGAATTATGACATAGAGAGAAGGATTCCCGAGTTCAAGCCCAAGGAAGGGCTGCAGGAACCATGGAGAGTTGACGAGATGGATGTGAAGAGATCCATGGAGTTCAGGAGATGCATTGAGTGCTTCCTTTGCCAGAACATCTGCCATGTGATCAGGGAGCATGAATCGAATTATGTCGGTCCAAGGCACATGGTTAAGATAGCATCCCTCGATATGCATCCACTTGATGACGTCGACAGGTCTGAATTCCTCCATGATGAGGGGGGAGCTGGATACTGCAACATAACCAAATGCTGCCAGGAAGTCTGCCCGGAACACATTCACATCACCGACAACGCCATAATACCGATGAAGGAGAGAATAGTTGGCAGTTACTATGATCCGATAGAGAGGGCAATTAAGAAAATCAGGAGGAAAAAGAGGTAGGTAAAAATGGTAGAGAAAACTAGCGGTTTTTTCAAGGTTATTCCAAGAGAGCTGTGGGAACCAAACTGGAGAGTGTGGTCATTCGTGCTTCTTCTTGTGGTTTCCGTGGGAACGTTCATAGAATTCCCAGTCGCACCATTCAATGGGTACGTTGATCCCTTCTATTCTCCAACAGTGCTCGTGCTTCCATTCGTAGGGCTCTTCAGGCTGACATGCTACGCTTACAGGAAAGACTATTACAGGCACGTGTTCAACCACCCGAGAAGTTGCATGACCCCTGCCAGAGCCGAGTCAAAGCACAAAGGATACAGCGGTGAGACCAACCTCTTTGGAATAAGCAACCTCCACAGATACTTCCTTTACATAGGAATCGCAATCCTTCCATTCTTCTACTACGACTTTGTGACATCAATGTTCATAGGCGGGGCGTTCATGATCAGGCTTGGAAGCATTATCTTGCTTGTCAACGCAATACTTGTCTCACTCTGGACGTTCTCATGCCATGCATTCAGGCACCTGACCGGAGGAAACGTGGACTGCTACAGTTGCACTGCTGCCCCCAAGTTCAGGAAGGGATGGTTCAACAGGCAGTCACTCATGAATGAGCACCACGAGGCTTTTGCTTTCATCAGCCTTGCGTTTATTGTGGGAGTTGACCTTTACATGAGAGCACTGTCGGCAGGTTGGCCAATAGACTTCACATTCCTGAGCTTCCACCTCTAGGTGATCAAAATGGAAGAAGAATATGAAAAGAAAAAATATCTCGGAACGGGTATAAGATACCCCCTGTTCTTCATCGGTGTCATGTTAATGGCCATAGGAGGAAACGCGTACAAATTCACGTCCTTCTCCCTGACCGGAATAGAAGCAATAGTCGGCATCGGGTTCGCAATTTTTGTGGCATCGATGCTTCCCGGCATGAAGAAGAAATAATAACACACTTTTTCCCTTAAACCCCCTTTTTGCTGCTTTTTGATTGACTGGCAAACCTTAAATATTATTTATTAATTATAGGT
>OFHJ01000033.1_pt1 | contig 52560 bp, 36 predicted proteins | sample 1522001 | NCBI WGS metagenome assembly OFHJ01 (sample SAMEA2464838, study PRJEB22497) | soil metagenome | biome: Grassland; feature: Farmland; material: Clay | place: Australia | collected 2013-02-01 | depth 1.2 m | reverse complement strand
ACATTTTGCGGTTTCGATCCGCGCGCCCCGCACGGGGCGCGACACAAGTCTTTTAGTATCATCGTTGCATCATAATTGTTTCGATCCGCGCGCCCCGCACGGGGCGCGACCCCCTCCGCCACAAGTGACGGAAAAGACAAGCAAAAGCGGCAGATTCGCGCGAAACCGGCCGCAGTGCGCCCGCGACTTCAGCTCTGGCGCACCGGATTCAGACCATCTGACTGATTTACAATGACAAAGATCACTCGCGAACCGACTGAGGAAACGCTTGACGATTCCGGTTCGCGGAAGGAAGGCCGCAGATGACGGCACATCTTGCTTTGTGTGGATGCCGCCATCGACGAAATCTCATACAATCAGGGGTGCCTCGAAATCCAGGGCGGGTTTCGTCCCGACATGCTCGATCCGGCGGCGATTCGCGCTGCCCAGGAAGTAGAAGCGCAGGCTGTCCTGGGTTGGGTCCATCTCGCCCACCAGCCGGGCGCGCAGCAGCACCCATTGATCCGGCGGGATCTCGATCTCGAAAACCGAGAACTGCACACGCTGTCCGTAGTCCTGACAGGCCCGGGCGATGCGGCGCAGGCGCCGAGCGCCGCCCTCCGAGGTGACTGCCACGTCATAGCTGACCAGAATTAGCATCCGTTACCGCCGGATCAGCGCGGGATAGGCATCGAGATCGCCACGCAGCGCACGGGCGAGAAGGCTCGCCTGCAGATGTGGCAACAACCCGAGGCGCGCACGTTCCTTGAGAAACGGATGCTCGATCTCCTCGCGCTTGCGTTCCTGCCATGCTGCCAGAACGGTCTTGCGGCTCGCCTCCTGCAGCAGGACGGCACCATTCTCCATCACTTGGAAGTCACCCGGTCCAAGTTCACGCCGGTTGAGCATAGAAAGCGCAAGTCGATCGGCCAGCGGTGCGCGCAGTTCCTCCATCAGATCAAGTGCCAGACTCGGCCGACCGGGACGGAGCCGGTGCAGGAAGCCCGCAGCAGGGTCCAGCCCCACGCCTTCCAGCGCACCGCGGCAATCATGCACGAGAAGGGTGTAGATGAAGGAAAGCAGGGCATTCGGCGGATCCATCGGTGGGCGGCGACTGCGGCCCCGGAAGGCCAGGGCCGGGTCCGCCACACGCAGCGCATGGCCGAAGACGCTAAAGTAGAGAGCAGCGGCCTCGCCCTCATGGCCGCGCAGCCGATCCAGATCAGTTTCGTGCAAGGCCCGTCGCGCGATGTCCTGCATGCGGTTTATGGCCGAGGCGAGTGCCTCCCGGGCCATATCGGTCAGCGCCGATCCGTGATCGCGCACTGCGCGCTGCAAGACGCCGCGCTGGTTGAGAGTCTTGGCCGCAACGATGCTGCGAGCAACGCGCGTGCAGGCGGGCCGCCCACCCCACCCGCCCCCGGGCGCGGGGGGGGCGGCTCCCCGGCCCTCCCCCCGCCACTGCGGCCGCCACGCCGCATCACGCGCCGCTGCGCTTCGTGGACGTCACGCGCCGCGCGGGCATTCATTTCATCCACAATTCCGGCGCCTATGGCGCTAAATATTTGCCCGAGACGCTGGGTTCTGGCGTTGGGTTCATCGACTATAACAACAGCGGTTGCCAAAGCATCCTGTTGCTGAATGGCCGCGATTGGCCCGGCCACCCCACCAAGCTGCATGGCGCCACCATGAAGCTGTACCGCAACAATTGCAACGGCACCTTCACCGACGTCACCAAGCACGCCGGCTTGGCGATTCCCATGTACGCCATGGGCGTGGCGGTGGGGGATTACAACAACGACGGCTGGGACGACTTCTACGTGACCACGCTGCACGGCGGCCATCTGTTCCGGAACAACGGCAACGGTACCTTCACCGACGTCACCAAGCAAGCCGGCATCAAGAACTATCCGTTCTCCACCAGCGCCTGCTGGCTGGACTACAACAAAAGCGGCTATCTCAGCCTGTTCGTCGCCCACTACGTCAAGTGGTCGCGGGCCACCGATATCCGCTGCACGATTGACGGCAAGCACAAATCCTACTGCACGCCGGAAGTATACAAGGGCACCAGCGTGCGGCTGTACCGCAACGACGGCAACGGCAAGTTCACCGAGGTCAGCAAGCAGGCCGGGCTCTACGACCCCACCAGCAAGTCCCTGGGCGTCGTGCCGCTGTACCATGACGGGTGGCCGTCGGTCTTCGTCGCCAACGATACCCAGCCCAATAAGCTCTATCACAACAACGAGAACGGCAGCTTCACCGACGTCGCCGTCAGCGCCGGCGTGGCCTTCAGCGAGGATGGCGTGGCGCGCGGCGGGATGGGCGTGGCGGCTGCGGATTACAACGGCAGCGGCCGCTTCAGTTTGCTGGTGGGCAACTTCTCCAATCAGATGCTGGGCCTGTACCAAAACCAGGGCCATGGCTTGTTCGTGGACGTGGCGCCCAGCTCGGAGGTGGGACAAGCGAGCCTGCTGTCGCTGTCCTTCGGCACGTTCTTCTTCGACTACAACCTGGACGGGCGGCCGGACATCTTCGTCGCTAACGGCCACATTGATCCGCACATCCGCGCGGTGCAACCGCAGGTGCACTGGCGGGAGAGCCCGCTGCTGTTCAAGAACGTTGGGGACGGCCATTTTCGCGTGGTCACCAAGGATGTTGGGCCGCAGTTCTCACGGCCGATCGTTGCGCGCGGCGCGGCGTACGGCGATTTCGACCTCGACGGCACGCCGGATATCCTGATGTCAACCAACAACGGTCCGGCGTATCTCTACCTCAACACCGGCAATGGCAACACCGCGCTGCGCATCCAGACCGTGGGCGTCAGGGATAACCGCGATGGGATTGGCACGCTGGTGAAGGTAAAAACCCCCGCCGGTTGGCAAGAGCAATACGTGGAAAGCGGCGGCAGCTATCTTTCCGCCAGTGAGCTGCCCTTGACCTTCGGGCTCGACAAGTACAAATCGGCCCAGGACGTGGTAGTGGTTTGGCCGCTCGGCGGCGTGGAGAATTTGGGCCCGGTCAAAGGCGGCCAGTTCATCACCGTGACTGAAGGCAAGGGAATTACCCACGCAGTCCCGCTGCACAAGCCCGGCTGGGACTGGAAGACGCTCGGCGTACCCAAGGAGTAGCCGCGTGCGTGGGTTGCTGCTGACGGGGGCAAGAATCTGGCAAGGCCCTGGCCGTGATTGGGCCTCCGCCGCGGCCATCCGCGACGGGCGATTTTTGGCCGTCGGCACGGCCGCTGAGGCGCGGGCGGCGCTGGGCAATGGGGCCATTTTCCACGACGGCCTGGCGGGCGGCTTTCTGATTCCCGGCGTCTTCGACGCCCATATGCATCCGCTGTTCGGCGCGGTTTTCCAAGAAGCGGGCCTGGCGCTGCGCGACGCGGGCGGCGGTTTTCTCCGCGACCCCGCCGCGGTGGCGGCGGCGGTGGGCGCAGCCGCGGCCAGCGGCGCCCAGCCCGCGGGGGACTGGCTGGTGGGCTATGGATGGGATCCCGCCCTCGCGGTGGACCCCGGATTCAACCGCCAGTTGCTGGACCAAGCCGCGCCCGGGCGGGCGGTGTACGTGCTGAGCCTGGATGCTCACTTCGCCTTGGTCAGCACCCCGGGCCTGGAGCGCCTGGGCACGATCGCCTATCCGCCTGACAGTGGCATGATTCCCGTTGCGGGCGATGGACGCCCCGTGGGTTTGTTGCTGGAGACGCCGCAGTTCATCGCTTCCCTGCGGGTGCTGGAACAAATGCCGCATGAGCGCAAAGCCCAGGCGTTCCTGGCGTTCCAAGCGCAGGCGCTGGCGGCGGGCATCACGGGGGTGACGGAGATCGTGGCGGATCGCGCCGCGTTGGGCTTTTATCTCCGCCTGCACCAGGAGCGCCGCCTGCGCTTACGCCTGCAAGTCAGCCCGTATGGTCCGCTCTGCCAGCTTGGTCCGGAGCGGGGCGCCATGCTGGCGAAGTTGGCCGCGGCGCCGGACGCCGCGGGGTGGGTGGGCTTGGGACCGGTGAAGTTCCTGCTGGATGGCACGCCGGGCAACCACAACGCCGCGTGGTTCCAGCCCTATGCCGATGCGGCGTCCACCGCGGGCATGCTGACCATTGCGCCCGACGCAATGGCGGCGGAGGTGGAGAAGGCGGTCGCCGCGGGCTACGACTTGGCGCTGCACGCCGCCGGCGACCTTTCCGTGCATGTCGCCCTAGATGCCATCGCCGCCGCGGGTCCGCCTGCGCGGCGGCGCGAAGATGCGGGGGCCGAAGGCCGCCGCGTCCGCCTGCGCATCGAGCATTTCGACAATTGCACCGCCGGTGATTTGGCGCGGCTGCCCGGCTTGGCCGAGCGGGGTCTGGTGGCGAGCGTGCAGCCCACGCATTTTCATCCCGTATACGTTGCCGCTATCCAGCGCGTGCTGGGGCCGGAACGCATGCGGCGGGAGTATCCGCTGGCGTCTCTTTTGCGCGCAGGCATCCCCCTGGCCCTGAATTCCGATTGGCCCGCGGCCATGTCCTTCTCGCCCATGGACAACCTGCGCGCCGCGGTGGACCATGGCACGGAGTCGCTAAGCCCCGGAGAAGCCCTCGCAGCCCTGACTGAGGGCAATGCCTATGCCGCCCGGCTGGAGCGGGAACTGGGGACGATTGCGCCCGGCTACCGCGCCGACGCCGTGCTGCTGGATGGCAACCCGCTAGGACCGCGCACGCCGCACGTGGTGGCGACCATGATTGACGGCGCCTGGGTTGCGGGGGCGCCTCCGCGGGGAACCAGCCCCGCGGGAGGCTAACCTGCGTCCGCTTCATGCTGATCGCCGTAATGCGGCTTTTTCATCAGCCAAACGATCGGCGAAATCACCACGAACAGCAGCGCCAGCCAGCGGAAGATGTCCATATAGCTGAGGACCGCGGCTTGCGCCCGCACGATGCCGTACAGCATCGCCATGGCTTGGTGGGCGGCCGTGGCCAGGCTGGAGCCTTGGCCGTGGAAGTAGGCTTGCAGGCGCGCCAGCCACTGCCGGTAAAGCGGATTGTTCGGTGTTACGCGGTGCACCAAAAACGCCTGGTGTACCTGACCTAAGCGCGCCAGCAAGGTGTAGGAAATCGAGATGCCAAAGCTGGCGCCCAGGTTCCGGGTGAGACCGGTGATGCTGGTGGCGAAGCCCATCTCTTGGTTGGGAATGGGATCCACCGTGATGGTGGCGAAGGGCACGAAGACGAAAGCCAGCGCGAAGCCCATCAGCATCTGCGGCGGCAGAAAGCTCCAGGGACCGGCGTTGAGATTGAGCAGGGAGAACCAGTACACGCCGGCGGCCGCTCCCAAAATGCCCCCGAAAATCATCGCCCGCATATCCCAGCGCTTGCCGATCAGGAAACCGGCGACCGGCATCAGCACCATCGTCGCCAGGCCTCGCGGCGCGTTCCAGATACCGGCGGTGATGGCGGGGAAGTTCAGCGCCTCCTGCATCAGCAGCGGCAGCAGGAGAATGCTGCCGTACAAAACGAAGAACAAAATCATGGAGAGGCTGACGCCGACGGCGAAGGTGCGGTATTTCAACAGCCGCAGATGCACGATGGGATGAGGATTTCGGAGTTCCCAGACGATGAAACCGACCAGCGCGAGGACGGCGACGATGCTGAGGGCCAGAATCAAATGGGAGCCGAACCAGTCCGCCTCTTGGCCCTTGTCCAGCACCACCTGCAAGGAGCCCATGCCCAAGGCGAGCAGCCCGATACCCCAATAATCCACGCCTCCGGTCCGGGCGCGCCGCAGATACGGCGGGTCAAACACATAGATCGTCACCAGCGTCAGGCCGATCAAGCTGACCGGAACGTTGATGAAGAACACCCAGCGCCAAGAGAAATCCGTCGTCAGCCAGCCGCCCAATACCGGCGCCATGACCGGCGCCACCACGATGCCGACACCCCACAAGGCCATGGCGTGGCCCCGTTCCTCGCGGGGGAAGGTTTCCAGCAGAATCGCGCGGGTGGTCGGCTGCAGCGTGCCGCCAAAGGCCCCTTGCAGAATGCGGAACGTGATCAACAGCGGCAAGGTCGGCGCCAGTCCGCAGAGCACACTGGAGAGCGTAAAGCCGGTGATGGCGGTCAGCAGAATCCGCTTACGGCCAAAGCGGCTGGCCAGCCAGCCGGTGATGGGCAGCACGATCGCGTTGGCGATCAAATACGAGGTGAGAACCCAGGTGGCTTCGTCAATCGTCGCGGAAAGATTGCCAGCGATGTAGGGAATGCTGACGTTGACCGCCGAGGTGTCAATGAGCTCCATGATGGCGCTGGACATGACCGCAATCGCGATCAGCCAGCGCGTGGTCGGGTCGGGAGGAATGCCGCTGAAATCGGTGGGCGGGGAACTGGCGGGGGCGCTGGCCATGGAGCGAGCCTTAATTTTAGGCTACCGATGCTTCCCGCTTGTCCACGCCCGCTAGCGGCGATCCGCACTCTGCTATCCTGAATCAAGCGCTGCCACGAAGTTGTTTTGGGGGAACGAGGGCGATGTTTCCAGTTTTATTTTCCGCCGGCTGGTTTACGCTCCACACCTATGGCTTGCTGGTCGCCATCGGCTATTTGACCGGCATTTTCGTCGCCCAGAAAGCCGCCCGGCGGCTGGGGATGAATCCGGACCAAATCTTCAATTTGGCCGTGTATCTGGCGATCGGGGCGATCGTCGGGGCCAAGCTGTTCTTGGTGATGCAGGACTGGCGCTTCTACCTGCAATATCCGCGCGACCTGTTCAGCGTGGACTTCCTTGAGTCCGGCGGCATATTTTACGGCGGTTTGATCGTCGCCCTGCTGGTGCTGATCGCGTATGTATACCGCCATCGGCTGAGCTGGCTGGCGGTGGGCGACGCCATAGCCCCGGGCTTGGCGCTGGGTGAAGGCATCGGCCGCATGGGCTGTTACTCGGCCGGGTGCTGCTGGGGCAAGCCAAGCGCGATCTCCTGGTTTTCCACTACCTTCACCAATCCCTACTCCCATGCCACCGTCGGCGTGCCGCTGAATATTGCCTTGTATCCGACCGAGCTGATCTCGGCCGCCGCCAACATCGGCATTTTTCTTTTGGTTTGGCGCGCCGTCCGCGGGCGCCGGTACACCGGGGAGGTCGTGGCGCTGTACCTGTTCAGCTACGGCGTCTTCCGGTACTCGATTGATTTTCTCCGCTACTACTCGCCGCAAGCGCTGCTCTTCCATGGCCTGATGACCGATGCGCAGTTGACCAGCCTGTTCATGATCGGCATCGCGATCGGCATTTGGGTGCGCCAGCGGGCAAAAGCCCGCCAGACGGCGCCGAGCCGGCCCGCCGTGGCGGCGGTGGAACGGTAGGGTTTTACGCCGGCCTGGGTGGCGGATGCGGAGGCGGACGGGGAGCGGCTCGACCGCTTTTTGACCCGCCGGCTTCCGGACGCCAGCCGCGTCGAGGTGCAAGCCTGGATCCGCGCCGGCGAGGTGAGCGTCGCCGGTTCCGCCTGCCGCCGTCCCGCCGTCCGGTTGCGGGCCGGGCAGGACATTGCCCTTGCCCAGCCGCGCAGCGCCCCGCGGCCGGCGTTGCAACCGCTGCCCCTGCCGCTGGAGATTCTCTACGCCGACGCCGACATAGCGGTCGTCAGCAAACCCGCCGGCTTGGTGGTGCATCCCGCCGCCAGCGCTTCTGGCCCGACCCTGGTTCACGCCTTATTGCATCACCTGGGCGCGGCAAATCTGTCCCGCGTGGGCGCGCCCAATCGGCCCGGCATCGTTCATCGCCTGGACCGGGACACCAGCGGCCTGTTGCTCGTCGCAAAAACCGATGCGGCGCACCACGCGATGGTGGCGCAGTTCCAGGCGAGGACCGTTCGCAAGCGTTACCTGGGCCTGGTGCATGGCGCCGTGGCGGCGGCCAGCGGACGTGTGGATGCGCCCGTAGCCCGCGACCTCCGCCGCCGCGAACGCATGACCACGCGCCGCGCCGCCGGGCGCGACGCCCACACGCTTTACCAAGTGCGCGAGCGCCTGGCCCTGGACCCTGGCCTCAACCCTGGCGCGCAGTCGCAGCGGTTCACATATCTTGAACTGGACATCTTAACCGGCCGCACGCATCAGATTCGCGTGCACATGGCTTCCATCGGCCATCCCATCGTCGGCGACCGGCTTTACGGCGCGCCCGCCCGAATCTCCGCCGCCGGCCCATTGACGGGCTTGGTCCTAAAACGGCTGTTTCTGCACGCCGCCGAACTGGCCTTCGTGCATCCGCGTACATCCGAGGAAATGGTCTTCCGCGCCGATCTTCCGGGCGATCTGGCGGCATGGCTGGAGCGCCTGCGCGTGCAGGCGCGGGTGGTGCGGGAGGTGACGGAGCCGGCGCCGCACCCGCCTCCACGGCCACCGCTTTCCGCTGGACAGCGGGCCTACAATAAAGGCTGACTTAGGCGTTATGCAATCGCGCTGGCTCTCTCTTCTTTTGGTCGCCGGTCTCGCCCTGCCGGCCCTGGCCCAGGCGGCGTCGCATGGGGCGGCGAAAGCCTCGCCGCAACATTCCCTGCCGCAGGCCAACATCGTCAAGAACGTCAATGAGGTCAACGTCATCTTTTCGGCGATAGACAAGCGCCACCGGATCGTTTTGGGGCTGAAGCCAAGCCAAATCGAAGTCTTCGACGACAACAAGCCGCAAACCATCACGCGCTTCTATTCCGAGGGCGACATGCCGCTGCGCATCGCCCTGCTGCTGGACACCAGCACCAGCATCAGCCAGCGCTGGCCGTTCGAGGAAGCCGCGGCGATCGAGTTCATTGAGTCGGTGCTGCGTCAGGGGACGGACAAGGCGATGGTCATGGCCTTCGATTCCTCCATCCAAGTGGTCCAGGGCTTCACCAGCAATGAGGAGAAGCTTGCCCGCGCCATCCATTCGCTCCGCCCGGGCGGCGGCACCGCGCTGTATGACGCTATCTACGAAGTCTGCCGCCAAAAGCTGATGCACGACCGTCACAACGTGCGCAACGTCATCGTGCTCATCACCGACGGGGATGACGACCAGAGCCGTTATGCCGCCACCGAGGCTCTGCGCATGGCGCAGCGTGCCGGCGTCATCATGTACACCATCGGCACGGATCCCACCGATTCCGATCCCCGCGACGACAAATTGCTGGAGATGTTCGCCATGGATACCGGCGGCCGCTACTTCTTCCCGTTTCAAGCGCCGGACTTGGGGAAGGCGTTTGCTTCGATTTCCTACGAACTCCGGCACCAATACGTCGTCGCCTACGATCCGAACGACTTCGTTCCCAACGGCGCGTTTCACCGCGTCAAGATCAAGATTTTGCTGCGGAACATCTACGCCCGCACCCAGCCAGGCTATTACGCCATGCCTCGGACCCATTCGGCGGCGGCTTCCACCGGCACTGGCCGCGGACGGTAGCGGGCTAGCCGCGGATCGCTCCGGCGCTAGGGGCCGGTGACTTGAAGCCGCAGGGCGAAGATCTCGCGGCGAAAATATTTCGCGGGATTGTAGCCGCTTTCCCAATCAGCGTGCGCGCCCAGGCGCAAGCCCCAGGCGCCGGTTCGTCCCAGCCACCGCGTCGCGTTCAGCGCCGCGGAAAATCCATACGCCTGCGTTTGGCTGGTGGCTTCGACCACGGGGATGTAATTGCGCAGCCAGACTCCGGCCAGCGGCGTGGCCCCAAGGTCGCCGCCCAATCGCCAGCGGCCGCGGCGCCAGTGCCGTTTCCATAGCAGTGTGGTGCGCAACTCATAGATGATGGCGCGTTCGCTGATCAGGCGCTGGATGCTGGTCGAGCCCAGCGCTGGATCGGAGTTCAGATAGAAGGTGGTGACCGCGTGATACCGCGTGTACTGCCGCAGCAACCCGATGCGATAGGCGAGCGATCCCCAGTGGCCGCGCCGCCCTCCTAAGCGCCACGCCGGAAATTGCTGCGAGACGCCAAAGGTGCGGCTACGGGCGTAGCCCTCGTCGCCACGGGTGAACTGATCCCCGGGCCGAAAGTCAGTGTCCTCGTCATAGGCCCAGTGGGAGCGCGCCGCGGGAGTTACGCGCAACCGGGTGACCCAATGGCCGCGGTCCCAATGCCAGCGCAGCCCGAGCACCAGATCCGCGCCGTCAAATGCATAGCCCTCCCGCACCAGATGCGGATAGGGATCGTTCAGCGCCGGTTGGTGAAACGCGAACGTGACGTGATCGTGCACCGCCTCCACGCCGGCGAACCAGCGGTCAATCCCCAAACCTTGCGCCCAGGCCCCAGGCGCGGCCAGCAGCACCAACAACGCGATGCCAGGGAGCGCGCGCGTCATGCGCCAGCCGGCATGGCGCATTGCCGCCGTGCGCATGGAACGCAAGCCCGTTTGGCGAGAAAGGGGGCGAGGCCGCACCGCCGGTTTATTCGCCATCTTCCTCCGGCGCCGCCTCGGCGCGGGCGCGGGCCCAGCCTGCCGACAAGCGCAACCGCAGGGGATCGCCGGGCCGGAGCTGCGCCGGCTGCGTCACCAAATGCCGCTGCCCGTCATAGACCAGCGCATAGCCGCGCTGCAAGATCGCGAGGGGATTGCGTTCCTCCACGATGCGCTGCAATGCCTCGCTGCGCCGCCGCGCCGCCAGCAACCGCCGGTGCAAGGATTCGGTCAATCGCTCCTGGCGGCGCTGAAGATCCTGCCGCCAGGCGGCGATGCGGTGCCGCGCCTCCTGCGCCCGGATGGCGGCGGACAACTCCTGCCAGCGGCGGCGGCGCTCGGCCTGCCCTGCCCGCGCGGCCTGCGTCAGGCGGAATGCTAGCTCGTCGTTGGACTGCGCGCGCCGCAAGAGCGCGTGCCGCACTCCCGCGAATGCCCCGTGCCGGGCCAGTTGCAGCACCGCTTGGCGCTCCCGCGTCAGGCGGAAGCGCAGCGCTTGTCCCAGCCGCCGTTCCCGCTCCGCCGTCTCCGCCCAAAGGTCGGCCTTGGGACGGATCACCAATTCCGCGGCGGCGCTTGGGGTCGCGGCACGCAGATCGGCGGCAAAATCGGCAATCGTGAAGTCGGTTTCATGTCCCACGGCCGAGATCACCGGCACCGGGCAGGCGGCGATGGCCCGCGCCACGCGTTCCTCATTGAACGCCCAAAGATCCTCGATGGACCCGCCGCCGCGTCCGGCGATGATCACATCTACGCGATGCGCCGCCGGGGCGGCGCCGAGATAGGCGATGGCCGCGGCGATTTCGCCGGCCGCGGCTTCGCCCTGGACCTGCGCCGGCGCTAGCAGGATGCTGATGTTGGGAAAGCGGCGGCGGAGTATGCGGACCATGTCCGCGATCGCCGCTCCGCGCGGAGAGGTTACGATGCCGACCCGCCGCGGCAGCAACGGCAGCGGGCGTTTCCGCGCCGGATCGAACAGTCCTTCCTCTTGCAGGCGCCGTTTCAATTCCTCGAACGCCGCCTGCAAGCCGCCCGCGCCGCGTGGTTCCAGGTGTTCCAGGTAAATTTGTAGCTCACCGCGCGTTTCGTAGAGGCTGATTTTGCCCCGTGCCAGCACCTGCATGCCGTTCTGCGGCCGCAGTTTCACCATTCGCGCCGCGCGGGCGAACAACACGCCGCGGAGCTGCGCTCCGGCATCCTTCAAAGTGAGGTAGTAATGGCCGGACGGCGCGCGGTTCAGGTTGGAAATCTCGCCCTCAACCCAGACGTCGAAAAAATCCCGCTCCAGGTTCTTCTTCAATTCCGCCGCCAGCCCCGTGACCGTCCAGACGCGGCGCTCGGGGGGGAATAGAAGGGTGGTTTGGTCTGGCACGGACTTACCGGGCGCGGTTCAGCGCGCTATTTCTGTTCGAGGTCGGCGATCATCTGCCGCAGTTGCGCCGGGGTGGTGGCTTCGGCCAAACCGTGCATGTCCAGGGATCCGTCACGATCCATGCCCGGCCGGTTGCGGCCCACCAAAATGGTCGGCGTGTGCTTGATGCCCCAGCGCTCACCCTGAAGCTGATCCCGCCGGATCGCGGCAAACAGCGCGGGATCGCTGAACGCGCCTTCCACTTGCGCGCTGGGAATTCCGGCCGCTTGGCCCATGGCGACGGCGTATTGCAGCAGATTCGTGGCGGTGATCTGATCCTGATGGGTGAAGCAAAAGTTCTGCCAGGCGAAGTACAGCTTCGGGCTCTTGGTGGCGAAGAAGCGGGCCAATAGCGCGGCATTGTAGGCCCAGGGGTGTTGCGAGAGCGGGTAGTCGCGAAACTCGAACCGCACCGTATGGCGGTATTCGGCGAAGATCCCGTTGTTCATCAATTCCCGCCAATGGGCGCAATCTGGGCATTCGAGATCCTCAAAGATCACCACCCGCACTTTCGCGTGCGAATTGCCCAGTTCCGGCGCCACGATGGGCGCTGAAGTGGAAGGGGTCGGCCCCACTGTGGCAAACGCTGCCATGGGGAGCGCTAGGAAGCAGCCGATAACGAACGCCCACCAGGCTGGCGGGCGGGATATAGGTGAGCCCATAACCTGATTGTGACAGAACAGCCGCTGGCCGGGCCGTGCTCCCGCTCTCCAAACGGCTGCCCCCGGCGCCAGCACGGTTTTTGCTGGCTGCCGCCGGCCGTTGCCCGGAAGGGCCGCGTCGCTCTGGATTACATCGTCGGCGCGGGTGCAGCCTGGGCCTTTTTTCCCAGGAACGGGGGTAGTTGGTGCGTGCGGCGGAACTGATCCTCTATCAAGCCAAAGCGGTAGGACAGCGACTGCCACAACTGCAACTCGTCCTGATACCGGATCAGGATATTGTCCAAGCCGTGATGATTGTTCTCCCGCAGCCAGAGCTGCTTGTAGCGTCGCATCAGCGCCGCGTCGTGGTCGCGCAAATTTTGCAGGTAGCCGTCCACTCCGTTGATCCGTCCCAAAATGCCGTATACCTGTCCCGGCTGCTTGCCTTCCGCTTGCTGCGCCTGGCGGTAGAGCGCCGGAATGTATTGGCTGTAGATCGCCTTCTGGCCGAGATAATCGAAGCGCCGTGCGGCGAACGCCATATAGTCCAGCATGCCGCGATGGCTGCGGGCGAAATGGCGCTGCTGGTCCAGGTTGACGATGACGTGCTCCGCCAGCAAGCGGACCGCATGGGCGGCGGGCACGGCTTTCTGGTAATACCGCTGTCCCTGGGCCGAGAACGGCCGCAGCCAGGTCGTCCAATCCGCCCCATCGCTGCCGGTGGCCTTGGTCAGGATTTTGTGGATCTCCGCCATCGTCGCCTGGTCCTGGGCGAAGTTGTGTCCCGATGCACGGTAGAACGCCCAGTCCCAGGCGTCGGCGAACTGCTGGTCGTTGATGCTCGGCTGCCAGCTGTCGGCCGCGCCATAAACCAGTTCGTACCAGCAGTAATTGATCAGGCTCTCGCCGTCATCCATCCACACCGTGTTCAGCACGCCGGTTGAGCCCAACCGCAAACCGTCCGCGTCGAAGACCTTGATGTTGGGCAAGGCTTCATTGTCGTCGGGATAAATCCGGCTCCAATTGCTGACGCCCGGCGCCACCCAGGTATCCAGTCCGACCTTGCGGAAGGGCTGGATGAAGCGGTCGTAGGAAGGCAGCGGCCCGTACACCCAAGGAATCGCGATCATGTCGTGCGGCAACTGATTCAGCAATTCGGGATGCTTGACCGCGATATCGCCCCAAAACAAAATCTTGCGGTGGTAGGGCCGCAACAGCGTGTCAATTGCGCGGATGTAATTGATATAGACCTGCCCCACGCCGATCTTCTCCGCCATCGGCTTGGTTCGTCCTTGGCCCAATTGAAAGGTTTCATCCGCACCAATGTGCAGGTACGGGGACGGGAAGACCTTGGCCAGTTCCGTGAACATCTTGCCGATCAAGGGCAGCGATCCGGGCGCCGCCGGCGACAGCACCGCGCCATAGGGAAGTTCGTCCAGGTTCTGGAACTTCTCGTATTGCAGCGCCAATTGCAGGTGCCCGAAGGACTCCTGCTCCGGCACCACGGTCACGTGGTAGGGCTTGGCGTAGGCGACGATCGCGCGCGCCTCATTGGGCGTGATCGCGCCGTGCCAGACGCTCACCAACGGCAGGTTCGGGTAATAGAACGTGTTTTCGAAATACAACGAGTACAGGTTGACCTTGTATGCCGACAAGATCCGGATCTGCTGTTCGATCGCCCGCTCGGTGGGGATCGGCCCGCGGCTGATGTCAATGCTCACGCCGCGATGCGGAAATGCCGGCCAGTCCACGATCCGCAGCGCCGGAGCCACGGCCCGGGTGTTTCCGATCGCGCTGGGATGGAACAACTGCCGCAGCGTCTGCACGCCGTAAAAGACGCCGGTGGCGTTGGCGCCGATCACCGTCGCCCGCCGGCGGGTCACCAGCAGCACGTAGCCCTGCGCGCGCGCCGCCGCGGGAAATTGCACGCTGGCACGGCGCAGCGCCTTGCGCGCCCGCGACGTGCCCAGGCGCAGCAGCACCACCTTGCCGGAATGGTTGTTCTTCACCAGCGCCTGTATGCCGTCGAAACTTGCCAGATCGCGGGCTAATTCTCCCGCCGCGAACTGGTCGGCGGCGCTGCGCCCAGCCCCGATGGAGATTTTGCGCCGCAGTTGCAACTGTCCCGGCTCCCGGTTCAGTTGGCGCGGGTACGGCGTCAGCGGAAGCTGTGCGGCGGCAATGGAAACGAGCAACAACGGCAAGACGAGGCGCAAGGGCTTGGGGATCATGGTGGGGATCGGAAGGATGACAAATGATTGTACTCGGCCCTCGCGCGGCAGAAGCCTATCTTGACGCCGCCGTGCCGGGGCTCACAGTTGCGGAGCTCTAGGTGCGGCGCGAGGCCGCATTTCGGCGCCGGGCCCAGCTTCAGACATCAGGCTAAGTTCAATGGATCCACGTCCACCGTCAGCGCGGTGGCCGGGAAGCGGCCGGCGGCGTAGCCGCGCAGAGCCGCCAGCACCCCCGCCAGCGGTGCCCGCCGTGCGCTTTTCAGCAAGAACTGAAACCGGTGTTCCGCCTTCAGCCGCGCGATCGGCGCCGGCGCCGGGCCGATCAGCCGGATGCCGGCTTCGCGTTCCAAGCGCCGCTGCAAGAACCGCCCCGTTTCGCTGGTCCACGCCAGCGCGCGATCATAATCCCGGTGGCGGATGCGGACGCTGGCCAGGGCGGCAAACGGCGGGTAAAACAGGAGCCGCCGGAATCGCGACTCCCGGGCGAAGAAGGCCGCATAGTCGGCGCCCAGCGCCGCCTCCACGGCGTAGTGTTCGGGGTGCAGCAGTTGCACGATCACCTCGCCCGGCAGTTCGCCGCGTCCCGCCCGCCCCGCCACTTGGGTCAGCAGCTGAAACGTCCGTTCCGCCGCCCGAAACTCGGGAATCGCCAGCCCGGCGTCGGCGGAAATCACTCCCACCAGGGTCACGCCCGGCACGTCATGGCCCTTGGCGATCATCTGCGTGCCCGCCAAAATGTCGTACTGTCCCGCCCGAAACGCCGCCAGCACGCGGGAAAAGTGCCGCCGCCCCTGCACCGTGTCCCGGTCCAGCCGGGCGATGCGCGCGGTGGGAAACAGCCCCGCCAGGGCCTCCTCGATTTTCTGGCTGCCCGCGCCGAAAAAATACATATGCTCACTGCCGCAACTGGGGCAGCGTTCCGGCACTTCACAGGAAAAGCCGCAAATGTGGCAGAGCAGGCGGTGGCCGCGTTTGTGATAGGTAAGGGAAAGGGAACAGTCGCGGCAGCCGACCGGCTGCCCACAGGCGCGGCACATCACCACCGGCGCGTAGCCCCGGCGGTTGATCAGGATGATCGCTTGCTCCCGGCGCCGCAGGCGATCCTCGATTGCGGCCGCCAAGGCGCTGGAGATGACGATCTCTGGCGACCTGCGGCCCGCGCCGCCCGCCGCCGCGCGCTCGCGGAACTCCTGGCGCATGTCCACCGGCCGCATCGCCGGCAGGGGCCGCTGCTCCACCCGCCGCCGCAGCTCCAGCTTGCGGTACTTTCCCTCCTCCGCGTGCCGGTAGCTTTCCAGCGACGGCGTCGCCGAGCCTAGCACCACCACCGCCCCCGCCAGCTTGCCGCGCAGCACGGCCAGGTCCCGCGCGTGGTAGCGCGGCGATTCCTGCTGCTTGTACGCGGCATCGTGCTCCTCATCCACGATGATCAGTCCCAGCCGGGGCAGCGGCGCGAAGACCGCCGAGCGCGTGCCAATCACCACCCGCGCCTCGCCGCGCTGCGCGCGGTGCCAATGCCGCGCCCGTTCCTGCGCGGTCAGCCCGGAGTGAAAGATCAGCACTTGCTCGGGAAAGGCATCGGCGAAATCGGCGAACACCGCCGGCGTCAGTCCGATCTCCGGCAGCAGAAGCAGCGCGTTGCATCCGCGCGCCAACGCGGCTTCGATCGCCTCCAGATACACCGCCGTCTTGCCGCTTCCCGTCACCCCGTGCAGCAACATCACCGCCGGAGCGGGCAATGGCCGCCGGCCCATTGCGTCCTCGCCGCTGCCGCTGCCCGCCGCGGAGGGCAGAGCCGCAGTGATCGCCGCCAGCGCCGCCGCTTGTTCCGCGTTCAGTCGTTCCACCCGCGGCCGGGGCCGCCACTCCGGCGAGGGCGGCGGCGCCGGAACCTCCACTACTGCAATCCGTCCTTGCCGCCGCAGCGTCGCCAGCGCCGAGGCGGACACCAGTAGCGCCAACTCCGCCGCCGCAAGCTCACCACCCGCGGCCGCCAAATGGTCGAGCACCGCCTGCTGCTGCGGTGTCGGCCGCCGGGACGGTGGTTCGCCCTTGGACGGCCCGCGCGCCAGGCAATAGGCGCGCCGCGTCGGCTCCGCCAGCCGCTCGGGCTCGGCCCGGTAGGCGCTGTCCACGGTCAGCCAGCCGCGCGCCAGCGCGTTGCGCACCGCCGCCGCGCCAAACTTCCGCAGCAACCGGCTCAGCGCGCCGTCTTTCTCCGCCGCCGCCAGCAGTGGCGCCTCCGCCTCGTTGCCCGTTTCGGCCAGCAACGGCGCTGCGGTGTTCCCACGCCGCGCGCGTTCCTGGCCCGCCGCCGTCAGCCGCAGCCAGCGGTCCTCCCGCAGGTCCGCCGCCGGCGGCAGCGCGCACCGCAGCGCTTCGCCCAGCGGCGCTTGATAATACTGCGCCGTCCACCGCGCCAATGCCAGCAGGGCCGCGTCCAAAACCGGCTCGGTGTCCAGCGCCAGCTCCAGCGGCCGGATGCCCTCCCGGCTGCCCCGCGCTTCCTCGGGTGGCTCGTCCCGCAGCTCCAGCACCACCCCTACCAGCCGCCGCCGACCCCAGGGCGCCAGCACGCGCATGCCCGGTGCTACCGTCATCCCGGGCGGAATGGCGTAGGTGAAGGCACGGTCCAGCGGGACCGGCAGCGCTAATGTGGCATAACCTGGCGGCGCCATCGGCAAAACAAACTGCTGAACCAGCATTATGGGGCAGGGAACCGTAGGCGCCCTTCGGACCGGCCCCGCTCGCGCTCGGGCGGGGGTCCCTGGCCCGCGGGCCGGCGCCCGACGCGGGTTAGCCTGGGACTATGGACGCTCTCCGCTTCCGCGCCATCACCGATGCCCGTCAGCTCCACAGCCTGGAGCTCCCACCCGCCCCGCCGTTGTCCATTGAGGCGCTGTTTTACACCCGCATCATCGGCGCCGCGGACCTCTCGCCCGACGGCCGTCAACTGGTTTTCACCGCGAACCTGAGCGGCCGTCAGAACCTCTGGCTAGCGCCGGTGCATGAGGCCCAGCCGAAAGCCACCGCCTGGCCCGGCTGGCCGCTCCAGTTGACCATCAGTGACCAGCGCCAGGCCAGCCCCGCCTGGTCTCCCGATGGCCGCTGGATCGCGTTCATCTCCGATACCGACGGGGATGAGCAGTGGGACCTGTTTCTCGTTTCGCCCCGCACCGGCGAGGTCGTCAATCTCACCCATACTCCCGACGTTTCGGAGCAAAGCCCCGTTTGGTCTCCGGATGGCCGCCATCTCGCCTATATCGCCAAGCCTCGCCGCGGCTCCAGCTTCGAGATTCGCGTCCTGGACCTTGACCGCGGGGAGAGCCGTGCGATCACCGCCGATACACCGCCGCAATACGGCTGTTACGCTCCCGTTTGGTCTCCCGCCGCCGCCGCCATCGCCTATACCCGCGAGCACGCCACCGGCAAGGACAGCGACATCTTCATCGCCGAGTTGGCCGGGGGCGAGGCGCGCAAGCTCACGGCCCACGGCGGCGAGCGGCTCTTTTTCGCCACCGATTGGGCGCCGGAAGGCGACCACCTGCTGATTACCTCCAACGCCGGCAACGGCTTTGATAACGCCGCCTTGCTCGACGTCTCCGCCACTGATGCCGCCACCGGCATTCGGTGGATCACCGAGGAGCGTTGGGAGGTGTCCGCCGGATGTTTCTCGCCGGATCGCCGCTGGCTCGCGTATACCGCCAACGTGGACGGCGAATCCGCCATCTTCCTCTATGATCGCCAGGCGGGCCGCGCCAAGGAGTTGACCCTGCCCCGCGGCGTCAACTCTCTTGAGGGCGCCGCCCATTGCTTCGACGCCACCGGCCGCCGCCTCTTGTTCTCCCACAACGGGCCCGATGGCCCCAACGATATCTGGCTGCACTCGCTCGCCAACGACGCCTGCTTTCCCCTTACCCAGTCCCTGGTCGCGGGCTTGCGCGGCGAGGACATGGTCCCTCCCGCGCTCGCCCATCTTCCCTCCCGCGATGGAAAATTTCAGCTCTCCGCCTGGGTCTACGTTCCGCACGCCATCCCGCGTGACGGCACGCATCCGGCGGTGGTGTACATCCATGGAGGTCCGGCATCGCAGGCGATGAACGCCTTTAACCGCGCCGTCCAACTCCTCGCCAATCGTGGGTACCTGGTCATCGCACCGAACTATCGCGGTTCCACCGGCTACGGCCAGGCGTTTCACGACGCCAATTTCCGCGACCTCGGGGGTGGCGATCTCGACGACGTGCATGCCGCGGCCGATTGGCTCCTCGCCTCCGGTTATGTGAATCCCCAAAAACTTGTCGTCGTGGGCGGCAGCTACGGCGGTTATCTGACCGCCATGGCCCTGGCGCGCCATCCCGGTCGCTGGGCCGCCGGGGTGGCCATCGTGCCCTTTGTCAATTGGTTTACGGAAATCGCCAACGAAGATCCCTTACTCCAGCAGTACGATCTCGCCACCATGGGCGATCCGGAACAAAATCGCGCTCTGTTCGAGGATCGTTCGCCAATGTTCCATGTGGACCAGATCCGGGCGCCCATCCTTCTGCTTGCAGGCGGCCGCGACCCCCGTTGCCCCAAGAGCGAAGCCGAGCAGGTCGCCGCCGCCATTCAGGCGCGCGGCGGTGTGGCGGAGCTGAAAGTTTACGAAGATGAAGGCCACGGCTTTGCCCGCCGGGAAAACCAAGTGGATGCGTACCGCCGTGTCGAGGCTTTTTTGCTCCACCATGTTTCGCCGTCGCGCTGAAGGTCTGCGGTCGCCATCGCCGACATCGGCGTTCCGGCGCCTACAGGAATCCCCACTCGGACTGGTGCGGTGGCGCGATCGCTCTGGGCGCCGCCATTGACCTTGCCCAGTGCTCCTCGCGGGGCCCACGCCAATTCTTGTCCTGCGGCGCCGAAGTTTTCAGGCCCGTCCTATGCTCGCCTTGCCAGTTGCCTCACAGTGCCGCGGCGATGCAGGCCACCGCTCCCGGCGGCAGCGCGGCCGTTTGCCCGCGGTTGCCCAAAAACCACCTCTCTCCCGGTCCCGCCTGCCAGCTCGGCGGCAGTGGCGCCAGCGGGCCGCCGAAGTCCAGCAATGCCAAATACCGCAGGATGGGGTGCAGCGCATCGGCGCCGGGCATTGGCGGCGGCATCCAAGCCGTTTCCGCCGGTCGTCCTCCCGCCTCGCTTTCGCCAAACCCCGGCGCGGCGTTCGCGCCGACAAATTCGATCCAATCGCCCGTCGCCGCCACCGCCCAGATCAGAGAGGCGCACAGTTCGATCGCCCGTTCCATTTGCTCCCCGGTGGCTCCCCCTGGAGCCAGCGCCACCAGCACCCGCAGCCGGCGGTCCTGGTCGCGGCTCAACTCCCGAACCCGCAACTCGCCCGTTTTGGCGCTGGCCTTCCAATGCACCAGCCGCAGGCTGTCCCCCGCCGCATGGGGCCGCAACCGGTATAGGTCCTCCCCCGCGCCGGGCTGCGGCGTCGTCTGTCTCGGCCCCTCCGCCGCCCAGGCCGCGAACGGCTCCGATGCGGCCTCGATTGCTGGATACACCACCAACGACGCGCCGGGGTCCTCGTCCGCCAGGGGGCGAAACCGGCGCCTCTTTTCGATCAATCCGAAGGGGAAGCGCGTGGAAAGTGAAAACGCCGCGGTCGAATACCGCCCCCGGCGCGGAAAGGTGATTTCGCTGGTCGCCACCGCATGTCGGTGCGCCGGTACATAGGGAAAATACGCCGGCTGCATGCCCGCCGCCGTGAGCCCAGCCCGCCGCCCCCGTTTGCCGTTGCCCGTCGTCCTGCCCGCCATGTTGCTGCTGGCGGTCAGGCGCAGGGAATAGCTCGGCAGCAGCCGCTTCTGGTTCCCCAGCCGTAGCCGCACCGGCGCCGGCCGCCGCGCGAAGGCGTGCTCCGGCCATTCCAGGTCCAGCGTGATGCCGCCTAAATTCGCGGTGGAGAAAATCCCCGACGTGACCAGCGCTCCCAGTAGCGCCGCCACCACCAGATAAATCAAGTTATTTCCGGAATTGACCGCCGCCGCGACCAAGATCAGCAGCGCCGCCAGAAACGGCAGGCCCGCCGCCGTCACCCGCACCTGCGTGCCCCAACGGCCCTCTCCCCGCCGTCGCCAGCCGCGTTTCCAACTGCGCACCACCGGCGGCAACGCCGCCGCTACGGCGCCCAACAGTAACGCCAGGGACAGCGCCGCCAGCGCCAACTGCTCCAGGCCTTCGGCCATGCGGCCGGCCGCCAACGCCGCCGCGAACGCCAGACTGACCAGAGCCAGGACGAAACTGCCGCGTCGCCAGCCGAACCCTACGGGCGGCGTGCGGGCTGGCGTTGCAGCGAGGGAGTCGGCGGGCGGGTCCGCCGCGCGGGGCATACCGCCAATTCTATCGTCGCCGGCCCGCATACCGCCGCCATCGGCGCGGCCGGCGTCTGTGGGCTAGATCCGTAGCCGGAGAATGGACTGCGGCGTCCTTACAAATTGCGTGACACCATGAACTTCAGTGTCACGGGATCGCTGGCCGCCGTCAGCCCGGCCCCCACGCCAAACTCGACGTCGAAGATCTTCCCGTAGTAGTCCCCCACCGCCCAAACTTCATGGAACTGCTGGCCTCCGGGTCGAATGGCGTTCAACGGTCCAAAATCGTCATACTCTTCCGCCGCCGCTGCCCACTTCCGCGACAAATGATAGGCGATGCGTCCGCAGGGGGCAAAGTCCAGCGCCGCGAAGCCTCCCGCGAAGTTGTTGTCCAAAATCGGGTTGTAGATCAAATCCCAGCGTCCCAGGTGAACCCCCACGATCGGCCGGATCTCCGAGGTGAAGCGCCGCGGGTCCCAGTGCAGGGCATTGAGGCTGAACTCGAAGTTCATGCCATAGAAAAACTTCCGCCGGTCCGCGTGCGGGCTGACGAACAACAGCCGGATCTTGCCGCCGTTGATGGTGGCGTCTTCGTTCGTCGAGATGCTGTACAGCGGCAGATACAAGCCCAGCTCCAGCCATGGCTTATAGCCGTAGGCCCATTCGAATCCGCCATTCAGAGAATGGTTGGGAACGATTCCGCCGGGAAACGCCGCCGTCTGCAAGCCATCCGGCGTGTAGTTGCTGTGGAAGGTGAGATTGAACACACCCTGTGGCGCGATGCTGGCGTCATAGACCTGAATCTCATCGGTCTGCGCATGCGCCAGCAGCGGCAGCGCCGCCAGCACTGCCGCCAGCGCCACCGGCCGCAAACACCGCATCCATTGGCGCCGGGGAAAAGAACGGGAAAGTTGTCGTTTCATTTCAGTGGAATGGAAAACACCATACCCGAGTGACTCTGTCAGGGCGCCATACTCACACGGAACGGACGCTGACTCGGATCATATGCGGCCATCGAGTCTGGTGCAACTGGCCGCCGCGCAATGGTATTCTGGCGCGGAATTGACTGACCTGCAGGAGGCGGACATGGCGGAGGCGAAAATGGCGCAGACGGAAAACGCGATGGCCACGCGGCGCCGGGCATCGGTGCGAATGGAGTTCAGGATTGCGGCGGCGCCGGTGATGGTGGTTCTGGCGGTGCTGTTGGCGCTGACCCTGGCCCCGGCCTCAGCGGCGGCTGCGGCGACGCCGCCCAAAACGCCCGCCCCGGCGCCGTTGGCGCGGGAGCCCCAGGTCCATCCCAATCGCACCATCACCTTTCGCCTCTTCGCTCCCAATGCCAAGACCGTGGCCGTCACCGGCGAATGGATCCGCCGCGGCCGCCGGCGCGGAAATAAGCCCACGCCGATGAAGCGCAACAGCTTCGGCCTTTGGACCGTCACCGTCGGCCCGGTCTTTCCGGAGATCTATCAATACAACTTCATCGTGGACGGCGTTTCCATCGTGGATCCGCGCAATCCATGGGTCAAGCGCAGCAGCATCTGGGGCAACACCAGTCTGGTCGAGGTTCGCGGCAAGCGCGTGATGGATTATGACCAGGGCAACGTTCCCCACGGCGCCGTCACGCAGCGCTACTTCTTTTCCCATGTCCTGGGCGAGGAGCAGCCCATAGACATCTACACGCCGCCCCATTACGATCCCAGCGGCAAGACCCGCTATCCCGTCCTCTATCTCTTCCATGGTTACGGCGACCTGCAAACCGCCTGGGTCAACGACGGCCGCGCTAACTTCATCGCCGACAACGCCATCGCCCAGGGCGCCAAGCCCATGATCATCGTCATGCCTTTGGGCCAAGCCCTGCCCGATCCCATGCGCCCGTTCGGCGTGCCGCCGAGTTCCTGGTTCAAGAAAAACTTGGCCCGCGAATCGGCCGAAATGACCGGCGACATTATTCCCTGGGTTCAGGCGCATTACCCCGTGCTCACCGGCGTCAATGACCGCGCCATCGCCGGCCTGTCCATGGGCGGAGGCCAGGCGCTGCACCTGGGCCTCACTCGCCGCGACCTGTTCGGCTACGTCGCTGGCTTCAGTTCCTACCTTCCCGGTTCCGGCGCCACGGCCGCCGCCCGCGAGCCGGAAAAAACCAGTCGCAACCTGCAACTGCTATGGCTCTCGGTTGGCCGCCAGGATGGCTTGGCGCGCTCCAATGAGAAATTGGCCCACAGCCTGGTTGGCTATGGCGTGCCCAACGTGCATTGGGAGCTGAGCTGGGGCCATCACCAGTGGGCCGTCTGGCGCATGTACCTCGGCCAGCTCCTCCCCCGCCTGTTTCAGAACGCCACCACCCCCGCCTCCGTGGCCGCCGCGCGCTAATACCGCGCCCCGCGGCGCCGAATACTGCCACCTCGGGCTCCATCTCCGCATCCGCGAGGGTGTCGCCTGGGTCGTCCAGGATTGCGGCGATCACTGCTTGCTGTCGGCACGCGTTTGGGCGGAGTTCCCTCCCACCTTGGCTGGCCGCTGCCGCGAGTGGTACGCCCGCTTGGTCTTGCGCGCGGTGCGCCGGGATCGCGCCCACGCCCGCCGCGAGCTCGTGCACCTGAAACGCCTTGCGGAGAGGCAGCCGTTGAGCGGCGCGCCGTCAGCTGGGCTGCGGATCGTCGCGCTGCGCCGTGAAAATTAGGATGTTGCGGATGGTGGCCAGGGACGGAATCGAACCGCCGACACGCGGATTTTCAGTCCGCTGCTCTACCGACTGAGCTACCTGGCCCCGATGCTTCTATTGTACGGAACGTCCGGATAGGCTGCGCCCCACCGGCCGCACAGCGGCGTATCTGCCGCGCGGCGCGCCGTCGTTTCAGTCTACCTCACCCCGCCGTAGCTCGCCGCCCACTCACTCGCGGGCCGTCAGCACTGGACATGGCGCTTCCGACATCAAGTGATAGGCGGTTGCCCAGCCCGTGTAGAACGAAACCCTGGGCGCCTGCCGCGCGCCGACAACGATCAGGTCGGGCGCATACATCTGCGTCGCCTGCCGGATTTGCTCGGCGGGCTTTCCCGCCCGCACCGCCACCTCGACCTGGCACCAGCTTTCCGCCCCCGGCGGAATCAGCGCCCGCAAACGGCCCTCCGCCAGGTTCACCTCACTTAGGCTGGGCGCGTGACTGCCCGCGGCCGGCATCACATGCAGCAGCACCAGCCGCGCCTGGGTCCACTGCGCCAGGTAAAACGCGTATCCGCTGGCATGCTCTGCTGCCTCGCCAAAGTCGGTTGCGAACAGGATCGTTTGCGGCTCCGCGCTCGGCGGCGTGGTCACCCCCGGGCCCAGCATCAGCACCGGCTGGCGCACCGTGCGGAACACCTTCTCCGCGGTGGATCCCAGCAGCATCTTGTTCAAGCCGCGCCGTCCCGCGCTTGCCAGCACGATCAAGTCCACCCGGTTGCGGGCGAGGATCGCCGGCAGGTCATCCAGGATCTCGCCATAATCCATTTCCGTCGAATGCGCGATCCCGTCTAACTCGGCCGATTGTTCGATCGCCCCCAGTTTCACCCTGCCTTCTTCCTGCGCCTGAGCCGAGAGCTCCGCGTACGCGTCCCCGGTTAGCATCAGCTTGCTAGGCCGGAGAAAGTGCACGACGTGCACTGCGGCGCCAAAGCCGCGCGCCCAGGCTGCAGCGCAGCGCAGCGCCTCGTTGGATGCCGGCGAAAAATCCGTAAGCACCAGAATGTTTCGAATCGCCACTCGTGGGCTGACCGTCGCAGTCATCATCCGCCTCCCTGCCGCTCTTCCTCCGCATGTTGCCTTGCACACCAACCGCCACCAGGTTCGACGCGATTCGTTGCCCGAAGGGGGCCCGTGTCGCAGCAAGAACTGCCGTCCACGGCTGCGTTCGCCTTTAGCGGCATTTAGATAGCCCCGCGGCCTCGCACCCCGGAGCTTCCACCAGACCGGGGTGGCAAAATGGCCCCCGTTCACAAGGCCAAACACCGGGTGAAACCACGCAGCTATGGGGCTAGCGCCCCAAGCTCGTACCACGATTCGGGGGCAGAGCGGCGCCTCACGCCAGAACGTCCCCCAGTTGGGGAAGGTGCCCCGCCGTTGAACCGGCTCCTCCGAGTGAACCCAGGGAGGGTTCGGGCATTTTCGTCCCGCTCCCGGCTTTGCGTCCGTTCCATGCAGGGCAAGAATCGCGGTGCCTTGCCTTGGCGGGGCAAATCGGCAAGTGATAGAAAATACATGCCGAGTCTCTGGTTTGCTATCAAGCTTCCGCTTGTTATCGGGCATCGTGACGGCCCACGAAATACCCATGCGCCGTCTACATCCAGTTCGACCCGACCACCTACGGACCGATCGCCGGCGCTCTGACCATCGCCGATGACGGGCCCGGCAGCCCCCGAACGGTTGCGTTGAATAGCAGCGGCGCACCGGATTTCACCCTGTTCAGTTCACCGAACAGTTACGCCGGGAATGGCAGCACCGCCAGCTTCACGATCAGCTCCGAATGGGCGCCGCTCGCGCCTCAAACCAACCCTGGAACCATCAGTCTGGCATGCCAGGGCGAAGCGCCGCTCACGTGCAGCTTCTCGCCCGCTACGATTGACGTGCCCGGCGTAACCGGCGCCACGACCACCAGCACGCTTACGGTCGGCAATCTCCCGGCAATTCTCGGCAAGGCGGTAAACTTCACCGCCACTGGTACCGCTGGTGGGCAAACGTATTCCCGCCCGCTGTCGGTTGCGGTTCCAGATTTTTCGCTCGCCGCCGCGCCTTCGTCGGCTGGTGTCACCCCCGGCCAATCCGCCAGCTACACCATCAGCGGCAATTCCACGCAGGGTTTCAACGGAGAGATCAATTTTGTCTGTACTGGCGCACCTGCCGCCGCCGCGTGCACGGTTTCGCCCAACTACGTGTTCTTCACCGGGGCCGAGCCCTTCAAGGCCACCGTCACCGTAACCACCACGGCGCCGTCGCTTCTGCCGCCAGCTCCAGCTCCCGCGCCCACAGACGTTCCTCTGGGGCCCTGGTTCACGGCGCTGGCTCTATTCCTGCTGGCTGCCGCCTTGGCCGCAGCGGCCTTCCCGCTCTGGCGGGCAACGACCCATGCGCCCCGCCGGTCGGTATCCGCAGCTGCCGTCTTTCTGCTCGCCGTTACCGTCGCCCTCTGTGCATCCTGCGGCGGCGGAGGAAACGGCGGCGGTAGCGGCGGCGGTGGGAGAAGCACGAATAACCCCGGTACGCCCACCGGAAATTACACGCTCACCATTACCGCCCCGTCCGGCGCTCTCACCCACAAAGCGACCGTCACCCTGAACGTGCAATAGCCAGCCAGCCGAGACCCCTGTGGTGACAACCGATCGTGGGGATCGCGCCTTCTGCACGGGGGCAATCAAGTTGCGGAGAGGCCGCGAAACTCCCTGTGCGCGAATGGGAGCATAAGAAAGCCGCGGCGCGTCGCACCGCGGGCATCGGCGCGGCCCCGGCGACGTGTACGCGGGCCAGTGCCCAGCGCCAAGCAAGAACTGGGCCGGGCGGGCGGAGTCCCGGCCCAGCCCGACTCGTAAGCGGGATGTTTCGATTCTAGGGAATGCCGGGCGCCCCGTGCCCGTCAATCGTCGCGCGCGGGGACCCGAACGGCGGAACTCCGTCTGTCCACCGCAATCTCCCGCGCCCTCGCCGCGATCTTCACAGGCGCGATCGGGAGGCACGACTGTTGGCGCCGCTGTCGCCGCGGCCCTCGGCTCTCCGCTGGGCGGTTTCGCCTACCGCCGCGTGCTTTCACCCAGCGCTAACTGGTGAAAAACTCGCCGTCGCCCCGCCGCGAATGGATGGTCGCGTCCATCGGCGCGCTCTCCTGTGCGGCTCGCCGCTTGGCCTCGGCCTCCATCTCTTCCCGAATCCGCCTGGCTGTGCTGCATCGCGGCGCCCGCGCCGGGGCCTCGACCGCGGCCGCGGTGCCCGCCTTGCCGGCATCGGCTTGCACCGTTCCCACGGGGAATTGCAGCACCCTGGTCGCCGCCGCCTTCGCGGTCCGCGTTTTGTCTGCTGTGCGCTTCATCCATCCACCTCCCGGTGACTACCACCTATAGGACTGCAATCGCCGTGCCATTGCCGCGGTAGCCGCGAGCGCTCCCTGCCCGCGCCGCTCGTTTCGGAGCCGCCTCCGGACCGGACCATTCCCCCTTCCAACGCTCCCGAGCGCGCGCGTTTCCGCACTCGCTCCCCCGCCAGAGTCGCCCGCACGTCCCATGCGGTCACCTGCCCGCGGAACCCCCGGACCGACTGGCCATACGGTTCATTCGCCATCACCTCGCGGTGACCGCTGCCTGCGTCGCCGCGCCGCTTCCGCTCCCCCTTGCTTACCGAGGGGACTGGTGATAACCTCGGTAACCGATAGGAGAAGGAGCGCTGATGAGCCGTCCGCCGGATCTGGTCCAGGGGACCTTGGACTTGTTGCTGTTGAAAATATTGGCGCTGGAGCCCCTGCACGGCTTCGCCGTCAGTGAACGCTTGCGCCAGGTCTCCCGCGGCGCGCTTCAGGTCAGCGATGGCTCCCTCTATCCCGCCCTGCACAAGCTGGAGCAATCCGGCTGGATTCGCGCCGAGTGGCGCGCCAGCGAAAATAATCGCCGGGCAAAATATTATTCCCTTACTTTCGCCGGCCGCCGTCAGCTTGCCAAGGAAGCCGGCGAGTGGGAGCGCCTGGCCGGCGCGGTGAGCCGCGTCGTGGCGCTGAAGGAGATCTGACGTGTCTGGGGGATCCCCGCGCGACGGCAAGTTCCGCCGGCGGCGCCCATCCGCAAACGCTGGCGCAAGCGCGCCCGAACGGAGTTCCTCGCCGCAAGGACCTGCCGGTGCGTCTGCGGCGCTGCGCGGGAAAGCTCTGCGGCGGCTGCTGGCAGCGCTGCCGCTCACCTTGCGCGCGCTATTCGCTCGCCGCCGTGCGGACGCCGACCTCGATGCCGAACTGCTCGATCACTTGGAGCGGAAAACCGCCGCATTGACCGCCGCGGGCTGGCCGGCCGCCGCCGCCCGCCGCCAAGCGCGGCGGGATCTGGGCGGCCTGGAAACCACCAAGGAGTACTGCCGCGCCATCCGCCGCTTCGGCTGGCTGCATGACGCCGCTCAGGATCTCCGCCACGGCCTCCGCCTGGCCCGCAAGAATCCCGGGTTCACCGCCATTGCCGCATTGACCCTGGCCTTGGGCGTTGGGCCCAACGTCGTGCTGTTCAGCGTGGTCAACGGACTGCTCTTTCGCCCGCTCCCCGTACCCCAGCCGGCGCGCCTGGTCACGTTGGGCGTGGAGAGCAAAACCGGCGCTTACAGCGAGGCGATGTCCTACCCCGATTTCGTCGCCTTCCGTTCGGCAACCCAACGCATTTTCGCCTCCGTCGCCGCCACCGTGCCGTTCACCAATGACGGGCTGGACTTCCGTGGCGTCGCGACCCCCGTCACCACCAGCTACATCGGTCCAGCGTTTTTTTCCACCTTGGGACTTCATCCCGCCTTGGGCCGCCTGATCGGCCCCGAGGATGGCGGAGTTCGTGCCGCCCATTCCGTGCTCGTATTGAGCTACGCGTATTGGCAATCTCATTTCGGCGGCGACCCTGCGGTTCTCGGCCGCAGTGTGGCCATCAACGGCCATCTCGTCACCATCGTCGGTGTCGCGCCCAAGGCGTTTCATAGCATCGTTGCGATCCTGGATACCCAGGCCTACCTGCCACTGGGCTTGGCTGCAACGACCGGCGAGGAGACCCCCGGCTTCGCCGCCAACCGCAAATCCGCCTCCGTGTTGGCGGTAGCCCGCCTTCGTTCCGGCATCAGCCTGGCGCAGGCGAAAGCCGCGGCGCAGCTCGTCGCCGCGCGCTGGGCAGCGAACGTCCCCGCCGACCACGACGTCAAGACCATCCAGGTCCGCCGTCTCGATTTGATGGCCTTCGCTGGGCCGGGCAGCGTCCGCGTGCTGCAAACGCTGGTGGCGTTGTTCCTTCTGCTGGCCGGTCTGGTCCTGCTGGTCGCCGCGGCCAACCTCGCTGGCTTGCTGCTGGAGCGTGCGGCGGCGCGTGGCCCGGAAATGGCCATGCGCTCCGCCCTCGGCGCCGGCCGCTGGCGCCTGGCGCGCCAAATGGTGGCCGAGGGTATGGTCTGGGCCGCGCTCGGCGGTGGCTTGGGCGTGGCCCTGGCGCTGGTTTGCACGCGGTGGTTCGCCACCTGGGGCGCTGGCGGCCGCGTGCCCCTCGCTTTGCGCCTCCCCTTGGATTGGCGCGTTTTAGCCTACGCCATCGCCGCCACCGTCGGCGCCGGCGCCGGCGCCAGCCTAGTCCCCGCTCTGCGCGCGGCCCGCTTGAACGGCGGCCGCCTGGGCCGCGAACGCAGCGCCACCGTCGGGCGCCGCGGCCAGCGCCTGCGCGGTCTTCTGGTCGCGACCGAGATCGCCGCTACCTTGGCGCTCCTCATCACCACCGGCCTGTTCGTTCGCAGCCTTTGGAGCGTGGAGCACGCCAGCCTCGGCTTCCGCCCGGATCACGTCGTCAACCTGGCTGTCGGAATTGGAGAAGGCGGCTATCGTGGGGTACAAGCCAGCCAGGCCGCCGCCCGCATCTTGGCGCGGGCCCGGGCGCTGCCCGGCGTCACCGCCGCCAGCCTCGCCGACACCGTTCCCGCCAGCAACTTCCGCCTCGGCGCCAACCTCAGAATTCCCGGTTTCCACCCATCCCCCGGCCATGCCCCGCCCGCCGTCGGCTTCAATGCCATCAGTTCTGGTTATTTCCGCACCATGGGCGTTGCCCTCCTCCAGGGCCGCGGCATTCAGGCAACCGACGGGCCGGCGGCGCCCTACATCGCGGTCATCAACCAGGCCATGGCCACCAAATACTGGCCACGCCGCTCGGCCTTGGGCCAGGACTTCTATATCGGCGCCGCCTTCCGCCGCCATCCCGTCACCGTGGTTGGCATCGCCGCCAATAGCCGCGGCGGTTCCATCTACCATCGTTCCTACCAGCCGTTCTTCTATGTTCCCCTTGCCCAGCGTCCCGCCGCCGCAAATGCCTGGCAGTCGGTGATTTTGCAACTCCGCAGCCGCCTGCCGGCCCCGCAGGCCGAGCGCGCGGCCGAGGCCGCGGTCCGCGACGCCGCGCCCTTGGCTACCATCAGCCAAGTCGAAACCATGCGCCAGGCGCTCGGAGGCATGAACGGCTATGGGCTGTTCAAAATCGGCGCCGGTCTAACCGCCGCCTTCGGACTCATGGGCCTGCTGTTGGCGATGGTCGGCACCTATGGAGTCATGGCCTACGCCGCTCACCAGCGCACGCGGGAGATTGGTATCCGCCTGGCTCTTGGCGGCCGTCCGGGCCAGGTCCTCCGCCACATCTTGGCGCAAGCGGTCACGATCATTGCCGCTGGTCTCGCCGCTGGCATCCTAATCGCCGCCGCCGTGGCCAAATTGGCGGGAAGATTCATTGTCGGTGTCTCCGCCTGGGATCCCGCCATCTTCCTTGCCGCCGCGTCGCTCCTGGCGCTGGCGGCCCTTGCCGCCTGTTACCTGCCCGCCCGCCGCGCGCTCCGCGCCGGCCCCGCCGAAGCCCTGCGCCAGGAATAGACCCCGGTTCGAACGTCGCGGCGCGGCATCCGGCGATGCGCCGGCGGGCCGGGGCGTTCGGGATTCCCGGCTGAGCCCGGCGCGTAAATGGGCCTCAACCCCGCGTCTCGGGAAGGCCGGACGCCCCGCCTGCGGCGGGGCTGGGGCCCGCGCCGATCCATTGGAGTTGCTTGCCGCCCCAAATGTGGGACACTGGCGAGTTCTGGCAGCGGCGCGCGCGCGGGCCCGGCGTGGGCCGCAGCCGGTCGCACGCCGTACCCGGGTCGCCGATGGCATCGCCGGCGCGTCGGGCGCCCGTGTGGCAGGTAGCAGCCACCTAACACCGGGAGAGACGAGACACGCAAATGGCTCCAACACGTCGGGTATTCTTAGGCGGTCTGGCCGCGGCCGGAGCGGCGGCGGCCAGCGGTTGCACCGCCAAGCGGGGGCACGAATTCCGCCCGGGCGACGGCGTCTTCCTGCTCGACGGCAAGCCCTTCCAAATCCGTTCCGGCTCCATCCATTACCCCCGCATCCCGCGGGAATATTGGCGCGACCGCATGCGCCAGGCCCGCGCCATGGGCCTGAACACCATCTCGACCTATTGCTTTTGGGATCTGCATGAGCCGCGGCCGGGCAGCTTCGATTTCACCGGCAACTTGGACGTCGCGGCGTTTGTCCGCACCGCGCAGGCGGAAGGCCTGTGGGTGGATCTTCGTCCCGGTCCCTACGTTTGTTCGGAATGGGATTGGGGCGGTCTGCCCGGTTGGCTGGCGCGTACGCCGCGGGTGCGGGTGCGCAGCCGCGATCCCCGCTTCCTCGCCGCCAGCGGCCGTTACCTCCGCCGCTTGGTGCGGGAGCTGGGCCCGCTCCAGATCACCCATGGCGGCCCCATCCTGATGGTGCAGGTGGAAAACGAGTACGGCTCCTTCGGCCATGACCACGCCTACATGCGCGCCATGCGCCGCTTGTTTCGCCAGGCCGGATTCGATGTCCATCTGTGGACCGCCGATGGCGCCGATGAGATCCCCGATGGCAGCCTTCCCGGCACGACTGTCGGTATAGACTTCGGCGCCGGCAGTGCGCGCACCGAATTCCCCAAGCTGCTCCGCCAGCGGCCGCACAATCCCCATTTTTGCAGCGAGTTTTGGACCGGCTGGTTCGACCACTGGGGCGGGCCGCATCATACCGTTCCCGCCGCCGTCAACGCCCGCGACGTGGAGTGGATGATGGCCCGCGGCTATTCCTTCAACCTCTACATGTTCGCCGGCGGCACCTCCTTCGGCTATCGCCCCGGCGCCAACTCCGGTCCCCAGCATCCCTACCAGCCGGATGTGAACAGTTACGACTACGACGCACCCATCAGCGAAGCCGGCGACGTGACCCCCAAGTTCACCGCCATCCAGCAGGCCATCGTCCGTCATCTGCCCGCCGGCACGCGCTTGCCGCCGGCGCCCGCGCCGGCGCGGCGCATGGCGCTGGCGCGTTTTGCCTTGACCGCGGCGGCGCCTTGGACCTCGGCGCTGCACGGTCTCCACCCCGCGCGCAGCCATGCGCCCACCTGCATGGAAGACCTGGGGCAGTCCTTCGGCTATGTCCTCTACCGTCTGGCCCATTCGCCGGCGGGGCGGGGCAAATTGGCGATTCCCGGCATCCGCGATTACGCTACGGTTCTGCAAGGCGGCCGCCGGCTGGGAACGCTGGACCGGCGTATCAGCCATTTCGAGCTGGCGCTGCATCTGACCGCCGCCGAGCCGCTGGAAATTCTGGTCGAAAACATGGGCCGCATCAATTTCGGCCCAGCCATGGTGGATGGCCGCTGCGGCATTGTCGGGCCCGTCACCTGGGACGGCCGCGAGCTGACCGGCTGGGAGCAGTACTCGCTGCCCTGGATGTCGCCGCCGCCGAACCTGCCCTGGGCGCCAGCCCGCGCGGGCAGATCCGCCGCTTCCAAAACCGGCCAACCGATGTTCTATCGCGGAAGCTGCCACGTGAACCATCCGGCGGACACCTTTCTGGACTTGCGCGGCTGGGGCAAGGGCGAAGTATGGGTCAACGGCCGTCATCTCGGCCGCTTCTGGCACGTCGGTCCGCAGCAGACGCTGTATCTCCCCGCTTCCTGGCTGCGCCCCGGCGCCAACGAGTTCGTCCTGCTCGAACTTGAGCCCCCGGGCCGCGGCTCTTTGGCGGGTTTAACCGCGCCCACCTACGGCGGCTCCCCGGCGCCCGCCGCCGGCGCCTAGCGCGGCAACTTGGAGGCGCCCTCAGCGCAGCCCAGTCGCCCCGTGTTCCTACGCTCGCGGCGGCTTGGGGGAACGTGGGCTCCGAGCCGCGTCCGCTTGCCGGGTCGCGTCCGTCGCGGGCCCGCCAAGGCGGACCGGCCGGGGCCGGCGGCTGAGGCGAATCTACGCGGGCGCCGGCACGGGCCGCCGCCCGCCCGCCCGCTCACCCTTCGCGCTCCGCCGCGTCCATACCGTCGTATACAATCCCCCCAGCGCCGCCGTCAGCCGACGCCGCACCCGGCGGCATTTCCACCAACCGCGTCAGGCCCCGCGATGAACGATTTCCGCCACGCCATCCGTTTTCTGCTCAAGTCGCCGGGCTTTACCGCCGTCGCCCTGCTGACCTTGGCCTTGGGCATCGGCGCCAACACCGCCATCTTCACCCTGGTGAATGCCGTTATGCTGCGCGGTCTGCCCGTTGGCCATCCCAGCCAATTGGTCCTGCTCACCGATCCCACGGCCATGGGCATGAGCTACGGCACCTCCGGCGGCCGCCGCGGTCTGCTCGCCTACCCCGAGTACCACCGCCTGCGCCAAAGCGATCACGCCTTCACCGGCCTGTTGGCCGCCGCCAGCTTTTCCGCCCGTGATCCGGTGCAATGGGGCTCCGGCGGCGCGGAACTGATCCGCGCCGAGCTAGTCAGCGCAAATTATTTCTCGGTCCTGCAAGTCCCCGCCTACCGCGGCCGCACCTTCAATCCGTCAACGCCCTTCGTCGCCAACGGCGATCCCGTCGCGGTGATGAGCTACGGCTACTGGATGCGCCGCTTCGGCGCCAGCACCGCCGTCCTGGGCCGAACCTTCAGCCTCTACGGCCGCAGCTTCACCGTCATCGGCGTCACCCCGCCGGGATTTCGCGGCATCAGCGTCGGCGATGTGCCGGACCTGTATTTCCCCATTTCCATGGCGCCGGCGGTTCAGCCCGGCCCGCCTTTGCTGACCAATCCCCCGGGCGTTTCCCGCGTCATGTGGCTTCAGGTCATGGGCCGGCTCCAGCCCGGCTTCACCCGCGCCCAGGCGCAGGCCGCCACCAACGTCGTCTTTCGCCGGACCGTTCGCCGCCAGGCCGCCGCCGCCGCCGATCCGCAAAGCCGCCGTTCCATCCTCAGCCAATATCTCCAGCTCACGCCCGGAGCCCGCGGCGTCTCCGGTCTCCGCAGCCAATTTGGCGATCCGCTTTGGGCCCTGTTCGCGCTGGTGGCCATGGTGCTGTTGCTGGCCATCGTCAACCTGGCCAGCCTGTTGCTGGCCCGCGCCGCCGCCCGGCACAAGGAAATCGGCGTGCGCCTAGCGCTGGGCGCTGGTCCCGGCCGCATCATCCGCCAGTTGCTGACCGAGAGTCTGACGCTGGCCATTGCCGGCGGCGTCGCCGGCGCGCTGCTGGCCATTTGGGGCGCGCGGCTGTTGGTCCGCATGGTCTCCGGCGTCGGCATGCCCATCCAACTGAACTTGACGCCGGATTGGCGCGTCTGGGGCTTCATCGCCTTCATCTGCATCGCCAGCGGCGTTTTATTCGGTTTGGTGCCGGCCCTACGCCTGGCCCGCCTGGACGTGAATGACGCGTTGCAATCCCAGGGCCGCGGCGGCTCCGCCCGCAGCCGCCACATTCTTTCCGGCTGGCATATTCCCGGATGGCCCCGCGGCGGCCTGCCCCTGGGCAAGCTTTTGATCGTCGGCCAAATCGCGCTGGCGGTGGTCTTGCTGGTCGGCGCGGGGCTGTTCGTTCGCAGCCTGCGCCAGTTGACCAACGTGGCGCTCGGTTTCCATCCCCACGGCCTCTACGCCTTCCGCCTGGACACCGCCCGCGCCGGCTATCAAGGCGCCGCCGCGGGAGATTTCGTCCGCCAAGTCCAGCGGCGCATCGCCGCCCTGCCCGGCGTCGCGTCGCTTGCCATCTCCGACAACGGCCTCTTTGAACACAGTGAGTGCGGCCTGCCCGTTTCCGCCCTCGGCTACAAAGCCCCCAACGGCAAGCCCGGTTTCGGCGTTCGCTGCGATTCAATCACCGCCAACTACTTCCGCGTCACCGGCATTCCCATCATCCTCGGCCGCGCCCTGGAGCACCAGGATGAAAGCGGCGCCAAGCACATCGTCATCAACCAAACCTTGGCACAGCGCGTCTTCGCCCATCGCAGTCCCATCGGCCAGCAACTCCATGACCTTTATCCCGACGACCGCGGCGCCGTCTACACCATCGTCGGCGTCGCCGCCGATTCCAAGCACGATTCGCTTTCCGAAAAACCCGCCCCGCGCATCTACCTGCCCTTCTATAACGGCCTTCCCGTGGAGGTCAGCCAATACTCCGGCGGCGTCTATATGATTCGCGCCGCGGGCGGCGCGGCGGGCCTCGCCGCCGGCGTCCATCGCGTGCTCCATTCCCTGGATCCCAGCCTGCCGCCGCCCACGCTCCAGCCCATGGCCGCGCTCATCCAGCAATCCTTGGCTCCCCAGACGATGTTGGCCGAACTGAGCGGATTCTTCGCCGCCGTCGCGCTGCTGCTCGCCGCCATCGGCCTGTATGGCGTTACCGCCTACGGCCTCGCCCGCCGCGTGCCGGAGATCGGCGTGCGCATGGCCCTCGGCGCCAACCGCCGCGCCGTCATCGCCATGGTGCTGGGGGAAACCGCCGTTGTCGTCATCTTGGGCTTCCTCATCGGCCTGCCCGCCAGCCTTGCCGGCGGCAAGGTGTTGGCCAGCCAAATCCACCTCTTCGGCTTGCGCTTCTACGACCCCGTCGCCCTGGCCGCCGCCGTCGCCGCCCTCGCCGCCGCCGCCTTCCTCGCCGCCTGGCTGCCCGCCCTCCGCGCCAGCCGCGTGGATCCCCTCACCGCCCTCCGCCAGGAGTAAGCCCGAGGTGCCGTGCCGGCGGCGAGTCGGCCGAACCCGCATCCGGCGCGCCTCGCCGCACGCGCCACGGAACAGGCGCCTGCCCGGGTTAGCCGCGCTTCGGCGCGGGGTTGCCGTTTCCGCCAACCCCTTGCGGAATACCCGAATGTATGCAATATCTGACTCCGGCAGTCATGTAGTCTCCGGAGGGCTCAGCGTGCGACATGTTCAGACGGCGGCAAGACTATCGGTGGTGGTGCTGGCGCTGGCCGCGCTGGCGGCGGCGCAGCGGCGGGACCAGGGGCATTCCATCGGCACGGTTTCGGTGCGCGGCAAGCTGATCGTCATGCATCTCAAGCCCGGCGCGCTGGGGCATGAAAATCTCTTCGACCTGCAAAACCGCACCCTCACCTTCATCCCTGCTGCCGGCGGCTATCGCGTCACCGCCGGCCCGCTGCGCTGGGATGCCCATCGCGGCGCCAAGCTGCCCGGCCCTGCGCTGCACCTCGCGGATTTCGCCTTCCCCTTTTCCGGCCGCCAATGGCGCGAACTCTCCGTCGGCATCTCCGGTTCCATTCAGATGGGCTCGCCCGGTCCGGCGCGGCATTACGGCGCCTATACCTTTCCGCCGCGCGGCGGCGTTGCCGTTCCCCGCTTCGCGCAACTCGCCCAGGCCGCCGGCGCGCTGGTCAATGGCCCGCCCGCCATCTGCGTCTTCTTCAAGCCGCGACTCCAGGGCGACCGTTACGTCAGCCAAAACGCCCGCCGCGTCTTGATCACCTGGAACGACAGCTCGCCCTACGGCGGCATTCAGGATTTCCATTGGTTCCCGACCGTCAACCAATTCCAAGCCGCGCTCTACAAAAACGGCCGCATCGTTCTTTCCTATCGCCACCTGACCGCGCGGGACGCGGTCGTCGGCGTCTATCCGCGGATCGCCGGCGGAGCGGCGCGCCGGTTGGCGGCGCTGCCCGGCTCCGCCTCCCGGCTGAAGTCCCTGCGCCTGTCCACCGTCGGCGGCATCCTGCTCCGGGCCAGCTTCCAGGCCACGGCGCCATTGCCCGCGCCCGGCAGCCACCATGCCGGTTTCGCCTATCGCATCCGCTTCGCCGTGCCCGGCGGCGGCGCCCATACTTCCTGGGTCTTGGCCGCCTTCGCCCGCCGTCCCGCCGCCGGCCTCCGCTACGTGGCCTTCGGTCCCGGCGTCTCCCGCCGCGTGCAAGTTCATGGCGATCGCGTCTCGGTCGAAGGCGTGCTCCCTCCCGATTTGCAATCCGCCCCGGCGTTGCTGGTTTCCGCGCGCGCCTTGTCGCGCCGCCGCGGCCCGCGCGCGCGCCATTCCCGTCCCGCCGTGGTCATCGCGCCGCATTTGGTCCACCTGCACGGCCTGCGCAATCCGGAGGTGCATTTCGCCTCCTTGCCCGCCGGCGCCGGACCTTATCCGGTGGTCTATGAGGCGTTCCATTACTATCGCCTCCCGGACATGCACAACCTGGCCTGCACGGTCATCAAGGCCCTCGGCGATCGTTTCGACTTCCTGGCCTATTACTCGGATTTCCGCGTGGACAATCAGGAAGCCGGCACGCCCAGCAACGGTCCGCGTGGCAGCACCGGCCCGGCCGTCACCGGCATCGGCCGCCCGCCCGGCGATCCCGCCGCCTACTGCTCCGCCGGCCGCTTCCAATGGGCCTTCATCCAACCCATCGACGCCGACGCCATCCAAATGCAGAAGTACCCGCCGCCCAATGCCCCCGTCGGCAACCGCTTCGACATCACCCATTACCGCAAGCAAATTGATGAAGTCCGCCAATCCGACCACATGCCGCCGTACATGTACGCCATGTCCCAGATCGGGCATGAGATGGACCACCGCTGGAACGCCTTCCTCTCCGCCAAGGTCAACGGCACGATTATTCCCCTCGGCAATCCGGTGCATTGGCGGATGGGCCTGCAAGTGCCGGTGCCGTTTCCCTACGTCCGTCCCACCGAGGCCTCCATCATGGGCGGCGGCGTCTGGCAGGACAACCACAACGGCACCTACACCCAGCTCGACGACAACTACTACGTGCCCGCCACCGGCTATTCCTATCTCGATCTCTACACCATGGGCCTCATCTCGCCCGCCGAGGTGCCCAACTTCTTTTTGCTCCAGCACCTCAAATTCGCCGGCCGCGACGCCGAGGGCCATCCCATCTTCAAAGCCGACCGTTTGGACCTGAACATTCAGGAGGTCATCGCCGCCGACGGTCCGCGCCGTCCCGGCGTGATGCACTCGCAGCGGCATTTCAACACCGGCATGGTACTGATCGAAATGCCCGGCCACCAGCCCACCGCCCGGCTCATTCGCGAAGTCACCGGCATCCGCAAGCAGTGGATCAAATTCTTTTCCATCGTCACCGGCCGCCGCGCCCACATGACCGCCAACCCGTAGGTGCGGAGCGGGACGGCTCGGCTATACCGGGGGGCGTCCGCATCGGCGGCCGCCCCGCAACGCGGACCGCTCGGCTGGCGCGCCGCGCAGCCCGCAGCGGGTCGCTATCCGCAGCAGCCGGCGTTCTCGCCGTTTTTCAATGCGCCCACATACAGATTTCTGTATCATGGGGGTCATGAAGACCACGCTGGATCTCCGCGACGACCTGGTGCTCCGGGCCAAGGCGGCGGCGGCGCGGGAGCACAAAACCCTGACCAAGGTGATCGAAGAGGGCTTGGCGCTGCGCTTGCGCCGGCGCCGGATTGCGCTGTCCGAGCTGGCGCCGCTGCCGGTGTCCTCCCGGCGCGGCGCTCCCCGGGCCGGGATTGATCCCTGCCGCAACGCTTCCTGGTTCGACGCCGCCGGCGATGACGCCTGACGTCAATGTCCTAATCGCCGCCTTTCGACCCGGCCACCCCCACCACGGCGCGGCCCGGCATTGGCTTGATGCGGCGCGCCAGGACTGCGCCGCAGGCCGCGCCACGTTGGTGCTGTTGCCTATGGTGGTCGCGGCATTTTTGCGGCTCGTCACCAGCAGCCGGGTGTTCTCCGATCCCGACGGGACCGCCGCGGCGGTGGCGTTCGTGGACGCGCTGCTTGCCTCCGCGGGCACGGAATACCGTGGCGGCGAAACCTGGCCGATCTTCCGCGACAAAGTGTTGGCCCGCGAGTTGCGTGGAAACCAGGTGGCGGACGGATGGATCGCCAGCGCCGCCGAGGCGATGGGTGAGCACTTGGTGACCTTCGACCGGGACTTTCTTGGGTTTTTGCCCGCATCGCGCTTGACCGTGCTGCCCGGTGGCGAGCGGCGTTCAAGCCCGCCGCGAGGATAGCGGCACCAAGCGACGCGAGGGTTATCGCCCGGCCCGCTTCTCCCAGGCGGCCCCGGCTTGGTGGATCAACGCCTTTGCGCTCAGCCAGCCGTCGTGGTGCCACAAAATCTTGCCCTGCGGCGACGTCAGCGAGTACCAAGGCAGATCGTCCACCGCGTAGCCGTCGGCGATGCGCCCGGTGTTGTCGCTGATGATCGGCGTCTTCAGCCGCCGGCTCAGCCGCTCCAGCCCCCGCCGCGCCGCCATGTGGGATGGTTCGGTGGTCATCTCGTCAATCGCCACCGGCGCCGGCCAGCCATGCCGCCGCGCTGCCGCGGCATAGGCGTCCAGCGCCGCCAGTCGGGCCGGCAAATGGGTCCGTACTTTCTCCCAATCGGCGAAAAAGCAAACCAGATGCGGGTGCCCCGCGCCCAGTTCCACCCGTCCGGGCCGCGGCCCGACCAGCGCCACCTGCTCCAGCCGCGCCGGAGCCCACGCCGGCGGATAGGCCGGCCCCGGCTTCAGGTGCATCGCCGGATCGCCCGGCAGCAGCTTGGCGATCTGCTCCGCTAGCATCGCCGATTCCCGCGGAATGCTGTCATACCGCATCGGCGTCACGAAGACGCTGCGCAGATAGCCGCTCTCATCCACCAGTTCCACCGCCGCCTGATGCACCACCTCGCCATGCGGCGTGGCGACATAGACGCCGTATGCCTTCCATACCTGCTTCAGTTGCCGCGGCGTGCCGGTCAAAAACCGCCAGCGCCGGCCCAGTGCGTTCATCCCATGGATGCGCGTGTAGGCGGCGACGTCCCGCACCCGCGTCGCGTCGGGGTTGACGTTGATTCCCAGCATCTCCACTTCCGACGCCGCCGGTCCCAGCCGCCGCATCGCGCCCATCAGGATCTGCGAGGTCAGCGGGCAGATGTCCGTGCAATCCGGGTCCAGAAAGGCCAGCGCCACGACCTCGCCGCGAAACTGCGCCAGGGAAACTTGGTGTCCGTGCTGATCCCGCAGCACGAAGTTCGGCGCCATCCGCACTACCGTTCCGTGGCTGCCGACGCCGCGCCGGCCCATGAACGCCACGCCGAATCCCAACGCAACCATCACCGCGAAGATGCCCACGATCAGCAGGCCATCCCGCCAGCGCAACGCGTGGTTCTCCTGTTTCTGCACTTGCACGGTTCAACTTCTCCTTCTGGCGCCCGCGGTTCTGCGATGCCGCCGGCCGCCACTGCCGACGGTCAACCATCGCCCGCCCTCCGGCCGCGCGCAGGTCCTCTTTAACCATAGTCCTCCCGAATAGCCAGCGGCAAATTCGCCGCAAGGCGTAGGGACTGCGCCAATCATTCGTGTTCTTTCGTCCCATTGCGGTTCGGTCGTCCGGAAGCGCTCCAGTCGCGGCGGCCGGCGCCGCGCCAACCATGCGGGGGTCGGGTTAGCAATCGCTGCGGGTTATGAATCGCTAATGTGGACGCGGAATCGCTAAGGTGTACGCCTGCGTTCGATGACCAAATTGACTGACTCAGCAAGTAACTGGAGGCCCGGAGGTCAGAGCGGTGATACAACCGATGAACGAGGGGGGAATGTCGGCGCGGGCCAGCGAAATCGGCTCTCGCCGGATGCGGCCGGAACAAGGCGCGGAAAACCTGGGGTGTTCGTCTTAGCTCGCTCTGCCAGCAACTCCTGCGCCGTGGGACGGCGGTGCGGACTAAGGCCGCGACTGGCTCCATCACTGCCCGCTGGTCAAATCGGCGGGCCGACCTTAGCGCGAACTGCCATCGCCAAAGCCAGCCGGTGGGCCTGAACGCAATCGGTTCGCCGGGCCGTTTCGGAGAATGGTTCGCGGCTCGTAGCGTCATTGGTTGGGGGGACGACCCGGGGTCAACAAAGCGTAATCAAAATGAAGAGATATTGCGGGCGCGCGCGAGTCGCCGGCGGCGCGAAGCGGAGTGCGCCGCAGCGGCGGATGCGCTGGGCGGCGTACGGGTGCGCCATCGCGGTCGCGATGTCGCTGCCATGGCTTGCCGGTTGCGGCGGACTACCCTTGCAGGCGGCGACAACAAGTTCCTCCAAATACAAGGGCGGCAAGCCGACGAAGACGCTTACGGTGCCGGCCACGGTCGCCTTCGGCAATGTCAACGTCGGCGGTAGCGGGCAACAAACTCTGACGCTCACCAACTCGGGGACGGCGGAAGTCAACGTTTCGCAGGTCACGACGACGGGGACGGGCTTCAGCGTGGGCGGGCTACAGTTGCCGGCGAACATCGCCGCCGGCGCCAGCGCCAGCGTAACTGTGACGTTCGCGCCGGCGGCCGCGGGCACCGCCAGCGGCGCGGTGACCATTACCAGCAGTGCCACCAACTCGCCGAACTCGATCGCCCTCACCGCGACGGGCGTGCAGCCGGGACTGACCGCCAGCCCAACGAGCTTCGCCTTCGGCAACGTGAACGTCGGCAGCAGCGGGAAGCAGACGCTGACGCTGACCAACTCGGGGTCGGCGGCATTGACGGTTTCCCAAATCGCTGCAACTGGGACAGGTTTCAGTGTGGGCGGGCTGTCCCTGCCCACCACGATCGCCTCAGGCGCCAGCACGAGCGTAACCGTAACCTTCGCGCCGACGGCGGCGGGCAGCGCCAGCGGTTCGGTCACCATCACCAGCAACGCCTCCAACTCGCCGGCCACGGTCGCGCTATCCGGCACGGGTGTTCAGCCGGGGTTGAGCGTCAGCCCAACGGCCGTCGCCTTCGGCAACCTAAACGTCGGCGGCAGCGGGAAGCAGACGCTGACGCTGACCAACTCGGGGTCGGCGGCATTGACGGTTTCGGCGGTCTCGGCGACGGGTACGGGCTACAGCGTCAGCGGGCTTTCGTTGCCAGCGACCATCGCCGCCGGCGCCAGTGCCGCGGTGACGGTGAGCTTTGCGCCGACGGCAACCGGCAGCGCCAGCGGCGCGGTGACCATCACCAGCAACGCCTCCAACTCGCCGGCCACGGTCGCGCTATCCGGCACGGGTGTTCAGCCGGGGTTGAGCGTCAGCCCAACGTCCGTCGCCTTCGGCAACGTGAACGTCGGCAGCACCGGCCAGCAGACGTTGACGCTGACCAACTCGGGGTCGGCGGCATTGACGGTTTCGGCGGTCTCGGCGACGGGTACGGGCTACAGCGTCAGCGGTCTTTCGTTGCCCGCGACCATTAACGCCGGTGCCAGCGCGAGCCTGACGGTGACGTTCGCGCCGACGGCAACCGGCAGCGCCAGCGGCTCGGTGACCATCACCAGCAACGCCTCCAACTCGCCGGCCACGGTCGCGCTCTCCGGCACGGGCGTGCAGCCGGGTCTTGCTGTCAGCCCAACGGCCGTCGCTTTTGGCAACGTCAACGTTGGCAGCAGCGGCCAGCAGCCGATCCTGCTCACCAACTCGGGAACGGCGGCGCTGACGGTATCGGCGGTCACGGCGACAGGTTCTGGCTACAGCGTCAGCGGTCTTTCGTTGCCCGCGACCATTAACGCCGGCGCCAGCGCGAGCCTGACCGTAACTTTCGCGCCGGCGGCGGCCGGCAGCGATAGCGGCTCGGTGACCATCACCAGCAACGCTCCTAACTCGCCGTCCACAGTCGCCCTTTCCGGCACGGGCGTCACGCCGACCTATACCTTAACCGCCACGCCCAGCAGCCTCAGCTTCGGGAGCATCAACGTCGGTACCCAAAGCGCGCTGACCGTCAGCATCGCCAACACCGGAAACACCTCGATCACCGTTTCCAGCGTGGGGACAACTGGTTCGGGGTACACGGCCAGCGGCATCGCGGCGAATCAAAGCATCGCCGCCGGCGCCAGCGCTACGCTGACCGTGACCTTCGCGCCGGCGGCCACGGGGAGCGCCAGCGGATCTGTGACCATCGCCAGCAACGCCACCGGTTCGCCGCTGTCCATCCCCGTCTCCGGCACGGGGGTCCAACACGACGTGGCCTTGAACTGGGGTGCGAGCACCTCGTCGGCGATCAGCGGCTACAATGTCTACCGCGGCACCGTCTCCGGCGGACCCTATACCAAGCTCAACACCACGCTGCTCGGTTCCACGGCATACACCGATCCGTCCGTGGTTGCCGGGGACATGTATTACTACGTGGTCACGGCGGTGGATTCGAGCGGAGTGGAAAGCGCCTATTCGAACCAAGTGACGGTGAGCGTGCCGTGAGGCGCCCGCGCAGGCGCGGCGGCGGCGAAGAACAGCGGTAAGGCCGGCCGCGGGGCCAGCGCCAATCAATTGGCTAGAGCGCGTATCCCCAGCCCTTGGCCGCGGGATTATGCCGCCCTCGCTGCCTGCTTCCGCCGCTGCGGGACCGCCGTCGGGCTCGTGGGCGCCAGCAGCCGCGCCGAGTTGGAAATGAACACCAGCTCGGAGCCGACATGGATCAGCGCCGCCAGCATGGGGTTCAAAAATCCCAACGCGGCGAGGGCGATGCCCACGCCATCCACGCCCAGCGTGCCGGCGAAATTGGCGACGATGATGCGGCGGCAGCGGCGCGCGATGCGAATCGCCTCCGCAACTTTTCGCAGGTCGTTGCCGATCAGCAGCACATGCGCGCTTTCGCGCGCGACCTCGGTGCCGGAGCCCATGGCGATGCCGACGTTCGCCGCCAGCAGCGCCGGCGCGTCGTTGACGCCGTCGCCGACCATGGCCACAACCTGCCCCGCCGCGCGCAGCGCCCGCACGCGTTCCAGCTTGTCCGCCGGCAGCAGTTCGGCCGCGGCCTGATCCACCTGCAACTCCGCCGCCGCCGCGCGGGCGATGGGCTCGGCGTCGCCGGTCAGTAGAACCGTCCGCACGCCCAACGCGCGCAGTTCGCCCACAGCCGCCGCCGCTTCCGGCCGCGGCTGGTCGGCCAGCAAAATCCGCCCCAGCAGCCGCCCGCCCCGGGCCACCACGATCGCCGTGCCGGCGTCGTCGTTTTCCGCCCACGGCCATGCCGTCACGCCCTGCGCCTGCATCAAGGCGCGGTTGCCCGCCAGCACCTCGGCGCCTGCGACGCGGCAAATGATTCCTTTCCCCGGAGTATAGGAAAAGCCTTCCGGATCGCTGGCCTTCACGCCCATCTCCCGCGCCCGGCGGCGAATCGCCGCGCCCAGCGGATGTTCCGAAAATCGCTCCGCGCTTGCCGCCACTTGCAGCAACTCCTCGGGCGCCGTTCCGTCCGCGGCCTGCAGTGCCACCACCTCCGGCTGGCCCAGGGTCAGCGTGCCGGTTTTGTCCAGGATGATGGTCCGTATGTGGCTAAGGGCTTCCATATATAAGCCGCCCTTCACCATCACGCCTTGCCGCGCCGCCTGGCCGATGGCGCCCAAAATCGCCAGCGGCGTGCCGGCGGCGATACCGCAGGCTCCCGCGACGATAACCACCGAAATGGTGTCCCGCGCGCTGTGCGTCAGCAGCAGCGTCAGCAGCGCCCCGCCCAGGGCGAACGCCACCACATAGCCGGCGAACTGGTCGGCGGTCTTCTGCACCGGCGCCCGTACGCTCTCCGCCTGCTCCACCGCCGCCACGATTTGGCCAAAGGCGGTGTCCCGTCCCAGCTTGCCGATGGCCACTTCCAGCCAGCCGGTTTGGTTGATGCTGCCGGCGTAGACCGCCGCGCCGGGCAGTTTTTCCGCCGGCAGGGATTCGCCCGTGATCGCCGCCTGGTCGGCGAAGGATTGGCCCGCGGTGACCACTCCGTCGGCCGGTATTCGCCCTCCCGGCCGCACCACGACAATGTCCCCCGGCCGCAGCTCGGCGATTTCCACTCTTTTCAGCTCACCGTCCCGCCGCACCTCGGCTTGCCGTGGCAGCATGGCGAGCAAATCCCCAATCGCCCGCCTCCCCCGGCTGACCGTCAGCGCCTCCAAAATTTCCGCCACCAGCACCGCCAGCAAAATCACCAGCGCGGTCAGAAACTCCTGGATCGCCGCCGCCGCCACCACGGCGATGGCCATAGACAGTTCCATGGTCATCCGCCGCCGCCACACGTCGGTCAGGGCGGTGCGATAGATGGGATAGCCGGCGATGACTACCGCCGCCAGGCCCACCGCCTCGCGCGCCGCGGGCGGAATTCCAAAGCCCAGGCCGGTGACGGCGATGCCGCCGGCGGCCAGTGCGATGCGCGCCAATTCCGCCCGCTGCGGCCGGTAGCCGCCATTTTCGGGGCTGGGATCCGGCGCGGCGCTGGCCACGGCGGGCGGCACCTCGGCACGTTCGGTGGGGATCCCGGCGCGCGGCGGCATGGGTGGCTGGCTCGACTCCAGTATAAGGACCGCGCCCGGCGCCAGCTTGCGTGGCCTGACTGCCGTCAGCCCAGGAACAGGTCTTGGGGTTCCGCGGGCCGTTCGCGCCGGCGCCTCGCCGCGCTACACTGCCCCATGATCGTCACCGCAGCGGATTACCGGAACCCCCGGAGAGCGAATGGAGGGAGCGGCTCCGCAAGGCCGCGTCCGAGGAGGCCCTCAGACTCAGGCAGTTCGCTCTGGCATGCCTCCGCGCGACCAACGCGCAAGACCAGGACGGCTGGGGCCGACGCGTCGGGGTCGCCGAGGAGGTGCTGCGCACCCGCGGCATCCGCTGGGAATAGGCGCCGCACGCCTCGACGCAGGCGCTGCGGATCCGCCCCGGTCGGCGCCCAATCCGCCACGAGCGTAGTGAACGAGCTGGGCAGCAGCATGGCCTGAACGCGCGGGCAGGTGGAACTGTGTGCAGGGCCGTGTGCGTTAGTTGATACCGTCCAGCCGCATGAACGCCTATACTCCGGAGATGGCGACGCGAGCAGCCTGGTGGCCGTGCTGACGGCCGCAGCATGCAAGTCGCGGGGGCAGCGCGGGGTAGCGGCGCTGAGGCCCGCGCCAATCATTGCCGCGTTTTGCGGCTCGATGGGCGTAAGCACCATCGCCGGGGGGACCGTCGTCCAGGTGCGTTTCGGCCCGGCATGGCCGGGCCCGGCGTCCGGGCAGCGTGGCGGCCATCGCGGCGGCGCGTTGGATGCGGAGATGATCCTCACCGCTCCGATTGGGCCCGACTGTGGGCCGGACTCCGCCGCCGCCCGCCCTTCGCGCACGCCAACTCCGGGCATCTGTGCCCAGGCTGAAACCATTTGAAAATCCTCCTCTACAATCCTGACAACGGCATCAGCGGCAATTTCATGCCGCACCTGTGGATGTTTTTGCTCCAGGCGCTGACGCCTCCGCCCCACGAAGTGTTGCTGCTGGACGGCAACGCCACTCCCCTGAATGAAACCCAGTTGGTGCGCTTTGTACAGGACCATGGCATCGGACTGGTGGGCATTGGGGCGATGACCCGGATGATTGCCCGTGCCTATCGGGCCGGCGACGCCATCCGCGCCGCCGGCGTGCCGGTGGTCATGGGCGGCCCGCACGTCACCGAACTGCCCGACGAGGCCCTGGGCCGGAGCGGCGGCCCGCGGCACGCCGACGCGGTGGCGTTGGGGGAGGCGGATGAGACCTGGCCCCGCATCGTCGAGGACGCGCTCCGCGGCCAGTTGCAGGAGGTCTACGCTCCGCTGGACGCCGCCGGCCAGGAGCGCAAGCCCGACCTGGTCAACTACCCGCGTATCGCTTGGGAAGCCCTGAACCTCGAGCAGTTCAACAAGGTTCCCCGCGTCCTGCGTCCGCTCTTCGCCCGGCTGCGCATTCCCTGGCGAAGCTTCCACCTCATTCCCATCGAATCCGGCCGCGGCTGCCCCTACGGCTGCGAGTTCTGCACCGTGACCGGGTTTTTCGGCGACTCCATCCGCTTTCGCTCCAATGAGAGCGTGGTGCAGGAACTCTTGCGCCTGAAGGCCCGGGCGCGCCGCGAGCAGGGCAAGGTGGCGGTCTTTTTCGTGGATGACAACTTCGCCATCAACATCAAGCGCACCAAGTCGCTACTCCGCGACATCATTGCCGCCGGGGCGCAATTGGCCTGGGTGGCGCAGATCAGCGCCAACCTGCTGCGCGACGAGGAGCTGGTGGACCTGATTGCCGCCTCCGGCGGCAAGTGGGTGTTTATCGGCATGGAATCGCTCGACCCGGCCAATTTGAAGGCGGTGAACAAAAGCTTCAACAAGCCCAACGAATACGCCGCCGTGCTGGAGCGCCTGGCCCGGCGCAACATCTACGCCATCACCTCATTCATCTTCGGCCTGGATCAAGACACCGCCGGCGTGGCGGACCGAACCTTGGCGCAGATCCGGCAGTGGCCGCCGGGGCTGCCGGTGTTCGGGCAGATCACGCCATTTCCTTCCACGCCGCTGTACCGGCGGCTCGCGGCCGAGGGCCGGCTCACGCGGCCGACCCACTGGCTGGACTTCGCGCCGTTCCGCATGGCGCACACGCCGCTGCGCATGGGCATCGCCGACGTGCACCGGGAGGTGGATCACGCCTGGGCGACATCGTATTCCCCGGCGACGACGCGGGCGGCGCTGAAGAAGCTTGCCGCCGCCCCGGCGCCTTATCAAATCGGCCATCTGGTCGCGCGACTGTGTTTTCGCGGGATCTACTTTCCGCAGCGGACCGCGTGGGCCTGGGTCCGGGCGCTGTTCGAGAACCGGACGGCGATTCTGCGCACCGTCTGGGCGTCGCTGCGCAATTGGCGCGGTTCGGCGCCCGCCGGCGCGGTGCTGGAATTTGACCGCGGCCTCCGCCGCATCCCCGCCTCCACCGCCGGCGCCGATGTCTCCCGGCCCGGTTTGCAGCCGGAGTAAATTGCGCCCCGCCGACGGCGCGGCCGGGGCCCCGCGCCAGTCAACGTGTTTCACCACCCGGCGCCGCGGCCCGCGGCCCAGCCCGGCGCGTATGCAGGGCTCGGCCCCGCTTGCCGGGAAAGTGGGACGCCCCGCCCGTGGCGCGGCTGCGGCCCGCGCCCATCATTCCCGGCTGCCTGCGCCGGCGGGCGGCTGCGCGCCCCACCGCGTCCCGCGCGGGTTTATTCGGCCACGAATGTGGTCACCGAACTGGGCAGCAGCGTGGCCTGAAAGCTCGTGCCGCTGGTTTCGTGCTCCAGCTTCGGCGCCTGTGCCGGCGCCAAATCCTCGAAGATGCTGGTGCGCCAGGCGTGAACCGTGCCCGCCGCGACGCCCGGCAGGCGGAACGCCGCCGCCTCCAGCGTGCGTCCGCCGCCTTTGCCCGGCTGAAGCCACGGCTGGGCGTTGATGGCCACGATCACCGTTTGTTTTCTTGCGCGGTAGGCGGAGCAGTACACCTGCGGCGCCGGATTGGCCGTCGCCGCGACGCGCACCGCGCCCGGCCGCACAAAACGGCTGAACTGCCCCAGAGCGAACAGCCGTTTGTTGCCCATCCAGCCGCCGTCCCCCGGATCCAGCGAGATCAGCGCCTCGCGGTTCGGCCCCGGCGTCGCCAGCCACCAATACACCCACGCCGACACGTTGTCCTGCGCCAGATGGAAATGCACCAGTTTGGCCCAGTACAGCGCGTCGTCCATGCCCGGGTCGTTGCGGTTGAAGGCGCTGACCTCTGTCTGCCACACCGGCTTCCCGTAGCGCTGTGCCGCTGTGAAGACGCCGGTGCGCGGCACCAGCCCCACCTCCGGCACATGGTTGTCGCCGAAGTAGGCGTGCGACGCGACGATCCCGACCGCCTCCCGCGCCGCCGCGTCCTGCAGCGAAGGCAGCGCCGGCGCCTCCGTCCATTCGCTGTTCTCGCCCAGAAAAATCTGCGCCGCGATCTTCCGCCGCCGCCACACCGGCCCCAAATGCCCGGCCACGAACCGCCGGTAGTCTTCGCCGTTCCAGAAGCAGGAGGCATATTTCACCGTCACGTCCGGCTCGTTCTGCGGCGAAACGGCGTAAATCTCCAGTCCGTGCCGCCCCCGGTAGCCCTCGACATAGGCCGCCAAATATTCCGCGTAGGCTTCATAGGCGTCGGGCCGCAGCCGCCCGCCGACGATGGCATGGTTGGTCTTCATCCGCGGCGGCGGCGTCCAGGCGCTGCTGATGAAGCGCGTGCAGCCGCGCTGCGCCGCTTCCCGCATCAGCCACACCTGTCCGGCGTCGCCGGACCAATCCGCCGCGCCGGAGGCGGAAAGAATCGGCGGCTGCTTGCCGTCCTCCGGCGGAATGATGTTGCGGACGATGGTCAGTCCCGCCCCGCGCGTCGGCGAAAACAGCAGGTCCAAGATGCGCGCTTGTTCGTCGCGCGGAAAGCGGCGCAGGATTTCTGCCCGGTGAAACGCCCCGGAGGCGCCGAAGCCGGCGATCTCCTGCGCGGTGCGGCCGACATCCACCGTCACCTCCAGCGGCGGCCGATCCAGCAACGGCCCCGACCCGGCCCAGGCGGCAGGCGCGGCGGCGGCAATCGGGGTCAGGGCGGCGAGGCGGCAGAATTCGCGTCGGTTCATGGCGGAGGTCTTTCGGGCGGGGATGGGCCCGTCTGGATGTGGCGGCGCCGAAATTGGCAAACGACTGCACTGTACACCCATCCGAGGGGAAAGCGACCGCGCAGCCGCCCAGCGCGCCTCGACTGCCTCTGCCCATCCCTCCCGCGGGCCACCCAGGGTGCGCCCCGCCCATGGGCCAGCCGTCTCACTTTTTTCGCCCATCCCCGCTCATTCCAAACGACTTATCAGCCGCAGCGACCGAAAAATGAGACACCTACAAGATCCGCGCAGCAATGGCCCCGGCTGGTGCTCGTAACTCCGCAACCTCTGCCCCCTTCGTTCCAGGTCCGCTCCGCCGCTGGCGGGACGTCCCCCCATTGCGGGGCCTAGCCCCTGGCTGCTGTCTCAGTTTTCCCGCCCACTGGCACTCATTCCAAAAGGTTTATCGGTCTTGCTGCCCGAAAAATGAGACACCGCCAAGCCGCCGCCAAGGCTGCGGTCCGCGCTCGCAACTCTGCCGCCTCTGCCCGTCCCTCGTCCCCCGTCCCTCTCCTGTAGGCAACTCACTCCCACTCACCCCGCATCACACGTTAGCGGGAGTCAGATTTGCCTCCCCGAGGGTGACCATGTCCGACCCAAAACCGTCGCCTATTGGTAACCGCCGCCCGCAAGCCGCGCAAGAGCTAGTTCTGCTCCCACTGACCGTCCCGCGCTCACCTAGCCGCGCCGGGCGGGCCAGGTCCAGGGTGTGAGGCCGGGCGGCGTGTGCTCATCGGCGACGGGCGCACCGGGTTGGAGCGCCAAGGGCACCACGCCCGCCCAGATGGGGCGATCCAAATCGTCGGGATCGTCAATGGGCGGGCCGGCGCGCCGCTTGACCGAAAATTCGGCGATGGGCAGTTCCAAGACCAGTGTCGTGGCCATTTCCTGCGCGCTGGGCTCCCGCTCGGCCTCCCAGCGCCCGGGCGCCAGATGTTCGCTGACCACGCGCAGCGCGGCGAGCTTGGCGCCGGGCTCGGCGACGGCATTTGCCACGCCTAGGATGACCGCCGAGCGGTAGTTCATGGAGTTGTTGAAGCTGGAACGAGCCAGCACCAAGCCGTCCACCAACGTCACGGTGACGCAAACCGGCAGGCCCTCATCCAACTGCAGCAGCATGCGGCTGGCGGCGGAGCCGTGCAAAAACAGCCGCTCGCCGCTGCGCCCATAGGCGGTGGGAATGACGTAGGGCTGGCCGTCGGCCACGAAGCCGGCATGGCAGACGATGCCCTCGTCCAGAATCGCGTTCAGTACGTCGCGGTCATGGCTGCCGCGAACGGGATAGCGGCGCAGTTGCGTGCGGGGCGAGGGCGACGGCATACCCGAGTCTACATTGCCCTGCGCGGGCCGGAGCCCCGCCATTGGCGGGGCGTCCGCTCACGGCCCGGCGCGGGCAGGCCCTAACTCCGACCCGTACGGGCGCAGACTGTAGGAGCGCAGCGCGGGTTGCCGAGGTGCGGCACGCCTCCGGCGGGCGTGCGGTTGCGCTGCCCGCGGCCGGAACGGGTCCGGATGCGGCACCCGTGGCGATGGGCCCGCCCGGGTTCCGTGGGGACGGCGTCTGCGGGGGCGGCGGGGAAAACGGGACGGGCGCTGCCGCCCCTATCTCACGAGGGGCCGGCAGCGCCCGCGCTACGTTGCAAGCCGGTCGCGCCTAGCGCCCGTAGATCAGCAGACGGAAATCGCTGACGCGGAAGCGGCGATAGAACGGAACGTTCTTCGGCGCGTGGCGCATGCGCTTGATATTGCCGGTGACCAGGAAAACCTCGTGATTGGCCAGGTCCAGCGCCATCGTCCGCGCTCCGGGTTCGGTCTTCACGTTCTCGACGACGTGGAATTTGGTCGGCGAATCCTCGTGAATCACCGTCAGGTCGGCGCTCCGGCCGTTGGAAGCGAAGGCGTCGCCGGTGCCCGGATCGAAGCGCACCGCGTCCACGCCCAGGCCGATGGGTTCGGTGGTGATCACCTTACCGGTGTCGGCGTTCATGATGACCATCATGCCGTTGTGGCAGCCGGAAAACAGAATGTGGTGCTTGGCGTCAATCGCCAAGCCGCTGGGATGCTGGCCCGGCGCCAACGGCCAGCGATGCGTGATCTTCAGGGTTCGCGGGTTGATTTCGATGATTTGGCTGAGCGAGGTGATGTTGTCGTAGACGTGGCCGTGGCCGTCGGTGACGGGGAATTCCGGGTCGCCGCCGAGCTGGATGCGGCCCACCACCTTGCCCGTCTTGGCGTCCACCACGGTCGAGGTGTGGGAACGGCCGTTGAAGGTGAAGACGCGCTTGGAATACGGATCGTAGACGTCGCCGTCCGAATCGGGGTCGGTCGGCGCGGAGCCGATTTCCTTCAGCGTCTTCAAATTGAAGATGCGCAGCTTGGCCGCGCCGCCGTCGGTGACGAAGCCGCGGTTGAACTCCGGCGCGAAGACCACGCCGTGAATCGCCGTCATGCCGCCGATGGTGCCGATGATCTTATCGGTGGCCACGTTGACCACGACGACCTCATTCCCGTGCGTGATGAACAGGCGGTTGGTGCCCTGCTCGAAGGTCAGGTAATCCCAAAAGCTGTGCCCGGGAATGGGAATCGTTTTGAGCAAGTGATACCCGGACGGGCCCGCGGTGCTGGCCGTGAGGGAATGGGCCGGCGCGGGCGTGGCCGCGGTTTTCGTGCTGGAACAGGCGGCGAGGCCGGCCATCGCGACGCCGGCAAGTATGATTCCGCCGAAAAATGACTTGAATTTGAACCCACCTGACATGGTGATGTCTCTCCCCGGTTGGACTGGCGGATCGCGCCGCCGCGGCAGGCCGTGACTCCCGGCCCAGCCGCAACGCCGCGGATACTACGGAGTTGGGAGCCGCGGCGCGGTAGCGCCGTTCGGCCGGCCGGTGCGCCGCGCGGTCCCGGCGGGGCGGGGGAAGCGCGCCTCAGCGCGCGTCGGCGGGGACGGCGCCCTGTTCGGGGAGATGCGCTTGGACCGGCGCGATGAACCGATATCCGCGGCGGGGAACGGTTTCGACGAAGCGCGGAGCATAGGGCACGTCGTGGAGCGCCTGGCGCAGGCGGCCGACGGCGGTGTTCAGGTTGTTGTCGTAGTCCACGAAGGGGTGGCCCGGCGCAAGCAGCGGTTGCAGATCATGCCGGGTGATGGTCTTCCCGGGGGGCTCCCGACGGGGCAGGCGAGCCAGGACAGGCTATGAGGGCAGATTGACTCG